>JAAIGE0100209893.1_pt1 | contig 65784 bp, 98 predicted proteins | sample 6487951 | NCBI WGS metagenome assembly JAAIGE01 (sample SAMN13974128, study PRJNA590717) | phyllosphere metagenome | biome: tomato field; feature: multiple bacterial spot infested tomato fields; material: tomato leaves; isolation source: leaves from tomato fields | host: Solanum lycopersicum ...
AAGGATTTGGAATACGAACGGCGTGTTGGCTGCATGAAATACCCGCTTAAAAGGCTAGAACTGGTGCCCACCTAAATTTAAGTGCACACCATGTCCTGGCTTTACGGGGTTGGGTAGATGACTTGGCCGGACGCATACGCTGGATCCGCATATACGATAGTCGAACAGGCATTGTCCTGCGGGCATTGAGCGGAGGAGTGCGGTAACGCAGCGCTTTGGTATACGGCGGAAATGTATTCGATCATTTCTTTTCGCTGTGGGCACTGTACCTGCACGGCCTTAAGGGCTTTTGCAAATCTAGGACCCTCTACCTTACCGATCTGCACCAGTGCGGACATTTCAAGGGGATGTAAGTCGAGAGCAATGAGTCGCTCACTTACAGACGGGATAAGATTGAAAAATATCCCTTGAAGCGAGGCCAGGGCACCGCCATCGTGTCTCTCGGCCAGCGCCAGTGTGCGATCTAGATAATCGCCATCGGTATGAACCAACTCTTCTAAAGACAGGTGGTCAGGAACCGGTAGGCTCAGCTGTCTAAGACGTTTAGGCAATTCTGAGATTATCGATTGCATTGTTCCCACCGACTGCGCGTGCACTGCGAGAGTGCAGTGACTACTGGGTAAGGTTAGCAATCTGCGTGAATCTTATCAATACGTGTTATATGCGATATGGTTATATATTTCTACCATATTTCAACATCGAGTGCTAAGTTAAGCTCAGATTCAATGTCCACGTTCTGGCCATTGATAGTGAAATCTTTAGACGTAATAACCCCTAAGGCCATCATGACCAGCGGCGTACCCATTTCAAGCGCTTTGGCTATGAGTCGAATATCAGCAAGATCCTTCAACGACGGGACAGTCTTACCGCTGCGCCAAGCTCGTAGTTTATCTAGGCTCAGCCCCACCTTAGTAGCAGCCTCCTGAAGACTGGTCGACCAGGTACTAGCTACGAGTTCCTCTAGGATAAAACTTGGTTCAAGGACGTTCGTTTGTGTAACTGATTTAAAATACGTTGCAGTTTCACGATTCAAATCGACTGGTGAAGTGGAAGCTTGAGTAAATAGAGGGGTTGACTGGATAAGGCAATAATCAGCCCAGCGGAAGACATCTGCCATTTGAAGTACACGAAAACCGGAACAATTTAGAAAGTCGGCGATCTTGTCGATTCTTCTTCTGTTCAATGCCTCATGGAGATCATGGGGCTTCGACCTGGAGACGTCGCCAAAACAGCCAGCGAGCGTATCAGGCGTGAATCCACAAGCTCTGCTGGCCTCTGGGAAGGGGAGATCGAGCAATTCGCTGCGATCGATGATGGCTTGGTATAGACGGAGCCCTGTGTGCACTGAAATTCCTTCTCGGTTCAAGCAGCCATAAAATTCACCGACGCGGCGACATTGTCTCGGCACCGTTCAAGCCAATCTTGAGGAAGATTTAGGTCTGTGACGATCTGCGGTTGGATCGTTGTCACAATTTCACCTTCGCTCAGTCCGACATTTATTCCATATGCGTATAGAGAGGAGAGGGCCAACACCTTGCTGAGCTTATCGGTAACACCTGTTGCATTGGAATAGGAGAGCAGCGCAATTTGGATCGAGTCAGGAAATTTCCACCTTCGAAGTAGTTCTGCGCAGACCTCCGCGTTGTCAAACCCGAGAATTTTACGATCTGTCGATCGCCGGCCGTCGATGAACAGTGGATCTACTTGCCCAGCAATAAGCAGGGCTTCTTCAGGCATTGCTAAATGAATCACAAGAACACCCAAACCCTGCATCAGTCCTGTAGAGAATGCTTCATCACGGTTAACGCCACAGCGGCTGGCAATTTCCGAGGCCATGAAAGCTGTGCGTAGGCTCATCCTCCAGTAGGAGACCATATCGATCCCTGGCGCGTCTGGTAATGCCTTCATCAGCCCTGTGGTGAGCACAGTGGTTCTTAAAGTGTGTAAGCCAAGCGTACCGATGGCGACGTCTAAGCTTGAGACCTCCCCGCTCCGGCCATAGAAGCTTGAATTTGCTACTCGAAGCACTTTAGCTGCAAGAACCTGGTCCTTCCTGATAGCTCTTACAATAGCTGTCGTTGGGGTATCTGGATCGTTAAGCATCTCAAGAAGCTCAAGAACGACTTTTGATATTGTTGGCAACGCGGCTGGGCGATTGAAGATCTTGTCCAAATTGCTCATCAGATCCTCTCGAGGATGCAAATCGATACGCTACAGGTACCGCTAAGGATGGGATTGTAACCGTTTGATCATCCTTGGTCATCTCAACGTAAAGTATTGTATCCATTGGCCGATATAGCCTTTTGGCTCGTGATAAATCAAGCCCCTGCCAGCGCTTTTTTTAGTATTTATGCAGTCCTTGCAGATAATTATAGTGGTCGCAAAGTTACGCCGCCGGCCGCGTTCCAGGAGCAATTTGGTGAACGAATCCAGCAATGGCAGGGTTGATGAGCAGCAGTATCGAGTTCGCGGCAGTAAGATCGTGAGCTGTCGAACGAGCGGAGCCGGCTCGAGAACTTACCGCCAGACGGGGTAAGTGGCGCGAAAGTACCAATAATCCAGCGACAGCTTTAATTCTCAAGCGTGTGGTGCATGTGGGGTGTTTTGCGTTGCTGCGACAGTTTCGCGTGGCATGAGATCGGCCTGAAAGGCGCGACTTCGCGTATCGGCTGAGACAGCTTTAATTCTCAAAAGCCATCAGCAACCACTAATAAATAACTATGTATATAACGCGTACAAACAATACTGTTATAAGTGTTTGTGATTAGTTTTGTATTATTGCGACGTGTTATTTATAGCTGTGTGTTTTATAGTTCTGTGTTGGACATCACCTTTTGTAAGGCAGTCAGGCTTCAAGCCGCAACAGCTCACTTTCAGGAGAGATACGATGGACGTTCAACACCAAGCTGTTCAGCCAAATTTTCGCTCGCTCACCATTTCAGGTTCATTCCCGAATGGTCTGGGTTACAGCGACACCTTTTTGGCTGGCTCCTCATACGAGGCGATGATCCAGGCCCTTGCTGACTGCCGATACTTGGAAGACGGCGGCGATCTTGAAGTGACACACGTGACTGATGCCATAACCGGCGAATCCGTGGGTAGCACACTTCTATCAGCGAGTCTTGATTTACTGCCTGAAGTTGAAGCCCTCGAGTACGTTATCCAATCGGCTCAGGAGGTTATTGATAGTAATGTCGATATCTCACAAGCTGATTTCGCAAGACTGCGGGCGTACATCGAGTTTTTTGACTTGGTTCTATCTGTTTCCCCTCTCGTTTTTGAGGGGTTGAGCTCCGGAAATCTTTCATCCACCGATGACGAGATTAGTCTTGAGTTCGAAGATAGTCGCGATATGATTTTTGACTTTGTGCCGGCGGATGCACTTTTGCTTTTGGCTGAGACCTCGATATCCACGGGTGTCACGATCTCGGCGATGCAGACCAAGGCCATGGCGATACATGCAAGGCATGCCTTGAGCAAGGCATGCATTGACGTATTCGCCTGACAGTTCTCCCCCCCTCGAATTCGAGGGGGGGTTTTTTTTACCATTCCATTTGTTCCGAATCGATTGAGTCTGCCGTGGCGACTAGGTGCCGGCCATCCAGCGCAACATAGCCCTTGATGAAAAACCGCTGTCAAACGATGCTTCTATCTGTTTTCCAAATGGGCCTGAAGGCGTCTACCAGGCATGGTATGGATCCTGAAGGATCAGGGCTGATGAATCTGTGAAATTCATTGTGGTCCACACGCACTAACTCAAGTGCAGATTTACTAAGTAAATGCCTGTGCAAATGGTATGCGCGGAAAAGGTGGCGATGTATGAATGAGTACTACATTTAGAAAACTGGTCGGGATTACACTTCATCATGTTCCCTTGCACAAAATACAATTTAGCCTTGATTTGTTCGGCGAAATTTTGTCTTATAATCGTGAGCGGAAGATTATTATAAATGTCGAACAGACTACTTCCTATTAGTCAATTTTTTAGCCGAGATAGATCAAAATGAGCAAACTTGTAGAATTCCGAAATGCTGAGCGTGAATTGCGCCAACAATTGGAAGCCCTCGAAAGTCTTAAAAGCGACGGTGCTCTCCAGAAGGAGCTGGAGTTTGAAGATCGTCTTAAGTCTCTGATGTCCGAATATGGGGTCGACCTGGTCGGATTGATTTCTATTTTGGATCCTCACTCAGTTTCGAAGCCTGGCTTGAAAGGCTATGAGGGTGGCGCACGCACCCGCCAGGCCCGTAAAGTTAAACGCTACAAAAACCCCCACAGTGGCGAGGTAATCGAAACGAAGGGTGGTAACCACCGTGTTCTGAAAGAGTGGAAACTCAAATGGGGTGGAGATGAGGTGGAATCCTGGGCAACCATTCTTTAAAGCTGCCTTAGCGTTCCGCCGGAAGCCTTGAGGTTTCCGGTTTTTTTGCTTGAAAAAAACCCCGCAATTGCGGGGTTTTTTCTTGCTAGGCGTTTACTTTTTTGCGATTGCATTGAGTCGCTCGGAGAAAACGCGCACGAATTGCTCATACCTGCCAAGTGCTGTTGCATCAGGCTTTGTCTCGTCATTTCTCCATCGATAGATGGTCATTTTGGTCACGCCCAAACACATGGCCAGGTTTTCGTCGTCATCCTTGATCTGAAGCTGTTTCTCCCATTCCTTCAAGATCTGGCTCATGGGCCGGGCGTATCGGTTCATACGCTCAGCGAGATGAGGATCTTCGGCTTTGAGAGCCCGGGCCTTTTTCATGACCTCATCAGGAACCGATGCCGTCCGGCCGTAGATATAGGACGACAAGCGAGGAAGACCAATCCCCAGGGCAAAGGCATAGTCTTGATTTCGCAAAAGCAGATCTGCGCCAATGTCGACGAGCTCTTGTTGGTCTTTCGATAAATGACCACGGCTTGTATTTTTTGGTGGCGTGAGCGTGGGGTTGGTCGGACCGGAAGTGGCCGCTACCTTTTGTGGTGTTGCGTACGCTGCCTCAGCCTCTTCGGTTTGCTGAACAATCCGTACCATCGGGTCTTGGTCTAGGTGGAACATGCCGGTCGATCCCACAATTTGTTCTCCGTTTAAAACCTTCTGAAAGGCTATCGCCATTCGCTTGGTAGCAGCAGCTGTATCGATGTCGAGGTCAAGATCAACCTCTTCATGGTCTACCAAGGTGGCTTGGCCTACTTCTTCACCACGATCCAGCATTTCTTCGATCGAATCGTGGTTGATGATTAGTTTGTGGCTGTCGCGAAACGTTTCACGACCAACGTGGAAGGCAGTAGCGTACACCACTGCGTATACAGCATCAGCATCGCGCAGCTTTGGGAGCATGGAATGGAAAAATCGCTCCATAGTGAGCTGACGTATTTCTTCTTGCTCGCTTAGATCGCAATGGGTCCGCAAAGTTTGCACTCGGCAAATCTTACGGACTCGTTCATCACGGTCCATTTCTAAAGCAATACGGTTCACAGCGGAGGCAGTACGTGCGGAGGCGTCGCTATTTTGGATGTATCTAGCGCACAAGTTTTCGAAAGGCGTGATCGTTTCGGAGGCTTCAATCAACTGAGCGTCGTTGTTGGGTACTGTCGACCCTGGCTTTCCCAGTTCAGCCAGGATCGTTTCAATCTGTTCTGCTGCCATCAAAAGGGCTCGTCGGTTCAGAAAATCCTACAAAGCCGCGTTATCCACTGATCGATCCAGGCGAGGCAGAATTGCAGTTTTTAGGTCATCCAATGTGCAGGATAGACCTAGCAAAACCTTCATTCCCGCAGCAAGAATCTCGACTCTGATTTCTGGATAGACGCGCATTGTCTGTTCTATGCGCTCACTCACGACAGCTACCTGGTCCTTCAGTTCATGACCCTGGATTTCGAACGTTACAGCAGGGCATGCATCTGGTTGGATTTCGAGAGCGTCAAGGCCGATCTCGATAGGTGTGTATTCGCGATTCATGAAGCATTACCTCTTAGCAGCCGTTCACGGCTGCTGAACATGATTATACGTACGTGATTAAAAACGTCAATATGATCCATAACGCGTAACTAGAAGATATTTCGCGTTTTTTAGTATCTGTTCGACGTGGTACGAGGGGAGGGTGCAGATCGATCGTCAGGAAATTGCTGTGAGCTGGATTACCTTTTGGAAGCGATCCAATGCTTTTTGCACCTGAGTCAAAGACGTAGCGTGCATTGAGGCAACCGTTAATCCAGCCAGTAGTATTTCTGGCTTGGCTTCTGGAAAATCGGTCATGGCGGTGGTCATGCATTTGATCGAGCAGGCGACTGTGCAAGACTTGTTGTAGCGCGGGCAGCGAGCGGATCCATCTGACCCAATGCACCCCAGCGATGTAAGGCCGATCTCCGTCGCGCCTGGTGCAATGTCGAAACCATATGACATATTCAACTCCTTATTCCTTTAAAAATCCATGTTGGATCACCTGGCGAAATTATATGTACGCCTTATTACAGAGGTCAATAAAGCGGCGTCAAAAAGTTCATTTTTTAATAAAGTTTATAGTCAACAAAATTTTGCATACTGAATTTTTGCATGCGTTTTTTTGTCCCCACTATGAATAGGGAATAAAAAACCCGTCACCTAATTAATAGGTGACGGGCTAGTGGTAAGGTTTAAAGAAAAATATCTTCCTGTCGAATGAATATTTCCTCTGATTCGGTTATCAGTTGTTCTGAAGGCTCATCAAGAAAGATCGAGAACGATTCGCCAATTTTAGGTTCTGCGAAGGTTTGCTTTTGCTTTGGTGGGGCAAGCTCCGGCTTGAGTAATGCACAGCTTTCTCTTGCCGCTAGCGGTTTAGACTTATCTTTTGCGGGTACAGAAACCAGCGTGGGTGCCGTAACCGGGGCATCACGTCTAGTTTTTGTGGGCATTGGTATATCTTTTATGTCGTACGACCGTATCGTCTCTCGCAATGGTGGATTTATTTCTGAACTGCGGGTTCTCTTTTTTTCGGTTTTCGGAATGAACGGTTCATTAATCAGTGGAGTAGGTAGTTGCGGGATACGAAATCCGAAGGCATTGTGGTATTTCCAGTTGAAAAAAGGAAACGATAGTAAAGCAGTTACAGGTAGCACCAATATAATGAAGTGCCGGCCTGCATAAGCGATTATTGCTATTGTGATCATCACAACAACGCAGTAAATAGCGCTATATTTCGCGATTTTTTCCTTCATGGTTTATAGCTCTTTCCGAGTTTACCTAGTGACTAGAGATGGTTCACAGGGGCCCACAAAGAAAAAAGGCCGGCACCGAGGCCGACCTGACTACTATTTCAGTGCTCTCAGCCTGGCCCACTCCGCTGCCTGGTCCCATTCTGAGACAGCGAGGATTTGCTGAATGACATCGTCGATATCGAGATCAATCGTTGGTAGTTCTACTGTATGCATGTCTGAGGCAATCACATAGGCATCGCGCTTGAACCCTTCAATCGACGTGAATACGCTATCTACCTCAGAAGCTGGCCAGTTGTCTTCACCTTGAAGCTGTTCGCTGGGTGTAGGCAATCCCACCTGGGAAGCGATAATTAACCCGTTTGTTGCTTGGGAAACAGCCTTCAGTTGTGCAGGAGTAATAGCCCCTCTTACGACCACAGGTTCAGATGCAGTACGAGAGTCGTTGCATACATAACTGAGGTTGAGCATGGTGTTTTGATCATCGAATGTGAACTGACGATCCGTAAAACCGTGCAACATCAGATCTCTGAAAAAATGAGGCAGCACTGGCGGTTGGTCATTCGTTTGATGGGTGTCCCAATCCACTACCTGGGCGATTACGTTCCCCTCTGTGAAAACGGATGTAACTGAACTGGCAATTGATACCAAGACTGTGGCGGGAACAAGGTTGTCGTTGCGCAGCATACCCTTTGTAATCTCGATGGCCTGCCTGGCGTCTCGAATGTGGTCGGGCTCATCGCCAGGTGCGCATTCATTTTCTTCCAAATACTGCTCTGCCAAACTGATCAGTTTCAGTAGGGAGGTTGACTCGTTCATGGTGACGCTCCGTAGGTTGTTGGTCATTACCTAAGGAGATGAAAAACATCGTGACGCAAAAAAGCCTTCCCTGAGTTCAGGGAAGGCTAGGTGTTACATTTCAATCTTCTAGAAACAGAAGTCTCGGCCTGGAATTGGGCTAAGGTTTAGTTCTGCGTATATGTCTCTTGCGTTCGTCGCTGGGGCTAAATGCGTTTTCGTTGTCGTCACGGTGGGTAAGGACGCCGGTTGCATTAACAGCGTTGGGTCTGCCGGGTTAACATCCCTAACCCTTACGCTAGAGGATGGGTTGTTTCGATACATGTCGATTTGAGCTTCAGTTAGAACCACTCCCGCATCGGCCAACATTCTTCTGTAATCGACCGTGCCTCTACGGCCACTCATCAGAACGGATACGCCACCTCCCTCTTGACGAGGGATTCCCTTTGGCACTAAAGCCACTAATAGATCCCGGGCGTGTTCTTCTCTGGCCTTTGCGATCTGAAGATTTGCGTTTGCTTGTCTCCAGGCCGCCGCAGCAGCATCCCATTCATTTGACGACCATACTTTCAGTTGCAGCCTATGCCAGAAGTCCTCCGCGGCTTTGAGTATTTCATCAATCCTGGACTGGTTTCTGGCAACCTCAAGCAATACACCGTCTGTTCCGTCGAAAGAGTAGTAGTGACCGTGAGTCGATCCGCAAACAAAAATCTGTTGCTGAACCTGGTCGTAATACTCGTCTGGTACCGAGCCAGAAAGGGCAATTGCGTGGGCTACTGCGCCAGGGCACTTTATTTCAAGAGGGACGTTATCAAAGGGATCGTAGCCGTCGAATGAGGCTCTGATTATTGCGTTTATCGCACTGATGGCGATCAAAGGTGTTACGACCTTGCCAGTGTGTCGCTCGTAAGCGGCTCTAGCGATTGGCTCCAGTCTCTTACCTCGGTTTCTTAGCGTTTCGAGGTAGTGGTTAGGCGGAGGGGATGGTCCTATCCCAAGCCTTCGCCTAAAAAGCTCATAGGCCGTCGAATACTTCGATTTCCCCATGATAATTGGTGCTTCACTTGCGCCAATGCCCAGTGCACGCCAATCCAACCATTCTTTCGAATTCTGAATGGAGGCCGGCCCGCTCACTACAATCATTGCCATAGAGTTACTCCTGAGAGGAATTATGAAAATCGCGCCGGCACTCGGCGATTGTTCTTGCTCAGGGAGATGCGTAACGCTGCACATGAAACTCTGGTCGTGGCGGGATTGTTGTTGCTGAATTGGAAGGGGAGAGCGGGGCTAGGGGAGAGCTCGGCCTTCTATGGCCGAGCTTATAAAAATCTATTTCTTCAGACGGATGGATCTCAGCAGGCCCTGCTGTGCGTTGGCGTCACGGAGTTGGGCGATCGTTACAGATGGATCAGCAGACGCAGCAGCTGTGCTCGCGCATGCCCCCAATCCGGATATGCACACCTTGTGGACTACAAGTGATACGCCGCTGAGTTGCTGAACGTTTTGCCCTTTACCGTTATCAAGCGATACGGAAGCTGTATTCATCCCCCGCGTAACTTCGTTTGCGACCATTGTTGAGGAGCCACAAGACCTCAACGTTGCACATACGGCCACTGAGGTGGCCACTGACAAGCCCGTTTTTACAATTGATGCGCCAGTGGTGCTGCTTTTTTCGACGTAGTCCGCGGCAGGTCCAGCATAAAGCTCTGTAATCGAGTAAGTGACCCGGGCATCTCCATCAGGAACGGAATAGCCAGATGCGCGAAGCGCGTCGTTGACTGTATTGGCTATATCGTTGTGGCCATCGACAGAGATCGCCTTAACAGTCCCTGACCAGCTGGTTGGGTCTTGCAGGATGGCATTGATTGGTGCCGATTGGATCTTGATTGGACCCGCTTCAACCACCGAGATCTTTTCTTGGCTAGCACATCCCTGGACAGCGGCGATAAGCGCAAATACAGGGACTAGCGAATAGAGTTGTCTTTTCAATTCTCGCTTCTCGCTTGTCGTAAATATCAGGGATTTATAATACTGGCTTTATGCCATTTGTATCTACCAAAATCTCACCAGATTTACTTGGAGTACAACCGTGACAGGAACTGGGGATTGGTTTTTGAGAATTAAAACTGTCGCAGGCTATTCAAACCTGTGGATTTTGAAAATTAAAGCTGTCTCAGCCGATGCGCAAAGTCGCGTCTTCCAGCCCGCTCTCATTCCACGCAAAACTGTCGCAGGCCGGCAAAACACCTCCGATGCACCTCACGCTTGAGAATTTAAACTGTCGCTACCTACGCCGCTCATCAGAACCGTCCAAACGCCGATGCACAATGTGGTCAATCGGTGCGGCAACTACTCACCATTTGTGAGGTGGATATTCAGACCCGAAATTGAACGGTTCAAAAACCTCCGATTTTAGAGGATTGTTGTAAACACCAAGCGTGTTAAGTGTATCCAAGATTGAGCCAAGCTCTTTAATCCTTCGGCTTGGAGACAGTGTCAGAAAGTAGCTTGTCCGGCTAAATATATTATCTTTGACGCGATCCCCACCTTGTTGAGCAGCCATGAGCGCAGTTTTGTATAGGTTTTCGCTTTCACCAGGGATCATGGCCTCAAGGGCCTCCAACACGGTGGATTCCAATTGGTACATTACCGCTTGGTCTTTTCTCGTCACGGTAGACATGAAAGCCATTCCTGCTCTCATTAAGGCCATCTCGATCAAAACATTTGACCAAATACAGTCGAAACCATAGATCGGGGTCGGGTCGTCGCCGGACCATTTCCTAGTGTCTTTATGCCTCATGCTATCGAAAGCGTGCCGTACCTCATAGGCTAGCCCTAATAGGAGAGGGTCTTCAAATTTGATAAGGGCGCTTTCGTCAATGACGCGGAGGATGAAGGTCCAGAGCGCTTTGAGTTCGTAAATATCGCCCCAGAGTACAAGCCCAGCGTTACTCTTGCGTATGGCGTATTGCATCTGGATCACCCTATTCCGATCGCTTTACTACAGAGTAGACTCACTGAAGCAGTCGAGAGGGACACTTTTTAATCTCCCGCGACTCTGGCTATGTGACCAACAGTATTAAATGGAAACAGCCTTTGCGATCTGGCCCCGCTCGTGTGCCACCATCCAAGTGGGGGATACGCACTTCAACGCGACAGTTTTAATTCCCAAAATCCAGGATAGGTCATTGATTTGCTGGGAGTACGTACTTCGGTGTGGGGGGAGGGTGGGGGCGCTGAAGGTAATACAAATGTCGTGGGCAAAAAAAAGCTGGGCCATCGCAACGCGAAAGAGCCCAGCCTCGGTAACCACAGAAGCCGCGGCTCTGTGCATGGGTGAAAATCACCGTTACCAAGACTGGGCTCACCTCTTTGAACGCCTTTTGGATTGTCGACAGCAGTACGACATTCACGGCTTGGCTAGCCTTGCGACACCCCACCAGTTGCACCTGGCTGCTATGTAAGGACGTTGTGTCCGGGGTAAGTCATTTGCGCTGTTCACGTAGTGGTGAACAACCTGAGTGAGTATCTCTACAACCTATTCCTCCATTTCTGGCACGTGTTGTCTATTCCCGGGAGAAGCCCGGTATACGACTATTGTCTGATCTCGAAACTGGCGGTGCATCACCGAGTTGAGAACACAGAGGCAAGACACGTGGGAGGCATTAGGGAAAGATACGTCAGGCGGTTTTTGGGTATTGCGCTAACCCGCAACCATGTTGACTACAAAGGAGGCATCGCTGACCTCGGACCTGTCTGGCTTCTCCAGCGGAGTATCCGTTAACTTTGCCCAGGGTGATGTAGAACGCGCATTTATAAGAGAGTGAGTGTCGATTGCCTGGTTGCGCAAACGACACTCCAGGGGGGGGTTATGCAGGAACCGCGCAGGCTTTCATGCTTCTGGAAGTGGCGCGACCAACGACTACCATCCCAGTAAGCAGGTCGTAAGCGAGCTGACCTTTGCTGGAAAAAAAAGGAACGGCGAACCAAGCGAGGAGGAAAATAGCCAGGATCAATTGGCTGGGGATGACGAGGGCTAATGCTATCGCGCTCAGCTTGATAGCTCCTCGGAATATCGCTCCCCACGCGGTCACCCGACCACCGCTCTTAGTGGTGACTTTTAGGCGGAATACCCATTTCCCAATAGTAGATCCACCAGTAACGCCGACAGCGACCGCTTCATAGATCCACCAAATCATCGGCAGCATCGCGATCACATAGGGCACCAGACCCCGGGCAATTCCCTGGTACCAGATACCGAACAAGACAGAACTGTCAGCCTCTGGATATTGAGCAGTGAGAGCGTCAATATTTGGAATGTCGGTCGTGTGGGCTAGCGTGTGAGCAACCAACGCGCCAAAGATACCAATCAGGAGAAGCAGTATTGTGAAGTCAAGCATCGTTGCGGCAAGCCGCCGGCACAGTAATAGTGCTCTGTGACCAATTAATTTGAACAGGTTCATTTAAGCCTCACGTTTTGGGTGGGGGAGGTGAAGCGCTTTCATGGAAAGGCTTCTCCCATCTGGATAAGGGCGGCTAACTGCTCCGGCGCAAGTGTTTGCGTTTCTGAAAATGATGCTTGTGCTGATGAACCTATTACCCCCTCCTGCGAGGGGCGTTCTTCAGCTTCAACCTTGGCATTTACACGCTCTAGTCCCGCAGTGACCGCGGGAGCCGTATCAGGGTGGTCACTAACGGGAAGGGGAGCCCCAACTGATTCCGGTACGCCTTGCGTGCCCTTCGGCTTCGCCACGAAAGTCTTCTGTCTAGTGGTGCGCTTTCTCCCCTTCGGCTGAATAGCCTGTGTTGCTAGATTCGCAGGGTGCGCGGACGCGATGAATCCACCGGCCCCATTCCAGGCTGCCTCAATCGCCACATCAAGCGTACCCGCCGCCTGGTGAAGCAAAAACCACTGGTAGAGAACGCCGCGAATTAACGGGGTTTCAGTGCGGTATGGTAGTTCGCACAGAAGTTCTAAGAGGCCAGGACAATGATCCTCTTGAATAACCAAGTTTATGGTTTTCTGTTTCTCGTCTGGATCATATACCCTTACCCATTTAGACATTTGCAGCCACCACAGTTTTATGCTGCAAACTTGTTTTAACGAGTTGCCCAAGCGCATAACGTGCAAAGCCATCGGCAACAGCCCAGCGAGGGTTTGGCAAAAGTAAACTGTGCTTCCAGGACTCGGCACAGATCGGATGAATGACTGGGGCGCTTCCGCCTGCAATTAGCATGTTGTGGAGAAGCCGTGCATCATCACCGAAAAGTGAATTGCCTTTATGCAAGATCTCTGTAACTACATGGCTTGCTGCTTCGAGAGTCTCCGCATCAGCATGAAAAACCTCACCATACTGATAAAATTTCTTGGTTCTAAATGCTTCCTCGCATTCAATCAGGCTGGCATTCACGTTTCTTTTTGCCATGATTCGACGCAAGTGTTCAGACGCTGCATACATCCCTGCACATGAGTCGGCGGCGCGTTCGATATATTGGCCTTCTTTCATTAAAAGGAAATCGGTGGAGAAATGCCCGCCCTCGATAACCCCGTATGATTTCTTTTTCCCCGATTCATCTACAATTCTTTCGATGATCGGCAAACCATTGCTGTCTAGGATGTAGTCACAATATGCGCCCATTGGTTGTGGAAGTGCTTTAACCGTTGCGTCTGCACTCACAACCTGACGGGTGCGTTGGACAAGTGTGGCCTGGTGAGCGCTATAAAGCTTCGATGGGGTTCCGATCACGATATAAGCATCGTCTAAGCCCTTGACGCCTACAGCTTTAAGTCGGGTGATCGCAGACTTAATCAGGACCAGATACTCAGGTGTGTTGGTCCAATTATCTGATAACCCTACGGATGTCGTCAGATTGCCTTGGAGCCTGGCGGTGTCACCTGTGAAATAGCGTTTTCCGGCGTACTCCTCCGTCTCCAACCGAGCTCGCTCTGCCGTTGTTGGGTCGCTCAATTCTACAGCCGGCACGACGATTGAAGGAAACATCACTTCGTGACGCTTTCCTTCGCTATAAGCGACCGCTTTTACAGCACTTCGGCCTGCATCTAGACCCACAGCAGTGAAACCGTTCATCAGAAATTACCTTGTTTATCAATTGGTTGATTTGCGTTGCTTATGTGGAGTCATCAGTCAGTAGACATATGTCTTCAGACATCACTAAGGTCTGTTGAATGTACAGTGGAATTGATTTTAGGATACATAACACGTATTGACAATACAGGCGTGCGACGAAGAGAATCTGCCGACCCAATTCAGGGTAAGACCACCCCCCGGACGAACGCTTAAACAATGGGTAAGAACACCCCCCCCTCGACCACCGATTTACTCGACCTGAAGACCCGAGGAATTCAAGCCATCACGCTGGCCATTGATACGGCAGAAACCATCGATCGCCTGCTGGTGCAAATCGGAGAACTCTTTTACTCCTTGCAGCCCATGCGTGACGGTCGGATCGCCATTGAGTTTGCCAAGGACCACGGGAAGGTGCGGCCGATCGTGAAGGTCTACCGCAAGCTCAGAACCACGGCCTGGGTCTCAGATAATGTGTCTCACGTAGGGCTTACCCGTCGCGTCAAGAAGGCCCGCGAATTCAGCGCCAACTACAAAGTCATGGTTGACCTCTGCTCCCGAGTAACAGCACTCATTGATCTTCGCACCGCTATGCTTGATCGTGTTCGCCATCTATGCACGGGAGTGAATAACTCAGTTGCAGCCAGGTCGGACTTCATCATCGAAAATCAAATTTTGATTGGAGGAATGCTAGAACGGTTGAAACAACAGTTAGAGGAGGCCGCGACAAACGACAACTGAGCCCATCGATTAATACCTGAAGCCTCAACGATCCCACCGTTGGGGCTTTTTTGTGGGCGGAGTTTAGGATCAGCATCTCGATGGTGCGCGGTAAATTACTTTTAGCCTTTGAGGGGGCGAGGTCTTACTAGTTGCTCCTCGATGACATGCGGTGAATTACTTTATGCTTCGGCGGAAACTGACTTGCCTGCGAAAAGATCGACCTGCATTTCGATGTTGAGCAAAGTCGCTCTCGACCTGGTCGACCTGGGTTCGGTAAAAGCAAAATCAATTCTGCGTTACGCCCGTCCCGCCATCCATTCAGTTCTTTTCATTCTTTTCATTTTCTTTCTTTTCTCGCGTGCATATGTGTCTGTGCCATTACTGTGTGTTCGAACCCTCTCTCTTTCGGCTTGGCTTGCATTCCTTTTCTCTCATGCACTAGAGCCGCATCGACTTATGTGTACTGACTTTCTTGTCAGCTCACTCTGTTCCTTTCTCTCAACCATATGTGCGGGCTTGCTTACTATAGGCTTGCATACTCTTCACCCTTACTGGCTTCACTCGCCTGCACCTTATTGTCTCGGCTTGATTACTTTCTCTCTCTGCTGGTTTCTCTGGCTGTTTTCACTCTCTGCTTTCTTCCTGCTCATTGTCTCTCTCTGAATACTCACTCTCTCTTTCTGTAACTTGTCTCTCTCGCAGGTCTCCGTGCTTGTTGCGCTGGCGCATTTGCTTTTCTCCTTGCGAGAGCATAACCATTTGTGCCGTTTGTCTCGATTCGCCTCCCTAACTCTGCGTGTTCCAGATCCGCCAGACATCCGGCCGAGCGTAATGCTCCGGGGCAACCGCGGTGGGCGAAGGTGTGACGTTGGCTGATCGATGGCTGGCTGAGTGTGACTTGCCGGGGTAGGGCGCCAGGCGGTGGAGCTGCGTCGAGGCTGGCTGGCGGTGCGGTTGAATGCGGGCGCCGGCATAGGGCGTGATCGTGCTGAGCTGGCAGTGTTTTGGATCGGCAAGCGGTGGCTGGCGGAGTTTGCCTGGGCGGGCGTAGCGGTTTTGCTTGAGCGGTGTGCGGTGTGCGACTTGACTGTTTGCGCAGCTGGCCGGGCTTGGGGGGAGTGTGACCTGGCTTTCCTCTGTGTGGTGCTGTGTGCTGTGTGGCTCGGGCTGGGCTAAACGTGCGGGCATGTTTGCAGAGAACCTGCCTTGAGCGGAGTAAGAGCGCATTGCGTTACCTGGTGGCTGTGGCATGCAGCCTGTGCGTTCGTTGCTTACCAGAGCCGACGCGTTCGCTTCGCTGTGGTTGGGGCTGGCTTGAAGCCTTAGCCCGGCCGTTAGGACGGGCACAGTGCTTTGCTCGGGCATAAATGGTTGGTCGCAGCTGTTGCTTTATGCTTTCCCTCGGTCATAAATGGTTGTGCGGTGCGATGGCTTTTAGGCTTTGCCCTGTCATAAATGGTTGTGTCGTAGCTTGTAACACGTACCTATAATTTAGCTTGCGCTGTAATAAATCTATGGGTATCGTGAGGGCATAAATGGTTGTGCACTTGGAGTTAAGGATCATGGCTGGATTCAAAGCGTTTACCAAAGTAGGGAAGGCCGTCGGCTCTGCCCTATTGGTTGTTGCCGCAAGCATGTTCTCTGTCTATGCCATGCGCCACTTCCCCGGCTGGGCAATCGTTCTTGCGCTTCTGCTGCTTGTGCTTGCTGCTGTCCCGCTCGCGTTGGTCTTTCGCTTTGTTTCGTGGCCAAGCAAGCGCAGCCGGCCCTCCAGCAACCCTGCTGACGTTGATGAGGACATGGGCATGTTCAATGACCGCCAGCACTTGCTCTATGACTTCCACCATGACGATGACTCCAACTCTGACAAGCTCTGAAGGTATACAGCCATGACCCGCATCAAACGTACCCCGACTCTGGAACAAGCTGTCGCTCTGAACAGTACTGCCTCTAAGCTCCTGCTCCGTGCTCGGGCCGGCACCGGCAAGACCACGCTGTTGGAACTGAAGGCAGAGCAGAACCCTGGCCTGCGAATCCTGTATTTGACCTTTGGTCAAGAAAACCAGAAAAACGCGGCGTCGCGCTTTCCGTCGAACGTGGTCTGCAAGACTACTCATTCGGCTGCATGGGAGATCGGCGGGCAGTTTAAGAAAGCATGCAAGCAGGGCGACTTGACCCCGAACATTCTCAAGGATGCGTACGACATCCCACTGGTGTTCGCACGGCAGTTGCTTACCACGCTCGAGAACTACATGCGTTCCGATGATGTGACGCTGCAAGCACGCCATTTGCCGCCGACCATTCCGCACACCGAGCATGCCAAGGCAATCAGTTGGGGTCAGTTGGTATGGAAAGACTTGGGTCGGCTTCGTTTTTGGAGACCAGGGTGCGATGAGCCAAAAGCAGTGCGCGATGAGTTTCTGGCGAACACGCCATTGCGGATGCCGCACGATGGATACCTAAAGCTGTGGTGCCTAACGAACCCCGATCTCAGTCTGGGTTTCGATTTGATCCTGCTGGACGAGTACCAGGACAACAACCCGGCTGTGGCCGGTGTTGTAAAGCGTCAGTCCTGCAACGTCATCCAGGCCGGTGATCAATACCAGGGTATCTTTGGTTTCCGCGGTGCTTGGGAGGCGCCTAGCGCCGGCGACTTTGACCAGGTGGTGACCATCACCGAAAGCTATCGCTTCGGGCCCGTTGTCGCCGGCCTGGCAACGATGCTGCTGAAGACCTTCTGCAACGAGCCAGAGCCAGTCCGCAGCATGCATCCAGCTCTTGGCACCCATTTCAGTGTCGATCGCACCAAGCCTTACGCAATCATCGGCCGCACCAATGCGAAGTTGTTTGCAAACGCTGTAGCGCTGTTGGGCAAGCAGCGTATGCATTTTGTTGGTGGAATTGATAACTACCCATTCGACAAGCTTGTCGACGTCCATCACCTGATGGCTGGGCAGCATGGTCAGGTGCGGGATACGCTGCTGAAGTCCTTCAGTGGTTTGGCAGGCCTGGAAGCATATGCGAATGACACCGACGACAAGGAGATTCACTCCCTGATTGGTGTTGCCAAACAATATGGCGATCAGGTCCCACACCTGGTGGAACGGATCAAAGCTGAAGCAGTGGACATTCAGGATCAGGCGCAAGTCATGCTGATGACCGCTCACCGGTCTAAAGGCCTCGAGTTCCCTCAGGTAATCCTGCTGGACGACTTCCAGGACCTGATCACTGATTCGGGCGCACAGCTGCTGTTGGATACGCCTCAGTTGCGTCAAGAGCTCCACTTGCTCTACGTCGGGCTGACCCGTACTCGTGGCAACCTTGAGCTCAATGCTCAGCTCAAAGCGGTTATTGCCCACCTGGTCGGTTTGGGCGAAGTCGGGCCTGATGTTCTTGAGGCTTGGAAGGCCACTTCTCAAGGTCGGGGGGTGGGCACCTCTGGTGCGGGGTTCACGCCTTCCATTGGTGGGGGGGCTTCTTTCGCGGGGGGCGAAGTCGGTACCGGGGCAGGGCACGATGTGAACGTTGCACAACTGGTCACCGGTGATGCCGCTTACTTGGCGCGGGACGTCGAGGAGGTTGAATCGGCAATTGAGCTCGCCATCCTGCGACGTGGGCTGTTGTCGCCGGCCGCGTTGGCGGAAGACTTCGGCTGCTCCACGCTGCTCATGGCCGATACCCTGGCCAGCATGATTCTTGCCGGGCGCCTCTCCTCGGTGCTGTTCCAGGACAGTAGTGTGATCCGCGATCGTTTGGTGATCGGCTCCCATGCGCTGGCCGCTTAACTCGGTACCGGCCTCACACCAGGGAGCGCAACATGGCTGATGACTTCATTCGTATCGTCTACCCGCGGTACGTGGGTGGCAAACGTAAACGGACATCGATATCGATCGACCCTGACTTGTTTGAAGTTTTTGCGCTTGCCCGAGGCTCGATTGCCGAGGCTCGGGTGGTGCTCAAGGAATGGGCGATGGAGGCTGATGTACAGCGGCAGAACGAGGCTCACCGCATCGGCAATTCACGGATCGTACAGCAGCGAATCTGTGCCGAAATCTTGAACTTGGTCAGACACGGTCTGACGGTTGTTCGTGGGGCAGAGATCGAGGGACCTGGGGGCAAGGGAGGGAAGCGGCAGGCACCAGCAAAAAATAGTGTGACTTGACCAAAATCAGTTTTTAACTAAGCATCATGCGTATAGGTACGTGTGAAGAATCAAAAATGGAGCTATGATGTCTATTCTCGATGTTTTGTCCGGCGGCAATACGCCGACGATTTTGTGCTTGGCCGTTGGAGCCCTGTGCGTCTTTTGGCTACTCACAAAGCGGAAGGGGTACTCGGTACGGCATTACCAAAAGATTCCTCTGCTCACACAGCGTGAACAGGAGTTTTTCTGGCGACTGAAGGAGGCCGTTGGCAATGACCTCGTGATCTCACCGCAGGTGCCCTTCGGCGCGTTCATCAAGGTCAAGAGCACAGCTCTGACCGACAAGAATCATGCGCGGCATGTGGTCAGCCACAACCGCTGTGATTTTTTGCTGTGCAACAAACAGCTCGATGCGGTGGCGCTCATTGAGGTCGATGACTCCACCCACAACAACCGAGCTCAAAGATCCAAAGATCGTCGCCGCGACGATCTGATGAAAGCGGTAGGGGTAGCGGTACACCGCTACAAAAATATGCCGACGGCGGCGCAGATCCGAAAGGACTTGAAGCTCTAGCCGTATACGAATGTTCCGGAGAAAGTGATGGTCACCTCTGAAGCTCAATCAAATCGCTCGATCGCCATCCTGATGAACTTAGCTGCCGGACTGGATGAAGCCGGCCTCGAGTGTCAGGACGATCGGCTGGCCCTGACCTCTAACGTTCGGCATGCAGCTGCCGCCGGCGCCGCTGCATTGAACCAACGTGCCAAACGCTCGACACCTTTCGCCAACCAGGTGAACGGCGTTGTTCCACGCGTGCCTTTGGTCAAGTCGGCAGCGAATTGGCTTGATCAGCTCAAAAAGGCGAAAGGCTTCATTGGTGACGTCACGGCAGCTGAATTCCTTGGCGTCAGTGCGACACAAGTCTCCCGCTGGCGTACGGGTAAAGAATTGCTCGACTCTGCCACTGCCTGGGCCATAGCAATGGCGCTTGAAATCAACCCAATGCTGATCATCGGAAGCATTGGTTTCCACGATGCCAGCGGCGCCGACCGGACTCGTTGGCTGAACCTGTTGTCCACGATCATCAATTCTGATCTCCCATCGCTGGACGACATAGAGCAAGGGCCAATGAGTGAGGGTCCTCCTGCTCAAGTGATGGGCGATGAACCGACGCCGGTGCATTCCGAAGCCCCGACACCGACACCGACACCGACATCTGCACCAGCACCGCTCTCCGCGCAGGGATCGAAGTGGTCGGACGAGGAGGATGTTCGCCTGGTTGCAGGATTTGAAGCTGGGGAAGAAATCGGGAAGTTGGCAGCTGCGCATGGGCGGTCGGCCAAGAGCATCATTCTGCGTCTGCATCGCACTCATAACCTGCTTGCACCCGAGCTGCTTACAAGTCTGTGCCAGCTCTACGGCTTCGATTTGAACGTCCCTGCAACTCAGCAACGCAATCGGCGCCAGCGGGAGAAGAAACCTGTATCCAAATCAACCGGGGGCGTTTTCCTGTAATTAGACCCCGACTTGACCAAACACCAAGAACCAATGATTCGCTATGCCAAGGCGACTGAACAGGAAGAGCAGGGGGACGGGTCTGAATTTCCCCCTGACTTGACCAACTTCGCAATCCAGCTACACCGCCGCAGCTTCGCAACAAGCTGCAACATGAGGTGAACATGATAAGACGTAGCGCCCTGGGCCTTGCCCTATGCCTGGCAATCACGCCAATGCTCTCTTGGGCTGACACAAGCTTCGGCGGCCAGGTGATCGCGGTCCTGGACGGCGACACCGTAGATGTCCTTACGCCTGAAAAAAAGAAAATCCGTGTTCGACTGGCAAACATTGATGCGCCAGAGAAGAGCCAGGCTTTTGGTCAGAAGTCGCGCCAGGCGCTGGCAGATATTGTCTTTCGCAAAGACGTGGTTGTTCTTGACTCCGGTACCGATCGTTACGGCCGGCAGATCGGCCGCGTGATGGTCGGGAAAGTAGAGGCCAACGTCGAGCAAGTCCGGGATGGCTTTGCGTGGGTATACACCCAGTACAACAAGGATCAGCAACTTCCCGCGCTCGAGGCTTCAGCACGTGAGCGAAAGATTGGTTTATGGCATGACGATGCCCCGACCCCTCCCTGGCTGTTCCGACGAGCCCAAAAATGAAATTGGTCTCGACTTGACCAACATCACTAACAAACCATCCCTAAAAATTGCGCTACTGAGGGGCACATGCAAGACACGGAACCGCGCCGCAATGACGGCTCAAACTCTCCTGGTGCCGGCGTAGCGAAACACATCCCGCACGGGTGGACGGCTTTCGACAACCGCATTTTCGCTTTGGATGCGAAGGGGGGCCCTGTTCGGTTTATCACCGATCCGCTGGCGGAGTCGTACATCGATATCCCTGGCAGGTACGTGCTCCCCGGGATGCTGCCGCCTGAAGAGTTTGAGGTCAGTGCGGCGTTTGTGGAGTTGCATCACGCAATTGAAAACGCGCTGGGGGTTGGAATAGTGAGCCGACTATTTCGACCTTCGCTTGTTCGAACTCTAAAAATTGTGGCGCAGGCTAAGCAAGAGAGTTTCCTCCAACTGGTCAATCGCTCACCGGCTCATAAAGCTGCAATCCGAAGAATGGCGACCGTCATCAGTAGCGCCAGAAATGCACAGGCATTTGCTCAATACACGCGATAACAATCGAGCTATCCATAGGAGTTGAGTCGATGGGTAATCAGCAGGGGCCGGAGGCCCAGGACAAGTCTTTCACCGCCGGGCCACCGATCAGACGGCGCAATCCTCTCACAGCAAAACGTGTCCTTTTCTTGATCGGTTGCATTGCAGCCTTAGTTGGTTCGGGATTTCTGTTCATGAAACCTGGATTGACGCCCAAGGCGTTGGCGCTCTTGATCAGCTATTTCGCAACCGGGCCATTTGTTCGATTGAAAACTGGGCATGGTCCAAATTTCAGCGAGCGTCCGCCAGCAGGATCTCAGGTCACCCCCCACCTGCATGTTGGGAACACTTCCGAGTTGCACAAATGAGTCTGCTAACGGTACTGCATCCGGTAGATCTCGCTGCCGGCATAGCAGCACTGACCACACGCTAATGCCTATCTGTCGAACCCAGAGGTACAAAGTTTTGAACCAGTCAGACCAAGCTTTTGTTAACGCTTACCACCATAACCGCGGGCTCCCGCAGGTTAAGGGCGTTCTAACGCTGAGCCAGCAAGGACGTGCATTCGGATTTCCCGTTGTGTCGACCCTTGGGCATGAGTGCGAAACTTTGCAATCACGCCGAGCAGCGTTACTTCTACTTGCCGTCGCCGGCGTGGAAACAGACAACGTACCAGAAAGCTGGTCGCCTCATCCTGGTACGGACCTGTACGAGGATGCGCAGCAGCTGCTCGCCAACAGCAGCGCACATCAATCACAACATGGCGATCCTGCCCGGGTGGTAACGGTCACCGCGGATACGAAAGATGTGGTTGGGATCTCGGATGAGACAGCACAGGCGATCCTGGCCAACAGCTCCATGCGGTTGGAGCTGATTGAACCGCTGGTACCGGTGCGGGCCGGTTCAGAGTTGTCAGCTCACAAGGTTGAATCCCTACCCGAAATCGCGGAGTGGGCCAATCGCCAAATGCAATGGTGTGCTGAGCAACTGAATGGTGAGATCACTGCCTGTGTCTGGCCCTACAGAATGGGCGGTGGGCAATACCTTGCAGTGGATCTGAATGGCGTCACCGGCTCGGCGATGTTTACTTTCACTACCGGCGTCAGCAATGACTTTGCTCACGGGGACAACGTACGTGCTCCCGACATGGTTGAGGCGCTACACATGGTTGGCGCTCTCTTCTCCCGACTGAAAATTCATGCCATTTCCGTTGGCCTCCCAGACTCCGCCCGCTGATAGCACAGCTCAGTGGCGCTAGCACCAAACCACTTGATCGAGGTAAGCAATATGACTCGCACCGTTTTTATGATGTTCCTCGCTGGCCTTGTGTTTGTCGTGGGTAGCCTGGCACTCAAGTTGTTTACCGTGCCAATGTGATCAGCTGATGCTGGAGCCGTGAAGGGCACCAGTATTAAGACCCTGCATGGCATCCAGCCTGGCTACGACAAGGTAGCCCACTTCAAGCACCACGATGTATTCCGATATTTCGCCAGGAGACGGCAATGACACTACGAACAATTGATGAGACAGCCCAAGACCTGGCAACGGGGTTCAGGGCCCTGCGCCAACAGGGTTTTAAGGTTGTGCGCTCAGATGAGCGTTCGATGAACCCTGCGGAGCTGCTTAGCGATGCCCGGCTGGCGGCATCATCGCTGCTCGGAGTAGCAGGGCCTCAGGCACACCTGAGCAAACACAGCGTTGACTTGGTTGCACGTTCAATCAGCCAGAATATCGAGAGGCCGGCCGAAACCGTTCACTGTGTTCTTCTTGGAGGAGGCGAACCAAAATCTATTACTGATGACATCGCGAAACTGAACGGCCGGATCCTTCATACGCTCACTGAATACGAGCGAGCGCAGCTAAGCCTGTGGCAGAAAGTAGGCAGGAAATTTTCGGTAGACGTCACCTTGAGCTCCAGCGAGGAGACAGATTCACCGTTGGTCGATGTGGACGAGTATGTTGCTCGTGAGTACCGGTATGCAGAAGCCCCAGGCACAGTGCATTCCGAGGTGACGCAGGCCATCCTTGAGCGTGCCAACGCCGTGATTGTCGTCAAACTGGGATTTGCAACAACTGCGGACGAACCAGCGTCGTAACGGCTAAACGACTTATTGGTCGATACAACCCAGCGTTTGACATATCCCACCACAAGGCCAATGTCCCTGGATCCCCGGGGCAGTAAACATTGGTCCCGCTTAGTCGCGTGATGGAGGTGGGAAATGTGGAAGCAAGAATGTCGAGCGAGCGTTGTTCAAGGGGCATCAGAAATCAGTGCGCTGCGGGTTGCGGCGGATAGCGGAGTGGCACTCGGAGGGCAAATCAATGGCGATGAGTGAAGTCAGCAGAGAAAAGTTCTTCGAGGTCGTTGGACCTATGAACGTTCAGCCTAGGCCGGAGCTCGATCATTCAGAGTGGGCGTCCCTGACAACACGTCAGGTAGTAGGTCGGTCGGAGCCTGGATACAAGAACAGCTTCATCAAGCCTAATCGCTACTGGCTAAATCAAGCCTTCATCCGCTAATCAGCCCAGCCCCGGTTAGCCGGGGCTTCAAGGATTTGCCCAATGGATAACCTCGTTACCAAATCTACCCTGGTGCTGCAACGCGATGATGGATCTGAGGCGCGGATTGTGGCCACTGCATTTTTCGGTTCCGGGTTGCACCGAAGTGTGGATGTCTATGTTCACCGCCGGCGTAACTCTAAGGCTCAATGGGAGCTTTGTAGCAACACTCCTCATCCCAACTGGAGGACCATGTCTGTCGCTGAATACATTGAGCATGGGCGCTCTCCGATGCTCTGTGCTGTGACGCCTGGTGAAATCTTGCGGGCAGTCAGCATCGTCGGTCAGCCAATTCAAGACTTTGCGACAGTGAGTACAACCCAATGAAACGGACAGTGAATTCAGCTTTAGCAAGCGCGTTTGACCGGGCTGCTCATGATGTTTTTGTGGCTTCAGAAGTCCATGAGCATTGTGGGGATCCTGAACCTTCAAAAATAGAGCTCAGCGTGTATTGGATGCGGGGTTTCATCGCTGGGCTTACCGGTGATTACCGATCCTTGCCACTGGGAATCCGTTTTTGCAGTTGGATTGCCGAATGGAGCTCGAAGGTCTGTGCACGTACACACCTGCATAGAGCATCGAAAAACCGCTGATAACCTCTACAACGTTCATCAACCGGCAGCCTAGCTGCCGGTTTTTTCATTTCTGTGCCGACGTGACTGCGCGAAAACAATTGCCCAGGTTCTTGAAAGGTTTCTGAGCGAATTGCGCTCCACCTGGTCGGTGAAAGCTCAAGCCCAATTGGGATATGCTGTGTTCTTTCCGGTAGGCACTATCAACTCAAAAGGAATTTCGTGTGAAAGAGATCACTGTCTGGATTCAGTCCCGCACCCTCGAAAAAATGGCAAACAAAATACTCGCGGTTTCGCAACAATTGCGGCCTTCAAAGACAAACCCTTTTGTCGGGTTGACCCTCCACGCTTGCGAAGCGTTGGTTTGGAAGAACGTTGAAAAAGCTGTTTCCGACTACTGTCTTCTGAAGCATGCGAACCTAAATGATCCTCGCCTAGCCTTCACGTTCGGAGCGCCCCTCGATGACACTGTATTCATGATGACTGGGTGTGAGTTCCCAGGGGATGCGGTGCCTCATCAACGATTCAGCGTTGCTCACCATGAAGGGCTCTCAGAAACATTTACAATCGACTTTTATGCTTACCTTTGACCAGAGTTCAATTGCTACGCGCATCTGGTTGTGGCAATGACCTTTGAGGCCTGCTACATCCTGACTGTCATGACCTGTTTCTGCCGGACGGCTGAATGAATGGCAAAGCCAATGGCCTGAGTCGCGTGGATAAATTGAGCGGTATCTGCGGACCGTCTTCGGTAAGCATCTCAGGTAAAGATCCGCCCTTGGATTTTCCGTGAAACATCACGCCGGGCCTACTGATACCCTTGTCAGGAGGCCTGACTCTCTCCAGATCCAGCACGTTTCCCGTGCAATCCTGACAGAGAGCCCCCGCATGACCGTCCGAAGTGCTACTTCGCCTCGCCCAGGTCAATTCAAACACATGAATCGCGTCGCATCCGTTCACTGCCCGTCTGCCGGAGCGCGATGTGATGTTGTTGTGGCTGACTCACACGACCGGCATCGAGTTACCGAGCTGGTTTTGCTGGAGGTGGCCGACGTGCTGTATCCCAGTGGACCGGGCTCAGCATGGGCAAGATTGACGACTACGTGCACGCGCTGAACGCCGAGTTCGGCACCGTAATCGTCAAAGGCGGTCCGGAATATCGAGTTGATTCATGGGGAGAAATATTAAAGCGCACAGGCGTTGAAAAGATTTTGACAGTTCCATTTAACGGAACTAGAATTTGTCCTATCGAAGGCTGAATCACCGATAGGAAAGCAACGAATGGCCAATTTTGCAGCGGTAAACAAAGCAATCAAAAAAGCTTTCCCGACTTTGGATATCCAGGCCGTACGCTGCAAAGGCTACGTGTTTTTCGATGGCAACGATGGCTTTGACAAGATCGAATCGATTTACTCGCATCCAACCAGCACAAGTACCGAAACAATGATTCGCCTTTGCTTCAGGGTAATAAATCAAGCGACAGTCGCTCCAGATGATGAGTGGCAAGAGCTTGAGCACGCAGGCCAGCGCTGGTCATTCGACAGCGAGCAGTTGGCACGGTGGGATGAAGTGGAGGGCCATTTCGAGTTTGTTACGTTCCACGGGCTCGCAGAGCCAACCGTTGAATCCGTAATCCATTCCATCAATCAACTCTAGCCCTCTAAACGGCAGGGCCCAGGTTTGCCGGGGTTTTCAAGGAACACGGACCATGGCAATTAAAACCAAAATCGTTCAGCCCGGTGGGCTCAATAAACGGCTCATTGCCACAATCCAAGCGGCCGTTAAGAGTGCAGAGATAGCAACCACTTGCGATTGGCTGATTGACCAGGGCTATGCCTCTGACGTCACGCACGTACGGGAACTGGTCAGTTCTGCTCTCAACGCTTAGGAAGTCGACGACATTACCCAACAACAGATTTATAACGGGTTAGCGGTTTCTGAGACGCTGGCCATAAAAACATGGCCATCACCAGCTCCAAAGCCAATAACATCCAACGCACCTGGCTCAAGCAGTTTTTATGGCTAACACTTAGGAGACAAATATGGCTAACCCCGTGCCCGGCGTCAGCGTGTACCTCAGCCCTGCCGATATAACGGCACTGGATCACGCGCACGACCACTTAAACACTCTGCTTGAATCGTCCGGAGTGGAGGTGCCTGAGCTTGCTCTGGCTTTGTCCGGGGTGAACCGCTTGTTGGACAAGGTTCGCAAAGCTCAGCGTTCAAGCAAGCGGCGTGAAGTGATAGCGCAAGCTCTCAAGCTGGCAGAAGATTAAGGCTTCGGCAGTATGAACAGGCCACATTCGGCCTTCAGGATCGAGCAGGGGAAGACATGAAAGTCAGCGATGAAGTTACCAACCAAATTTGCTCCGCTATCCCAGGTGTTACGCCAAAAATATTGGATTCCGTATTCACCACGGCAGGGCAGGACAGTCAGCTTCTTTTCGTCCAGGGCGAAGGGGAGCAGATCGTCGATGGAAAGTCGAAATATCCTGACTATCTACAAGTTGAAATTGGCAGCGCTCAAGTGGCTATGACCCTGGCTCAACAGCTTTTGAATGCCTGTTCTGCTGCTATCAGCAACGGAGGTGTGTTGCGGTCTCCGATTACATTGGTGATTGCAGGTCAGGCGATAATCAGCGAGTGATAGGAATCGGAGCAAATCATGCAAACATTTCAGATTGGCCAGAAAGAGTTTATCAAACGTGGTGGACGGACTTTCCTGATAACCGAAGAAAGCGCCGATGCGGCGACGAACGCGGAATGGGCCGATGGCATCTTGGCCCGTGAAAACGTTAAGTTCCCGAATGGCCGCATGTCCCATGAGGTAGCCAACGAGGTGCTGGAAAAGGCGGAAGACACTTTACTGGATTTCCTGTGCGTCACAGGCTGAATCACTCGCCCTGGCCAGGAAGGGGCTGTTGGGAGCCGATTGACCGAGTCTGGGCCGAGGCAGCCGAGAAAGTTTTCATCGGCGCCGATCCGTTGTTCAAATGCGGCTGAATAATGTGAATCGCAAAAGGCCGAACGTTGAAGGTATTTTCATGAGTATCAAAAACGCGGCAGACAAAGTGTTCAAGCTGAGTATTAAAGCGGAGCGGACCAGTATGTTTCTGCACTGGCCTTTGTATTGGATTTCAAGGGTGCTGTATGCGACTGCCCGTCTGTGGCCATCCTTAGCCAGTAAGCTCTCAGTGATCGAGCGGGCTCGACGATCAACAAGAAAATAGACCGGGACAGTCGAGCAACGCTCAAGCCTAGCCATCGCGGGACCGTAGTGATTGGGGCGCCAATTTTCGCGTCCTCCCAATCGAAGGAATGACGACATGCCGTTAGATGAAAGTAACCAAGCCGAGTTCGACGAATTGCATGCGCAGATCCACGATGCGATCCACGCCGGCCATGAAGTGCGCTGGATGCAAACAGTCGGCAGTTTTGGATCGCTGCGCATGCCCGAGCAAGGCATGTTCGTGAAGACGGGCCCGCATGGTGGATCGCTGCGCGGCTCAATCGGTTGGGTCGCCCAGGTGCGACGTAAACAGGGCCAGTTCGGTTCGGACAACTACATCCTGTGTCACGCGGGCAACGGCGGATGGTTGATGCAGCACTCAAACAACGCTTTCTACCCGCTCACACCCACGGAGGTTGAGCAAGTGCGCCCGTACTTTGCGGATTGCCTTCCGGAGAATGAAAGTTTCCCTACCGGCATTACTCTCGGCAGCGAGGAGACACGTGCCATTGGTTTCCTCATCGATCCGCCGGAGGGGTTTGAGACACGCGGCGGTGAAGGGGCACGGATGCGAATGACCACCATCGGCGCCGATGGGAGCAAGACCCTCACTGATACCGTGTTTCTGTAGGAAAATTAGCCATGAAGACAATTATCGCGGCAGCATCGCTTTTTTGCGTTTCCGTTGCCCAGGCAGCTGAACAGACAGTTATCAGCGAATCGAACCGCTGGGGGGTAGTGGTATTAGGGGCTTTGTTCGTCCTCGCCGCCGGTAGTGCGGCCATCAAGCTATTTTTGCGGCCCTACCGGATGAAGGTGTTCCAAAAATATCAGGACAAAGCCCGTCTTGCAGGTTGTGAAAAAGGGTTCGCTGATCGTGTGTTCTCGCGTGCCGCCATCGGTGATGCGCTTGACGATATTGTCATGTCGTGGGGGCCAGGTCGGTTCCGTCAGTTCTACGATGAAGCGCACGCCGAACAATGCGCCGTAAACGCGACCATGGATATCGAAAAAGCAAAACTTAAGGCGCTGGCCGAGGCAACAAAAGGCTGGGACTACATGACAGCATGCTGGCCCGAAGAGGTCGAATTTGGCGATGAAGCAACGGGCAATTGGTGCGTTGGTCCTGTCAGTGAGGATGACGACAAGTCCCCGGTGCTGATAGTGAATACGGCGCAGTGGGATGCAGAAGAGGATGCGCAAAAGCTGGCTGAGTATTACGCCGCCGCGAATGCACCAACCATCCTGGCCATACTTGCGGAGATCGATCAGCTAAAGACTGAAAACGCGGCACTGCGCCAGGGCTCATAAACTCCTATCTTGTAATCTTCATGAACAACAATCAGCAAGTTCCTAATAGCGAGCATGTAAAACTGATCTATACCAGCCAATTTCATACAGCATTGAATGCCCAAAAAACAGCTTACCGGGCACTTGAAATGCATCGGCGAAATAATCCTGTTAGGTGGCAATTCTGGAAGCAGCCACCGGCAGAGTGGAAACGGACAAAGGCTAGGCTGACAAAAGAATTCATTCAGTCTGGCATTGCTTTTAGAGAGACGAAGAGTTCCCAAACTGAAGGCGGACAGGAGGCTCGCCAAGCTGCCTTGCGCCTCGGCGGAATGCTTTCTCTGCTTTTATTTGTAGGTCTTTTGGGCCTTGCAGTTAACGAAGTTGCATATGATGGCCAAACAAACTGGCTGGAGAATCTCAGTATTGGTCTGGCAGCCTTTGGCGCTGTAGGTGGGATTATGTGCGCTTCCATCTTCGCGGGCTGATCCCTTCTTTGCAGATACACCTTTTTCAAGTGGGACGAGAACACTATGACTCATTCTGAGCTCTGTGAAATCGCCAAAAAATGGCTCGTCCGGTCGAACAGGCAGCACGGGCATGGTTGCCACGTTGCATTATCTGAATGTAGATCCGGCTGGGGCGGTGAAATGCCCGATGCTATCGGCTATCGCGCAGCCAGTGGAGCGACTGAAACGGTCGTGGTAGAGGTAAAGACGTCTCGCGCTGATTTTCTGGCTGATGCCAAGAAACCTCACCGCGTTGATGGTGAAGGAATGGGCCTTTTCCGGTACTTCATGTGTCCCGAGGGTTTGATACGACCTGACGAGGTTCCAGGCAGCTGGGGACTTTTGTGGGTTAATGGTCGCGGCAAGGTAACGGCAATGCTTGGCCCAGTTGCTTTATGGAACAACCGCGGGACTTTTGACGCTGTCGCCGCACCTTGGCGACACAGCCGGAATACTGAGCGCGAGACTTGGTTACTTGTCATGGTTATGGCCAAGATCGACAACCCTGATAAGGTAAAAAATGCTATCAATTCAGCTAAACGCGAGCAGGCCCGTTTAGCTAAAATATGCAATGACCAGGCTGAAGAAATCAGGACATTGAAGATGCCCAAGCCTACACCAGGTTGGGGTAGTGCAAGCGCTGGTGAAATGCTCACTGCTATACGTCGTAAAGTGGCCCCGCCAACCAGCTGATACGGTCTATTAAAACCTCTTCGGTACCGCGCAAGCTCAAATCTCCCCCCGCGTATTTTCCACATGTACACATGTCTTCCATTTGTACTCAAAATAGTTTTGACCGGTGCGTTTAACGCACCTATAATTCTGTCATTGCCCAAAATTATTGAGGTCCATTCAATGAGCGCCAGCCGCAACAAAGAGTTTCTTTCTGCGATAGACAGTGATGCCAAAGACGCGATTATTGAAGCTATCGCTGCTCATAATGGGATCACCGCGGTCGAGGCTTATTCCGAGGTCACCACTGGTGAAGCGGAGCACCTTTTGGAGTACCTGGTTGGCGCCCCGCGTGCCGCAGCCTCTGTATTGATGCAGCGATACGAAATCCGCCAATAACTGTGCTCGAACTCCTTCTAAGCCCTGGCCTAAAACCGGGGCTGCGTCGGTAAAAGGTGCGGTGAATCGTACCGATCATAAGGAGTGCACGGGATGAAGTATCAATGGGAAGCACACGATGTTGTTGTAGGCCGCAAGGTTGATTCGCACAACCGCGCAGAGCGCTACATGGTCGGCTATGACGTTTCAATCGATACCGAGGTCGGCAATCTTCTGTTGGTGTCCTTGCGCGACGGTATGCTGGCTGAGAAAGGCGTAACTGCCGAGGCGCTGGCCCAGTATCTGAACATCTCTGCTATGCGTCCGGTTTCGATTATTGAAGATGACATGGCGCCAGATGTGCAGGTGAAATCATGACCGCAAACCAGCAAGCCGTGCTCAAGCGTCTGCAATCGAAATGGGCTGAAGGTACAGCAACACTTTCTCAGATCATGCGTTGCATGGAGCTGGAACAACTGGCCCGGGCTTCTATCCGCTCATAGTGATGAGCATCAACTCTATTTGGATCACCAAAATGGCCCACACTATGCAGTTCGAACAAGTGATGTCGACGTATCGGCAGTTGCTTGAATCAAATCCAGGAAAGGCCCTGGTGATTGGTTCAGATGCAGTGGCGATCCTCGAGAACGGCAGTGTCTTCGGTGCTGCAATTGGTTTGAGTGGTGCACCAGAAGTAGATTGTGCGTATGACTTCGACCCTCGGTCGTATATCGGCGATGATGGTCGTTGGGATGGAGAAACCCCCTCGCAGCTTCAAGCAAGCATCACCACCCCCGTCTTTCTTGACCTCTAAATCCTTATTGGGATGACCATGACTATTTCTCTCTCACCTGACTGCGCATAGCGTACAAATTGATAAGGGGATTTATCCGATGCCCGCCATTGCAGCTGCCCGCAGCGCGAGAATTAAAGCGAGTGATCGTGAAATCGCCGTCGCGGTGCTCACGGCTATGGCGGAAAGCGATAAGCCGTTTGGGCGGTTCTCGCCTCGCGGCATGTACGACGATGATTCAGATACGGTCGAGCGCATAACTGAATTGCTTGGGGAGAAGGTGCCGAATGGTGTTTCCTAGAGTTACCAGCATCGTCGACTAATGCGGGTCTGCAACCACCTTGTTGACTACGGTGCGATCGCGGGGCGCGTCTTCACAAATCCAGACCGTCAGTACATCGGCGAAGAGATACGGCAGAAGGAATTTTTCTGGGGGAATGTTGCTTATGCCTTTAGGATTTGCCCCGAGAAGTACCCGCACTACACACCCAGGCCGGGTAGTACGCCTGAGCGTGAAATTGACTGGCTGCTGAGGCATGCCTACCCCAATGAAGAGTTATAGGATTTCGATCATGGCAATCACCAGCACCAAAGCCACTGACGCCCAGCGCGCCTGGCTCAAGCAGTACGAAGACCAGACCGGTTTCGAGCCGCTGCATCAGGAAGAATTCGACAGCGGTGAAATGACCTTTGCCGCCGTGGCGCGAGCCAACATCGACTGGTTTGAAGCTTGGTCGACCGATGCTCATCTGGCCATCCAGAGGAACAATCCAGCCGATCCTGACGAAGACGATTCCCACGCCGCCGGCTAAGAGGAAAAGAGCGATGGCCACATAGGGCCGCCAGAGGCAGAGCCATCGCAGCCGAAGCCAAAGCAACACCCGAGGCGCAAGCCAAAAGAGAAGCCAGAGCGGCCAACGCCGCAAAGTAACGGAAAACGCCCGCTGTACCACAAGCCCTGGCCGTCAAACAGCCCGGGCCGAGGACATAGAGGGCTTGATTATCACGTCCGCAAATTGCTGGGAGTACGGCCGTTGTGAATACAGCACAGGATTGCAACGCTATATCTACGAGTTTTACTGAAGCGGAGTACTGGGAGGCGGTTGAGATCCCGGACAACCTTTCCGACAGTCATTCCCTGTGGGCGGTACGTGAATGCAACCTGTTGCATCTCATGAGCGTATGGATTGGCGCAACCTATGTGAGCGTGCTTGACGCCTCTATGCGAACTGGAATCGCTGTCCGTCCAGTCGCTGACTCAGCCGCCCTCGCGCACCCAGAGAGTTGGGACCTGCCTTCTACGCCGCACGGAACAACCAGCTGGTTTGGGCTTTGGGCCATTCAAGAAAAGGACCTGCTCAAACTCCTGAGCGTGCGACTCGGAGAAGATTTTTCCAGCGTTTCGGCGGCTTCGAAGCGGAGTCAAATATTGGCCCGTCCAGTCGATCAAATTATCTAGGCAAACGGGGATGCCAGCAACGGCACCAGCATCTGGTGTAGCTGACCAACTGATCGAACACAACATGTAGTGGTAGAGGGAAAGAATCATGAGTGCAAAATCAAAACTTGAGATGGGAGAGAAATTCCCATACGACGACTTCCCAGACAACGACGGTGATATGCCATCACCCGCCGTCGATTGGGCTCATGCCGCTGCTCGGGGTGTGTTGGCTGATCTTGAGGGCAGACGCGGCGTCGGCCAGGAGCTGGAGGGAGTAGACGACGAAACCCGTGTTGAACTTGTGCAGTCGGTAGCCGAAATCATCAGGCTTGCGCACCAGACGAAGAGTTGAGTGAAAAGAGCATGGTTAACGCACTCCCCATCGCCCAGAACTGAAGGAAATTGCTGACCAGACTCACTTAGTTTTTGACCAAAATAGGGGGACGAGACTTCAGCAATATTCGTAGTGCTTCACCACTAAAAAATAAAGATTTTGGTTTGCCTGCCGAAAACAAAAAAACGTCAAAAGGAGATGTCAATGAACGGAGCAAATAGCTTGGTAGGTGTTACCCCAAGAGGCAACATTGTCGATGTAGAGCTGTTCACTCGTTGGATTTTCACTAAACAGAAATATCTGATCAAAACCGATCAAGGTTTTTTCACGATCTCTGGAAAGGTCCACTCAATATTGATTGGCACACCTGTAGCGACCCACCTTGATAAAGACCAAAAGGAGTCGATCCTGGTTATCGGCACAGGTAAACATGCGCGGGCTTATAAATTGGACGGCCCGATACACACCGCATGACGCACCAGGACCGGGCTTCGTGCTCATTCACTTGCCAGAGAGCGAAGCACACTTGTCCAGGGTGTGAGGTGTTTCTGTGAATGGCTCCTAATACAGACACGTCAGTAAAGGGTGCGCCAATCGGCTCATCAAAAAAAGCCGGCTGATAGAAATGGTTAGCCGGCTTTTCTTCGCAGATTTACCCCTTTCTTTTCAGCATAACCCCTGCCTTTCTGCTGTTGGGCGCCTTGCTGAGTTCCAAGCCATGCTGTTCCCCCGGCGGCCACATGTTCTTGTGGTAAATGCGGATTATTAAAAGCAGGACGCTCCTAAGATGGCTTTGACGGTTTCTATAAACGGAACTAGTATTGATCGTGCTCGCAGGCGGAATGCCGGTAGGAAATTGTTTTTTGCTCGCTACCACAACCTCACATGCATGCTTCAGGAGATCCATATGAATAAGGCCCGCCGCAAAGTGATTGCAGAAATGGTTGAAGAGCTTTCCGTTGTGCGTGCGCGTATTGAGCAGCTGCAAGAAGAAGAACAAGATGCTCTGGATAACCTGCCGGATGGCATCCAGGCCAGCGACCGCGGGCAGATTATGCAGGCGGCTGCGGATGCTTTGGGAAACGCCTGTGACGAGCTGGACAACGTAACCGCCGCCCTGGTGGAAGCCAGCGGCGATGAAGCATAGGAGAGCATCAATGCCTACCTGTAACAAAGAGCTTAGAGCCCTGATTTCGAAAGCAGAAGCGATGGGGGCCACAGTCAAGGTTGGTTACGATCTGGATGCATTGATTAGTGATGGGCGGTCAATCATCAGTGACGTACAGGTTTCCGGACTTAAAGGCTGCGGACCCTTTCCAATGCCTGCACTTGCCGCTGCCGAACGTCTTCGTGATGCGACATGTAGAAAGTAGGGAGAAGATGTAATGGTGCAGCCAATAGATCAACAACCTCAGGTAAAAGCCCAACGGTACCGCCTTGCAGCAACTGCATTGTTCGCGCTGGCATGCGCTGTACAGATTTTTGCGTGGTTGCGCCCTGATGTACTTCTGCTGGGCATTTATCCAGCCTTCGTGATCCTGATAGGTGCTTATTCCTGCAAAGTCGTGAAGCCTTTTATCTGGCCATTTTGGCTCGTGCCAAGCATCAGGTATTAATCCCATGAGTGGAAAAACTAACAGCCTCGCAGCTCGCGCATTCACGGAAGAGAATCTGGCCCTATTGGCAGCAGATGTTTTGGCATGGCGAAAGCGTGCGGTACTCCCTGTAGGCAGTAAGGTGCATGAGCTGGCGAGCCTATGTGTTCCCTTCGCTACGGAAGGTGATGAGTACCAAGTTGCGGAGCGGTTGATCGTACAGTTCGCGCTTGAAAATGCAGCATCACTTCCCTGTGTCTCCGACAAACATCTGAGTGTTGAGCGTGTCACTACAGAGTCGAGTGCTGCGGTCCCAGCACTGGATGAGGCCGCTTACAAACGCTTGCTGCCAAAGCTACTAGAGCTGTCTGAGACGATTGATGATATGTCAGAAGACCAGTTCGGCACCTGGATTGACTCGCTTCCAAAAGAGGAGTTTTTTGAGTTCATCGGGGTCAGCCACGATAAGGACTCTTTCAGGGCTGCGATCGATGTTGCAAAACAACAGGTCGCTGAGTCTCACTCAGATCTCAGCGCAGCAAGTTAAAAGAGAAAGTCGCTGCACTCACAAGCCCGCACGCGGGCTAAGCCCGTAGGAAAGGGTCGCTTCTCGCTCCCCAGCATTGAGCAGGAAAGTCAGTTATGAATGATTCGAGTTACACAAGGTTTGATGCCAAAGTTGTTGTTGAAGGCCCGTATACCTCTGCCGCTCAGGTCTTCGCGCCGGCAGCACTGTTGGAGCTGGCATTGCAACATGCGTTGTTCAGCATGCCAGCTGACGCGGTTGCGGATCTGGTGAATAAAACCACCGTCCTTATGCTGCACTCGCTTTCCTGCAAGCGTCGAAATGCGGGTGAACTGGTGCGTTTGGAAGACGAAGATCCCGATGGTTACAACGGCGTTTATCAAATTGCAGTTGGCCGCGGCGAGCCAGAGGATTGTGTTATCTGCGGAAACCCTCTGTGTAATGAGTGGCCAACTCTTGTTGAGTTGACACCAGAAGGAACAAAGACCGGCGATTTTGCCTATCACGTATCGGAATGCCGGATGCTCGACCATCAGGCCGAACATCCAAGTTCGGGCGCTGTTTGTGAATACTGCGGCGGTGACGGATACCACGCAGTGCCGCGTACTCCTGGTGTGGACTGCGAGGCTTGCAAGGGCACCGGAAAAAGAGGATCAGAATAGAAAAAGCCATGAGCCGCGATCCACGGCCCTGCGCCAAACCGGGGCCGACTACGTAAAAGGGGGGCCGCATTGGTTGAATCGACCTCAATGGATCTAGACCCGTTTAAAGGTAAATTTATGAGTAACGAGTACGTTAGCGTTGGTCAGGTCACGGTGCATGCTCCTGAGTCTGCGCCGATCGAAACCTTCAGTCGCACCACCGCAAAACATTGGACCGCGTGGCGCGAATTGATGGCCGAAATTATGGCTGTCGAGGTGCGTGGGGAATTAGGTACGTGCCTGGCCCGCGCCGAAGGCTATGCCTTGGCTTTGCTTGACAGTGACCTTGTGACGGAGGAAGAAAACATCCAGTTGGGTGTTGAGATCTCAGAACGTTCGACACTGCGTGACTGGGAGCTTCAGGGTCGAGAAAAGACCCGAGAATAGGAAAAGCAAATGCTTGAGCATGAAGTTTCGGTAAAGACTGTCAATACGGGGCTTCAAATCAATGTACGGCCCACGTCTGATTTGCCAGTCATTGGCGTGGCCATGATCAAGAACGGGATAATGGTGGCTTTGCCAAGGCCAAACCGGCATGCGGACTGCATTCGCTACGGTCAGGAAACCCTCGGCCTTGAACTACCTATTGGAGCCGCTGGCGCTGACCAGGGGTTCTATCTTGCCGACGGCACATATCTCAATCGAGCTGAAGCCTTCGTGCATGTGAAGCGCATTGGGCAGACATGCTCACCTGATGCGCACATATACCTTTTTAGTGAAGATCTCTGGTGAGGTGACCCCATGATTGCATCCAAAACGTTCAAGCCAGCTGAAGAGCATGGTGCTCTTGTCTCCGCTGTTAGTTCTGCTAACCAATGGGTTGCAGAAACCTCTGCGCGGGTGATCAACATCGAAACGTTGGTACGCACCTACGGTGGACACCTGGAGCCAGTGAACACCCGCGAGGTCGGTATACGGGTCTGGTACGAGACTGTGAATACGTAAAGACATAAGTAATGCAAATCGACCGCCCGAACATGGTGTACCGAAACGGACTGCTGGCGGAGCTGCACCGAGAGCGCGTTAACACCGTTCCGGTGCGCTACAAGCGTACATGGACTGTTTTGCGTGTGCTGGTGCTGTCAGAGGACCAAGTCGGTCTCTATAGCCGCCACAGCGTCATTACTGACGATGCGGGCAATCGGATTATTTACACCTGCACTGACGACCTGGGAGGGGGCCTGACAAAACACCAGGTAAAGGCCCTACTCGGGCTATAGCCGCTTAGCGGTCAACGCAGCTGTAGCAGGCCAAGCCATGTTTGGTACTTGAATGACTGGCTACACTTTGGCTAGGAAGTGCAGTGGTCAGGCAATCGACTCTTCCTTTCTTCATCGATCCGGTTACCTGTAAAGTCGCGGTACCAGGCAAGCCCAGCAAACCGCTGGGCGTTTTCAGTATAGGGGCGCTGTTTGTGCGTCCGAGAATTCAGAGGGATGTATGGACGAAAAAAATAACGGCACGATCATCGAAGGATTTGTAAGGGGGGCGTACGGCCGGATGTTCGACAACCCGATCCAGGTTCAACACCATCCGTTGACCAGTTGGGCTCAGGCGACGGTTTCGGGTAGCCAAGGCAACTTTGAGGATACCAAAGACAACGTCATACGTACCCTCAAGGGTGTAACCCACACCCTCTACCATGCAGGTGGTAATGATGAGTTGTTGAACGAGCTGAGCGAGTTTGAATCTTGCGCCGAAGAGAGCAAAACTTTGGATGAATTGGGGAGTGCAATCAGCGAGGCCCGTCCTGTTCTCGATCGTGCGTTTGCTCGACCTGATCCCAATGAGCCAGAAACGGTGGAGTGACAATTTCTTTTACGGCGAAGGCATTAACCCAGCCTCAGCCCCAGTCTCGTGAAGACGGTTACTGAACAGATCGAGAAAGATTATGAACCAGAAAGTCAGAGCATCTCGTTCTCCAAATTTGGAAGGGCTCACACCCGCCCAGTTGGATCATGTGATGTGCGTCTACCCCGAGATTCGCGGTTCAATGGCAGATTTCCTGCGTCAGGGCGCGGAAGTCTTTTTCTATCGCCAAGATGAAGTGGAGGAGGTCCCTCCGGTGGCTATCGCTGTTTCGCGAAATCCTGGGTACTGGATAGATTGCGTGGAGACTGAGAACGCTGGATTGGCGCTAGTGGCAAAACTCGGTCTAACTGTCGCGTTAAGTGGCTCGCAAGCCACTTAGTCAGCTGTTATCCATCACATGCGTGACGTGCCCCAAGCCTTGGCCGGACGCCGAGGCTGGTCCGGTAGACGAGGCGTAATTTCCGCGCCAGCAATATGCAGGTTGATACCACATGAACAATGAAGAACTGCCCGAAAGGATCAAGGCGACGCTCACCATAGAGCTGGATTTCGCGAAAGCTGATCAACCACTGATTGGTGATGTCTTGAAAGACATTATCGAGAACCTTGGGTTTTCAAGCTCCGGTAATGGCTCTCGCACCGCGCAAAGCCATTACAGCTACAAATTGGAATCAAATTTGCCGCCGGAACCGATGACGATTGATCGTTTGTTTGACCTGGTAGATCAAGCGCGGGAACCAGGTGAGCCGACCGCACGCGAGCAGATCGCCGATTCTTTGCACCCTGAGTACGACCAGGCGTGCAGCTGGTGGGAGAGTCTTGCAGAAGCCCAGCAGCGATGGTTCACCAAGAAGTATCCGGAAACGAAGCTGGTGACTGAAGCTTGGGAAACGCATAAGCAAATGGATTTCGCAGACCGGGTCTTTTTCCAGACCTTGAAATGAGTCGACCAGTTGAAGGAAATTCGCCATGGCCAGAGCGCGATTACACCTGATTTGCGGAAATTGTGGTTGTAACGACATGTGGAATTACTGCATTGACCCCAAGGGCCAGGATAATGATGGTGTGTTGTTTCCCATTGTTTATTTGACGTGTGGCAACTGCTCCACCGTGCACGACTTGGAAAACACAGCTGCGAACTCAAACCCAATGCAGAGGCTAGAGGCGTTCAGCTAAATCGCTCCTAATACGCGCAGTGGCCGGGCGCCGCCAATAGTGTGGGCCCCGCCGTAAGGGGAGGGTAGTTACGGCCCTCTTGATCCTGAAGGGAGAACGAGTCATGACACGTCCAACCAGATCAGAGTTAATCGAATCTGTGCTAGATGAAATGAATCGCGTCTGGGGCCCCCGGGGATTTGGTGGTGAACCTGAGGCTTATGCGTGGCTGAATGAGCACTTCGGAATTTCCGAAAAGGAAGATGTGCAGTGGCAGGATGTTCTTTCTGATTGGGCGGGTACGTTCGATGAAGATACGGTGGATCTGGAGGAGGACGAGCGGTCTAGAGTGAAAGCCTTTCTACAGGATGATTTTGCCGTCACGGCTTTCCTTGAATCAATGCTCCGCCGCTACACAAGCTCCTATGGGATATATCCGCGTTAACGCACAATCAAAGCTGATCCCCTTTGTAATGGGCGGTCGATCGCATGCCGTGCGATCGATCGTCGACCAGCAAGCTGGACGTTAAAAGGGTTTTGCTTGTATTGCTGCAAGAGCTTGCTTCTCCCCCATTACGGATGCTGCCGATACTTGGCATCTCGCCTCAACCAGGTTTTGAACCTTCAGTAATTCTGCTGAAAGGTTGCGCTTGAATATGGGTTCGTGGTGAGCAATGCGGTTGCGAAGAAGCCGAACCGCTTCCAGGTCAGCCGCGAGTCTCAACCGGTGAACTGCAACTGGCTGGGCCCGAGGCAGATTTGGGAAAATCGAAAACAAGTGGATATCCCAAATCCGAGGATCATGCCGGCTGGTGAACATCTTTTCCCAGAACACGAACTTGAGCTCGACGACAACGCGGTCTGTAGTTCGGTATCGGTTTCGGGTGGTGATCAGGTCGTTCCGTTGCTGGTAGCCGTTGCCCTTTGCGACTGGCAGACTATTCTCGAAGTTTCGGTCCCATGGCCAGTGGGGGCCGTACACAGCTGTAAGGGCTTCAGATACCGCGTTGCGGATGGCTACTTCACAAATGTGGATCGGGGTTAGCAAAGCCCCTGAGACGTGGGCGTTCCACGAGTAAAGTATCACCGCGTCTTCTTGAGATCGCCCAGCCGCCGCCGCCACCGCTTCGTAAGTGGCGAACCTGGCAGGTGAGAGCGCTAAACGGATGGCTGGTGCTATGAGTTGAGCAGGCGTTGACGACAACCGCAAAAATCCTTATATTGGTTCCACTAGCCGAGGGAAACGAGGGCGAAAGCCTCCACCCACGGACATTTGAAAGTGCTTTACGAAAAGCCCGCCATTGGCGGGCTTTTTCGTGTGTGCGGAAAATCTATCAGCAAATTGATTTCGGCACCACTCTTGACGGGGCTGCACGGGCTCTATTGCGAAGTGCGTTTAAGGCACCTACAATAAAAACCTTGATGAGAGCTATTGCCAGGTGTGTTACGGGCACTCATTTTCGCGTCCGCGAAAAAACCTACGGAAAAACGGTATTGAAGCGTTTGATGGAATATACGTCGCCGATAAACAAAGTGCTTTATCTGGTGAGTTTCGCGTTTGGGCTGATCACAAGCTTTTTGGCGTCTGTTGTCGGTTCTAATGCCGTTTTTGCATTGGGCTGTTCGGCGGCGTTGTTGATGTGGTGGCCGCTAGCTCGCGACCTCGTGCCTGTAGCCTTGTCGGTCGCAATTCACGGCCGTTGGCCAGTCCGTAACACATAGGAGTTTTCCCATGGCGAAGAAGCTGACACCGCCCGGCATCTTGGGGTGGTTCCAGGGCATAAGAAAAATACGTTCACGAGACGGAAGGTTCAACTGAATGGCAAACGCTAAGGTCAAGCTGACTGACAACTACTGGATTCAGTGGCGTAGCTACAACCCAAAAGAAGATGGTTACTGCACTCACGCTGTGCCGGAAGGCACAAATCGTGCGCTGTGCGGTGTCGTTACAGATGATGGTGCCGGGCAAACGCTGACTGACACTGAGGGCAATGTAGGATGCCGGCGTTGCCAGAAAACCCTCAAGAAGCGCGGTGTAATTTCTACGGTCAGTTGATCAACTCAACACGCACCTGGTAAGGCAATGCTTCACCACTTAGCCCGGTACCGCACTCCAATAAATCCATTTCTATATCTGGTATCCGTCGTCCTCAGTACCACAATTGAGATACAGCTGACATCGTTTTGAATCCCTGTTAGATTACGCGTACGTGTGGTGTATCAATGTAATTAGGTCGACGTGGGGCTTTGCCTGCTGATGGCGGATACTCACTAGGCCCCCAGCAGTCGAGGATTCATCAATGCTTGTTCATCTGGCACCACAAATGTTCGCCTGTCGCAAGAATGAGCCTTGCTCGCTGATTGATCTGACTTGTGCTGAGTTCGGGCTGTTTTTGGATGGTGGCAAGGAGCTGACTGCTCGACGCCCTTATCCGAATAAAGACTACCTGGTGGCCTGCCGCAAGGTCGGGCAAAAGGCGATGAATGGGATTCTGATCGAAAGCCAGGAGCCTATTCGCGAATTCACAGTTGTAGTGCGCTGGGCGGTTGCTGCGAGCCACATTGCTACGCATCGTGTCCGCTACATCGTCCTGGATGATGAATACGACACCCTCAGTGAAAACATGGTGTTGTGGTATGCGACGCATGAAAGCTGTGGTGGTTTGGAGTCTCGTTGGCCTGAAGACTACGGTTATGGAACACCTGCCACCACCCAACCTCGGATGGAGGTATTTGGGCGCCTCAACAAGGATGGAGATTTTTGCGACGTGATCAACGATCAGGGAGTCCTAATCGAGCGAACGGAGGTATTCCGGTTGCCTACATTACAGCGCCAACGTGTGCTTAATGTTGAACGTTCATTTGATCCACGAATCCCGGCCATCGAGACCGCATTCCTTGCAACTGTCCCCTCAAAGACAAATGCTCGACCATCAGGTTCGGCATCTGAATTGGTCCAAAGCTAGAAAATCCATTGGAGTGCTTATGTCGTTCAGAATATTTCCTCGTCTCCACTGGAGCTCGTTAGGCTTTTTAACGATGGTGGTCGTCGTCGCCATTTTCGTATTTGCATTTCCCGAACAACTCAATCGTTTCCTGGGCATAGGCAGCCTCCTGTCAGCCAATGACAAGCTCAACGGCCCCAACGATTTCACAATGCTTATCCGGGCCGTTCTAGGAATGTTCGTCGGATTCTTTACTTCAGTAGTTGTCGTGAAAGCCTACGATAAAACCCGTCGTTGAAGGCTGATGAGGCAGTCAATAAGTCCGTTGTCCTGCCGAGTGGGATCCATAGTTGGGGCTGGGCGACATTTTTATCTCACATATCAAGGGGGCTGCATGTCAAAGGCTGAAATTGAAATCGTAAAGTTAGGAAATCGAGAGCGGCTTTTCCGGGCGGCATCTCTGGTATCGATAGGACTCGGTTCTGCCATTTTCGGGGCAGGTGCCAACCTGCTTGCGTATCTAGACATCCAGGTTGGGATAAGCGTGTTCGCCGCGGTATGTGCTGCCACCTTCGGACTTACCCTGGGTGGTCAGATAGGAATGGTCCTATTCGCCCTTGGCGCCACTGTGCTTGGGTCAGCGTTCTTTGGCGGCGCCATTCCGACGTGGCTGTTTGCGCTGGGCTTACCGATCCTGGTGCCTGGTTTAGCCTACCGCATTTTCTTTCCTGAATGAATCGCTCGCGGGAATGCCGATCGGCAGACTTGGCCATGGGACGAACGATTAATACTCGTTCAGCACCGGACCTTGATTGGTTCTGGAGTAAATCGTGAAAGACCTATTCGATTCTCTTTGTGAATGCGTTCTGATTGATTGCCCACGCGAGGATCAGGTGAACTTCAAGCACGTGGACTCGCAGCACTATCAGGAATTCAAGCGCCGGATGGTTAACGCCGGCAAACGTCAGTTTGTTGCCGATGCCGATTGCCAAGTCTGCAATGGTAGCGGTCGCCTGGCTGAACAAGTCGCTAGTTGAAGGTAGGCGGATGTGTAAGCGCGGGAGTGAACCTCATTCCGGTTTTGGAAGTAGAAGTGTCTTGTGGAGTGGGTGTATGACGACTCCGATAGGGCCTGCGAGCGGCGGACAGCGGAAGGTGCTAGCCCTTCCAGCGAAACCACAGGCGCGCACCCACTACCAGAAGGCACCATTGCCGACCCAAAACCGCCGGGGCCAAGGCCATAGACGCAGGGCGATTTTCGCGCCCAGGATGAACCAGGATTGAGCATGAAGCATAAGATCGAGTGCCCGGAGTGCCAGGGCCCCTTGAAGGTGTGGATCGACATCGATGCATCCCTTTTATTCAACGTGTCTGCCACCGGCAAGGTGAGCAAGCGCGCCATCGAAGACAACACGCAGAGCGATGGCCGCTGTGGGTTGAAATGCCAGGAATGCAGTTGGAATATTCATGGGAGTGCCGTTGAAGACGATGCTCTCTTGAAGGTCATCCAGAACGCTGACGAACAGTGGCAGGGACTCCACTTGTCCGTGGTCCGCGCCAAACCTCGATCGACGTAGGAAAAATTATGCGTGACCTATTGAATCTCGCAATTGTGCTGGGCACCCCGGTGATGGTTCTGTGGCTGATCTTCAGCCGTCGCCCTGGAACGAAAGTTCTGTGCCTGTTAGGCCGACACGACTTCAAAATCGCTCATGGCCACCCTGACGGCAAGCTGGGTTACTGCATTCATGAGTGCACTGGTTGCAGCAAAGCGGTCGTGAGTGATCCAAGCTTGGGAGGCTCGTACCCGATCCTCAATACCCAGGCCGCTATCGAACGGGATGCCTCGAAAGCAGCCCTACCAGCAGTGAATCAATGGACAACGACCACGCAGATGAAACCGCTTTGTCTTTGCTGCGATCGCTGCCGTATGCAGCAGCCAACGGCCAGGAGCTACACGACGGCCGGTGTTTGCTACACGTTGTGCGATCCTTGCCATGAAGAGTTTGACCGTCCAGCGACTCAGGATCGTCCTCGCGACCAGCGCGATATCTCCCTTGATTGGCTGTTCTAAAGCATCCTTCACAACGGCCAAGGAAATGTCGCTGTACCCACATGCACGCCCTGTGCGGGCTACGTCAGTTAGGCCGACTTCTCCATAAACGTAAATATTTTTCATAAAAATATAATATAAGCAAACGGTTAGTATTGTTTTTTGCGTAATGGGGGATTGTAGTCTAGGGTTTATTATCGTTTACCTTGTGAGTGTGTAAACAATGAACCCTTACAGAATCAAGCTCGTGCGGTTCGACAGTGGTGAGCGTTTCCCCCTGCTCTGCTGTCGGCAAGATGGTATGCCCGTGCACAGCGCCACTCTTTGGGTACTGACAGAGTTACGTACGGCAAATTTGTCAACGAGCACACTTTATCAGGCGCTTCGGTCGCTTATGGTGCTGTTCATCGTTCTTGATGAACTAAAGATAGATTTGTGTGCCCGTTTGCGCGGCGGCCTGTTTTTAACGGTAGGAGACATAGAGGCTATCGTTGTGGGGTGTAAATTGCCAATTGCAGCGGACGATAGAAAACTATCTAGGGATAGGATATTTGTATCGTCAAGTTCTACCAGTGGCTCTAATTCGAAAAAAATTCATCCCGCCACTATTGCCATACGGCTTTTATACATTGCCCGATACCTTGACTGGATTGCGACCGACCACTTACTAAAAATAGGGGCCGGAAACTCAAATTTCACTGGGCTGGAAAAACTCCGGGAACTCGTGTCTAAATCCATAAAGGCTCGTATTCCTTCAGTGCAACCCTTTTCCAATGTTACGCCTCGCGAGGGACTAACTAAACAAATGTTATCTGTGTTGCAACAGGTCGTTGCTCCAGAGTTTGAGCAAAATCCGTGGTCTCATGAATATGTCCGGCAGCGAAATTACTTAATGATTCGCTGGCTATTGTCCTTGGGAGTACGGCGAGGTGAATTGCTTGGTGTGAAAATTTCGGATATTAACTTTCAGACCAGTGAAGTTTTAATTGCCAGGAGGGCAGATGATCCTGCGGATCCTCGGTTGAGACAACCAAATACCAAAACGAGCGGTCGATTATTAGCGCTCGACGCAGAGTTGGCAGAGCTCACACGAGCGTATGTAATGGCCAATCGTCGTAATGTTAAAGGCGCGCGTAAGCATGAATATCTTTGGGTGGCCGAAGGCTCCGGAAAACCACTGAGTCTTGCGGGGCTGAATAAAGTGTTCGTCACGTTACGGCAGCACTGTCCGGAATTGCCGGAAAACCTCTGCCCCCATCTTCTTCGCCATACCTGGAACGATCTTTTTTCTGAAGCGGTTGATAGAAACAACGTGTCGCCGACCGTGGAGCAAAAACTGCGGTCGCGGCTGATGGGGTGGTCCGAATCATCCGGAATGGCGACTGTGTATAACCAGCGCCACATCAAGAAAAAAGCCACCGCTGTGTCCTTGCAAATGCAAAAACAATTGCGTGTGGGGGCTCATTCCGATGAGTAAAAAACCCGAAAAAGACTTCGTAATCGCTGGAAGTGATGTCTGTCCTTCACTTCCATCGATAGTTCGGAGCAAAAGCGGGATTGTATTTGATCCTAACCGGTCTGACTGGTCGTACCGGGACGGTGTGCATTCGGTTTACATGGATTTTTCTGAGTTGCATTTTTCCGCCGTGCTCCTGGCTTCGGTGCGTCTGACGTTGATTTGGTTTGCTGAAAATAGGGCGCCAAGCACCTTGATGGGACGCTTTACGGCTTTGAAAGCATTTGCCTTGCGATTGCAAGAGGGGCGCGTTGAACCGTTGGACATTATCGGTGGAAATGACGTATTGATACATTGCGATGCCAATGACTTTCAAACACGCAATCTCTTTGCGTTTTTGCGCCGATGGCACGCAATGAGCTTGCCGGGTATTCAGGAAGACGTGGTGTACGTCCTGGACAGGAAAAAACTCCGGAAACGAGAAACGGGCGTTGCCGTTTTGACGTGGGATCCAGAGTTGGGTCCTTTCACGCCAATTGAGCAAGTGGGTATTCAAGATGCCTTGAATGAAGCTTACGGCGCTGGGCGTTTGAGTGAGGAAATATACCTGCTGGCATGGTTGTTTATTGCATTGGGTTCCCGCCCTGTTCAACTGGCAGCCTTGAAGGTTTGTGATGTGGTTCGCTCTGTGGCTGCGGATGGAACAGAGTCTTTTCTTTTGCTTATTCCGCGGGCGAAGCAACAAAACACATCGCTCCGTCAAGAGCTCAAGCCCCGAGCGCTGGTGAATCAAATTGGCCGACCGCTGTTTGATTATGCTCAACGCGTCAGTGAACGCTTTGTTGGAGAGTTTCCAGACACCCAGCAGGCGCCCCTGTTTCCTTTACCTCGGCAGTTTCAGTATTTGGCGGAAGGGCCAGGATGGGGCAGATATCACCGTACCAGCGAGAATTTACGGAGATTGTTGGTGACTGCGTTGGACAAGCTGTCCGTCCGCTCTGAGCGCACAGGGGGCGTAGTTAACATCTGTGCCTTGCGCTTTCGGCGTACGTTAGGGACGAATCTTGCGCGTGAAGGTCATGGGGTGTTGGTCATTGCGGACTTGCTTGATCATTCGCGAACCGACTCGGCGGGGGTCTATGTCGCCGCGACACCAGAGCTTGCGATGCGGATTGAAAAGGCGACTGCGCTGTACATGGCGCCGCTGGCTCAAGCCTTTAAAGGTCAGCTGATAGCTCATGAGGGCATTGCTGTTCGTGGAACAGACCGCTCCAGCCGAATTATTGACCTGCGTATTGATCAAAGCGCACGGCCAATGGGGTCATGTGGAAGCTTTAGTTTCTGCGGATTGAATGCCCCTGTGGCTTGTTACACCTGTCAATGTTTTCAACCTTGGTTGGACGGACCGCATGAGGCGGTCCTGGATTTCTTGCTAGAGGATGCTAATCGCTATTCGGACGCTCGTATTGCGACGATCAATGATCGAACGCTGCTCGCAGTGGCAGAAGTAGTCCAATTATGCCGCAGCAGAAAGGAGCGGGCTCGTGGACGATAGGGTAATCCTGTTTAAGCCCCGAGCAGCGCAGGCTGCTGAAGACAATCTAAGGGACTTCGTTACCCTTGCCAGAGAGTCTCTGACGGCTTTTGGTCGTGAGTTGGTCTTTGATGCGGACAGTTGGGATGTCACCAATTTTGTTCAATTGAAACGTCGTAACTCTTGTTCAAGCATCCGATTTCATGGATTCCCCAGTGGACGAGGGCAAAAGGACTCTTGTTGCTTGCCTCAGCCTTACAAAGACTTTGCCAAAGCCTACTGCCGTTATGATTATTCGTTGTGCGCGTATACCACTGTCAGTTCACGATTGGCCGCGCTGCGCTCCCTCGCTGTAGCTCTGGAAGAAACGGAGAGTTGTGTCACGCCGATTAAAGCAAGTCTGGGGCACTTTAATCGTGCGTGCGCGATACTTAACGAACGCTACCAAGCCTCTGCCGCATTTTTTGCTGGGGCGGAACTCAAACGTATTTCGCAGTTCTTGGTGGAGCATCAACTCTGTGCGCTGCCTCTTCAATGGCAATGTCCACTTCGGGCACCAGATAATTTTGTGCGCAGTGTTGGCCCGGAGTTTGATGCGTCACGCCGGGCCCGTCTGCCCTCGTCAGCTTCGTTAGAAGCGATTGCCGAAATTTTCGGAACCGCCGAGAAGCCAGGCGATGTCTTCACATCCAGTGTGTGTGCGTTGCTGGCGTCGGCGCCGAGCCGCATTAATGAGGTGATGTCCATTTCAAACCAGTGCGAAGTCGAGGAGTTTGATCCAAAAACAAATCAACAACTGTATGGATTGCGTTGGCGGCCTTCAAAGGGTGGGAAGGCACAAGTTAAATGGGTGGTGCAATCCATGGCCAGTGTTGCTCGCGAGGCAGTGAGTAAGCTCAGGACTATTTCAACACCGGCGCGAGAAGTGGCACGGTGGTACGAGCAGTATACTGATGCGATGTATTTACCCATGGAGTTGGAGGTGCTCCGGGGGAGGATGTTAATTAGTTCAGAACAGGTGAGTGCGATAGTTTTTCTCACTCTCCCCCCCAATTGCAGTCAAGCCGATCGGGGGGCTGGATGGTGTAGGAAACACGGGATTGTGGAACACATTCCTTATGACCCGCAGCATAAAAATGCCCCGAGGTTTTTGTTCGCGGACGTTGAGCGAGTAATCCTTTCGATGCTGCCCCCCAACTTCCCGCTGGCGGATCACAAGAACAACCTGAAGTACAGTGAAGCGCTTTGCTTGACACGACTGAATGAGCTAACCGAGTCGTGGGGAACGTACCGTGGGGTAATCGTCTTGCCAGACACCGGTTATATTCAGAAGCAATTGTCCAGTGCGCGAAGGGCCCTCAATATTTTTGATCGCTTCGGATATCGTGAATCAGATGGCAGCCCAATGAAAATCACGACGCATCAATTTCGCCATTTTTTAAATACCGTGGCGCAGATGGGCGGATTATCGCAACTCGACATCGCCAAATGGAGTGGTCGCGCCAAGGTAGGGCAAAATAGGTGCTATGACCACCAGTCCGACAGGGGTGTATTGGCGCTAGCCAGATCCGCTTTAGGTGATCCGGAAAAGTCGGCCGGGCATATCGCGAGTATTCCACCCAGTAGTTTGATTGCACGAGATCAGTTTGCAGCACTGAAGATCGTGACCGCTCATACAACGGACCTGGGATATTGCCTGCACGATTTTTCCATGCTGCCTTGTCAGCTCTATCGAGATTGCCTTAATTGTGATGAGCATGTGTGCATTAAAGGTGATGTGGTCCGAGAGCAGGCTATACGTCAGCATCGTCAGGAAACCCAGGTCCTCCTCGCGAAAGCCTTAGAAGCGCTGGGCGAGGAGGCGTTTGGTGCCAACCGTTGGGTCGAACACCAGACACTGACCCTAAAACGATTGGATGAACTGTGTGCCATTTTTGAGGACTCTTCAGTTTCCGCGAACGCGATTATCCAGCCACGTGGGGTTGTACCCGCGTCAAGATTGGAACAGTTACTGGCCCATCATCAAATTGTGAAAGCGCGTGAACTTCAAGGCCCGGCCATTGAAGATCCAAATGTGCCACGCATAGAGTCTAAGGACCTGTAATGTCTCGTTCGAGAAACCTTACCCCTGGTGCTATAGAGCAGATCGTGTCGATCATTGATGGCTGGTCTGGAAAATTGACTTGGGATCTGCTGATCCAAAGCGTCGCTCGCCGTTTGCGAGGGACCTATACGCGTCAGGCGCTTCATAAACATGAACGGATTAGGCATGCCTTCACTCTTCGTAAAAAAACACTATCCATTTCGGTTGGGAAGAAGAAGGCCATAAGTCCAGAGTCTCAAGCGACAAACGACCGAATCGCACGTTTGGAAGGTGAGAATCAACGCCTGCAAATGGAGAATGATCGACTGCTCGAACAATTTGTGCGGTGGGCCTACAACGCTTACAGCCGGGGCTTGGATGAACAGTTCCTATCCCGCCCTCTACCCGCGATCAATCGACAGCAAACACCCTAGTGAATGCCAAACGCTCATATTGGTGTAGATCAGCCCTGCTACTGCGACTGCCCTCTATAGCAGGGAGCTTGGGAATCGTAATTTTATTCATGGAGCAATGCTATGCCTATCGGCTACTACTTGGCTTGCCTTGAAACCCAGCGATATGTCTGGATCGGCACGCTTGGCGACATAACGTCCGCCGTCGGAGTCGACGCTGACCTCGTATCTAGTTTCTGCCTAGTGCATCGCGGTAAGTCGCTCATTGTCATCAGCGAATCGCACCAGATTGTTGGTGAAGGCCATGAATGGACGCATTGACCTACAACATTGCTGCTGAGCCTGGTGCGCAACAAGTAGCAGTGCTCGCCCTGCCTCACAACTAATGCCCTCTGAGCAGCTACTCTGCTACCGATGGGCCCTACCAGGGTTAACTCCACAGATGAATACCACCCGTGACGATTTTTCAAAACGGACCAAGAGCGACCTCGCCCTACGGGCAAGCTATCAATGCTCCTTGTGCAAGGAGTCGACAGTAGGGCCCAGCGACGAAACCTCAAATGCGGTGACGATGATCGGCGTTGCCGCTCACATTGCAGCAGCTGCGCCTGGCCCTGGCGCGCGCCGTTACGACTATTCGATGACTCCTGAGCAACGTGGATCAATCGATAATGGGATTTGGCTATGCGCCAACTGTAGCGTTCTCATCGACAGGGACGAAGCCCGATTCTCAGCTCAATACCTACATGAGCTGAAGCTCAGCCATGAGGCATCAAGGCGCCTTCAGGGACAAGGTGATGTGAATCGCGAGGACATCATCGCTATCGGCCCCAGTCTGATAGCGCTAGGTGCGGTACTACGATTCGGTCCGGACGGATGCCGATTCCGAATTTCTCACTTCCTAGAAGGTAACATCCGGGAGCTGTGGGCACTGAGTGTAGATTTCGGTAAATGGCCAGATGAGGACAGGTATGTACTTTCAAACGAACTGGGCTATGGCGGTCTGCTTACCCAGCCACCTTTGATCGAGCGAACTGGGCTCGGGCACGAGGTCACCGTACAAATCCAAGCGGCCATAGACCGTCGCGATGCAATGACAACCAAAACCATGTGCAGGCAGACCGGTAGGATGCTTGATGGCATGGAAGCAATGAAGTCGCTATTTAGCAACGTACTGAGCCTGGCTCACGGCACCTGGTTTGCAGACCTCCAGAGCGGCAGCTTTATCTCTGATTATCACGAAAGGTATTCAGACTCCGCGTGGCTTAGCAGGTTAATTATGATGGAGATCATCCGCCTGTCCTTTGTCCCCCGGAAATCCAGAGCTGCTGACAAGCAAGTGGCACCGCTTGCCTGGGTCAATCGCGTTAATAGCGTTTGCACTCCTATCTTTGAGCTTACCGAGCAATATCTGTCCATTCATGTGGATGCGGAGCTTGAAGGAGCAGGTAACTGGTCGGGGGAGCTGCCAGTATTTATTTGTACACCGGAGCAATTACAGAAAGGTCGGGAGCAAGCGAAGAGAAACGCGCTCATGATTAGCCCTACTGTAGATCATGGCCTCGTTGAGGCGGTGCATGTGGACAAGAAAACAGCAGATCGCCTGAAGCTGCAGGGACGATAAGCCTGAATCATCACCTCTCAGCTAAAACGTTGCTTTTAATCGCAGGAAAATCGGTAATGCTTTGCGCATGCTCCGATGGTCAGGGCACTGCGGTTTATCTGGACCACCATTTTGTGCCAAGTGTTTGGTTAAAGAATGAATTCCCTAAGCACTCTGAACTGATCGAGATAATTGAAGCTCGGGCGCAAACTGCGTTTAGTGATCAGGGCTAGCGAGTGTCAGCGATGCCCGATCAATCTGCGCAGATCCTGGCGTTCCTGTCGCATCCACGCGACGACGTAAATACGTAGGAAAAGAATTCGGTTGGACACATCACGGGCGAATGCCATTTCGTGGGTCACAATCAGCATCGTTCGGCCTTCGGCAGCGAGATCGCGCATGACCTTGAGTACTTCGCCGACCAGTTCGGGATCGAGGGCGGACGTCGGTTCGTCAAACAACAGCACGCGAGGCTTCATCACCAGGGCGCGAGCGATGGCTGTGCGGTTGATATCAGCAATTCCCATTCCTCGAATGCAGCTTTAACGGCACTGTGAAGCTCCCATCCCGAATCTTCGTCATAAGCTCCATGAATGCAGGGCGCTGACTCGATGCTGATTTACCGCTGATGGTGTCTGCGAACCAATAGCCAATTGGGTAATTACACTCCACCTGACCACCCATTTGCATTGCACTTGCCCACTCATTTGCATTCGACTTGACCAGTTGTTTGCATCGGATTTGACCAGCACACTGGGTGGCCCTGACTGGCAGAAGTCGACCCATTGCAGCCGGTCGCGACAGGCAGAGAACGGCCAAAAGCAGTCATTCGATGGGCCTTCAGCAGTTCATCTCCGGGCCTCCTTACTCCCAAAATGAGTTTATGTAGTCACAATCTTCTATTCGCAGTTTATTCACGATAAGGCCAAAACTGGCGATACAAAAAACCACCCGAACGGTGAAGGATCGAACGGTTTTTTGGGGAGTGAGGGATGAGCGGCAAGGCTTAGCCCAGTATCTCGCTGGCCACGTGATCGACCGCACTTTTGGTGATGTCGACTATCAGGTCGGCCTCCTCCTCGGTCAAGATCAACGGTGGTGCAAAGCCGAGAATGTCGCCATGGGGCATCGCTCGGGCAATCATTCCGCGTTCAAGACAGGCTGCCGATACTTTCGGACCGATCTTCAATGCAGCATCGAATGGTGTGCGTTGCTCACGATCGGCCATGAACTCGACTGCGGCAAGCATGCCGTCGCCACGCACTTCGCCTACCAGCGGATGACCTTCCAATACTTCCCGCAACCGACGATTCAGATAACTGCCAACCTTCTCTGCGTTGGCTGTCAGGTTTTCCCGCTCCAGAATGTCGAGGTTGGCCAAGGCCGCCGCCGCGCAGATCGGATGCCCGGAGTACGTCCAGCCATGCCCCATGGCACCTTGAGATTCGGAGGCTTTTTCGATCACGTCCCAGACTTTTTCACCGACAATCACTGCTGATAAAGGCGCATAGGCACTGGTCAGGCCTTTGGCCGTAGTGATCAGGTCCGGACGCATGCCGTAGCGCTGGCTGCCCATCTTCGAACCCAGGCGACCGAAGGCGCAGACCACTTCGTCGGCGATCAACAACACGTCATACTTGTTCAACACCGCTTGTATGGCGGCCCAATAGCCGGCCGGCGGAACGATGATGCCGCCGGTGCCCATCAGCGGTTCGCCGATAAATGCGGCGACGGTGTCCGGCCCTTCGGCCAGGATCATTTTCTCCAACTCGTCGGCGCAATAGCGCACGAAAGCTGCTTCATCCATACCCACCGGTGCCTTGCGGTACCAGTGCGGACAAACGGTATGTTTGACGCCCTCCGCCGGCAGGTCGAAATGCTGATGGAACGTCGGCAGGCCGGTCAGGCTGCCGGTCATGATGCCCGAGCCGTGATAACCGCGATCACGGGAGATGATTTTCTTCTTCTCCGGGCGACCCAATACGTTGTTGTAGTAACGCACCAGTTTGATCTGGGTTTCGTTAGCGTCGGAACCGGACAGGCCGTAGTAGACTTTTTTCATGCCCTCCGGCGCCCAGTCGATGATGCGGCTCGACAGCTCGATGATCGCTTCGGTCGAGTGCCCGACATAGGTGTGGTAATAGGCCAGCTCCTTGGCCTGCTTGTAGATCGCATCGGCGACTTCGGTGCGGCCGTAGCCGATATTCACGCAGTACAACCCGGCAAAGGCGTCGATGAATTCGCGGCCTTCGTGGTCGCGGATACGAATGCCTGACGCGCTCTTGATGATGCGTCCCTTGAGCGTGCCGCTGGCGTGGTCATGGGCATGGGTCGACGGGTGCATGAAGTGCGCACGGTCTTGTTCGAACAACGAATCGAGTTTTTGGCTCATGGCGGATCTCCTTAGAACTGGCCTTGATGGTGCAGGCAAAAGTATTTGGTTTCGACAAAGGCTTCGAAGCCCTCGGTACCGCCCTCGCGGCCCAGCCCCGAGGCTTTCATGCCACCGAACGGGATCGGATGGCCGGTGAACTTGACGCCATTGACTGCGACCATGGCGTGGTCGAGGCGGCGAATCAGGGGGTAGATTAGGTCCAGGCGGTTGGAACAAATGTAGGCAGCCAGACCGTATTCGGTGTCGTTGGCCATTTCGATGGCTTGCTCGAGGGTGTCGAAAGGCATGACGCCAGCAATCGGCGCGAAATTCTCTTCGCGGTAGATACGCATCTGCGGCGTAACGTCGGCCAGCACCGTCGGCTGATAGAACAATCCGCCGAGGGCATGCGCTTCGCCGCCCACCAGACGTTGCGCGCCCAGCTTCAGCGCATCAGCCACACGCTCGGCGGTCACATCGAAGGCGGCCTGATGCATCAGCGGGCCGATGTCGACGCTTTGCTCTTGATCACCCACCAGTGCCGGGCCGACCCGCAGTTCGCGCACCGCAGAGGCAAAGCGGCTGAGGAACGCCGGATAAATCGAGCGTTCGACCATAATCCGATTGGCCGCGCAGCAATCCTGGCCCGAGGTCTGGAACTTGGCCTCTACCGCGACTTTCACCGCCAGATCCAGATCGGCATCGGCGCAGACAATAAACGGCGCGTTTCCGCCCAGTTCCAGCGACACTTTCTTCACGTCCTGGGCCGCCGCTTGCAGCACCAACTTGCCGACCCGGGTCGAGCCGGTGAAGCTGACCGAACGCACGCGAGTGTCCTGCACCAGGGTTTGCATGGTCATTTGCGGTTCGCCCAGCACCACGTTGAACACGCCGGCCGGGAAGCCCGCCTCTTCTGCCAGTTGCGCCAGGGCCAATGCCGAATACGGCGTTTCGTGGGCCGGTTTGATGACCACAGTGCAACCGGCGGCCAATGCGGCGGCGGCTTTGCGGGTGATCATCGCCGAAGGAAAATTCCACGGCGTCAGCAGTGCACAGACGCCAACCGGTTCCTTGATCGTGCCCAGATGCGCGCCGGGGATATGGCTGGGGATGTTCTGCCCGTAAAGGCGCCGCGCTTCTTCGGCAAACCATGGAATGAAACTGGCGGCGTAGGCGATTTCGCCGCGTGATTCGGCCAGGGGCTTGCCTTGTTCCTGGCTGAGAATCCGCGCCAGGTCTTCCTGATGCTCAAGGATCAACGCCGCCCAGCGCCGCAGAATCGTTCCGCGGTCATCGAGGCTTTGTTCTCTCCAGGCTGAAAACGCCCGGTGTGCGGCATCTACGGCGGCGATGATCTGAGGCTGATCGAGCATCGGCACATGACCGATTAACTTCTGATCGGCCGGATTGTGCACGGCGACGCTATGGCCGCTGTCACTGTGGACCCAATGGCCGTCTACGTAGCAAAGTGCTTTGAACAACAGCGGATGTTTGTATGTCATGGCGTTCACTCCAAACCGTGTGCGTGAATCCATGCTAGGGCAGCGCAGCCAAGATGAGTTGGCGTTTGGCGGGGTGTAACGATTGGTTTTTTCTGATTGAACGTCGGCAAACAGAGGCTTTTTGCGGTGAAGGTTTTGCCCCGGTTTATGGCTCTTGCGCCAGCTCGGCCGGCAAGGCACCCGCGGTCTTGATGGTTTTAGTGACGATATAGGTGAAGTAGCGCTCGATGCCCAGGTCATCGAGCAACAACTGGTCGATAAAACGCTGGTAATGGTCAATGTCCGGCGCCTGGATCATCGCCATGTAATCAACACCGCCACCGGTGGCGTAACAGAATGCCACTTCGGCGGCCTCGTTCATGCGTTGTTCGAACCGCCGCATGTCCTGGGCGGTGTGTCGGGCTAGGGTGATTTCCACCAGCACCTGCTGGCTTTTGAACACCGCGTTCCAGTCGATCAGTGCCCGGTAGCCCTTTATCAGCCCAAGCGACTCCAACTTGCGAACCCGCTCCCACGCCGGGGTCACCGAGAGATTGATCGCCTCGGCCAAGCTCGACTTGGTGATCCGACCGTCTTCGGCGAGGATTCGCAGGATTTTCAGGTCATAGCGATCGAGCTTGTGCATGGGTCGAGGATCTCCTGAATGAGTAGGACAAACCTGTGGGAGCGAGCCTGCTCGCGATAGCGAGCCTGCTCGCGATAGCGATATTTCAGTCACATCAATGAGAGATGTAACGCCGCAATCGCGAGCAGGCTCGCTCCCACAGGTTTTTAGATCAGGTCAATACATCGGCGATGACTGCAATGATATCGCCGCACTGCACCACTCCGGGAAAGTGGCGCGCCGCCAGCAGCCCGCTGCGGGCCGCGCGATATTCCACCGGGGCGACGCCGCTCCGGGTAGCGTCGTAAACGCGGGCAATCACGTCTCCTTCTCTCACGTTATCGCCCAGATCGCGGCACATTTCCAGCAAGCCATCGTGTTCGCTGTCGATGAAGCAATTGGCATCGGGCATGTCGAGCATGATTGACTCCGTGGTCTGGATCTCACCTTCGAGAATCCCCGCATGCACCAGCAGATTGCGCACCCCGCGCTCGGCAATCGCCACACTGCGCGCCGTGGACGAACCACCGCCACCCAGTTCGGTCGTGACAAAAACTTTGCCCTGACGCTCGGCGGCGGTGTCGTACATCGACCCGGCATCGAGCTCCAGCATGCGCATGCTGTAAGGCGCATTGAAGGCGCGCATAGCGGCTTCACATTGCTCTTGCTGGTTCTTGTCGGGCAGCACATGACAAGCCGCGAAAGGCAGGAAGTCCAGGGTGCGGCCACCGGAATGGATATCCAGCACGATGTCGGCCAAGGGCAACAAGGTCCGGTTGAAGTAATCGGCGATTTTCTCGGTCACGGTGCCGTCCGGCTTACCGGGGAAACTGCGATTCAGATTGCCCTTGTCGATCGGCGACGTGCGCCGACCGGCATGGAACGCCGGGGTGTTCATGAACGGGACGATAATCACCCGCCCCGTGACATCGGCGGCCGTCAGGCCCTGGGCCAGTTTGCTCAGCGCCACCGGGCCTTCGTATTCGTCACCGTGGTTACCGCCGGTAAGCAGCGCGGTCGGACCCTGACCGCGCTGAATCACCGTGACCGGAATCATCACCGAGCCCCAGGCCGAGTCGTCCCGGGAGTACGGCAATTTGAGGAACCCGTGCTGCACGCCTTCGCGGGCAAAATCCACCGTGGCGCTGATCGGGTTGTCAGGCAGGTCGCTCATGGCTCAATCCTTCACGAACAGTTGGCGTGGCACGTTGCACAGCGTCTCGACGCCGGTTTCGGTGATCAGAATGCTTTCGGTGATTTCTAGCCCCCAATCGTCCATCCACAGGCCCGGCATGAAGTGGAAAGTCATGCCCGGCTGCAACACGCTGGTGTCGCCGGGACGCAGGCTCATGGTGCGTTCGCCCCAGTCTGGCGGATAGCTGATCCCGATCGGGTAGCCACAACGGCTGTCCTTGTGGATGCCGAATTTCTCCAACACTTTGAAAAACGCCACAGCGATGTCGCCGGTGGTATTGCCCGGTTTGGCTGCTTCCAGTCCTGCGGCGATGCCTTCGACCACGGCTTTTTCGCCGTCGAGGAAGTGCTGTGGAGGTTTGCCCAAATAGATCGTGCGCGACAGCGGACAGTGATAACGCTTGTAGCAACCGGCGATTTCAAAGAAGGTCCCGGCGCCTTTTTCGAACGGCGAATCGTCCCAGGTCAGGTGCGGCGCGCTGGCGTCGGCACCCGTGGGCAATAGCGGCACGATGGCCGGGTAATCGCCGCCATGACCGTCAGCGCCGAGGATCCCGCTGCTGTAGATTTCAGCCACCAGTTCATTTTTGCGCATGCCCGGCTCGATCCGTTCGAGGATCCGCCCGTGCATGTTTTCGACGATGCGCGCAGCGATGCGCATGTAAGCGATTTCCTGGGGCGACTTGATCGCCCTCTGCCAGTTCACCAACCCGACCGCGTCGATCAGCTTGGCCTGCGGTAGGTTTTTCTGCAGCGACAAATACGCGGCGGCGCTGAAATAATAGTTATCCATTTCCACGCCGATGGTCAGCGCGTCCCAACCCCGGGCACTGATGACTTCCCGCGAAAGGTAATCCATCGGATGGCGTTCCCGGGACTGCACGTAGATGTCCGGGTAACCGACGATGTTCTCGTGCTGCATGAACACCGTGCGCTTGGCGCCGTTGGCGTCTTGCCCGCGACCGAACCAGACCGGCTCGCCGTCGAGCGCCAACAACACGCATTGGTGAACGTAAAACGACCAACCGTCATAGCCGGTCAACCAGGCCATGTTCGACGGATCGGTGACCAGCAACAGCTCGATGCCCTGAACCTGCATGGCCGCTCGAACCTTGGCCAGACGCTGGGCGTATTCCTCCCGTTCGAACGGGAGATTGACGACTATCTGAGACATGCACATGCCCTCTGATAAATGACGCACGGATGAAAAAAGTGGATTAGCTACCGAACTGAAAACCCTTGCCGGCCGAGCGCGCGCGCTCGAAGGCCAGATTGGCCATGGCGGTGTCCTGGGCGCCGGTTCCGGTGAGGTCGCACAAGGTGACTTGCGCATCGCTGGTCCGACCCGGGTGCTGGCCCGCGAGCACTTGCCCCAATTCGGCCAAGCCCGATTCGTCGGTAATAACACCGGCCGCCAGAGCGTGATGCAACTCGCCGAGGATTCGCGTTTGGCTCAAGCGATCCGCCACGTAACGGTCGACCTTGGCCAACGCTTGGGGAGAAATTTCATTTTTGTGTTCGGCATCCGAACCCATGGCGGTGATGTGCAAGCCGGGGTGCAAGTGGCGCGCTTCGATCAGCGGTTCACGGCTCGGGGTGCAGGTGATCGCAATGTCCACGCCGGTCATGGCCTCGTCGATGCTAGCGCAAGGCGTGACCGTCAGACCGCTGTCGCGCGCCAGTTCGGTGCTGAAGTCTTTGGCCTTGGCGCTGTCGCGTGCCCAGACTTGAACGGATTCAATCGGCCGAACCAAACGCAACGCCTGAAGCTGCAACGCGGCCTGCTCGCCGGCACCGATCAGCGCTACGCTGCAACTGTCGACCCGGGACAGGGCTCGAGCCGCCACGGCGCCCGCCGCGGCTGTGCGTACGGCGGTCAGATAACCGTTGTCCAGCAGCAAGGCGTCGAGCAAACCGGTGCGCGCCGAAAGCAACATCATCATGCCGTTGAGACTCGGTAGGCCCAGTTTCGGATTGTCGAAAAAACCCGGACTGACCTTGATCGCAAAACGCTCCAGGCCCGGCAGGTATGCAGTCTTCACGTCCACTTCGCCATTGTGCTCGGGGATGTCCAGACGCAGGATCGGCGGCATTGCCACCGCTGCCGTGGCCAGCAGCACAAAGGCTTGTTCGATAGCTTCGATGCTCGGCAAGTCTAGTGCCACACAGGCACGCAGATCCGCTTCGCTCAATAAGGTGATGTCACTCATCAATGCGGCACTCCATTCAGTCGTTATTGTTGGGGTTCACGCATCTGCGCCCGCGAGGACTCGCAGGTGCTGATCGATGTCGACGTTACGGCCGCTGACCACCACCACGATCGGCCCGCGCGGCTCAATCAATCCATCAAGCAACGCGGCAATCCCGACCACGGCCGCGCCCTCCAGCACCAGACGCTCTTCGCGATAGGCATGGCGTAGGGCATTGGCGATGGAAGTCTCGCTGAGCAAATGCACGTGGTCACACAGATCGCGGGTCATGTTGAAGGTGTAACGGTTGTTCAGGCCGATGCCACCGCCGAGCGAGTCGGCCAGAGTCGGCAGCTCTTCGACTTCCACCGGATGCCCGGCTGCGAGGCTGGCGTGCATGGCCGCACCGCGTTGCATGCTGATGCCGTGGGTGATGATGTTCGCGCTGACGCTTTTGATCGCCAGCGCCACACCGGCAAACAAACCGCCGCCGGACAACGGCACGAGGATTTGCGCCACGTCCGGTTGCTGTTCGAGGATTTCCAGCCCCAGCGTGCCCTGCCCGGCGATGATGGCCGGGTGATCGAACGGCGGCAGCAATGTCGCGCCTTGCTCGTTGGCGATCCGTTCGGCTTCACGCTGGGCGTCGTCCTGAGACTGGCCGACGATGCATACCTCGGCGCCCAGATCACGAATGGCTTGAACCTTGTTCGCCGGCACCAGATGCGACAGGCAAATCGTCGCCTTCACGCCTTGCCGGGAAGCGGCATACGCCAGAGCACGACCGTGATTACCGGTCGACGCCGCCACCACGCCACGCGCTTTCTCCTCGGCGCTGAGCTGCGCCACGGCATTGCTCGCGCCGCGCAATTTGAAACTGCCGGTGATTTGCTGGGATTCGAGTTTGAGGTACACCGCCACGCCCAATCGTTGCGAAAGGCTGGGCGAATATTCCAAGGGGGTACGCCGGACAAGCGATTCGATGCGCTGGCGAGCGAGGTAAACATCATGTAGCTGCAACGTTGACATGACCGCGTCCCGACTGTGGTGTTGGGCGCAGTCTAAGAGGACTGGATTGTCGTAATGAATGTACTAGGGCAATTTAGTCGACAAACTTTTTTGCGAACTTTTTCCCGGTCAGAAGTCGTGGATTTGCGGGTACTGCCCGAATATCTCGCGCATGCTCATCAGTGCGTTCCGCATTTCTTCGTCGCTGCATTCGGCGCCGACACACATCCTTACCGCTCGAGCCCGAGGCGTGCCACGCACGGTGAACGGGTCAGGCGACGTGACGGCAATGTGCCGGTGACGCAGGGCCCGAACCAGGCTGTCGACCTCCCAATGCGGGGGAATGCCGACCCACGCATTCAATGCATGAGGATGCTGGCCGAGCAGGTGCTCGCCCAAGTATTCGCTGACCATCGCCTGTCGGCCGGCCAACAGTTTGCGCTGCAAACGCACGAGCGTGTCGGCGCGACCGTCGCGAATCCAGCGCGCGGCGATTTCGGAGACCATGGGCGTGGCCATCCAGCTGTTAACCCGCAAGATGCTCTCGGTGCGCAACGCCAAACGCTTGGGCACCACCAGATAACCGATGCGTAAACCGGTCAGCACCGACTTGGTCATGCTGGTGCAATAGAACGACAGTTCTGGCAGGTAATGGCTGATCGGCGGCGCGCGATGCTCATCCAGCAACGGCCCGTATACATCGTCCTCAATGATGTGCACGCCGAAACGCCGAGCGATGTCGGCAATCTCCCGCCGACGACTGTCCGGCATCAGGCTGGTGGTCGGGTTGTTCAGGTTCGGCGTGCACACCAGCGCGGTGATGCGCTCGTTGCTGCACATGTCTTCGAAATGTTCCGGGTCGATGCCATAACGGTCCATCTCCAGGCCTTTGAGGGTGAACCCCAGTACCTGAGAGTTGCCGATCACTCCGTGATCGGTGACCCCTTCGCAAAGTACTACATCATCGGGGCCCGCCAGAGATGCCAGCGCAAGGAAGATACCGTGGGCCGCGCCATTGGTAATCAGGATGTCATCGCGCTCGACCCGCAGTCCTTGCCGTCCGATCCAGCGCATGGCCTCTTCGCGGTGCGACTCGAAACCGGCAATTGGACGAAATGCGTGAATCCACGGCTGATCCTCTTCCGTGCTGAGCTCGCGGCAGGTGTCACGCCAGAACTGGTCGTGCTCGCGGGTGTGCAGGATCCGCGCGATGGAAAAATCCACCAGGGCCCGTTCAGGGCTATCGAGAATATAGGTAGCCACTCGATCGCTCATGCGCCGCGACACAAAGCTGCCGCGCCCGACTTCGCAACGCACCAGCCCCTGACGCTCCAGCTCTTTATAGGCGTTGGTGACCGTCTGCACGCTGATGCCCATGGTATCGGCAACATGCCGCTGCGGTGGCAGGCGCTGATCATTGGCCAAGACACCCTGCTCGATATCATCGGCAATCGCCTGCACCAGAATCTTGTACTTTGACTCGCCACTGCGGACGATATCCAGTGCCGCTTTCCATTTGTCCATCAGCGCTAAAACCCGGGTCTGTGCTCGTCGGGACAGCATCGCGCTAGTATCCATGCAATGCAATTGTCCTAGTGCAATACAATGATGCTCAGCGCTTTTGTATGCTCGGCTCAAGGTCGACAGCCGGGCACCTTCAAGCCCACAACAAAATCAGTCGACCTGTACCGGACTGCGCCCAGATCCATGAGATCAGTCCTTGTACGCTTTGCTCTTGTAACACTGCCTCCTACCACAGAGCCGTCACCGACGGGTCAACAAGAAACAGGAGATTTTATCGATGAGCAATTTCCCTTCCCGCAGCACCCATGCATTGCGTCACCTGTTCGTAGCTTGCGCGATGTTCGGCCTAGTCTCCGGCGCCCAAGCCGCTACGACACTGGAAACCGTCAAACAGAACAGCAGCATCCGTATCGGTTATGCCAACGAAACCCCGTTCGCCTTTACCGAAACCGACGGCAGGGTCACCGGTGAATCACCGGAAATCGCCAAAGCCATCTTTGCCAAAATGGGCATCAAACAGGTTGACGGAGTGTTGACCGAATGGGGCTCGTTGATCCCGGGTCTGCGCGCCGGGCGCTTCGACGTGATTGCCGCCGGCATGTACATCACGCCGGCTCGCTGCAAGCAGGTGCTGTTTACCGATCCGCAGTATCAACTGCCGGACGCGCTGCTTACGGCCAAAGGCAACCCGAAGGGGCTGCACAGTTACGAAGACATCGCCAAGAATCCCGAGGTGAAGCTGGCAATCATGGCCGGCACGGTGAACCTGGGCTATGCCCGCGACTCGGGTGTTAAGGATGAGCAAATCCTCCAAGTACCGGACACCACCGCCCAGTTGCAAGCCGTGCGCGCCGGTCGTGCCGACGCGGCAGTGGGTACTCAACTGACCATGAAAGGTTTGGCCGCCAAGGGTGGTGAAAAAGTTGAAGCAGTCACCGAGTTCAAGGATGACCCGTCACACATTGGATACGGTGCTCTCGCCTTCCGTCCGGAAGACAAAGACCTGCGCGATGCGGTCAACGCCGAGTTGAAAAAATGGTTGGGCTCCGAAGAGCACCTCAAGGCAGTTGCCCCTTTCGGGTTTGACAAATCCAACGTGACAAGCAAAACGGCTGCCGAGCTCTGCGCTCAATAGTCGAAACAGGCATGGCGCCACGGCGCGATGCCTATTTCCCTGCTTAATCCGGATGGACAGGTTTAAACCATGGGTGAATTACTTCCGCTATTGATACAAGGCGCTTGGGTGACACTCCAGGTGACGATCTTCGGTTCGCTGCTGGCGATTGTCGCGGCAATCCTCGCGGCTCTGGGGCGCATGTCGCCTTGGCGGCCATTGCGCTGGTTTTCCATTGCTTACATTGAAGTGTTTCGAGGCACGTCGTTGCTGGTGCAATTGTTCTGGCTGTTTTTCGTGCTGCCGCTGCCGCCGTTCAACCTCGAACTGAGTCCCTACAGCGTGGCCATCGTCGGTCTCGGCTTGCACATTGGTGCTTACGGCGCCGAGGTGATGCGCGGTGCGATCAGCTCTGTCGCCAAGGGGCAATACGAAGCTTCCACGGCACTGAACTTTAGCGGCTATAAGCGCTTTCGCCGCATCATTCTTCCGCAGGCATTGCTGGCCGCTATTCCGCCGGGTACCAACCTGCTGATCGAATTGCTGAAAAATACTTCACTGGTGTCGTTAATCACCCTGTCAGACCTGAGCTTCAGGGCTCGTCAATTGGATCAGGCAACTTTCGAGACTCTGGAAATTTTCAGCCTGGCGCTGGTGATGTACTTCGTCTTGGCGCAGGCGATCAACATCGGCATGCGTCACATTGAGCGCCATCTGGCTCGCGGGCGGATGCGTGGAGGTCTGTCATGACACTGTTCGATTGGACCTATGCCTGGCAAATCCTCCCCGATTTACTGCGCGCTTCCCTTAACACCGTGGGGATTACCCTGGTCGGCTTCCTGATTGCCATTGTGCTGGGGCTGTTCCTGGCTATCGGTCGAAGGAGCCGCAGAGTCTGGCTGTCGTGGCCGACCACCGCCGTGATCGAGTTCATTCGCAGCACGCCGCTGCTGATCCAGGTGTATTTCCTTTACTACGTGCTGCCCAATTACGGTGTCAGCATGACCGCGATGCAAGTGGGGATTCTCGGCATAGGCCTGCATTACGCCTGCTACATCGCCGAGGTGTATCGCGGCGGCCTCGATGCGGTGCCGCGCGCGCAATGGGAAGCGGTCACGGCGTTGAACATCGCCCCATACAGCGCTTATCGCAACATCATACTGCCCCAGGCCCTGCGGCCGATCCTGCCTCCATTGGGCAACTACCTGGTGGCGATGCTCAAGGACACGCCGGTGCTGTCGGCGATTACCGTGGTGGAAATCATGCAACAGGCCAAGAACATCGGTTCCGAGAATTTCCGCTATTTGGAGCCGATCACCATGGTCGGCCTGTTTTTCCTCGCCCTAAGCATTGCTTTGGCTTATCTGGTACGGCGCCTTGAAGTGCGCCTGGAGCTACGCTAATGACTACTCCACTGTCGACACCCGGTGACCTTTCACGGCACAGCAACCCGACCCCGCTGCATCCGCAGGAGGCCATGGCCATGCAGGAAACCAAACCGGTAAAGCCGATCGTCAGCTTCCAGGACGTTACCAAGAGCTACGGCAACTTTACCGTGCTCGATCATTTGAACCTGGACGTCACGCCGGGTGAGAAAGTCGCGATCATCGGCCCCAGCGGCTCCGGAAAATCCACACTGCTGCGGGTACTGATGACACTCGAAGGCATCGATGACGGACTGATCCGCATTGAGGATGACTTGCTGACCCACATGCCCAATCGCAACGGTGTATTGGTGCCCGCCAATGACCGGCACATCCGCCGAGTGCGCGGCAAGATCGGCATGGTGTTCCAGAGTTTTAACCTGTTCCCTCACATGACAGCGTTGCAAAACGTTATCGAGGCGCCGGTGCAGGTGCTCGGTATGAAACCGGCCGAGGCCCGTGAACGTGCAGCAGACTTGCTGGAACTGGTGGGTCTGGGCAGCAAGCTCGGGCATTACCCATCGCAGTTATCCGGTGGTCAACAACAACGGGTGGCGATCGCCCGGGCACTAGCCATGCGCCCGAAAGTCATGCTGTTCGACGAAGTGACCTCCGCGCTCGACCCGGAACTGTGCGGCGAAGTGCTCAACGTGATCCGCAAGCTCGGCACCGAACACAACCTGACCATGCTGATGGTTACGCATCAAATGGGTTTCGCCCGGGAGTTCGCTGATCGTGTGTGCTTTTTCTACAAAGGGCAGATTCACGAGCAGGGCACCCCGGCCCAAATCTTCGAACACCCGCAGCAGGAACGCACGTGCGCGTTTCTCAGTGCGGTGAAAGAAGCCAACTAGGCAAGCTCCCAGCCCTGGCCGCCACTCGGGTCGATTACGCGTTGGGATTGCAGTTCATCGTCCTGCTGGGGGATTTGGGAAAGCCAAAAGGAGTAGTTCATGACTTGCTTGATTTGTGTTGAAACTGCGGCGGTCTTTGAAACTGATGGTGAATACGAGGAAAGAACCTGTCCGAGCTGTGGGCATTGTCGAATTACGGGTGCGGCGCTTGTGCTGATGAAAACCCACGGTTGGTATTTCGATATAGAGCTGACTCGGAAGTGGATCACAGAGCACCAAGGCATCGGATTTATTCCAACAATTGATTCGCGCCAGGCAGTTCGCCTGATTGACGTTTAATCGGCCACTCAATTCAGACCGGTCACTGTCCCGCTGAGGCAAATACGCTTTTCTGTGAGCGTAGGGGCCCAATGCAGGGGCATGTCCTGGCGGTGACGTGATTCGGATTTATGGGCTATTGGTTGATGGCCCGGTATGTGGTCTGATTCAGGAGCTTTGTAATGACAGATACCCCCTTACAGAGATGCCGACGTGGTGTTGGCATGCCCAATATGTGGAAGCATCCACTTTGAACGTCCGCTTCCGCGAAAGTCGTAAGACCGCTTAGGGTCCAGGCTGTGTGAAAACTCCCGCAATTGTCTAATCTTCTGATCGTCGAGATCGTAGCGGGGGCGATCATGAAGCGATTTATTGAAGGTGAGGCTCGGACGCAGGTCACGTTGCTGCCGGAGTGCCTGGACGATTACG
>JAAIGE0100601510.1_pt1 | contig 65563 bp, 52 predicted proteins | sample 6487951 | NCBI WGS metagenome assembly JAAIGE01 (sample SAMN13974128, study PRJNA590717) | phyllosphere metagenome | biome: tomato field; feature: multiple bacterial spot infested tomato fields; material: tomato leaves; isolation source: leaves from tomato fields | host: Solanum lycopersicum ...
CCATTCTTGCCTTGCTCGCCGAGCAGGGCGAGGTGAGCGTCGATGCCCTGGCCAAGCGTTTCGCCACCTCCGAAGTGACCATCCGCAAGGACCTCGCCGCACTGGAGGCCAACGGCCTGCTGCTGCGCCGTTATGGTGGCGCGGTGCCGCTGCCTCAGGAAATGATGGTCGAAAGCAGCCAGCCGGTGTCCCGCTACAAGCAGGCGATCGCCCGGGCTGGTGTAGCGCGCATCCGCGAGCATGCGCGGATCATCATCGACAGCGGCACCACCACCGCGGCGATGATCCCCGAGCTGGGCCACAAGCCCGGGCTGGTGGTGATGACCAATTCCCTGAACGTGGCCAACGCCCTGCGCGATATCGAGCATGAACCAGTGCTGCTGATGACCGGCGGCACCTGGGACCCGCATTCGGAATCCTTCCAGGGCCAGGTCGCCGAGCAGGTGCTGCGCTCCTATGATTTCGACCAACTGTTCATCGGCGCCGACGGCATCGATCTGCAGCGCGGCACCACCACCTTCAACGAGCTGCTGGGCCTTTCGCGGGTGATGGCCGAGGTGGCCCGTGAGGTGATCGTGATGGTCGAAAGCGACAAGATCGGCCGGCGCATCCCCAATCTCGAACTGCCCTGGGGCAGCGTGCATACCCTGATTACCGACGAGCGCCTCGACAGCGAGGCGCGCGAACAACTCTTGGCCCGCGGGATCCAGCTGATCTGCGCGGCCACTGACGCATCCTGAGGAGAACGCTATGTGTGGCATCGTAGGCGCCATTGCCGAACGCAACATCACCGCCGTGCTGGTCGAGGGCCTGAAGCGCCTCGAGTACCGCGGCTATGACAGCGCCGGCGTGGCGCTGCTCGATGACATGGGCAGCCTGCAGCGCCGTCGCCGTGTCGGCAAGGTCAGCGAGCTGGAGGCGGCACTGGACAGCGAACCATTGCCGGGCCGCCTGGGCATCGCCCACACCCGTTGGGCCACCCACGGCGTGCCGACCGAAAACAATGCCCACCCACACTTTTCCGGCGACCAACTGGCGGTGGTGCACAACGGCATCATCGAAAACCATGGCCCGCTGCGCGAGCAGTTGCAGGGCCTGGGTTATACCTTCAGTTCGGATACCGACACCGAAGTCATCGTGCACCTGCTCGATCACACCTTGAAAAGCCATAGCGACCTGGCCGACGCCCTCAAGGCGGTGGTCAAGCAGCTGCGCGGCGCCTACGGCCTGGCGGTGATCAGTGCGGCCAACCCGGATCGTCTGCTCGCCGCGCGCAGCGGTAGCCCGCTGGTGATCGGCCTGGGCCTGGGCGAGAACTTCCTCGCTTCCGACCAGCTCGCCCTGCGCCAGGTCACCGACCGTTTCATGTACCTGGAAGAGGGCGATATCGCCGAGATCCAGCGTGACAGCGTGCGGATCTGGGACGCCGCCGGCAGCCTGGTGCAGCGCGAAGCCGTGCAGTACCACGAAGGTGCCGATGCGGCCGACAAGGGCGTGTTCCGCCACTTCATGCTCAAGGAAATCCACGAGCAGCCCAAGGTCGTGCAACGCACCCTGGAAGGCCGCCTCGGCAGCGACCATGTGCTGGTGCAGGCCTTTGGTCCCCAGGCCGCCGAGCTGTTCGCCAAGGTGCGCAACGTGCAGATCGTCGCCTGTGGCACCAGTTATCACGCCGGCATGGTCGCCCGTTACTGGCTCGAAGGGCTGGCGGGCATTCCCTGCCAGGTCGAGGTGGCCAGCGAGTTTCGCTACCGCCGTGTCGCGGTGCAGCCGGACACCCTGTTCGTCAGCATTTCCCAGTCCGGCGAGACGGCCGACACCCTGGCCGCGCTGCGTAACGCCAAGGCCGATGGCGGCTACCTGGCCAGCCTGGCGATCTGCAACGTCGGCATCAGCTCGCTGGTGCGCGAGTCCGACCTGACCCTGCTGACCCATGCCGGCCCCGAGATCGGCGTGGCTTCGACCAAGGCCTTCACCACTCAGTTGGTCGGCCTCATGCTGCTGACCCTGGCCATCGGCCAGGTCAAAGGCACCCTGGAAGACGGTGTGGCTGCCGAACTCGTCGAGGAGCTGCGCCGCCTGCCGGCCCGCCTGGACGAAGCTCTGGCCATGGACAAGATCGTCGAGAAGGTTTCCGAGCTGTTCGCCGAGAAGCACCACACCCTGTTCCTCGGCCGCGGCGCCCAGTACCCGGTGGCCATGGAAGGTGCGCTCAAACTCAAGGAAATCTCCTACATCCACGCCGAGGCCTATCCGGCGGGTGAGCTCAAGCATGGCCCGCTGGCCCTGGTCGATGCCGATATGCCGGTAGTCACCGTGGCGCCCAACAACGAGCTGCTCGACAAGCTGAAGTCCAACCTGCAGGTGGTTCGCGCCCGTGGTGGTGAGCTGATCGTGTTCGCCGATGCCAGTGCGGCCATGAGCAATGGTGAAGGTACCCACGTGGTGAACATGCCGCATATCCACGATGCGCTGGCACCGATTCTCTACACCCTGCCGCTGCAGCTGCTGTCGTACCACGTCGCCGTGCTGCGCGGCACCGACGTCGATCAACCCCGCAACCTGGCCAAGTCGGTCACGGTGGAGTGATGGGCGACAAGGCTGTGCTGGCCCATGGCTGCGATTAATAAAGATCGACACAAAATAACAAAGATTGCCACAAAGCAATGTAGTTTGACACAACATATAAGCCCCTGTATTTGCATGGGTTTCGTGTTTTTGGCTAAACCGTTTGTCAGGCGCTGCCGCCTCTTTTTTTTGTAGGAGTAGTCTGGAGAGACCTCCGACACGAGTGCTCGGTAGCCCGTGTTTTCCTAGAACTATTTTCTCGCCGAATGAAGGGAGCGGTTCGGACGGGCTGAGGAGGAAGGGTGCGAGGTCGTAGGTTTGCTTCAAATCAGGATATCGAACGGCACATCGCCAATGGTTTTGGAGCAGGCGCCGGAGCTGAGTATGTGCCTTGGTTACGCGTCCAGGATGTCCCTTCGATGGGGCGTTCCTGGAAAATCCAAGGCATCAAGATTGATCGAATTCATCACCTCTTCTCCGATCTTGAGCGGGCTTACTTTCTACTCTGTGAGTTTTCTGAGGACGTAGTAGACATTCGCGAGCAGTATCCCCTGTTGCCGTTGGGTAATACTCAGGCAATCGCCAGTGCTATAGGTGTTCGTTATCCAAGGTACCAAGCCACCTCTGTTCCGCTCGTAATGACCACTGACTTTATGCTCACCGTCAAGCAGTCAAACGGGGACTTAAAGTCTGTTGCTAGGACAATCAAATATCAGCAGGATTTTCAAAGCAAAGACTGTGCTCGCACCTTGGAGAAGCTAGAGGTCGAGCGGCGGTTCTGGATGAGTCAAGGCGTAGATTGGAGCATCGTAACAGAGGAGCTGTTTACGCCTGATTTGATCCTGAATCTCTCATTTCTTCGCAAATACGCTAAATTGCCTCGCGCCCTAATGGATGTCTCACTGCACTCGGAGTTTATAGACATTCTTGAGTCTATAAAGGTTTGCCCATGGTCAACTTCAGAGAGCTTGAGAAAAATTGGCAACCGATTAGCCATACCTTATAGTGAGGCCCGAGACATTTTCTTTAATTTGATCTGGCGAAAAATTATAAGGCTCGACTTAAGTGGTGCGCCGTTACACCTCAAGTCGCCCTTACCAGAGTTCATCGTTGTCTCCCCCACCGAAATGATCAAGCTAAGGGAGAAACTTTCATGAAAATATCAGTCAATGATGTGTTCGAGCCGGTCACTGAGCTCTCAGTGCTCTCTACTATGGTTAGAGCACTTTACCTCGACGAGAAGAACGATGCGCTGGTCGTCATAGATCTGACGGAGCCTCCCAGGAAGCCCTATTCTATTGGCCTAAACGAGCTCAAGGTCTCATTGGCCTCGGGCCATACAAAGCCTGTAGTTACAGATGTGCCAAAATTCCTGTTGGTTATGGAAGAGGATATCGATGAGAGCTCTCGGCACGATAGGGATCAAAAATGGGCATTAATCGCTCCGCTTTTGGATCCTTGCTATCCAGGGCAAATATTCTTTCAGGGCGAGATGGGCAGACTAGTAGGAAATCGTGCTGCAGAAGTAGGCGTGCAACGTAAGAAAATTTACCGTTTATTATATAGATACTGGTTTTATGGCCAAATAAGAAATGCGCTTTTAAAAGATTATTCTAATGTTGGTATTGAGAGCCGTAATTACTCTGCAGGTAAGCGACCAGGGCGAAAGCCTAAATACCAAGGAGTGCTAGTCTCACCTGCAAAATTGCTAAGCGAAATCGACAAGCGATGCATCCGGGTCTCTTACGCGCTTTATGCGAAAGATAAGACATCAACGATCCGCAGCGCTTACGACAATATGCTGAAGAAGTTCTATTCGGAAAAAGAACTTTCTAAGAACCCTGAGAATCGAATCCGATTGCTTCCCGAGTCAGAGATCCCTACACGCACCCAGTTCAACTACTGGGGCAAGCAATTTTTTGATGAGATCGAAACCGAGCGTGGGCGAAAGGGAATGACGAAGTGGTTAAAGGATTGCCGACCGTTGTCCGGTACCGTTCGCGATTGGCTTAGAGGGCCTGGTCATCAATTCGAAATCGACGCGACCATCGCTGACATTTACTTGGTCAACAGCTACTCGCGACGAATGCTCATCGGCCGTCCAGTGGTGTACGTCGTGGTAGACAGTTTCTCGGGGATGATTGTTGGTCTTTATGTGGGCCTTGAAGGGCCTAGCTGGAATGGAGCTCGACAGGCGCTGTTCAACGCATTCACCTCCAAGGTGGAGTTCTGCGCGCAGAACGGCGTCGATATCAGCCCTGAAGATTGGGACTGTCATCACCTGCCGCATCAAATCTACGCCGACAGAGGAGAAATGCTTGGGGGGGCTGCTGAGGGGCTCGCGTCTGGCCTGGGCATCGATATGGGGACAGCTCCGCCGTATCGACCAGACTGGAAACCTATGGTCGAGAGTCGGTTCGGCATCCTGAATGACCTTACCAGTATTAGGTGGCTCCCCGGCGGCGTAGCGGCCCGAGAGAAGGAACGCGGCGAGCGTGATTATCGGCTCGATGCGACGCTGAATATGAAGGAATTCACCAAGATCATCATTGAGTGCATTCTCCACTACAACCGCTTCCAGCGGCAGCCGGATCGTCTTACCCAGGCGATGATGAACGATGGAGTGGAACCCACCCCGATGGATATCTGGAGGTGGGCGTCGGAGAATGACCTTATCCAACCCAACAAGCGGCCTGACGAGTTGGTTTATCTCAATTTGCTGCCTCGGGAAAGGGCCACCGTCCAAAAGGGAGGTGTATTGTTCCGCGGCATGTTTTATCTCTGCGAGATGGCTGTCGAGAAAAACTGGTTCGCAAAAGCGCGTCGCAACGGCGTCTGGTCGGTTGAGTGCTGGTTTGATCCGAACTCCGCAGCGCATATCTGGATCATGGGCGAGAACAAGGAGTTCCTGCGTTGCGACCTGCGACGCTCGGATGCCAAGTATGCAGATTATCGCTCAGACGAGATATACGATCTTCTGTCGGCTTACAGGCAGATACCACCAGCTCATAAGCGCGCCGAACAGGAAAGCCGAGTGGGCCTGGTCGAGACAATTGAGCAAGTTGTCGGCAATGCGATCGCCGAGAGGAAGCTTGAACCAGCAGCCGGCTCTAAGGCTGAAGCGTTGGCGAACATACGCGACAATCGTTCGGAAGAGCGGCAGTTAGAGCGAGACCAGGCGATTGTCCCTGACGGGGTACGTGCAGAACCCGTTCAACCTGATGCTCAGAGCTCTGCCATTACCCGAGAATCTTACGCTGGACCGCGCACCGCGCAGGTTATCGATTTGCTCAAAAGAGTTCGACCGGGGCAGACCAAATGAGAGGCGCTAAAGCTCTCGCGAGCTATACGAAGCAAGCTATCACTGAATATGCGGGAAACCCTCTGATCGAGGCGCTGCCACCAATTCTGGACGAAACGGCGGCTGCCGAGCTGATATCAAATTTTCCCCAGCCGGTGATGCCCGAGGAGCTTGAGCTTGATGGGGCGATGCGGATTCACTGTATTGATCGCTTGAGGACAGTCGTGCAGCCGTTTCTGCTGCATTTGGAACTGGAGTCCCTGCTATCTCTGCTGATCCGCCGCGGCTATGTTGGCCGTAATCCTACTAGCGCCTCCACGGTCAGGCACCTGCATTCGTTGTCAGGGGCTCAGCGCTATCACGATGCTTTCAAATCTACAGCTGACACCTTCAGTGTTGTGGGCCTGAGTGGTATTGGGAAGTCCACTGCACTGCATGCCATATTGAGTCTTTACCCACAGACGATCCGGCATGAACGTTATGAGGGCCAGCAATTCGTCCATACCCAGATCACCTGGCTCAAGCTCGATTGTCCAAGAGATGGCTCACTGGGTGGGTTTTGTCAGCAGTTCTTCCACGCGGTCGGCCAAGCTCTGGGCGATCAGGACTATCACAAGCGCCACCGGCATCGAAACATCAACGATGCGCTTCAGCAGATGGAACAGGTAGCCAGCACGTTTTTTATCGGCGCCTTGCTCATTGATGAGCTGCAGAACCTTCACCTGGCTAAGACCGGGGGTAAGGAAAGCATGCTGAATTTCTTCCTTCACTTGGTGAACAACATCGGTATTCCGGTCGTGTTCATCGGGACGAATTCGATGATCAGCTTGTTCTCGGACGTTATGCGTGTCGCCAGGCGCAGTTGCGGTGGCGGGATGATCGAATTCAATCGCTTCGAGAAGGAGGATGACGAGTGGCGTTTTCTGGTCGAGAACCTTTGGAGCTACCAGTGGTGTAAGCAGACGGCTGAACTGACGCCTGAGATTTTTGACGTTCTGTACGAGCACACCCAGGGGGTGACTGACTTCCTGGTTAAGTTATTGGTGCTGAGCCAACGCTATGCCATTCAGAGTGGCTCCGAGTGTCTGACTGCCGAGACGATCGTTAAAGTAAGCAACTCTAAGATGCAGATTCTCAGGCCAGCGCTGTCGGCTCTGCGCAGTCGTGATCCTAATCGCATGCGCAAGTTCGACGATCTGCTCCCTATCGAGGAGCAGCTGATGGAGATGATGGCGTTCAACGGACTTGGACGAGCTGACCGCCTTGCGTTGCTTCGAGGCGTTACTCCAGCAGCACGCTCAAGCATCGCGGGACCAGAGGCTGCTGTGAAGAAATCCGCTGCGCCTGCAGCAGTTGCCGTTGAGGCTTCGCAAGCGAAGGCGTTCAGTGAGCATTCCGACACCCTTGCGGAGCTGAAGTCAGCGGGCTGGATCACCACGGATATCTTCGAGTTTTCACCGGCCTACCGTCGCTCATGATTCGAGGGTCGCGTAATGGAGCTGAAATTCCATTTCTTCCCTGCAGCATTCCCCGACGAGACGCTACACAGCGTTCTTTCTCGCTACGCCCGGCTCTGTGGCGGGCATAGCCGAAAAGCCGCTTTCGCAGGCGACAGGGCTGCAATCTCGTACACGCAAAATGTAGCGTTTCCCTGTCGGCTGGATGATTTAGTCCGGTCACTTCCCCCAGGTACGGATCTCTCGGTATCAAAAATCATCTCGTGTCATACCGTTCTGCCGTATTACGCGCCCTTTCTCACTGATGATCAGATGCAGCATGCCCGCACCTCAATGTCTGGGGATGGCAAGTGGCTAATGCTGAAACTAGGAGTCAATGCTAGTCGGATCGAAGGAGTGTCGAGGATACGTTTCTGTCCGGCCTGTCTCAATGAAGACGTAGATCGCGTTGGCGCAGCGTACTGGCACCGTGTTCACCAGCTTCCTGGCGTATTGGTATGCCCTCACCACGGCGATGCGCTCAGGATGGTGGATCCGAGCTGGTATAGTCGTAATTCATGGCAGCTCCACCTGCCTGACGATGCCGAAGTACAAGCTCATTCACATCAGGTCAGTGCTGGTTTGGAGGCGTTTCCAGTACTGCATCAGATCGCGCTACGATCAATGCAATTGCTTACGCTAGACCTCAACCCCCTTTCACCCGTTGCTGTGCAGGCTTGCCTACTACATAGAGCTGCTGCGTTAGGTCTAACTCAGAGTAAATCGCAACGGTTGGATCTCGGCCGTTTGGCCGAGCATATGGCCGGGGTTTTCAACGCTCTGCCTGCAGCTTGGGAATATTCGGTTCTTGCGGAGTCGCCTGCACATCTACCCGCAACCTGGGTGACCAAGCTTTTACGAAAGCCAAGGCATACGCACCATCCGCTCAAATACGTAGTTTTGGCCATCGCCTTGGAGGTCGATCTGGTCTGGCTCTCGCGCAGCGCAACGTTATCCATGCCAACCGTTACACGAGCATTGCCAATTAGTGCCGGTTATTCAAGACCGAAGTTTTCTGATGACTTGCTGGAGGGGCTGGAAGGTTTAACTGCTGGCGTTTTCAAGCTAGCACTCTCCGGAAGCGAGGCACGGCAGATATCCGCTGTGCTTGGAGTCTCACAGGTATTCGTTTATCGAACCATCCGAGGCGTCGACGGTGGATCGCAGGCATGGAGAGAGGCGAGATTTGTGAGCGAGCTCCATCGGCGCCGAACAGCCTTCGAAGTTGAGTATGGGTGCCTGCAAGCACATCAGTGCAAAGATTACATGTGGCTGTATCGATGTGATCGAGCCTGGCTTTCAGGCTACATCGCCAGGCATGGAGGTATTCATACGAGCCGAGCCGATAACACTGATACATTCGCTGTTCTCGACGAGAAACTTGCTGATCAGATCAGATCTTGCGCCCAGACCCTTCGAGTGAGGGCGGGGAAGCCTGTCTTGATCTCGCGTACGAGAATAGGACGAGAGCTACAGGCACTTTCACGGTTTGAGAAACAGCTCCACAAGCTCCCCCTGTGTGCCACAGCGTTGGAGCAGGCTTGTGAATCTATTGAGGAGTTTCACGCTCGGCGCCTGCGGTGGGCCAGGGCGAAGCTGGTAAATGAGCAGCGAAGCGTGAACCGGTCAGCGTTGTACCGAACCGCCTGCATCAGGCCGTAGTATATCTGGTCTTACATAACGTGGCGGCAAGCAAGGCTGAATTAGCCAGTTGTAAGCTGTGTCCCACGCTTAAATCAGCAGTTGGGAGAAAATTTTTTCTGATGGCACTATGCGATTCGAATTTATATTTGTTCGATTATGTGTGAGCCCACCAGAGCATCCAAAAAGCTCGCTATGCATTGAGATTTCTAGCGTTGGCCTAGTTTTCTTGGTTTGGATGGACGATGCAATATCCGATAATGAAATGTGAAATGCCTCGTGGCGAACGTTGGTTTTGTCAAAAACTTCTAATCATCAACCGCCCAGCACCGGTCATTGTGTGTTAAAAGTACGCCGCCCCGCAGGAAGCGTAACTCTAAGCCCTATCTCGCAAGTCCATCATAGATGTCTAATCTGCTATTTTTTCCCATGTCGATGCCGGACGAGATGTTGCATTCTCGAATCACGCGTTACCACTTCCTCTCAGGTAATAGAACTGCGGCCGAAACCTTCAACGATCTGTTTGGCTCGGCGCCGTTCAGCGTAGGGATTCTGCCGAAGCAGATAGAAGTGCTTGCTGCCAGACTACCTGGTGACTCAGCGAGCAATGTCGAAGAGCTGATCTGTGCCAACACGATGTTTCCGGCGTACAAGCCTTTTCTAGGTGTAGGCAACGGAGCGGAGAGCGTCAGTCCAGGCTGCAGCTTATCTGGTGTTGCGCGTATCCCGCGTCGAGAGGGAGCGATCCACGGCAAGGCTAAGCTCTGCTCCACCTGTGTGCAGCAAGATCTGCTTGAGGAAGGTTACGCGTACTGGCATCGCTCACATCACTTGCCCGGTGTGTCGGTCTGTTGGCGTCATGGTGATTCGCTGATGCACGCGTGCCCAAAATGCTCTCACCCGTTTTTCCGAAAACTTCGCCTTCTACCTAATCTGACTGAGCCATGCATCTGTGGGTGGAGCGCTCTCGATCCTGCAACAGCTAAGCAGGGCACTTTGCTTGAAAATAAGTTTGCACAGTTCTCCTATGACGTATTGCAGCGCAACTTTCCCTTGGCGAGTAGTAAAACGTTAAACGCAATTTATGTACGGCAATGCAGGAGGCGAGGGTTTATACATGGGAAATTTGTTAGTACTTCCAAGCTATTTGACAGCATTCGCTCGAAATATGGCGATGAAGCCCTGTCGCAAATGGATAAAGCTTATGGCGCAGGAAAGTTCCATCAATGGATACGATTTTGTTCTTACAATGGTCAGATGGACATGCCTCTAGCCCGGCACATGATCATTGCGGAGCATTTATTTGGTTGCGTTGATCGGCTTGAAGAAGCTTTGAAGAAAGAGCTCATTCTTCAAAGCGCGGTCGGTGCTAAAACACGTCCAAGGTCGGAAAAACCACAGGTCGATAGGAAGGCACAACATCGTCACAAGATAGAAACGATTTTGGCTATACGAGCAAATGTTGGTCTTGAGTATCTCTGGGATAACGCTTATCAAGCCACCCGCTGGCTCACTGAGCACGATAACGCATGGTTGATGGCAAAACTCAGCACGCCAAAGCGCGTGACTGAAGACGTCGAGGAGCTTAGCGATCGCCGAGATAGCGTGTTTGCTGCAATTCTGCTCGAGGGTGCTGAGGGTCTTTATAGAATTTCCCTAGGACAAAAGCGGGTTAATCTCACTAACCTGCAGAAACTCCTGCCAGTGCGTTTACCGCCGTGCCCTGCGTTACGTAAACTTAGATTTCCCTTAGCTGCTCAGCAGGTTGAACTGCTCAGGGAGTCTGTCTGGCATTTCCGAGTGAGACGGCTAATCGGTGCTCTTGCCGATATGAAAAGGCTGAAGCTCCCAATGAACACAGGAAGCCTGAGCATGGTATCCAGAGTGCCGCGTCCTGTTTTTCAAGCCCTTGTTGGCTTTTTCGAGTGGGACTTGGATGAGTTTGCTAGAAACGGTTTCGATTCAGAAACTCTGCTCAAGTCCACCGGTATACCGAGGGATTGGCAGGGGCCTCCCGGTTTTAACTTGGTCCTAGGGGGCACCGCGTACTATCGGAATAAAGCTGTAGCTCAGTCGGTTTCTTGACCAGCCGCTCAGGTGTCGGACAAGGCGGTAGCACGGAGTCCTTGAGCGGATATGAACTCAAGCTGGCGTGAGGATGGGTGACGCAGAGCAAACCACTATTCGCTTGGCGCCTCGCGTAAGAGCGACGTAAAGGTTTTGGGCCGTCATAAGCTCGGGCTGCAGAAGTACAGCAACGTCTGCTTCAAGTCCCTTGAGAAGCAGCGTACTTCCCACCGCCCGCCTGCCTAATGGGCGACCTAAATGCCTATTGCGCTCTCTTGCTTGGATGGCCGCGGCCAGAAAGTCAGTAGTGCCGGCCAATGTCGACTGCATTGCTGCGCGGCAGCAGTGCAGTACTTCCGGCCGGTATACCCGAGAGCCTGGCTGATTGGTGAGCGCAGTCAGCACATTTAGCGCCGAGGCGATGGTGGGTCTTTGGACAAACGCGACACACTCAGCTTCGGCTGGTGTTGGGGCTGTCCTAGCCCGTCCCGCATGTAGGGTCGCTACTCTTGCCAGCAGGTTAGTTGCGCCAACCCCAGTCATTACGGCTGAAGCGAATCGAACTAGCTGAGATAAAGGATCCGCAGAATTGAGGTCGAACTGCCTCGCGAAGCTGACTAAATCCCGAAGGTCGACAGCCTCTACTGACATAGCACCAGGTGTGTGACTCGCGAGTTGGTGGCGGCCCTGTACGTTGATAGCGTCCCCTATGACGAGGATCGTATCCGAGGCAGTAGTGCCATTTGTCCTTGCTGCTTCCCTGCGTTGCTGATCTTGGGTGGCTGCGAGTAGCTCGATCCATCGGAGCTCTGGGGGAGCTAAGCGTAGGTCTACTGGCTGTCCAGCCAAAAGTTGTTGTCTTGCCCCAAGGAGCCATTGTCCTAGAGGCTCCGTTCCAGCACGTCGCCATCGCCAAGGAGTTCTCAGTTCTCCACTTGCTGGAAACTCGAGCTGTACCTCGGCCCAATCCACGAGCTGGTTACCCCGAAAATTGAAGATCGCTTGCATAGGGTCACCAAGTACACAGGTGGGCAGCAGCTGCGATAAACCCATCACTATTGAGTGTTGGGCAACGCTGCAGTCTTGGTATTCGTCGACAAACAGTCGAGAGTAAGTGCCACGGATGGGCTGTGCCAGATGACCGGAGCTCAGCAACTGACTGGCAGCCTCTCGAATAGCAGGGTAATCAGTACTGGGGTTGTTGAGGTCCAGAATCCCAGGATTGTGCCCGCTTCTCGCAGGAAACCTGCTGATCAGGCGCATTGCGAAGCCGTCGATGGTGGAGACCCGATAAGCTGAGGTAGGAACCTTCGCACGATTCAGACGCGCTCGTAGTGCCGACACGCCGGCGTTCGTATGGGTGAGGATCAGAACGGGCTCTTCCTGCGCGTGGGCGGCTAGAGAATCCGCGATCAGCTGCGTTTTACCGCAGCCTGCTGGAGCAGTTATCGAACCACGATCGAGGGCCAGGAGATTAATCTCAGGAGGCACTTGTGAATGTCCAGAGTTCGTCAGTGATAGTTTTGAACCCTTGCTCGGCATTCCTGATGTCTGGGCCTATGATGTCTCGAGTGATTTCCTGGTATGTGCTGAGTGACTTAAACCAGCCGTTATTACGGATGCGAGAAGCGCTACCTAGCAGCGCTCTAGTAGCAGGTGGATACCCGTTTACAAGCCTCTCCGCTTGGATTCTTCCAAGCGTCATTTGACCATTCGATGTGCTCTGGATTTGAGCATTCATCAGGTCGGCACCTACGATTTCCTCAGCTGCTGCCATAAGGGCGTCGATCGCGGGCTCACTCAGAGATCTGAAAATCTCATCCTCGAGCGCTAAACCTGGGCGCCAAGTTAAGATTTGCCCGCCTGCCGCCAGGAAAGCGTCAGCCAGTCCGGCACTTGCCGGCTTGTCGGCATCTATGAAAACCATCACTCGATATCCCAGCTTTCTTAGTGCAGCTCCTCGCTTAAAGCTGTTATCCGGACTTCCGCCGCCGGCGTTTACGTAACTGCCACCATTGGCAAGGAATGACGTGGCACCAAGGTCACTCCACATTTGGTCAAGTCCACGGACAAAACCGACCTCGCTCGCTCCTTCGCAGACGATAATAGACTTGGCTAGAAACGCCTCCGGGTCGGCGCGAAGAGTGCTTTGCACCTCGTTAGTAGTCCCTGCTGGTAGTACTGAGTGACCATCAGCCCCTGTTCGAACGATGAACAGCTGAGACCCGGACAGCTCACGCAGAGCTACCGGCGAATGTGTTGTCATGAATACCTGGAGCGGTATCGTGGTGTCCTTGGCGCCAAGGGAGTCTAGGAATCGCATCAGCCGGTGCGGCTCCAACCCGAACTCCACCTCGTCGACCAAGGCGATGGGTGCAACGTTGGCGGCAGCCCGCTGAAGCCCTGCAACGAGCAGACGCGATGAGCCGGTGCCGAGTGAACGAAGTGGCACGCCGGCTTCGTTATGCAGTGCAATTGCGGCTTCGCCGATGGATACAGAGTGCGCATCGAGAAGCGCTTTAGGCATTGCCCCAACTGGAATCCCAAGTTGCGCTGCCGTCCGCTGTACCACCTCGATTGTATTGGATAGGTGTACGTTTGCTTGATTACCAAAGCTCTCTCTGGCCTGTCGGGCAGCACGAGCGAGCTCGGCACTTAACTCTACGCGGTCGTCCGTGAGGCGGTTTAGGACTGAGCCGCGGCTCCAAGACAAATTTGAGCTCGTGAAGCTACCAATGCGTGCCGGCGCCAATGAAACCCGCTCTTTCCATCGCAGAGAGCGCTCAAGTTGCTGCTGTGCAGCTCGATCAGAGTAAAGAGTCCATGTTGGCTCCAGGTCGGCACCAACCTGCAGGCTGAGTGTGATGACGGTTTCGAGGCCAGCACCAGGTTCATCCTCAAATGCTCCTGTTATCGGGTTGTAGCCGCGTAGAAAGTCTCCATAGAACTCAATATCCATCAAGAAGGCCGGGAGATTACCGAGCGTTACGCTGATAATGATAGGGGCATCAACGTTCATGGCGTAGAAGTCCATGTCGCCAAACCCACTGTTCCTACGCGCTCCTAAGCAGAGGTCGATGGCGTCGAGAATGCTGGATTTGCCGCTATCACCAGGACCTACGAGACAGTTGATGCCAGCAGATGGCGTCCAGTCGAGCGCTTGTATAGAGCGGAAGTTGCTGATGAATAGGCGGCGTATACGTGCCATGAAACCTCCCTTGAAATCGACCGGGCGGAGCTGAAATCTCTTGCCAATTCGCTGTGCTCGAAGAGCTTCCGCATCACTTGTATAGCTCGTCAGGGCGAAGTGTAGGCGGGTGTCTTGATGTCGCTGAAAATATTCTGTGTCGACTAGCAAAATGAGCACGACTGAGCGTTCGCATCTCAACGAAGATCTTGCAGGGCTGCGCCGTTGGATTCAGGGCATCGACGAAGCCAGGGCCTATTCATAACGGCGTAAAATTGTGCAGATAAATCTGCAATTATTACTCAGTGAGTCCTCTAGAATGCCCGAAATAGAGCCGATCACAGGCATCTAAAAAATGTGCATCTACTTGCTTGCCTCCTTCTCACGCGCAGCGTTTATTGACTCTTTACCGGCCGCAGGTTGCACCCTTGATCACTTTGTTGAATGACGCTGTTCATGACCGGTCGGTCTACCTGCTCTTTGGATACGAGGGGGAATATTTATCTGTGGCTTGGAATCTCCGGCTATAGGTGTATATTGAATGCAAAATACAAAAAAGGAGATCGCGATGACTGCTTCGTTTGACCGTTCATTACAGGTCCCATTCACCGGCCCGACTCTTCTGGGAACTCCTCTGCTCAACAAGGGCACTGCATTCACCCAGGAAGAACGCAACGCATTGCACCTGCGCGGCTTGCTACCCGAAGAGGTGGAAAGCATCGACCAGCAGGCCGCCCGTGCTTACCAGCAGTATCAGGGCTGTGCCGATAACCTCGACAAGCACATCTTTTTACGCTCCATTCAGGATTCAAACGAGACACTGTTTTATCGCCTGGTGGATGATCATCTCGAAGAGATGCTGCCAATCATCTACACGCCGACAGTCGGCAAGGTGTGTCAGGAGTTCTCGCGCATTTACCGCAGCCACCGTGGGGTGTTCCTGAGCATCGCCGATGAAGCACACATCGACCAGATACTCGCCAATGTCACCAAGGACAACGTCAAGGTCATCGTCGTAAGTGACTGCGAACGCATTCTTGGGTTAGGTGATCAGGGCGTTGGCGGAATGGGTATTCCGATCGGCAAGCTGTCGCTGTACACCGCGTGCGGCGGCATCAGCCCGGCATATACCTTGCCGGTGGTTCTGGATGTCGGTACCAACAACCCCGCACTGCTGGCTGATCCCCAGTATTTCGGACGTCGTCAGGAGCGTGTGCGTGGCGCCGACTACGAACGCTTCGTGCAAGCGTTCATCGATGGGGTCAAGCGTCGCTGGCCAGACGCAATCGTGCAGTTCGAAGACTTCGCTTTGAGCAACGCCATGCCATTGCTGGAGCGCTATCGCGATGAACTGTGCTGCTTCAACGATGATATTCAGGGCACCGCGGCCGTAACGGTCGGTACGCTGCTGGCGGCTTGCAAGGCCAAGGGCCAGCGTCTCTCCGAGCAGACCATCGCGTTCGTCGGCGCGGGTTCGGCGGGGTGTGGTATCGCTGAACAGATCATCTCCGCCATGCGTCTCGAGGGCCTGGGAGAAGAGCAGGCGCGCAGCAGAGTCTATCTGCTAAACAGCAAAGGCCTGCTCACCGACCTCCAGTCAGACCTCTATGATTTCCAGCAGCGACTGGCCCACAGCACGAAATCTCTGGCGCAGTGGCGTTTCGCCGGGGAGTGGCCGTCGCTCCATGAGGTGGTGAGCAATGCCAAACCGACAGTGTTGATTGGTGTCTCGGGTAAAGCTGGGCTGTTCACTCAAAGCATCGTGCGCACTATGCATAGCAACTGCCCCCAGCCGATCATCATGCCGCTGTCCAACCCGACTTCGCAGATCGAGGCACACCCCAGGGACATTCTCGAGTGGACCGAAGGTCAGGCACTGGTTGCCACTGGCAGTCCGTTCCTGCCAATAGAGCTGTTCGGCAAGACGTTCCCAATTGCTCAGTGCAACAACTCTTATATCTTCCCTGGGATCGGCCTAGGCGCGATCGCCAGCAAGGCAACGCGCATCACCGAAGGCATGCTGATGGCTTCTGCCCAGGCACTGGCTGCGAGTGCGGGGGCAGGGCAGATGTTGCCGCCTTTGCGTGATGTTCAGGCGGTGAGCAAGCGTATCGCTCTGGCCGTGGGGTTGGCGGCACAGCGCGATGGCGTTGCCAAGTCCTGTTCGGAGGCCGAATTGCAGACTTCTATCGAAGCGAACTTCTGGACACCGGCGTACAGACACTACGTGCCACGCACACGCTGACGAAAAACGACAATCCCGCCGAACGGCGGGATTGTCGTTTCAGACTTGACCGTAACGTGTGCGAACTAAACAGCTTCTAGAGTTGGTCATCGCGGATGGAAAAATTGCCCATGTGCTCCAGGCTCTTGATCAACGCAGAATGATCCCACTGGCTGCCACCCAGCGCCGTGCAGGTGCTGAACAGCTGCTGGGTAGTGGCAGTGTTGGGCAGGTTCAGGCCCAGTTCGCGGGCGCCCTCGAGGGCGAGATTGAGGTCTTTCTGATGCAGGGCAATGCGAAAGCCCGGATCGAAGGTGCCCTTGATCATGCGTTCGCCATGCACTTCAAGAATTTTCGATGAAGCGAAGCCACCCATCAGTGCCTCGCGCACCTTGGCAGGATCAGCGCCGTTGCGCGCGGCAAACAGCAAAGCTTCGCTGACGGCCTCGATGTTCAAGGCGACGATGATCTGGTTGGCCACCTTGGCGGTCTGCCCGGCCCCGTATCCGCCTACCAGGGTGATGTTCTTGCCCATGTTCTGGAGTAGGGGCAGTGCCCGCTCGAAGGTCTTTGCCTGACCGCCGACCATGATGCTCAAGGTACCGTCCTTGGCCCCTACCTCGCCGCCAGAGACCGGTGCGTCCAGGTAGTCGGCCCCGGTTCCGACTATCTGCTCGGCAAATCGCTTGGTCGCAGAGGGCGATATCGAACTCATGTCGATCACCACCTTTCCGCTGCCTGTCCCCTGAGCCACACCATCCTCACCGAACAGCACGGCGTCCACGTAGGGAGTGTCCGGCACCATCACGATGATGAACTCGGCCTCCCTAGCCACTTCCCGTGGATTGGCCAAAACTTGCGCGCCGGCATCCTGCAGTACCTGAGGAGGGGCCGAGTGGTGGTTTGAAAGAATCAGGTTGTGCCCCGCCTTGAGCAGGTTGTGTGCCATGGGCAGGCCCATGATGCCAGTGCCGATGAATCCGATAGTCGCCATATGCTGTTCTCCAGTTCAGGCAAGGTCGTGGGTTTTCAGCCAGCCAAGGCCGGCTTCGGTGGTGCTCTGAGGTTTGTATTCACAGCCGATCCAGCCGCGATAGCCAATGCGGCGTAGGTGCTCGAAGAGGAAGCTGTAATTGATCTCTCCGCTGCCTGGCTCATGCCGCCCTGGGTTGTCAGCCAGTTGTACATGCTGAATCAGAGGCAGCCGCTCTTCGAGGGTCCGGGCAAGGTCCCCCTCCATGATTTGCATGTGGTAGATGTCGTACTGCAGGAACAGGTTGTCACTGCCCACTTCGTCACGAATGGCCAGGGCCTGAGCTGTGGTGCTCAGGTAGAACCCGGGAATGTCACGGGTGTTGATCATCTCCATGAGCAGGCGTATTCCTGCTGACGCGAGGCGATCACTGGCGTAGCGAAGATTGTCGACAAAGGTCTGTCGCAGTGTTTCGGCTGAAGCCCCGGCAGGCGCGATGCCTGCCAGGCAGTTGACCTGGCTGCAGCCTAGCGTCCGGGCGTAGTCGATGGCCTGATCGACCCCCGCACGGAATTCCTCGACCCGCTGCGGATGACAGGCGATCCCGCGCTCCCCCTTGCCCCAATCGCCGGCGGGCAAGTTGAACAGCACCTGCTCCAAGCCATGTCGTTGCAACTCATGTAGCAACTCAGCTGGATCGAACTCATAGGGGAACAGGTATTCCACGCCACGAAAACCGGCTTGGGCGGCTGCGGCGAAGCGCTCAATGAAGGGCTGCTCGGTGAACAGCATGGACAGGTTGGCGCAGAGTCGAGTCATGGAAGGGCTCCTTTTCAAGCCATTGGCAGGATTGAGGTCGGCGCATCGGCGGCACATTCGGCCAATGCCTCGAATTCGTTGATGGCGTTGATTTCCGTGCCCATGGCGATATTGGTTACTCGTTCGAGAATGATCTCTACCACCACCGGCACACGGTAGCGGTTCATTAGTTCACGAGCTTCGGCAAAGGCACTCTGCAACTTGTCAGGATCGGTGACGCGCAGGGCCTTGCAGCCCAGCCCTTCGACCACGGCAACATGGTCGACGCCATAACCCTGCAGTTGTGATGCGTTGATATTTTCGAAGGACAACTGCACGCAGTAGTCCATGTCAAAACCACGCTGCGCCTGGCGGATCAGTCCCAGGTAGGCGTTGTTCACCAGTACATGGATGTAGGGCAGGTTGAACTGTGCGCCTACGGCCAGCTCTTCGATCATGAACTGGAAGTCATAGTCGCCAGACAGTGCAACGACCTGGCGCTGATTATCGGCCTTCACCACCCCCAGTGCGGCTGGAATGGTCCAGCCCAGCGGGCCTGCCTGGCCGCAGTTGATCCAGTGCCGCGGTTTGTAAACGTGGAGAAACTGCGCGCCGGCGATCTGCGACAAACCAATTGTGCTGATGTAGCAGGTGTCGCGGCCGAAGAAGCGATTCATCTCCTCGTAGACCCGTTGAGGCTTGACCGGGATCGTGTCGAAATGGGTTTTGCGTTGCAGGTTCGCCTTGCGCTGCTGGCAGCTATATAGCCAGCCACTGAGGTCCTTGAGGCGTCCGGCAGCCTGCCATTCCCTGGCAACGTCCAGGAGCATGGACAGCGCACTGCCAGCGTCCGAAACGATACCCAACTCGGGCATCAGCACGCGGCCGATCTGGGTCGGCTCGATGTCGATATGAATGAACCGTCGGCCTTCGCTATACACCGGGATCGAGCCAGTGTGGCGGTTGGCCCAACGGTTGCCGATGCCGATAACCACATCGGACGCCAGCAGCGTGGCGTTGCCATAGCGATGTGCAGTCTGCAGGCCGACCATGCCTGCCATTTGCGGGTGGTCGTCGGCGATACAGCCCCAGCCCATCAGCGTGGGAATTACCGGAATACCTGTCAGCTCGGCGAACTCCACCAACAGTGCCGAGGCGTCAGCGTTGATGATGCCACCTCCTGCGACGATCAACGGGCGCTCGGCCTGGGCCAATATCTCCATCGCTTTTTCTGCTTGTTTACGACTGGTTCTGGGCTTGCTCACCGGCAGAGGTTCGTAGCTATCGATGTCGAATTCGATTTCGGCCATCTGTACATCGAACGGCAGATCGATCAGCACGGGGCCAGGCCGGTCGCTACGCATTATCTGGAAGGCTTTCTGAAACACGTAAGGCACCTGGGCCGGCTCCAATACCGTGGTCGCCCACTTACTTACCGGCGCAGCGATACTGGCGATATCCACTGCCTGGAAGTCTTCCTTGTGCAGGCGTGCTCGAGGCGCCTGACCAGTAATGCAAAGGATCGGGATCGAATCGGCAGAGGCCGAGTACAAACCGGTGATCATGTCGGTGCCGGCCGGTCCGGAAGTGCCAATGCACACGCCGATGTTACCCGCCGTGGCGCGGGTATAGCCCTCGGCCATGTGCGAGGCGCCTTCCACGTGACGGGCCAGGACATGGTCGATTCCACCCAGGGTTCTCAGCGCCGCGTACAGCGGATTGATGGCGGCACCAGGAATACCGAACGCGGTATCGATACCTTCCCGGCGCATCACCAGTACCGCGGCTTCTATCGCTTTCATCAAGGCCATTTGCAAGCTCCTTACTCGATATTTTTTGTACGCCTAGAGCATCCTTTTGCTAGTTTTATTTGGGTAGCGTCATTTTTATCCTTTCTATCGATATCAGGAGTATCGAGTGGATCGCTATACAGAACTGCGTAGCTATGTGCTGGTGGCCAGTCGCGGCAGCTTCGCTGCAGCGGCGCTCGTCGACGGGGTGACGCCGGTTATCATGGGGCGCCGGTTGACCGCCCTGGAGCAACGTCTGGGGGTCAAACTGGTGCATCGCTCGACCCGGGGCCTGGTGCTGACTGAACTGGGTGAGGCCTATCTGGAACAGGCGAAAGTGCTACTGCAGACGTTCGAGGAACTGGATGCCAGCATCAGCGAGAACCGCAGTACGGTCAGGGGCCATTTGTTGATTACCGCCCCTGCAGGGTTCGGTCGTCGGCATGTGGCGCCTCATGCACCGGAGTTCCAATCGCGCTTTCCCGAGCTCAAGCTGTCGCTGGATCTGACCGACAACGTCATCGATCTGGTGCGCGAGGGCTATGACATGAGCATTCGCATCGGTGAGGTGCTCGATCCCAATTACGTGGCGATCAAGTTGGCAGCCAATCGCCGTGTGGTATGCGGGGCGCCCGGCTATTTCGCCAGTCATGGAATCCCACACACCCTTGAGGACCTGGCCAGGCATAATTGCCTGGCGTTCAATCTGCAGGGTGGCCAGCATCGTGGCTGGACCTTTCAGAAAGACGGCAAGCAAGTGGCCGTCCGGGTCTCTGGTAACCTCTATTGCAACGACGGTGAGTTGCTCTACGACTGGGCCAAACGTGGCCTGGGTATCAGCTGGCGTTCTGTATGGGAGATACAGAGCGAATTGCTCAGCGGGGACTTGGTCACTGTGCTCGACGAGTTCGCCTTGCCCAGTTATGACATTCAGGGGGTCTATCCGCAGCAGCATTACCTGCCGGCCAAGGTGCGATTCTTCATAGCCTTCCTCAAGGAAGTCTATGGCCGGCCAGGCTACTGGATCCGTACCTAGCAGGTCGCTGGAAGGCGATCTGCAGGGTTGTTCGTCTGCGGGTCAGACCAGTTTCAGGGACACTTCAGGCAAGCCATCGATCTGGCCACGTACTTCACCGGCCGAGCCCGCGAAGTACATACCGGTGTAGGAGCCGGTAGTGATCACGAAATCCTGGGGAAAGGACTTACCTTGCTGGGTGTGATGATTGACCAGCCAAGTCAGTAAGCGGCGCGGATCACCGGCTGGATTGGCAACTGTCGCCGGCACGATGTTTTCGCCATTAAGTGTCAGGGTCAGACTGGGTTGTATGAAGTTGAAGTCACTGCGATAAGGCACGAACTCACCGACGATCAATGCACCATGGTTGAGTAGGTCGGCCAGTTGAGTCAGTGGGGCGACCTTTGGAAAACTGGCGAAGCGGCTGGAGACAATCTCGATGGTGGCGGCCATTTCCCCCACGCTAGCCAACACCTCTTCTTCGGTGTACGCCTGGGAGCGGGTGGCAAAACCTTGTTTGAAACGAAACGCGACCTCCAGCTCCAGCCCAACCGGCGCGTAATTTGCTCGATCGAATGTCTGGCCCGGGCCGAACAGGCAGCTACGAGGCAGGGGAGAGCCCTGCACTTGATCGGTTGGCGACTTTGCACCGATCTTCCAGCCGCCAGGCTGAAAGTCATTCAGGCGAAACACTTCTTGTTGGGTCTGGTAGGCCTCACTGCGCTCGCTGGGAGACAGCGCGGGATCGATATCGCCGAGCAGGCTGCGTTCGCGCTGTGCTTCGACGATCAACTGAGCCAAGCGTGATGGTGCAGATGTCATGGTAATACTCCGTTTCCAAGAGTGAGCGTGGCTGGTTCATTGACACACGACATCAATAGAACCGGCCATGCATGGGGCTACTATTTATTGATGATCACCGAGGTGTTTCGATTGGCGGCCAGTGGATCCGCAGGCTTGCTGTATTCGAACTTGTTCTGCGGTTTCATGCGCGAGGTCAGCAGTACGCCAATGCCCAGCAGGATGATGCTGACCAGGAACGGCAACTGCCAATTGTGAAAGGTGTCGATCAGCATGCCGGCAGCAACCGGGCTGATGATTGCGGCCATCGCCGAGCCTGTGTTCATCATGCCGCTCGCGGTACCGGAATGATCCGGCGCGATGTCCATGGGGATCGCCCACATCGGGCCGATGGTCATCTCCGAGAAAAAGAACGCGACAGCCAGGCACGCCAAGGAAACGTACATGTCATGGGTGAACATGAGTGGCAGCAGTGATATCAGCGTCATTGTCAGGCAGATGGCGACCATCCTGCTGCGGGCCTTGTTCAGATCGCCCGTGCGTTTGTAGATTCGGTCGCTGACGATGCCGCCGAGGGTGTCTCCAACTACGCCGCCGAAGAACACTGCAGAGGCGAAGATGGCGGTGTTCTTCAGATCCAGCCCCATGTTCATGAAGTACATCGGCACCCAACTGAGCAACAACCAGAGTGTCCATCCATAGCAGAAGTAAACGATGGTGACCGGAGCCATGCGCTTGAACAGACGCCCCCAGGGCAGAGGATTTTTGTTCTTGGGTTTGGGCAGAGGCAGACTGTCGAGTTCTTGCTGGCTGATACGCGGATGATCCTTGGGGTGTTCGGTGAACAGCAGCATCCACAGAATGACCCAAACGAAGCTGATCACGGCGCAAACATAAAAGGATTCGCGCCAGCCATAGGCGGCCATGACCGCGATCATGGCCGCCGGTGCCAGAGCATTGCCAAGCCTGGCGAACGCATGGGTGATCCCTTGAGCGAAGCCGCGGTTTTCCTTGGGGACCCAACGTGACATGGCCGCAGTCGCTGCCGGAAAGGTCGCACCTTCACCAAGCCCCAGCAGCACCCGGGCGATGATCAGTGACACCAAGCCGCCCGCCAGACCGGTCAGTACCGTGGCACCCGCCCAGATCACGCCACACACCACCAGCGTGCGTTTGGCGCCATAGCGGTCGCTGATCCAGCCACCGATGATCTGGAACACCAGGTAGGGGTAGGCGAAGGCCGAGAACACCAGGCCGATTTCCGTTTTGCTCAGGTTGAATTCTTCACCGAAGCCAACGGCCGCCGTGCTCACATTGACGCGATCGAGGTACGTGATGAAATACATGGCACAAAGCATTGCCAGCACCACCGTAGTGGGCCTTAGACGTAGAAAGTTCATGTGCTATCTCCAGTTTCTTATTGTTTGCGCCGAGGCAGCGCAATGATTCGGGATAGTGAGTCGCGTGCATGAAGGGGCCTGGTGGCCCCGAGGTCATTCTCGTCGCAACGGCGCGGGCTGCCCTCCAAGGTGATCCATGGCGGCCAGTACGCCACTTGCCTGCAGCTTGACGCCCGCGAGTTGAAGGCCCATCTCGCAGCCGCTCAATGTGGCCATCAATGCGAGATCGTTACAGTCGCCCAGGTGGCCGATACGGAACATTCGTCCCTTCATCTTGCCCAGGCCGGTTCCCAGCGACATGTCGAAGTGCTCGTAAATGATCTTTCTCACGGCGTCGGCATCCACACCGTCAGGCGTCATCACGCCGGTCAGTACAGGGCTATATACCGACGCATCGGCACACTGAATCTCCAACCCCCAGGCGTTGACAGCACTGCGGCAAGCCTTGGCCAGGCGCTGGTGGCGCTGGAAGACATTTTCGAGCCCCTCACCAAGAATCATGTCCAGCGCTTCGGACAGGCCATAGAGCAGGTTGGTATTCGGTGTGTAGGGCCAGTAACCGGTTTTGTTCATCTCGATGATTTCGTCCCACCCCCAGAAACTGCGTGGCAGCTTCGCCGTCTTGCTGACTTCCAGGGCTTTGGGGGAGATCGCGTTGAAGCTGATACCCGGCGGCAGCATCAGGCCCTTCTGAGAGCCGGATACGGTGACGTCTACGCCCCATTCATCGTGGCGGTAGTCAGCCGAGGCGAGGCCTGAGATCGTGTCCACCAACAGTAGCGCAGGGTGCCCGGCTGCATCGATGGCCTTGCGTACCGAGGCGATGTCCGACGTTACGCCAGTACTGGTTTCGTTATGCACGACGCACACGGCCTTGATGCGTTGACTGGTATCGGCACGCAGATGACTTTCGATCATCTGTGCGTCGACGCCGCCGCGCCAGCCTTCGATCCCCGGCTTGCCAATGAACTGGGGCTTCAAGCCCAGGCTGGAGGCCATTTTCTGCCACAAGGTGGCGAAATGGCCTGTCTCGAACATCAGGACCTCATCACCCGCGCTGAGGGTATTGCACAGCGCTGCCTCCCAGGCGCCAGTTCCTGACGCGGGGTAGATGATCACCGGGTGGCGAGTCTTGAAGATCTTCTTGATACCGTCGAGCACCTTCAGGCCCAGCTCTCCGAACTCCGGGCCACGATGGTCGATCGTCGGATAACTCATGGCGCGCAGGATTCGATCCGGAACCGGGCTGGGTCCGGGAATTTGCAGGAAGTGGCGGCCGGCGGGGTGAAAGTCGAGTTTCAGCATGGTGTACTCCGTTTTTGTTCTTGTATTTTGAATGCAAAATTACACTAGCACCCGCAAACCCTGTGTCAAACAGCTAAATTGAGCTAAAGTTTTTACTGAAAAGTGGGTTTAGAGCATAAGAACTGACCCCGTCGTGTAATAAATCGAGGTTTTTGCATGCAGAATGTTGTCGATTCGACGGAAGGCAAAGCGCTGCCAGCCCCCAAGCTAGAGCGTCAGCGTCTGCACGATCAGGTGATCGAGCGGCTGCGTGGATTCATCACCGAGGGCGTTCTTCCACCAGGCAAGAAACTCAACGAACGTGAACTGTGCGAGACACTGGGTATTTCTCGCACGCCATTACGCGAAGCCCTGAAGGTTCTGGCTGTCGAGGGCCTGATCGAGATCAATCCCAATCGAGGGGCCAGCGTGACGCGTATGTCGGAGCTGGAGATCCGTGAAACCTTCGAACTGATGAGCGGTATCGAAGCATTCGCTGGAGAGCTGGCGTGCGAGCGTATTACCGAGCAGGAACTTAGTGAGATCAAGTCTCTGCATTACGCCATGGTGGTCAGCAAGAACCAGAACGATCTGCCGGGTTATTACCAGCGCAACCGAGCGATCCACGACATGATCAGCCTGGCCGCCCGTAATTCTTCATTGCGGCAGGTCTACCTGTCGCTCAATCGACGTATTCATGCGCTGCGATTTCTGTCCAACCAGCAGGCACCGAAGTGGGAGCGAGCTTTACGCGACCACGAACAGATGATCGAAGCCCTGGAGGCTCGGGATGGCAAACGTATGAGCGAGATCATGCGCCACCATCTGCTGGAGAAGCGCGATGCGATCATGCTGATGGTGCGCGACGAGTTCGAGCATCCGGATTCCATACGGCGCTGATCAAAAAAAGAATATTGAATTCAAAATGCAAGTTGTCTCAGACTGTCTACAACAATAAGAACCGACAGAAGTGAGGACGTTATGAGTGAGTTCGTACAGAAGGGCGCACTGAGGATCGATGCGCAGTTGTCACGTTTCATCGATGATGAAGCACTACCAGGTAGCGATCTGCAGACTACGGATTTCTGGATTGCCTTCGAGCAGCTGGTGCATGACCTCGCGCCACGCAACCGTGCGCTGTTGCATCACCGCGATGCATTGCAGGAGCAAATCGATGCCTGGCACCGCGCTCACCCTGGACCGATCCAGGACACTCAGGCTTACCGCAGTTTCCTTCAGTCGATTGGTTATCTGCAGCCAGTGCCTGGTGCCGTGACAGTCAGCACCGAACATGTCGACGAGGAAATTGCCATTCAGGCAGGGCCGCAATTGGTCGTTCCCGTCATGAATGCCCGTTATGCGCTGAATGCTGCCAACGCCCGCTGGGGCTCTCTCTATGACGCTCTGTATGGCACCGATGCCATTGCCGATGAAGAGGGCGCGCTGACAACACCCGGCTACAACCCTGTCCGCGGGCAAAAGGTGGTGGCGTATGCGCGACGCTTTCTCGATGAGTCCGTCCCGCTCGAAGTCGGCTCCCATGTCCAATCAACGGGTTATAGCGTCGAGCAGGGGCAACTGCGTGTCACCCTGGCGAACGGAACCGCTACCGGCTTGAAGAACCCTCAACAATGGCTTGGCTTTCAGGGCGAGGCTGCAACACCTCAGGGTCTCCTTCTGGTCAACAACGGTCTTCACATAGAGATCCGGATCAATCCTGACAGCCAGGTCGGCGGTGCTGATGCGGCGCACATCGAAGACGTTGTGCTGGAGGCCGCGCTGACCACCATCATGGATTGCGAGGATTCTGTCGCTGCGGTCGATGGTGCCGACAAGGTCAAGGTGTACCGCAATTGGCTGGGATTGATGAAGGGCGACTTGCAGGAAACTCTGCAAAAGAACGGCCGAGCCCTGACACGCAGGCTCAATGCTGATCGGCAATGGATACGTGCCGATGGCTCGCCCCTGACGCTGCCAGGGCGCTCATTGATGCTGGTGCGTAATGTCGGGCACCTGATGACCACGCCTGCGGTATGTGACAACGCAGGCCGCGAGGTACCCGAAGGTATCGTCGATGCGGTGGTTACCAGCCTGGCAGCACTGCATGACTTGAAGCGACAGGGTAATTCGCGGCGAGGTAGCGTCTACATCGTCAAACCGAAGATGCACGGCCCGGATGAAGTAGCGTTTACCGTGGAGCTTTTCTCTCGTGTTGAACAGATGCTCGGTCTGACAGCCAATACGCTGAAGCTGGGAATCATGGACGAGGAACGTCGAACCAGCCTCAACCTCAAGGCCTGTATCGCCCAGGCTCGTCAACGGCTGGTGTTCATCAATACCGGCTTTCTTGACCGTACGGGAGATGAAATGCACACCTCGATGGCGGCGGGCCCCATGTTGTGCAAGGGCGATATGAAATCCAGCAACTGGCTCAAAGCATACGAACGCAGCAATGTGCTGATCGGTCTGGAGTGTGGTTTGCAGGGGCGGGCACAGATCGGCAAAGGGATGTGGGCGATGCCAGACCTGATGCACGACATGCTCGAGCAGAAGATCGCTCATCCACGTGCAGGAGCCAGCACAGCCTGGGTGCCATCGCCTACGGCAGCCACACTGCATGCACTGCACTACCATCAGGTCGATGTCGCCGCGACTCAGAAAACCATTGCCGGGCAAACGCCGAAAGATGAGCTGGCGCAACTGCAGGATCTGTTGTTGCAGGTGCCTGTCGGGCGCCGAGAAGAGTGGGATGAAGAGGCCATTCGCGAAGAACTGGAGAACAACGCACAAGGTTTGCTGGGCTACGTGGTGCGTTGGATCGATCAGGGCGTCGGATGCTCCAAGGTGCCGGATATTCATGACATCGGACTGATGGAGGATCGAGCGACTTTGCGTATCTCCAGCCAGCACATGGCTAACTGGCTACATCATGGCGTGGTCAGCGCCGACCAGGTGATGGCGGTGCTCAAGCGTATGGCCGCCATCGTCGATCAGCAGAATGCAGGTGACCCTGCTTATCGGCCAATGGCACCAGATTATGACGAGTCACTGGCATTTACCGCTGCCTGCGCACTGGTATTCGAGGGCACCAAGCAACCTAATGGCTACACCGAACCTCTGCTGCATCGGTTCCGGCAGTCGTTCAAGGCCATCATTGCCTGATTGCCGATCGGCCTAAGTCGATTTTCAGATAGGACTGAAACGACAACTGCCCGAGTGGGAAATCCACTCGGGCAGTTGTCGTTTGGCAGCCGCATTTGTATTTGGATCGACCTGGCACCACCCACGCCCAGATCGTCAACGAGCGCCGCTGTCCTTGCCTAGCGTCTCGGTCTGCTGATTCTGACGCGCGAGGTGATGCTGCTTTTCTTGCTCAATCGCCTTTCTCACATCGGCAACCTGATTAGCGCCGACTGCTGGAGCTTTGTTACCCCAACTGTTGCGAATGAAGGTTACCAGCTGTGCGGCTTCTTCATCGCTGAGACGCCAGCCAAAGTCCGGCATGGCCAGGTCAGATGGGGCCTCCTTGGTCGACGGTAATTTTCCGCCAGCCAGAATCAGCCGGATCATCGAGCTTGGATCATTGCTCAACACCGAAGGGTTGCCCGGCAGACGCGGGAATACGCCGCTGTAACCCTGGCCGTCCGTTCTATGGCAAGCCGCGCAGCTATCGACATACAGCTCGGCGCCACGGCTTGGTGATTCACCGGCGAACAATGCCTTGGCGGTGACATCACTGGCGGCGAATGAAACGCCCTGCGGGTCCGTGCCTGCCGGCAGGGATTTCAGGTACTTGGCGACTGCCAGCAGATCAGCGTCATTGAGATGCTGGCCACTGTGATCGACTACGTCGTTCATCACCCCAAGAGAGGCGAAGTGGGGGTTACGCCCGGTCTTCAGGGTGTCAACGATATCCTGCTCGCTCCAAGCCCCCAGACCGTCTGCCGTGTTGCGCAGGCTGATGGCAACCCAACCATCGATGACCTGGCCGCCTGCCAGGTACGCCGGGTCACTTTCATCTAGAGCCTTTTCCTGCATGGTCAGCGCTCGTGGCGTGTGGCAACTGCCGCAATGCCCAAGGCCCTGAACCAGATAGGCGCCACGGGCGATCTGCGGGTCGGTGTAGCTTTGCTCGGCATTCGCCGTACTCACCACGTCTGGCGCGAACAGCGTACGCCAGGCCGCCAGCGGCCAGCGCATTGACAATGGCCAGGGAATCTCGCTTTCCTGATTGGCCTGATCGACCGGTTCCACACCATGCATGAAGTAGGCATACATGGCGCGGATGTCTTCGTCGCTGACCTTGGCGTAGGACGGGTAGGGCATGGCCGGATATAGGGTGTATCCGGCCTTGGTGATACCGTGGCGCACTGCCTTGTCGAAATCTTCCAGGCTGTAATCACCAATCCCAGTGGTTTTGTCGGGGGTGATATTGGTGGCGAAGATGGTACCGATCGGGGTTTCCATGGGCAGGCCACCAGCGAAGGGTTTGCCACCTTTGATTGTATGACAGGCCACACAGTCGCCGGCCCGAGCCAGGTATTCACCCTGTTTGATCAGTTCCGGGTCTTTGAGATCATCCGCCATGGTGGCGCTGGTGCCTGTCAGCAGAGCCAGTAGCATCGAGGTTGCGATAGTACTCTTCATGATCCTGGCCTCCTTCATGCCTGCACCAACGGGCCCGGGGCCTTCAGATACTGTTCACGAATGGCCTTGGCAGACCAGTAAGCCAGTGCGCCAACCATGCCAGTCGGGTTGTAGCCGTTGTTCTGCGGGAATGCGCAGGCGCCCATGACGAACACGTTGGACACGTCCCAGGACTGCAAGTAACGGTTTACCGCGCTGGTCTTGGGGTTATCGCCCATGATCGCCCCGCCACAGGTGTGAGTGCTCTGGTAACGGGTGGTGTTGTAGTGATCGCCAGGTTTTTTCGGATCACCGGAAATAGCCCGGGGGTTGAGGCTGCGCGCCATTTCGTCCATTTTGGCGACCAGAAACTGACCAGCCTTGATCTCGTTTTCTTTCCAGTCGAAGGTCATGCGCAGCATCGGCCGTCCGAAGGCGTCGCGATATGTAGGATCGAGATCCAGGTAGCAGTCCTTGTAGGCCATGTTGGCGCCCTGGACTTCCCAGTAGAACTGATGACGGAAACTGTCATGGGCGGCTTTTTTCCAGGCGCTTCCCCACTTGGGGGTGCCGCTGGGCACGTTGACTCCACGAACCGGGCCGCCACCTGGCTGGCGCGCCCATAGAGCGCCACCGCCGAGAAACCCCAGCTCGGCGTTGTTGATCTGGTTACCGTTGAAGTTGTCGAGTACCTGGCCGCCACCACCGATGCCGATGAACGGGTTGCCATGCACGTTCTTGTCGAAGAACAGCGTCATGCGCGTCAGGTTCTGATAGGTGTAATTCTTGCCGACTACGCCTTCGCCGCTGATCGGGTTGTAGGGCTTGCCAATGCCGGAAAGCAGCATCAGGTGCACATTGAATAGCGAGAAGGCCGCCAGGATGACGATGTCGGCAGGCTGTTCGTGCTCATGGCCGGAGGCATCCAGGTAAGTGACCCCCGTGGCCTTCTTGCCCGTGCTGTCGAGATTGACCTTGAGCACCTGAGAATGGGTACGCAGCTCGAAGTTCGAACGCTGGCGCAGCACAGGCAGGATGCAAGCGTTCGGGCTGGCCTTGGAGTAGTTCAGGCAACCGTAGTCGCTGCAAAAACCGCAATAGTTGCAAGGTGCTAACTGGCAGCCATAAGGGTTCTTCCACGGACCCGAGGCGTTCGAGGCGGGAATAGGGTAGGGGTTGTATCCCAGCTCACGAGCGGCTTTGGCGAACATCTTGCCGCCTAGGTAATCGGGGTTGGCAGCGAGGGGGAATTCGCGACTGCGTGAACCTTCGAAAGGGTTACCGCCAGTGACCTGCTGGCCATTGATCACCCCGGCTTTGCCGGCGGTACCGCAGACTTGTTCGAAATGATCGAAAAAGGGTTCCAGCTCGTCGTAGGTGACCGGGAAATCCTGAATCGTCATGTCCTGAGGAATGAAAGACTTGCCATAGCGCGCTTCATAGTTGCTACGCAGGTTGAGATCCTCCGGCAGCGCTCGGAAGTGACAACCGGACCAGTGAGATCCAGCACCTCCAACACCATCGCCGGGCTTGAAAGAGCCCATTTGGCGATAGGGGACGGCGGTCTGACTGACGTTATGACGAATGGTCAGGGTTTCCTTGCTCAGGCTTTGCAGGTATTTGCGATGCACCGAACCGGCCAGTTCATCGTTGACCTTGGGGTAGGCGAAGTCCGGGTAGGTATCGCGGTCTGCACCGCGCTCCAGCGCTACGACATGCAGACCTGCATCGGTAAGTTCCTTGGCCAGGATCGCACCTGTCCAGCCCATGCCCACGATAACGGCATCGACTTTTTCTTTGACTGCCATGACTGATTAACCTCTACGTCCGGACATGCTGACTGGGGGAAGTGGATAAGGCCTGTCGGTCTGTTCGACCCAGTCCATGAAGTCCGCTCGAGCGCCTGGGTAGCCAACCAGCTTCCAGCCGACCATGTCCTTGTTGCCGCCGTACTGTGGGTCGGAGAAGAAGCCGTAGAGGGTTTCGTTGAGCAGGTGGGTGAAGAACACCTTGGAAGGAACACCGTCGGTCTTGACGCTGCCATCCTCGATTTTTTTCAGCACGTCATCCTGCTGCGCCGCATTGAGCTCGGCAAACGCCTTGCCGGAAGATTGTTTGCACCACTGATTCACGCCGGCGATGCCGACACGAATGATGTCCCGAGGCGGTAGCTTGCCCTGATAGCCGAACTCTGGGCCTGCTTCCAGATAAGGGCCTTGTAGATACCAAATATCGCCCGCGGCATAGCCAGTTTGCATGTGCCGGTCGATGAACTCAGGTACGCCTGCTTCGATTGCACCGGCGCCGAGCTCATCCATGGGGATCAATCGTGCGCAGGCAGCATTTATGAACGCCCATTCGGGGGCGGTGAAAAACACCGGAGAGTAGGGCTCTGCAGATTTCTCATCCGAACCTGCCTGTTGCTCAGGCGCAGCGATCAGGTTCGGTGTCTGGGTGGCTATCACCGTCAAAGGAATAAGGGTGAGCGTTTTCTTGAAAAAATCTCGGCGGGATTCGGACGGCTTTTCTTCGTCATCAGATCGCATGGCAACCCCCTCAGGCTGATTTTTGTATTGAGGTAGACAGGAGAGTGCGCACGGATCGCACTATTGTCTTTTGTGTTTTGCATGCAATATACCGCATTTCTCATTAATTGAGCATGCCTGCTATTAGCTGAAGGGGGTCAACTGCGAATTAGTAAAATCAACTGCCAGATAGTGACTTGGAGCGGGCTGGCAGGCGACTGCCAGGTTGGCTGGTGCTTTTAGGGGGCGCCCTGGGCGTCAGCGAGCCTCAGGGGTAGCAGGAAGTTACTGCTGGCCGCGAGCATCCAGCAAATGGCGCCTGAGGATCAGGCTCATACGCTTTGCATCGCGTGTTCGGAGCGCATCCAGCATCTGCTCATGATCATGCAGAGCGCGCTCCCATTTGGGCGCAACCCGATTGGAACGAAATCGAACGGCCTGCAAGCGACGATTCAGCGCAAGATAGGACTGACGCAGTGCTGTATTGCGTGCCGCTAGGCTGATCTGGTCATGAATGGCGGTGTTGCAGCGGTAATAATTCGGCAGATCACCTCTGGATTTCGCGGCAGCCATTTCTTCGTGCAATGACTCGATGTGCTCAAGCTCTGCTTCGCTAATACGCTCGCAGGCCAACTCACCTGCGAAAGACTCCATACCGCTCATGAACTCAAAGGCTTCGCTGATTTCCTCATCGCTCATCTGAGCGACGCTAGCTCCGCGATTAGGCGTTATTACAATCAGTCCCTCCACGGCAAGAACCTTCAGGGCTTCGCGCAAAGGGGTCCGCGATATCCCAAGTTTTTCGCAGAGCTCACGCTCGTTGAGCTTAGTGCCTGGAGGGAGAGCACCTTCCGTTATGAGGGTACGAAGATGCTCGACTACCGTGTCGTGCAAGCGGAGACGCTCGATCTTGGAGAGGCTGTTGTGCATTGGGTCGTCACGTCAATCGATCAATATGCAGCTCATTGACGGCTGCTCGGATGCATCAGCTGCAGTATTATCGATCGCCTTTCGATGCGCGCGCAATACAAGGTACGGCTGTCCTGAAAAGCTGACTTCCAGGCGCTTAAATCCAAACGTTAGGAGGGTGTAGATAAAATAAAGTAAGTTGCTTGTCCCTTACCTACACAGCACACCATGCCTGATGCCCGCCCGTAATCGCTGAGGAGCGATGGGAATGTTTCAACAGAACCGGCCAAAAGCAGCCTGTCGTCAACGTCAGCCCTAGCAGGCTGTCGAGCAGATTCCATGACATTTTCCGGTATCTGAGTTCACATATAGGCAAACTCAAAAATGAAGAACCAAGCCAGGGTAGTAGATTTCCCCTAGCTCGATTCAGGCCCGGGGTGTTAGGCCCCTTTTGTTACCAGCGCTTTCGCCTTGGCCTTACCGATGCCTTCCCAGAGCCCTTGTAGGTACATAATGCCCAAGGCGCGGTCATAGAGTCCGTAGCCTGGCACACCAGTTTCTCCCCAAATCATGCGGCCATGATCTGGGCGGGCGTAACCTGTAAAGGTTGCATCATGGAGAGCCTTCATGATCTCTGCCATGTCCAAAGAACCGCATTGGCTTGGGTGCGCTACTTCTAGGAAATCACCATTACTGGAAACCTTGACGTTGCGCAGGTGCACGAATGGCACCCGGTCTCGAGCTGTAAACTCGTTAATAAACGATGGCACATCATTGCGAAGATCAGAACCGATGGTACCGCTGCACAGCGTGAGGCTGTTTGCTGGAGAGTCGATGATGCTGAGCACACGACGGTGATCATCAATGTTCTTAATGATCCGAGGCAGCCCAAAAACGGAGCGGGGTGGGTCATCAGCATGCAATGCGAGTCGCAGGCCCAGCCGCTCTGCTACAGGTACGAGATTGCTAAGGAAGTACTCAAGGTTGCTCCACATTTGCTCTGTGGAAACGTCCTTGTATTCTGCCAGTAGAGCCTGGAGTCTCTCTGGCGGATATTTTGTTCCCATGCCCGGTAGAGGGATTACGCCATTGGATACGTCCAGCTTGTCTACCAGCGCGGCTTCGAACGCAAGCGTATTGGAACCGTCCGGGAGCTGATGCTCCATGTGGGTGCGAGTCCAATCGAAAACCGGCATGAAATTGTAGCAGACGATCTTTATGCCAGCGGCAGCGAGGTTTTCCAAGGTCTTAATGTACTGGGGGATCAGTGCTTCACGGCCTGGTTTACCGAGCTTGATCTCTTCGTGCACGCGGAAACTATCAATGATGTCCATTTTCAGACCGTATTCACCAGCTGCTGCCCTCAGCTCACGGATACGCTCAACTGGCCAAACTTCACCCAATGGCAACTTGTAAAGTGACGACACAATACCATACAGTCCAGGGATCTGATTGATGTATTGCAGGCTGATGGGATCGTCAGCACCGTGCCAACGGAAAATCATTTTCATAAAAAACCTCTTCTTTTTGTATGAAATACGTGAGATCAATCAGGAGTTTTTTATTTCGAAGCGCTGGATCTTTCCAACGATCAGCCAATACGCAAGGACGGCGATTACGCCATGCGCACCAACATAGATCAGGGCGCCATTGAATGAGCCGGTAGATTGCAGAATATAGCCGATGACTACAGGAGTTACGATACCTGCACAGTTTCCGAGAGAGTTAAATACCCCTCCGGTAGTGCCAATCAGACGCTTGGGCGCAGTGTCGGCAACAACCGTCCACCCTAAGGAACCGAAGCCCTTTCCAAAGAAGGCGACGCTCATGAGCGCTACTACTATCCAAGCATTCTCCACGTAGTTGCACAGTACTATGCTTGAGCTCATGAGCAAGCCAATAGTAATCGGTGTTTTTCGAGCCAGGCTGAGATTGCCTGTTTTCTTCAAAAGATGATCTGAGAAAAAGCCACTGGAGACCCCGCCAATTAATCCACACAGCGCTGGGATGGACGCAACAAATCCAGCTTGAAGAATATCAAAGCCACGTTCTTTAACTAGGTAGATCGGAAACCAGGTCATAAAAAACCAGGTGATGGAAGTGATACAGTACTGAGCTAAAAATATCCCACACAGCATTCGGCTCTTGAATAGCTGACCTATATCACAGAGCTTCGTACCTTTTTTGCTGCTGGCGACAGCCTCAGCCTTGTTCGTTTCAAGGTCGACAAGGCCTTCACCTGCGCGTATATATTCCAGCTCGGCGCTGTTCATCTTGGGATGATTGGCGGGCAGGTAATACAGCTTCCACCAAATTGCTGCGATTGCGATCCCCAGCAACCCCATAATTATGAAAACGTACTCCCAGCCATAGACATAGCAAAGCCAGCCCATGAAAGGGGTAAAAATAGCCAAGGAGAGGTATTGCGCGCTATTGAAAATAGCACCTGCTACCCCACGCTCGGATGACGGGAACCAAGAAGCAATCACTCGCCCAGATGCCGGACCGACTGGAGCTTCTGCTGCGCCAAGCAAGAAGCGCAGCGCAAGCATTCCCATAAACACAATACCCGTAAAATGAACAAGTCCCATGCAAACAGTAAATACTGACCAAACTACGATAGCCATCATCATGGCGCGCTTAGAACCGATCCAGTCTGTCAGCCAGCCAGACGGAATCAAGAATAGCACGTAGGCCCAGCTAAATGCCGAGAACAGGTATCCCATCTCTACAGATGAAATACCAAGTTCTTTACTCATATCAGAACCAGCGACAGACAGCGCCGCACGATCACCCGTACTCAGTGCAAGCACGACTGTAATCAGAGCTAAAATCAGAAAGCGATAGCAGGTCTTGTTGGCGTACTCGTTAGTACGGATTTCCGGCATTTTCCCATTGTTCAATGAGCCGGCCTGGCCGCCATTTTCATTGAGCACGAATTGCTCATTACCACTCATGATGATGCCTCGTTATTTGTTGTTGTGAGGGCTTTCCAAGTCAGGTAAGCGAGGATCATTAGCCTGGTGCCATGGATCCTTTATTCCTTGTCAGTAGACTGCCATGAAGCCGGAATACCTCATACCGACTTCACTTTGTGATAACGATGGATTCCCAATGAGTGGGAATCGCCTCTAAGCACAGCTTAATTACTCACTGTAATCCACTGCGACCCACTCAAAGTACGGTCTCAATTCCGCCACTAGTGCCTGATGCGCAGGATGCGGTAGATAGCGCTCCACGGCCTTAGCATCGTCGAAGGATGATTCGAGGATGTAGTCCCAGCAGATCGGACGATTCAGTTCATTCGCAGCTACTTTCCAGTCACGCACAAAGTCGATTTCCTCATTTAGGCCTCGCATGCGCGCAACTAGATGAGCCTCAAGCTGTGGCTGTTTTTCGACGCTAGGTAGGCGGCGGAACATCACAATGTGCCTCATCATGATTGCAGCCCTTGCGTCTGCAGCAACCAGACCGGGGCGTCCTGCAGAGCGACGGGGCGCAGAAACCGCTCAAGAGCTGTATAACCGACGGAGGTTGTTTGAGGGGCGGTCGATGACGGCCAAGGCCCGCCATGTTGCTGAGCAGCGCAAACAGCAACACCAGTAGGGACGCCTGCGAACAGCACACGCCCAGAAATTGCTTCAGCTACACGCACTAGCTGACGGTTGGAGTCAGATGGGGCATCCACTCCCCAAAGAGTGGTAGTCAGGGTGCCGCCGATAGCTGCCAGGACTTCACCAATTTGCTCAACCGAACTAGCGTTGACGATTACGGCAGCCGGGCCAAACATCTCTTCACGCAAGTGCGCATCAGCGATGAATTTTTTTGCTTCCACACAGAAAAGTCGGGGAGCAGGGCCTTCACCGTCAGCCTCCGGCTGGAACAATGCCTCAGCATGCATGGCAACTGCAGCAGAAGCCTCGTCAAACCCCTTTCTCATGCCTGTAGTGAGCATTCGGTGGGTCTTGATAGGGCGAATCGCTTCGGCGAGCTGACTAACAAAGCGCTCAGTTGCCGCGCCATCCTGCACGATGATGATCCCTGGGCTGGTACAGAACTGCCCGCAACCGAGGGTGATCGATCTGGCCAGCGTCTTAGCCAGGTTGTCGCCATCCTTTTCCAGCGACTCAGGAAGCGCCACGAGCGGATTGATCGAGCCCAGCTCGCCGAAGAACGGAATTGGTCGGGCACGCTCATTGGCCAACTTCCATAAGGCAGTCCCCCCCTTATAGGAGCCGGTAAACGCGACTGCAGCAATTTTGGGGTGTTGCACCAGATAGCCGCCAGCGCCGCGCGAAGCACCATCTACCAAGGTCAGCACGCCTTCGGGAAGGTTCTGATCTGCCATTACACGGCGGGCCAGTTCATAAACGGCGCGGGATAGATCCGGATGCCCCGAGTGAGACTTCACCACCACCGGGCAACCAGCTGCCAGCGCAGAAGCGGTATCACCCCCAAGTACGGAAAATGCGAATGGAAAGTTGCTAGCCGAGAACATTGCGACTGGGCCCAACGCACGCTGCACCCTGGTCAAGCGAGGACGACCAACCGGAGGCAGACCAGCAACGGCAGCATCATCAATAGTGTGATATGGAGCGCCGATATCAACTTGATCTGCAAAGCCACGCAACTGAAACGCAGTACGTACCACTTCACCATTCAGGCGACCTTCGCCCAGCCCGCTTTCGCGGTCGGCGATGGCAACTAGTTCCGCTTGGTTCTCTTCCAGTGCAGTGGCAAGACCCCGCAGTAATGCAGAGCGTACCTCGGGAGAAGATTCGGCCCAGAAGGTTGCGGCAGTAGCAGCTTTATCGACAACCTGATCGATTGCGGATATAGCAGTGTCTTGATGGGTAGCCATAGATACCTCTCATATTTGTTCTGAGAGCCCGCCTTTGTGGTCGTGGGCGACCTGGACGTACGAGTTATGCTGACGGGCCACGCGAGAAGGCCACTACAGAAGTGGCCGAGAACTAACTAGCGAGCCTTTGGCGCTAGGTTGTAGCCCCGCGCCGAATAGTCGAAGTCGACCAGTTCGTTGAGCTTCACATCCTTGTCCGCTGGCGAGGCGTAGTAGGCGCGGATCTCTTTGATCAGGCCGGTATCTCGATCAAAGATGTACCACTCGTCACCGCGAAGGGCCGTGCCTAGCTTGCCCTTCCAGTGAGTCCACTCAATCACCGCCTCATCACTGTCATGGCTTACCAAGATCTTTTCGATAGTCCACTGCGAACCGAGGTTCTCTACGCACCACACCCATTTTGTCGCGATGGTTTCAGCACCTCGCCAAGGGACTTCAGGCAGCCCAGCCGGGAAGTAATGAACAGCATCAGGCGTGAAGCAGGACATGAGCTTGTCAAAGTTGCCTTCGTTGCAAGCATCGAAGTAACGGCGGATGGTTTTCGCGTGCTTGTGCTCGGCCATTTCAGTTACCTCCATTACCGATGATGCTGGGGATAGCAGGACGGCCAGAGACAACCCAGTCCTTGTAGGCAGCTACGGTATCAGGGCTCGGCGGATATACGCCCCACAGCGGTTCGCCAGCAGCGATACGCATTGCCAGATAGTTTTCAATGTCGTCCTGCTCCAAGCAGATCTCCGCCAGCTCCTCGGCAAGATGCGCCGGCACCAGAGTCAGGCCGTCAACATCACCAACGATGACATCGCCTGGGTAGACGGCAATGCCTGCACAGCCGATAGGAACTTGAAGGTCTGCCACATGGTGATAGGAGATGCGCGTAGTTGCAGTGATCTCACGAGCGAAAGCCGGAAGCGACAATTCAGCGATTTCGCTGCCATCACGCAGAGCACCATCGGTGACGATTGCTTTGGCACCGCGCGCCAGAAGACGGGTGACCAAGATGTTTCCAGCAGACGCAGCTACCGGATCATTGCGGCTATCGATGACCAAGACATCGCCTTTCTTGATCTGCTCAACGCCCTGCCACTGCAGGTTGTCACCGTTAGGCTTGGTGGTCATTGTGCTGTAGGTATCAATGTCTTCACGAGCAGGGATGAAGCGCATAGTGAAGGCGCGCCCAGCGAATGGCTTGGTATTAGGCCCGCTCATAGCCTTCAGCCCAACAAATGCAGGCTGACGGTAGCCGCGCTTGAACAGCTGGGTAGTCAATGAGCCACTGCTGCAGCGCGCCAATTTGGCCAGCGTCTCATCGCTAACTTCTACTTCACGGTTGGCACTGTTGTCGTAGGAATCCGAGTACTGGTGAATCGTCATTCTTATTCTCCTGGGCTCTTGTCTGCGCGAGCACTTAACACTGGCAACTGGCAGGAATCTTACTGATTCCCGAATTATGGGAATAAATTTCCGATAAATCTGGCTTGGCAGAGATACTAGGCAGGTCGTCTATCGATGGGAATATGGAAATCCGCTACCTTCACTACAAAGTTCCATATAGTGGGAAACAGATATGAAGAAGAATGAAGGGACGGCCTCTTTAGAGAAGGCACTAGACGTTCTGGAAGCCATTGGGTCGTCACCTGCCGGGCTGACTAAAGCTGAATTGGCAGAACAGGTGCCGCTACCGCGCACCACGCTTTATCGAATGCTGGGCAGCCTCGTTGAAAGAGGAATGATCCGCCGCGATCCATTGCGTAAGGTCTATCGGCTTGGTTTCCGGTATCTGGGGCTGGTGCGCAACGCTTATCTCAAACCTGACCTGGTCGCAGCTGCTACCAGCGAACTACGTGCTTTGCGAGACTTCACTGGGGAGACTTCTTACCTCGCGATCTTGGATGGCAATCAAGTCCTGTCGCTAGAGCGCTGCGATGGCGCTCACACCACTCGCTCCGCCGCTGCACTCGGCCAGAGCAAGCCGGTCTACTGTACAGGCCAGGGAAAAGCGATCCTCTCGGTGCTTGGCGAACCGGAGAGGGGAAAAATTCTGAAAGGCCTGAACCTCGTCGAGTTCTCCCCCCACACACTCATAGACCATCGTCAGTTGCAGGTTGAACTGGAGGTCACTAAAACCAGAGGATACGCGATTGATGATGAGGAAATTGTCCTGGGTGTTCGTTGCGTAGCAGCGCCTATCGTTGATGATAACGGTGCAGTACACGGTGCACTCAGCGTCGCCGGGCCCGCCTATCGCCTGCCACGCAGTCGTCTTGAGCTACTCGGCCCTGAACTCGCCGAAGCTGCCCGACGAGTTGGCGCACAGATGCGTAGCCCTCAGAGCAATAACGACGAAAGCAAGGTGCAGGTTGTCGGGAACTCGTGGGCCTTTTCCGGCGCATTTCCACGCTGGAGCCCGAGTCAGCAATGCCTATTCTGGGCTGATACCTTGGCACCGGCCATTCACCGACTGGACGATTCAGGCAGTCGGCTTGTCGCACGCCTCGACGCTCCTATTACTGCATTGGAGCTACTTGATGATGGTGTACTGGTGTGCCATCGAAACGGCTGGAGCCGAATCGACAGTGATGGAAATGAACACCCTCTCGCTGACTGGCCGGGAAAAGCATTGCTCGGGCTTTGCAAACACCCTAGCGGCTCGCTGTGGGCATGCATGAGGTCTGGAATGGGCTGCCGAATTGGAGAGTTGAGTTCAGGCGACCTGCGTGAGCCGCGCCGATTTCAGGAGCAAATATCTGCTCTTCATTGGGATGCTTCCGGAGAGCAGTTATACGCGACCGCCCCACAAAGCGGCACCATTTACGTGCTTCAGAAGAGCAGCCAGATGGTACGGCGCCTTGCAACCTTGCCAAAAGGGGCTGGAGAACTAGGCGGCTTAGCGATAGATCCCGATGGTGGAGTCTGGGCCTCTCTTGGTGGTGGATGGAGTCTGGTGCGATTCTCCGATGACGGAGCGCTTGATCAAATGGTGGGCCTTCCCGTCCCCAGTCCTACGGACATTTGCTTTGGTGGATCCGCAGGTCGCACTCTATTTATCACCAGCGCTCGCCACCACTTAAGCAAAGAAGTGCTCAGTAACGCACCAGCATCTGGCAGCTTGCTAAAATTGCACTATACGGGAGTCGCGGACTCGCGCGGCGAACGCACAAGTGACGAAGGTGCGAGATGATCAAGTCGCTGTAGTCGATCCTGCGAGAGGTAGCTACTGGCCCGGAGTGTGTGAAAACGCCCGGACATCCCCTTGCTATGATTTCTGAGAATTTCATCGCAAGGGAAGCCCATGAAAAGATTTATCCAAGGTGAGCGCCGAGGGCAAAGCACCTTACTTCCGAGAGCCTCGACGACTACGTCAGCGATTTCAACCCGGTATGGGTGGTTGATGTCTTCGTCGATGAACTCGACTTGGCCCGCTGGGTTTTAATGTCGTTATTCCAGCCGAAACCGGCAGACCTGCGTTTCACCCAGCGGCGCAAAGCTGAGTCCGCGATACCCAGTGAGCGGCAAGCCTCGACATGGCTATAGCCTTGATCCAGCACCAAGGCCGCTGCCTCTCGCTTGAACTCTGCGGAAAATGCACGATCGGCTTCGTGCCCAATGGCGAGAGCGGTTAGATCGCGCTGGAAAGCTGTCAGCTGCAGTTCTCGATTCCTAGTCAACTCGTAGCTCTCCCCAGGGTGGTGAAAGTAGGTACGACGCCGGCAAAGAGGTAAAAGGGCGCAAGAGAAGCTTGGTCGTTGATACCCTAGGCTTGCTCTTGGCACTAAACATCAGTGCATCCAGCGTGCAGGATTGAGCCGCGGTGGACGACGCGGTGACATCCTAGATGGGTAAGTACCCAACCGTGAATACTCTATTCGTCGACAGTGCCTACGCCGGAAAGTGGGCTCAGCGGACGCAATACATACATGCAGTCTAAGTTCAGCTCATAAGAGGACCGAATAGTCGCTGGATCGGGAAATAGCATTCAGAACAACGCGACCTGTTCACAGCAGCGCAGCACCGAGTGGTTTTGTGGTTATGCCCAAGCGCTGGGTAGTGGAACGGACTCACGCCAGGAATGAGCGAGCCAGGCGGCTGATCATGCACCATGAACGTTTGCTCGATGTAAGTGCGGCATAGGTAGGCTTGGCTGAGGCTCGCATGCTGGCCCGTCGGCTTACTACCTAATATTTTCTAAACCCTGTTAAGTAAATTGATACACCTAGCGGGTTCGTAGTCATTTGATTAGCAGCTCCTCTTACCAAAAACCAACGAGAACGATATGGCAGTTAGTGGAATCATTTTCGATTGTGATGGCACACTGGTTGACAGCGAGACCCTTGCTGCGCAACTGATCAGCCAATTGCTCGCAGAGCAAAACCTTGAAATGACCTCAGATGAAGTCCTTCTACGCTTTCGCGGGGTGCAATTTCAACGTTTCGTTGAAGAGCTTAAAACTCTTCATCCCTCATTGTGTGCGCAAGTCCTGACTGCAGATTTTCGTACGCGCAGCCTGCCTGTGTTCGAGGGACGCCTGAAACCGATTTCCGGCGCTATTGAGTTCGTAGGGGATCTGAAAATTCCGGCATGTGTCGCTTCCAATGGGCCTCGCGTAAAGATCGAGACTTGTCTGAAGTCCGTAGGGCTGCTCTCCTATTTCGAAGACGTGATCATCAGTGCCTATGAGGTTCAAGCATGGAAACCTGATCCTCGAATCATGCATCACGCTGCAAATGTCCTAGGGTTACCTGCTGAAGAGTGCTTGGTTGTGGAAGACAGCGTATCGGGAGCGGAAGCGGGCTTGCTCGCGGGTTGTCATGTCGCAGGCTTTGGTGACACCGACTTTGCCAGTCTGAAGGGTCATGCCAACTTTCATCCATGTCCCGATTACCTCGCGCTGCGCCGATTACTCGAGGAGATGAGTGGCATACGAAAGTAACAGCGTAAGGGTCCTGCGCACGATCAGATGCGGTGCAAGCCATCCTGGAGATGGCTGCACCCAGACCGATATCACTAACAATCCGTGTAGTGCCGAGATAGCTTTGCAGCGCCATCAAGCAGTGCAGCGATCGCTTTGTCTCGTGTGATTGCGGTATAGCGAACCGCAGGCATCGCGACGTTCAGGGCTGCAATAGGGAAGCCTGCTCCGGATCGCACAGCGACAGCAATACCAATGATGCCCGGGGTGAACTCCTCAAGCGAAAATGCGACACCAGTGTGCTGGGCTTGGGCAAGCTGCCCCACTAGTTGCTCAGCATTGGTAATGGTGGCGTCCGTGTGGGCCTCGAAGTTCACATTAGCCAGGTAAGCCTCTCGCTGCTCCTGCGGCAGAAGCGCCAATATGATCTTACCGGCAGATACAGCATAAAGGGGGGCCAGGTCTCCCAGTCGCAGGTGCGACAGGAGTCGCTGTGGGCTGTTCTCGGTAACCACCACTTCAACCTGGTCCCCTCGTAAATAGCTCAGCGCACAGCTTTCGCGGGTTGTCTCAGTGATCTCTTTCAGCACCGGCTCGGCTATCTCTAAAAGGTCAAGTTGGGTTTGAGCTGTTGTCGCCAGGCGGCGCACAGCTTCCCCTAGCCTGTAGCCCTTCGACGCCGGGAAATACTCAACATATTGGCGCGCCACCAGATTCTTCAGCAGTTTCGAGAGGCTTCCTTTGGGAATGTCTAACGCCTGCGATATCTCCGTGTGTGACATCTCCCGCCCCCACTGGGCGAGCAGTTCAAACAAATCCAAAACGCGATCTGCCGACTTCACGGTTCCGTTGTCCCCTGCTACCCCTTCGGCATCACTGTCCATCGATTTCGTCCTCAAAAGTTCACATATGGGAACATTTTCATTTTTTTGTTTCCTTAAATCAACAAGGCGTTGACCCTATCTGAGGTGAGTAGTATACATATGGGAACAGGTTTCTAATCGAGAACAAGAGGTATGCCAAATGAACCTAGACCTGCTCGACCGACTGGCTATTCGTGAAACGCTGGAGAATTGGGTGGTATGGCGCGACGCCGGTGATTGGGAGCGCTTTGCGACTGTTTGGCACCCTGAGGGCCGCATGATGGCCACGTGGTTCCAAGGGTCAGGCGAGGAATTTATTCGTGTGACAAAAGAGGGTTGGGCAAAGGGAGTGAGCATCCTTCACTTCCTCGGCGGTACCGCCATTGATCTGAGCGAATGTGGTACTCGCGCGATTGCCCAGACCAAGATGACGATCTCTCAACGTGGCCTCGTTGAAGGACATGAGTGTGATGTGGTGTGCACCGGACGGTTCTATGACTTCATGAAGAAGGAGGGTGACTGCTGGCTTCTGCTGCTGCGTCAGCCAATCTATGAGAAGGATCGCCTTGATCCGGTAGTGCCTGGCACGCGCCTGGAGTTGCAGCGAGACCTCTTGGACGCGTTTCCTGCCGGCTACCGGCATCTGGCCTACATCCAGTCTCGTATTGGCTACACAGTCAAAAAGGACATGCCCGGTATTCGCGGCCCTGAAGTCGAAGCCCTTTATGAGCGCGGTCAACAGTGGCTCAATCAGGGGGTTCTGTGATGATCCCGGGCAGTTTCGTATACGAAGCGCTGCCCCAGCGAGTCATCTTTGGAAATGGGCGTCGGCGTGACCTGCCAACAGAACTAGAACGTCTGGGATGTAAATCAGCCTTCGTGATTTGTACCCCAGAGCAACAAGGCATGGCACGTGAGCTCACCAGTACGCTAGGCAGCGGGTCGGTGATTTATAGCGAAGCTGCGATGCACACCCCGGTGAGCGTTACGAATCGGGCTCTGCAGGTTCTGACCAACGCCAATGCAGATGTCCTCGTAGCAATTGGTGGCGGTTCAGCGATCGGACTGGCCAAGGCATTGGCAATGCGCACCAACTTCATTCAAATCGCAGTACCGACGACGTATGCCGGATCTGAAGCGACCCCGATAATCGGTGAGACCGAGAACGGCGAAAAGCGGACTCAAAGAACGCTGAAGGTTTTGCCAGAGGTGGTGATTTACGATCCAGAACTTACGCACTCTCTTCCGGTTTCATTTTCCGTAACTAGTGGGATCAACGCGATGGCGCATGCCGTTGAGGCAATGTACGCAAGCAATGGTAACCCCATTATTTCAAACTTGGCAGAAGAAGGAATTCGCGCACTCTACAATGCCCTACCCAGAATCGTAGAGTCGCCCTCAGACGCCAAGGCACGTGAAGATGCAGCGTACGGCGCCTGGCTCTGCGGGACCTGTCTGGGCTCGGTAGGGATGGCCCTGCACCACAAGATCTGTCACGTGCTAGGGGGAACATTTGACTTACCGCACGCCCCTGCCCACACCGTCGTGTTGCCACATGCGCTGGCCTACAACGCTCCTGTAATCCCACAGGTGGTCGATGTCCTGGCCCGAATATTCAACTCGGCCGAGCCTTGGCTGGCCTTGCACGCGATGATCAAGAAGCTGGGGGGGCCCCTATCGCTTCAAGCGATCGGCATGCGCTCGGATGGGCTCGATCAAGCGGCCCAACTGATTCATCAAAACGCTTATCAAAACCCGCGAAAGCCAGAGCTTGGCGCCATCGAACGTATGCTAAAGCGTGCTTTCGACGGTGCTGCTCCCAAGTGCGACTAGGTGGAAATATTGATGCGTAATTTCACTGATGAAAATATAACCCAGGCCGTCGTCGCCTCACTAGAAGGCACATCCGATGTGCGGGTGCGCACTATCAGCGAGGCTGTTGTACGGCACCTTCATGCATTGGTTCAAGAGATCCAACCAACTCAGGAAGAATGGCGACAAGCCATCGACTTCCTCACTGAAACTGGCAGTTTCTGCTCGGAAACGCGCCAGGAATTCATTCTACTGTCGGACGCGCTAGGTATTTCGATGCTCGTCGACGCCATTAACCACAAGCGTGATAACAGCACTCCAACCACTGTGCTTGGGCCCTTCTACTACGATGCCTCCGCCGTCATGCCACTCGGTAGCTGCATAGCCAAGACCGTGTCGGGGCAGTCGATGCTGGTCGAGGGTACCGTTCGCAGGGCTGACGGCTCCGCGATTGAGGGCGCCTTGGTCGAGGTCTGGCACGCTGATTACGACGGTTACTACGATGTCCAGCTCACCGAAGGCCACGAGCAACTGGATCGCCGAGCAACGTTCCACACCGATCAGTCGGGGCGCTACTGGTTCCTGTCCAGGGTGCCTCGGCACTATCCCATTCCCAACGATGGGCCGGTTGGGCGCATGCTGGATGCCCAAGGTCGCCACCCTAATCGCCCAGCCCATGTGCACTTCATGATCAGCGCTCCAGGCTGCGAAAAGCTCATTACGCAGGTGTTTCTGCAAAGCGATCCCTATTTGGATTCAGATGTGGTTTTCGGGGTGAAGGACAGACTGGTCGTAGAGCTGGTGGAACAAGTGGATGGCTGCACGCCGGATGGTCATTGCTTGGACACACCAATTTCCCTGCTTCATTACGATTTTGTGCTGGCTGAATCCAGCGCCGATAGCAAGTGAGGTTTAAACCATGAGCACTACGAATAATCTGGTCGGTCAAGTAGCAATTGTCACTGGCGGCGCTCGAGGCATTGGATGTGCAATCGCGAAGGGGCTGTACGACCAAGGCTGCAAGGTGATTCTGTGGGATCGTTCCTTTGTTGCTTTCGATCCGAACGTTGCCGGGTTCAAACCTGCACTGCTGACCGTTGTGGATGTAACGCAGGAGTCCTCGGTGGAGCGCGCCTTCGGCGAAGCCATCGAGGCGCTCAGCCGGGTAGACATCCTGGTGAACAATGCTGGCATCAACGGGCCAGTCAAAAACCTGGAGGACTACGGCTACGAGGACTTCGACCAGGTCATCGCGGTGAATCTCCGCGGTGTCTTCAACTGCTGTAAAGCGGCTGTGCCCAGCTTCAAAGCCAACGGTTATGGCCGCATCATCAACGTATCCTCGATCGCCGGAAAAGAAGGAAGCCCCGGCATTTCGCCATATGCCGCTTCGAAAGCAGGCGTCATCGGTTTGAGCAAATCTCTTGCTCGAGAACTTGCCACCTCCGGAGTTACAGTCAACTGCATCGCGCCAGTCATCACACAGACTGACCTCTTCTCTCAGATGACCCAAGCTCACATCGAGGCTGTAAAGGCCAAAATCCCGATGGGCCGCTTCCTCACCGTTGAAGAAATTGCCGACACCGTCACTTTTGTTGCAAGCCCGCAGTGCAGCTTCACAACGGGGTTTGTATTCGATCTTTCAGGCGGTCGAGCTGACTACTGAAAACTGCCTGCTCTCAACGCAGAGGAATCCAAGATGCTCTCACTGGCGCAGCTCACAATAGGTGCAAACGCCACTCCCCTTGATGTAGTTGATGCCGCAATCGCCGGGCGGTTCGACGCCATCGGGCTACGCCTCGTTCCTCCAATGCCTGGGGACACGGTGTTTCCTCTGATGGGTAACAAGGCCTACCTCAATCGTCTCCAGACCAAGCTGAAGGATCACGCGATTCAGGTCCTGGACATCGAGGCAGTCTGGTTGACACCAGATACACACGTACCTGGTCTGGAAGCCGTACTCGAACTCGGCGCAACACTGGGAGCAAAGCATGTCCTTGTACTGGGCAACGACCCGGAGCAATCGCGGTTGGTAGAAAGGCTCGGAGCACTATCGGAACTAGCCGAACGATACGGCTTGAAACCCGCCCTTGAATGGCATCCTTATGTTGCGGTGAGGAATGTCCATCAGGCATTGAAGCTGCTGAACGAGGTTGGTCAGGCAAAAGTGTCATTATTGGTTGACGCCCTGCACCTCTACCGCTCAGGTGGATGCGCGCAAGACCTGGCAGCTGTACCCGCCGAGCTGATGCCCTACTGGCAGATTTGCGACGCCTCCTCGACACCTCCGCCGTTCGATCAATTGCGTAATGAAGCGAGAAACGACCGCCGTTATCCGGGTGCAGGGGAACTTGATCTTGGCTCGTTGCTGGACATCATGCCCCGGAGCTCTGCCATTTCGGTAGAGGCCCCCTTTCAAAAATATGCAGGGCTTAGTGCAAGTGAACGCGGAATGCTCTGCGCAACTGCCACTCGAGACGTACTAGCCCGCCATTACAACTCCAAAAGCTCTATAACGGGAGAATGACAATGCCCCATATTGAAATCGACTATTCAGCAAACATCGCGGATGCTATTGAAACGTCTGAGCTGCCACGCAAGCTCCATCAGGCTGCTCATAAGCTCGGAGTTTTTCCAACCAACGGCGTTCGCACGTTCGCACGCAAAGTTGATATTTACCATGCTGGTTCGGATCGGGGCGAGGAAGCGTTCATTCAGATTCGCATACGAGTCGCTCCGGGCCGTCCAGAAGAACTCATGAAAAGAATCGCTGAGACTTTCTTCCAAACTGCCTGCGACGCGATGTCGAGTAACTTCGATACCCGAGAACTCGGCCTTCAACTTGAAGTATCAGAGTTCACTGATGAGTTGACCTATCGCCGCAACACCATAAATAACCAATAGTATTCCCAGCAACAGCAAGTTTCGCGATGGATATGCAGTAGCCGGATTATCTGGCTAACGCTTGCGTGTGCTCAATCCCGGAGAATAACAATGATAAATAATGCTTCGAATACCTCTCACCTTAAGAGATCTCCTTTCCGAGCCGCAGCCGCAAGTCTGGCTGGTGCAGTACTTGATTGGTATGAGTTCTTTGTCTACGGTTTGGTGGCCGTACTGGTCTTCCCGACACTATTCTTTCCCTCCAGCGACCCATCTACGTCCATTCTGCTGACGTTCGCAACCTTTGGTATCGGCTTCATTGCTCGCCCAGTGGGAGGCATTGTATTTGGGCACTATGGTGATCGTATTGGACGCAAAGCCATGCTGGTATTGACGCTGTTCCTGATGGGGATCAGCACTGCGGCCATTGGATTGCTCCCTACTTACGAGCAGATCGGCATTGCCGCACCGATCATCTTGGTGTCGCTGCGCTTCGTGCAAGGATTTGCAGTTGGCGGAGAATGGGGTGGCGCGACACTGATGGCTGTCGAACATGCGCCCCAAACCAAGCGAGGCTTCTTTGGCAGCTTTGTCCAGGTGGGCGCATCGGTTGGTCTGCTCGTTGCTACCGGTGTTGTCGCTTTGGTTAACCAGTTCACCACCCCGGAAGAGTTCCTGTCCTATGGCTGGCGCATTCCATTCTTGCTGAGCCTTTTCGTCGTTTTTGGTGGTTATCTCATCCGAAGAGGTGTATCCGAGACTCCAGAGTTCCTTGAGCGCATCAAAGAGGCTAAAACCAAATCCAAGCAGCCTATTCCGCTTGTGCAGGCCCTGAAAAATAATCCCGGTGCGTTCTTGAAAATCATCGGCATGCGCTTCGCTGAGCTGGTGGGGTTCTACATTGTGACGGTGTTTGCCCTGAATTACGGCAGCCAGCACGGCATACCCAGGGCAAGCCTGTTGGGGGCTACCATGGTCGTCGGGATGGTAGCGATTTTCTTGATTCCACTTGCCGGTGCTATTTCTGACCGCATAGGTCGACGTCCTGTTTATCTGTTCGGCACTGCAATGGGCATCATCGGGGCGTTCCCATTGTTCTGGGCAATCGACAGCCAGAACATCGTGCTGATTACCTTGGCATTCATCTTGATCGCCAACCTCTCTCACGACCCGATCGTGGCCGTGCAGCAGCCGCTGTTTTCCGAGATGTTTGATCCGGCATTCCGCTATAGCGGTGCAGGTCTGGCATACCAACTGGCAAGTGCGATTGCGGGTGGTATAACGCCTCTGCTCGCAGCATTTCTCGTGGTGCTGAATGATGGCGGATATAACTATGTGGCGTTGTACCTCGCAGGCGCCTGTGCGCTTTCGATGCTGATAGGAGCGCTATTCGCCGGGAAGCCCACGGAAGGCAACCTCTCGCGCCCGACCGAAACGCCTACGCAGGCACACATTTGAGTAATTCAAGGGGCTATTAACAGCCCCTTGTTTCATAAGCCAGTCGACTTTACTCAAAGTGCGTGGTTGATCTGGCCGGACGAACACACTCAGAGGCGATATTCCTGCCTCGTTCGAAGAGTACCATTGCATAGATCGTAGGCGAAGTCTTAAAAATGCGGAAGTCGTGTCGAAAGGCTGATTGTATGGAAAATTAAACGTATGTCGGCACTGATTGAAAATTGACCCAGGGCTGATTGCCGATTTCGACCCCGGCAATTCTGGATAAGCCTAGGGATGGTCTGAAGTAGCCCGGCATTTCCCGCCAATTTCAGCCTTCGCTGATTTTGAAAGAGGCCCCTCGGTCAGGATCAACCAGATCGCCCACTCATTTCCTCATTTTTGGCCGTGGCAAGCATCTTGCCGCGGCCATTTCCCACATTACAGGCGAAGGCGAAGGGGCGCTATACCTCTGTGGGCTTCCACACAGGTGAATTTGATCGGTGGCGGGAGCAGTTCACGCGGGTTCGGGTATTGGACGCCAATGGCGTGGCTGTCAGGGTGAAAGGCCACATCGTAGCCACCCGGTTTGCAACTGAATTGAAACCCAATGTGCAGACCAAGCTGTATGCAGAGGATCCAAGCACGGAGGGCCGGGAGCCAATATCAGGAGCCACCGCGTACTTTCTCTCAGAGCGAGTCATTGCCAGCCATTATGGTGTTGCGCTGATGAAGATTGACCAACCGCACTTAGCTTTTGCAATTCGGCGAGCGCTGCGCTTAAAGCGGCAGAGCGGCATTCCGGTGACTATCTGGCAGCTCGCCTTCGAAGGCCAGAAGCAGCTCTTTGTAGGAGGCTACTACGCAGAAGATACCAACGAGCCGTTGATCGAGCTTGAAGGCCAGCAGGTTAATTACCGCAGTCGGGACCCCTTCAGGTTAGGGCTTCATTCTGGGACGTTTGTGGGCATTGAGCTTTCAGTCTTCAAACACTTGGAGTTTGGCGCGAGGTGAAAGGCATTTGCTTGATAGGCTGCCAGACGTGGATCCCGCCAGGGGGGATCTACAGCGGGATTAGTATGCTGGGTGACGGTTCAATCATCGGTCCTTTGTCGATGTTCATACCTATTGACTTGCAGCGTTATTAAACACTCAACACTCGCCTTCTGCCGCGCTCCTGAGCGATGCAGTTACCGCTTCATCTTCGCCTCTTCGTATCCCACGACAACGTACTTCGCACCGAAGCGCTTGGCATCACTAACTTTGTCGCTACTGGTGGTGAAGACCACAACCTTTGCCCCCATGGCCGTAGCGATCTTCACTGCCGTGTGTCCGAGGCCTCCCAGACCAGAGGCATTACGTACTGCCCCGAAGAGCGCATTGCAGATTACATCTCGAGAGGAGAGCTCCAGGTTTTACTACCTGACTGGGCACCTATTGAGCCAGCATTCCACATCTACTACCCAGGCAGCCGGCAAATGGTTCCAAGCTTGCGAAAGCTAACTGATCTCAGGTACTAGGTAGGGGATCCCACTCTCTTGCCAGGCTGGGTGCACAGCATTGTGTGCACCCAGACTCCTAGTTATCTGCTCCGATCCTCTGCCCATGGCCCAATGGTCATGGCGAGACTGAACACAAAGAGCATCGGAATCATGAGTGCAGACAGGATGCCTACAACACCAGTGGCCGCTAGGTAGCCAAAGACCTCTCTGAAGCCCAATGCAACAGTCATATCCCAAGTATGCATAAACAGGGCGACTGTGGCGTTGCCCCATGAAATCGACCCAAACAGCAGCATGATGCCTAGGGCGCTCAGAGCTAGCTTTGCCTTCTCGTCCATTTTTCTGAACCTTTGTAGTCATGCCACGCGGCACCTAGCCATCGAATCACAGGTGCGTATGTCGGTGCGACCCAAAACCCTGTCGTCAAACTCAGCCAAGGTAAGATACCTCTCGCTGGGTCGTTTTTGATGACCAGCCTGACGCGGGGCCCCATCCGGAAGCTGCGCCTGGCTGAATGCGTTCAGTAATCGGATGTATCCCGGCGGTCTCTGAACAGTCGGTCCCAATCTCTGCGGGCGAGATCTCGACATGCTTCAGGGGCGCCGCCGAAGCATCGATAGGACATTGTCGCCATCTGAGCCTTTGAGTCGTAGGAAATTGGATTCCCGTCCTGATTGAGCAGTACGCCATGTGCGCCAATCAGCAGTGCATGGCCCCCAACGACATCATGGGCTGAAACCGGTACCAGAGATGCGCATGCAACAGCGTCACCAGCCGCTACACGGGCCAGTCGGTAAGCAATGCTCGGCATCGGAATAAAGCCAGCAGGCGCGCACAGCTCAGCATTGAGCTCAGGCTTGTTGGCTGCTGCTGCGCTCACGAGCACGTGACTGCCAGGTGCCAAAGTGGAGTGCTCTAACCTCGAAAGCACTTCTCGACCATTGCGGATAACGTGGCTGCATCCTGCCGCCCAGGAGACGCAATCGGGGCCCCGATCATTTGTGACGGGCGCGTATACCACCCCGAGAACAGGACTGGCGTTGCGTAGGAGACCCACCGATACCGCCGATCCCTTCCGCCCCAGTAGGAAATCACTGGTTCCGTCATTGGGGTCCACTACCCAACAGTATTCGTGGTCAGTCAGGCGGGCCCCGGTCTCTTCTCCCCAGAAATCGCAATCCAGCAACTCAAGAAGCCCCGCTCGCAGTACAACCTCAATCTCGGCGTCGATCTCGGCCTTATCCCCATGGCCTCGTGGCCCGTTTGGACGTTCCCACTCCGCTGCCAGCAGTGCGCCTGCCGAAAGCACTCTTTCAGTCACTGGCATCAGCAACTCTAAGCGGCTCATTGGATCTCCTGAGGCTAGGGAGCCTGTGCCTTATAGCTCCTCCAACAGCGGCCACCGGTCATGTATGCAGGCGTACTCAGCCGGTGCATCTGTGGTCACGATATAGACCTGCCGCTGCTCTCCTTCTCCCAGTACTAGGCACTCCAAAGCATAGCCTTCCGGCACATCGAAACCAATGGGACTGCCTGTTCTTTTCGCCTGGGTGGCCATCCACATGCACCGCGATCGGCGTGACGGGCATATCCGTGTGGGCATCGAGGCGCCGAAGCAGGTCAAGATCAGCCGTGATGAGTTGGTTGCGGACTAAACCACCCATCCACGTGTCGGCGCTTCCCCTGATCTGATTGACCGGGACCGGATCATCTCAGATGCTGTTTATGTATACAGTATAGCCTTGGATGTCCCCATTCCATCTCTCTCCCCTGAGGTGAGTACCTCCGCGAGCGCGTACTCCCCGATGCGGCCAAAGGGCTACGCATCCCCGAGAAGCCCAAGGGAGCTATGCGCCGGACATGCTGAGCCAGCGTTACACGACGCATTGAGATGAGTTGATCGGCAACTGCGGGTAGCGATGACGAGAAATCTCTTGGCGTTACGGTTGATCATTACTTGACCGTTGTCAGAAAATGATTGATATTTCTGACATAAAGCGATAATAGTTACTTGAGGCCTATGAAAACTCTCCCTGAATCGATCCTGGATCACAGCAGGCATTTGCCAGAGGGCGGCATGCTCAGCCCCAAGGATTTTCTGCATCTAGGAAGTCGTGCCGCCGTGGATCAGGCGCTTTCACGATTGGCGAAGGCTGGGCGTCTCATCCGTGCTGCTCGTGGGCTCTACGTCGCGTCCATTGCTGGCCAGGGTGAGCAAGGTGCACCGGCGATGGATAAGGTGGTCAACGGCCTGGCCTCGAAGAATCAAGAAGAGATCGCCCTAGATGGGGCGCGCTCAGCGCAGATGTTGGGTCTTTCGGCTCAAGCTCCCGGTGGGGACGTGTTTCTCACCAGCGGGCGCACTCGGAATCTTAAGGTAGGAGATGTCACTGCAGAGGTCAGGCACGCCCCGAGGTGGATGCTGCTGCTTGGCGCCACGACTGCCGGTGCGGTTATACGCGCCTTGGCCTGGCTGGGAGAGGCACATGTGGGGGCGGTGATGGAGAAGCTACGTCAGCAACTGACCCCTATCGACTGGCAGGCCCTGGGCTCGGTGCGATCACTCTTGCCTTCCTGGATGGCGCTGGCGATCGGTCGTGAAGTGGTGTGACAGGCAGCAGTTCGGCGGAATCTTGTGGGTAGCTGTTTAAGTCCACTTCAAAGTGAACTAGGCTACGCCGCCATGCTAGGCGCCCTCCAGCAAAGTGTTAGCTTCATGTGGTTTCAGATGTTTAATTAGGAATGGAGTCCCTGATTATGAATATCAAAAAGCGAGACGGGTTATTGCAAGTTATGTAGTCGAGATAAGGTTTGTCGAGGTCTATATAAGCGAAGAAAGCAATAATTCAGAGGGTGTTGATTATGGCCAATGGCAAAATTCTCAGGCAGCTTTTCAGGGCAGGCACGGCAGGCGACGCCGATGCGTTTCGCCTCGCCTCCAAGGCTGTTATCGAAGAAGAGCGGCAGAAACAGCACCATCTCCTGGCTAATGATCTAGAGCAGATCCTGTATGGCAGTGATTTGAATCTCAAGGCGTCCAGCAATACGTCGCGGATTCACTATGATGTTCCTGTGGATAAAGAACGTGGTTTACCCCTGCTTGATATAAGAACGCCTAAACGTTCCCTTGATGAAGTAATCCTTCCTCCCAGCAGTTCTTCTGCATTGGAAGAAATTCTCGAGGAGAACCGGCGGGCCGATGTGCTGCGAAGCTACGGCATGAAACCCGCGGGCAAGGTGATTTTCTTCGGCCCGCCTGGCTGTGGAAAGACGCTGGCAGCAGAGGTCGTATCCTTTGAGCTTGATCGGCCTCTAGCGATCGTCCGCTTGGATGCCTTGGTGTCCTCGTTCCTGGGCGAGACGGCGGCCAACCTGCGTAAGGTCTTCGACTTTATTGCCCAGCATCCGTTTGTGGTTCTCTTCGACGAGTTTGATGCGATCGGTAAAGAGCGCGGCGATAGTGGGGACCATGGTGAGCTGAGGCGTGTTGTGAATGCCGTCCTTCAGATGATGGATTCATACGAAGGTCATAGCTTGATTCTGGCGGCCACCAACCATGAGAAAATTTTGGACTCTGCTATTTGGCGGCGTTTCGATGAGTCCATCGAATTCCCGCTGCCTGATGAGAAGCAGCTGAAGGAGATCTTGTCGCTGAAGCTTCGAGGGATCCGTCGACAATTCGAGATTGACGAAAAAGAAGTATTGAAGGAATTTAAGGGTAAAAGCGGAGCGGACATCGAGCGTGTCATACGTCGAGCCGCCAAGCGGATGATCCTGCGGGAGCAAGAGTTTCTGACCATCAAGGAGCTGAAAAGCGCCCTTGTACGGGAGGACCTCAGGAAGTCCTAAACATGACCCGTCAAGGAAGAAGCAGTGGCGACCTACAAGCATCTGAGCATCGAACGAGAAGTTCTGGATAACTCCCGTCGCACCAAGAGCTCACCTCACTTCGTCACCCGTGAAGATCGACGCGGACATGGCCAGAAGCTCAATGCATATTTTGCTACAGCTGAAGGGCTCGCCAAGAAGCAGATCGGCTCGAGCGCCAAGTCTCCCTATGTTCTCAAGCTGCAATACGAGGGCGCACTCACCTTCGCCAATCTGAATACGCATGGATTGGAGTTTGTTAGCCAAGAAGGCACGCAACTCTGCGTCGTGTTCGCAAGTGAAGAAGGCCTAGCCAAGTTCACTGCCCACCTACAGAAGCTGGGTGTTATGGATGCTGCCCTGACCCATCGCCAGATCTTGGAGGCGATCGCGGGTGTAGAGGCTTGGTCTGCAGAAGACCGGAAGAGTTGGGCACTCAAGAACATAGGGCTGCCAGATTCTCCTAACTTCAAACTTGATATTGAGTTGTGGCCTATTCAGGTCGCGCATCACCCCAGTCGAGTCCAGCTGACGACCGTTTTCGAAGCCTGGCTAGCCGCTGAGCACATCAAGAAGCTCGACAGGATCAACCTGGACAGCCTGCTCATGTACCGAGTTGAGGTGAGTCCTCAGCAAGCACATCTGCTGCTAAATCATCGTGATGTCCGGCTTGTGGACCTTATTCCAGCAACCGGAATCAGCATTCAGCAGGTGAACCGGGACATCAACGAGTTGCCTCTCAATATCCCTGCGCCACCCGAAGACGCAGCGAGGGTCTGCATCCTGGATAGTGGCATCAACGGGAACCATCCACTGCTGAAGCCAGCAATGGCTGAGAGCGCTTCATTTGTCGATGAGGAAGGTGATTCCGATGAAGCTGGGCACGGTACTGCTGTGGCTGGGGTTGCTCTGTATGGCGATGTAGAGGGCTGCAACAACTCAAATTTCTGGAAGCCGGAATTCTGGCTCTTCAATGGCAAAGTGATGAAGAAGTGCCCGCATACTGGGAATGCGGTCTATGACGAGCTCACGCTCGAGATTTCGCTGACTAAGGCTGTGGAGCATTTTGTTGAGCTTGGTTGCCGGATCTTCAACCTGTCACTGGGCAACAACAACGCACCCTATGACGGTTCGCATGTCCGAGGGCTTGCCTACATCCTAGATGTTCTTTCCCGGCGCTATAACATCCTTTTCATAGTCTCTACGGGCAACTTCTGCGGCTCTGAAAAGCCGCCTGTTCCAATCAATAGCTGGCGCGATGAGTACCCGGAGTACCTTGTCGCCGCACAGAGCGCGATCATCGACCCCGCTCCGGCAATGACAGTGTTAACGGTGGGAAGCATCTCCCGGCATAACGCCACCTTTGATAGCCAGAAGTACCCTGAGATTCATCAGTTATCACCTGCTTCTGAAAGCCAGCCATCTCCCTTCACACGGCACGGTCCTTCGGTAAAAGGTGCGATTAAGCCCGAACTCGTTGCACCGGGAGGCAACCTAGCAAGCCCCATGAGGCAGGCGAACGCGCAGTGGGCTCCTCACATGCGGGGATTGGGTGTGCTCACGCTTAACCACCAGTGGAGGGGGAACACCGTCTTCAAAGAGATCAGCGGAACGAGCTTGGCGGCCCCATACGTCACTCACCTGGCTGGGCGACTGCTGAACGAATATCCGACGGTGTCAGCGAACATGCTTCGCGCAATGTTGGTCAACCAGGCCTATCTGCCAGCTGCAGTTACTTCGTCGTTTTCTAAGGAGTTCAGAAAGAGCTACAAGAAGGCGAAGGCGACCTGGAACCGTGATGTTGAAAGGGATGTGGCCGGGTACGGTTTGGTGAGTGAGGCTGATCTATTCAGGTCTTCTGATAACGTCGTAGTGTTGATGTCAGAGGAAACCATCGAGAACAATGGGTGCCAGTTCTTTGAGCTGCCGCTACCAGACGACTACTTGCGCTCCGCTCGCGGGACGCGTGAGCTTTCGATAACACTGGCTTACTCGCCAGTAGTCCGGACTACTCGAATCGAGTACTTGGCCACTCAGATTTATTACCGCTTGGTCATAGGTTCATCGTTGGACGAGGTGCAGAAGCACTTTAGCCAAGAGATGAAGAAGAAAACAGAGATCCTCAAGGAGGCCAGGGACACCAATCGTGATATTCCTGCCCAGATGAGAAACCACGGTACGGTCCAGTCGTCCCGTTGGACATTCAAGCAAGGCAAACCCGGCGAGAAGTGGTTTGTGGTCGTGGTCAGGCAAGACAAGGATTGGAACCCATCTGCGGCAGAGAAGGAGTCGTACTCGCTGGTTGTTACTGTCGCTGACAGAGATAACGAGCAGGCTCAGCTCTACACGCAGATTCAACAGCGGATTGCGCAGCAGGCTGTGGTGAGGGAGCAGGAAAGAGCTAAGCAGGCTGCTGTTCGCCTGAAGAGTCGGGGTTAATCAACAGCTGTCAGGGCGCTCGAATTCCTTGCAGGCTCTACCTTGTGGGAATACGGGCAGCGCTGTCACGATGCACTCCATGTATCGGAACGCCGTCTCGCGGTTCTTCTCAAGGTCGGGAGCCCATGAGTGGACAAGTCGCCCCCACTGGATATGCGGACAACCGCCAGCCACTAACGCGGCTTGACTCTCGGTGCGCAGGACGTTAGCAAGTTTGCGAGGTCTAAGGTACGGTCTAAGTAACCCTACGGAGCTGAAATAGCGTCTAGCTGGACGGTTTTCCGATGACCAATCCAAGCCGCAGCCCCTTGCTCCGATACAGCCCAGGCCTAATCCTGCGCCTCAAGCCTGACCAACACCCACGGCAGCATCAACTGGGTCAGCGGGCCAATGCCGAAGGCGAACAGCAGGGTGCCAATCCCCAGCACCTTATAACCGGCGAGCAAGGTGCCAATCAGCAGCACACTCAGCTCGATGGCGGTGCGCAGGCACTGCAGGAGCTGCTCCACAACGGCCTTCAGCGTGACGCTGCGATCAACCCTCAAGGGATGAAGAACATTCTTAAACTCAGCAGTACGCTGGCCGTTCCTCAGAAAAATCTCACACAGACGAAAAGAAGTACTACGACACTACCTATTATGAGAAGGCAACCAAGACCTCCATGTGACTTCTCAGCCGTTACAGAAGCTGGCTTAGGCATAGATTCCTGGGTAGCTAGGTATTGGTTACGGCCGGTAGAGGATTTGTGTCAATCTATATTGTTGCAATAGCAGGGCGTTATTCAATCTGGCACTGGCCTTGTGTCAAACTATGTTGTCGAAACTGGCTCCTAAAACCTCGGCTCACACCAATGTTTTCAAGGGGGCTTGTGTCAATCTATATTATTTCCAACCAGCCCAGCTCGGGCCACTCGCCCAACTGCGTGCCGGCCACCTGCCGCAGCGTCTGCTGCAGCTGTTCGTCGGCCTGGCCTTCTTCGGCATTTCCATGGCGATGATGATCCGCGGCAATCTGGGGCTGTCGCCCTGGGACGCGCTGCATGTCGGCCTGGCCAAGATGCTGCCGTTGAGCTTCGGCTGGATCGTGGTGGGCGTGTCCTTCCTGGTGCTGCTGCTGTGGATCCCGCTGCGGGAAATTCCCGGCCTCGGCACCATCGCCAACGCGGTGGTGATCGGCGTGGTGGCGGATTTCACCCTGCAGATGCTGGTGGCGCCGGAAGGCTTCGTCTGGCGCCTGCTGCTGACCCTGGGAGGCGTGCTGCTCTGCGGTTTCGGCTCGGCGCTGTATATCGGTGCCCAGCTGGGCCGTGGCCCGCGTGACGGCCTGATGACCGGCCTGCATCGGGTAACCGGTTATTCGTTGCGCTCCATGCGCACCGCCATCGAACTGGCCGTGCTGCTGGTCGGCACCTTGCTCGCCGGCTACAAGGTGCTGGGCATCGGCACCCTGCTGTTCGCCTTTGGCATTGGGCCGCTGACCCAACTGATGCTGCCCTGGGTACTGGTCAGGCTGGATAGCTGATCAGGCTTATGCCGCCACCGGCTGAATAGGTAAGCTGGCCGGCTTTGACGTTAAACCTGTATCAGCGTAGCGGCGTCTCATCCGGTCGCAGGGTCAGCACGCGGACGCCATCGGCGGTGACGGCAACGGTGTGCTCGAATTGCGCGGACAGCAGCCCATCGTTGGTGACGACCGTCCAACCGTCACGCAAGGTCCTGGTACCGGGCTTGCCCTGGTTGATCATCGGCTCGATGGTGAAGGTCATGCCTTCGCGCAGGGTCAGGCCGGTTCCGGCCTTGCCCCAGTGCAGCACTTCCGGTGCTTCATGCATCCGTTTACCGATGCCATGGCCGCAATACTCGCGTACCACTGAATAGCCATAGGCGCGGGCGTGGCGTTCGATGGCATGGCCAATGTCGCCCAGCCGGCCGCCAGGGCGTACCGCCGCGATCCCTTTCCACAGCGCCTCGTAGGTCACGCGGGTAAGGCGCTGCGCTTCCGGCGAAACGCTACCGATCAGGTAAGTCTTGCTGGAGTCGGCGATATAGCCGTTCTTTTCCAGGGTGATATCGAAATTCACCAGGTCGCCGTCCTGCAATACGTCTTTGGCGCTCGGCACCCCGTGGCACACCACCTGGTTGATGGAGGCATTGAGCGAGTAGGCGAAACCGTACTGGCCCTTACTGGCCGGGCGCGCCTGGAGGTTGTGGACAATGAAGTTATCCACAATACCGTCGACCTGCAGGGTCGACATCCCGCACAGGTCCAGTTGATCGAGGTGAGTGAAGACCGAGGCCAATAACCGGCCAGCCTCGGCCATCAGGGTAATTTCCTCCGGCGTCTTGATCATGACGCGTTCACCAAGCCGGGCGCTGATACGCCGGCAGCACGCAGCTCGGCGGCCATCACTTCGTTGAAGCTCAGGGTCGGGTTTATTTCACAGAGCATGCCGATACGAATCCAGAACCCGGCCTGGGCATTGATGGAGCGGTGCGACACGCTGCTTGCCCGGCGAATCTGGTCGTGCAGCTCGTCTTCGATGTTGACGATACCCATGGTCGCTCCTGATATACGAAATATATATGAATCATATATCCGTGCGCTCGTTTCTGTCACCTCGAGCGGCGAGTAACGACGTTCGTCGCGACTGCCCGTCAATTGATAACGCCAAAAGGTTGTAATAAGAATGATTCGCGAATAATGTGCGCGGTCGCCAGCTTACCCACGCTGTTCTTCGCGCTTGTCGGCCTCGGAGGGCGTCCATGTCGCTACCTGAAACGGATTCCATCGTTCCGCTCGATGTGCTTTATGGCATGCACCATCGCTGGCTGAATGGCTGGTTGCGGCGTTCGCTCGGCTGTTCGCAGCAAGCGGCGGATCTGGCTCAGGACACCTTCGTGCGGTTGCTGATGCGTGGCAAGCCGATCAGCGATCACGCTCCGCGTGCCCTGCTGGTTCGTGTGGCCCGTGGCCTGGTGATCGATCACTGGCGTCGTGACGCGTTGGAACGTGCCTACCTCGACGCATTGGCACAGTTGCCCGAAGCCAGTTACCCGTCGCCGGACGTGCGTCACGAGGCGCTGGAATGCCTGGAGCGAATCGCCGGCCTGCTCGACGGCCTCAAGCCGGCCATACGCGAGGCCTTCCTGCTCTATCAGCTCGGCGGCCTGACTCACCGGCAGATTGCCGAGCAACTGGGTGTTTCCAGCCGTACCGTCGAGCGCCACGTAGCGAGTGCGCTGTTGCACTGTTATCGCGGTTGCTTCGAGACCATGCGGTGAGTACGACGGAGCGTTTGCCGGAGGCCATCGTCTGCGCGGCCATCGAGTGGCAGATGCGGCTGCGTGAGCATGGTGCGGTTGCTGATGTGCAGGAGCAGTTGCAGGACTGGTTGAAGCGCGATGCCCGCCATCGGCTGGCCTGGCAGCGCTTGCAGGAGATGGGCGGGCTGTTCCAGGCCAGCCGATTGCCGGATGCCACGCAAACAATCCCCTTGTTGCGCCGTGCCGAAGCGGACCTGAGCCGGCGACGCGCTCTGAAGTTGCTCGGTTTTGGACTGGTGGCGGGTGGTGCGACGGTGCTGGTGGCGCAGACCTCGCCCACTTGGAGGGCCGATTTCGCCACGGCGACGGGTGAGCGTCGTCGCATCAGTCTGGGCGCGGCTACCGAGGTTATGCTCAACACGGGCAGTGCCCTGGACGTAGAGGGGCAAGAGTTGATCCTGCGCGCTGGCGAAGCGTTGGTGGAGGGCGCGCACTGGCAGGCTCGCTGCCGTTTCGCCACCTGCCAGGGCCGCAATGCCAGCGTGCTGCTGCGCGAGCATGACGGTTACAGCGAGATCCGTGTACAGCGTGGCGAGGCGCTGGTGTCCACCGCGGTCGGCCAAGTACGGCTGCGCGATGGCGAGGGGGTCGGTGTGTCTGCAGCCGGTATGACCACCCTCGGCAAGGGGCCTGTCGATCCCTTCTCCTGGGCGCGTGGCCTGCTGGTGGTCAGCGATATTCGCCTGGCTGACTTCCTGGCCGAAGCAGGCCGTTATCGAAAGGGTTGGCTGACCTGCGATGGCGCCGTTGCCGAACTGCATCTTTCCGGGGTGTTCCGCCTGGATGAGCCCGATGCGATGCTGAGCAACATTGCCCACCTGTTGCCGGTGAGGATCGTCGAGCGCACGCGCTGGTGGGTACGCGTGGTGCCGGTGGCCTGAGGCCGACCCGCGAGTGGCGGTTCGAAGGAAGAAGCGACCGCTCAAACCAACCTGTGGGAGCCCCGACCTCGGGGCGAAACGATTGCAGCCTGACTGCCTATCGGCGGTCTCTGATCGAATCGCCGCGAGGTCGCAGCTCCCACAATGGATCGGATAACGACCGCTCCCGCCACATAACCGCCAATGAAACCCCGATTTTTTAAATCGAATGTCGGACTTTTCCGGCTCATCCGGTTAGAGGGAATCACTCCCTCATTGGATACCTTCATGCGTTCTGCCAGCCCCCTGCCATTTCAGCTTCAGCCCCGTACGTTGCCAGGAGCCGTCTGCCTGGCGCTGGCCTTGCTTGGCGCCACGGCGAGCGTGACCGTGCAGGCTGCCCAGCCAGTCGCTGCAGTCGTCGCCCCGCGCATTGCGGCCGGGCCGCTGGAGCAGGCGCTGAGCACCTTTGCCGAGCGCACCGGAATCACCTTGTCCTACTCGCCGGATACGGTGCGTGGGCTTAACAGCCCGGGCCTTTCGGGTGGCGGCCCGCTGGAGGACGGACTGGCAGAGCTGCTCGATGGTAGTGGCCTGGTCGCCCACAAGACCACTTCGGGCTACGTGGTGCTGCCGGGCAAGGCCGAGGCCAGTATGCAGCTCGAGGCCACCAGCATCGAGGCGGCAGCGACCCAGAGTGCCTTCGAACCGGCGGGTGGTTACTTCGCCAGCAATGCCAGCAGTGCCACCAAGAGCGACAAGCCAATCCTGGAAACCGCGCAAAGCATCAGTGTGGTGACGGCCGAGCAGATCGCCGATCGCAAGGTCAACCGGGTCGAGGATGCGGTCGCTTACACGGCGGGTGTGCGGGTCGGCGGGTCGGGCCTGGATCCGCGTTTCGACACCATCAACGTACGTGGCTTCGAGACCACCCAGTCCGCCGATTTTCTGGATGGCCTGCGCCAGGCTGGCAGTGGCTGGTTGGCCTTGCCTTCCCTCGAGGCGTACAGCCTGGAGCGCATCGAGGTACTCAAGGGGCCGGCCTCCGTATTGTATGGGCAGATCAGCCCCGGCGGCATGGTGAACCGGGTCAGCAAGCGGCCAAGCTTGCTGGCGAAGAATGAAGTGGAAGTGCAGGTTGGCAACTACGATCATCGACAGGGCCAGTTCGATGTGGGCGGCAAGCTGGATGAAGCGGGCGATGTGCTGTTTCGCACCGTGGGCATCTATCGAGATGCCGAGTATTCCATCGAGCAGATGGACAACAACACGCGGCTGCTGGCGCCTTCGCTGAGCTGGCAGATCGACCCGGACACCAGCCTGACGCTGCTGGCCCAGTACCAGGAGCGGCAGACGGCGGCGTCGCCAATGCTCTATCAGGATGGTGATCACCTCACCGATATCTGGCAGGGCGACGAGTATTTCGACAAACTCGAACAGCGCAAGTGGACGGTCGGCTACGAGTTCGAGCATGCCTTCAACGACACCTTCAGCCTGCAGCAGAACCTGCGTTACGGTCAGCTGGACACCACCAATCAATATCTGGATGTCGGGCCGGTCGGCGCCGACAACATACTTCCTCGCAGCACCGCAGGCAGCTACGAGGACATGGCCACGCTGTCCACCGACACCCGGCTGATCAGTCGTTTCGATACCGGCAATCTGCAACATACGCTGGTCAGCGGTGTGGACTATGCCTGGCTCGATACCGAGCTGCTGTATGCCACAGGCAGTGCGCCGTCGCTCGACCTCGATGCACCCGACTATCATCAACCGATCTCTCGCCCCGACACCGTGCTGGTCGACAGGGACGGCCTGGAGCACCGCGCCGGTGTCTATCTGCAGGATCAGATCGAGCTCGATCGCTGGCGCCTGTCCGCCGGGCTGCGTCGCGACTGGGTGCATGCCCGCTCCAATGGCGAGCAGTTCGGTAGCGACATCAACAGCAAGATCACCAATTCGGCCACTACCGGTTCGGTCGGCGCGCTCTACCTGTTCGATAACGGCCTGGCGCCCTACGCCAGCTATGCGACTTCGTTCCTGCCGCAAAGCGGTTCCGACTCCGCCGGCAACCCATTTTCCCCAAGCGAGGGCGAGCAGTATGAGGTCGGCCTCAAGTACCAGCCGCCGGGCACCAGCACCCTGCTTACGGCCTCGTTGTATCACTTGACCCAGACCAACGTGGTGACGCGGGATCCGGCAAACAGCAGCTTTCAGGTGCAGACCGGCGAGCAGGTTTCTCGCGGCCTCGAGCTCGAAGCGGTCTCCGACTTGAGCGACAGCCTGCGCATGACGGCCAGCTACAGCTTCAATGACGCCGAGGTCACCAAGGACAGCGACTACCAGGGTAAGGCCCCGAAGAACGTACCGCGCCATCTGGCGTCGCTGTGGCTGGATTACCGCCTGCCGTTCGGGCTCGGTGTCTCGGGCGGTGCACGTTATACCGGCAGCACTTATGGCAACGGTGAAAATACCCTGAAGAACGAGGCCTACACCCTGATCGATGCCGGGGTGCACTATGACTTCGGCGGTGGCCTGGATGGTGTGCGCCTGGCGCTCAATGCGCGCAACCTGACCGACAAGCGCTATATCAATTGCCAGGACAGCAATTGCTACCGCGGCGAAGCGCGCAGCGTGGTCACCAGCCTGAGTTACGCCTGGTGATCGCAATCGGCGTACGGGTCGCGTTAATCAGCGCACTGTTGCTGGGCAGCCTGGCGGTCGCCCAGGCCGAGCCGGTGGTGCTGGACGGTACCGAGCAATGGACGATGAAAAGCGCCCAAGGGCGCGAGTACCGCATCATGGTCAGCCTGCCGGAGGGGGACGTGCCCTACACCGGCGGCTACCCGGTAATCTACCTGCTCGACGGCAATGCCTACTTTCCGGCTTTCCACGCGGCCAAACGTGCTCAGAAGCGGCTGCGCGGATCGGTTCTGGTGGCCATCGGCTATCCAAGCGACACGCCGCTGGACTTCGAGCGTCGTGCATTCGATCTCTCGCCGCCACCACCCGCTGAGCGCAATACACCGCCTCAGGGTGGGCAGGATCTTTTTCTCGACTTCATCGAGAAGCGCCTGATGCCGGAGGTCGCCGAGCGCTTCAAGGTCGATCAGGACCAGCGCAGCCTGGTCGGGCACTCCTTTGGCGGGATGTTCGGCATCTATACGCTGTTCACCCGGCCCGAGTTGTTCCAGCACGTGGTGGCGGTCAGCCCAACGCTATGGTGGCGTGATCGCTACCTGCTGGCGCCTGAACGGGTATTCTTCGAGCGCGCCCACGCGGGTCGGCTGAATCTTATCCACAGCAGCCTCACCTTGTTGATCGGCGACCGCGAGGCACCTCAGGGTATCCAGGATGCCCGTGCTCTGCAGTTGCGCTTGCAGGCTCTTTCGCAATACGGGCTGCGCAGTGATTTCCAGATTGAGGCTGGCGAGGATCACACGTCGGTAATGTTCCGGGTAACGTCCCGGGTACTCGACGAGCTGATCGGCACACGACGCTTCTGAGCTGGAATAGAGCGGATCGCTATGGATATGAGTGTGCAAAAACTATCCAGATTCCTGCAGAGCCCTGAATATAAAGCCTGTGAGTGGTTATCCACAGATAGTCATGGATTTTATCCAGGGCTGCTGTGAATAACGAGTGAGCGCTGGTCAGATTCTGTACAATTTTCTGAAAAGCCCATGTCGTAAGGCCTGTGGCGGAGAGCTACCAGGTTATCCACAGACTGGATCACCGTATTTGTGTACATGGCGTGCCTGTCGATAACCGGTGGCATTCGAGACGCGCGGTACCAGCTGTCATGCAAGCGTCACATCAGTGACATAGCGTCCCTGCGCATCAGAAGAACGCAGGAGCGCCGTGATGCATGATGATCAATTGACCGACCTCGAACGCCTGACCCTTTCCCGCCGCCGTTTCATAGGTGCCGGGGCGCTGACCGGCGCGGCGCTGTTTCTTGGTGGCGGTTTGCTGAGCCGTAGCGTATTGGCCGATTCGATCAGTGCCACGGTCCCCAGCCCTCTGCTGGGTTTCGCCAACCTGGCGGCCTCCACGGCCGATACCATCACCCTGCCGCCGGGCTATTCGTTCCGCCCGCTGATCAGCTGGGGCCAGCCATTGCAGGCCGGCGGCCCTGCGTTCAAGGGCGATGGCAGCAACAGCGCGGCCGAACAGTTGCTGCAGTTCGGTGACAACACCGA
>JAAIGE0100100883.1_pt1 | contig 65098 bp, 61 predicted proteins | sample 6487951 | NCBI WGS metagenome assembly JAAIGE01 (sample SAMN13974128, study PRJNA590717) | phyllosphere metagenome | biome: tomato field; feature: multiple bacterial spot infested tomato fields; material: tomato leaves; isolation source: leaves from tomato fields | host: Solanum lycopersicum ...
CTGGTCCGCCTGCCATCGACCATGGAGCGGCTGCATGGGCCGACCAAGGCAACAACGCTCGGCCTTGGTGCGCTTCTCCTTGCCTCGGTCATCTATTTCCAGGCGCGGCTCGGCGTCTGGACCGCGCATGAACTTCTGATTTCGCTGTTTCTTTTCATCACCGCGCCAATTTCAGCCAACATGATCGCCAAGGTACACCTGCACCGGATCCGCACCGGTCGTGAAACCGACGGTATCGCTGGCCGACCGCCTCGCCCAAGTGAAGAAGGTGATTGGGCGACCTTCGAGGCGCCGAGGCAGGGTGCACCTGCATCAACCGCCGATCACTGACCCGGCTTTGTGTAGATTAGGGTCAGGACCCATTGATGTGAGCGTCGTGATCTGATTCAGGCTCCGTGAGGAGACCGGGATGAGCGACCTGTTTTGGCTGACGGACGAGCAGATGGAACGGCCGCGGCCGTTCTTTCCCAAGAGCCACGGCAAGCCGAGGATGGACGACCGGCGGGTGCTGAGTGGCATCGTATTCGTAAATCGCAATGGGCTGCGCTGGCGAGACGCACCCAGCAAGTACGGCCCGCACAAGACGCTGTACAATCGGTGGAAGCGCTGGGGGGTGGCAGGCGTGTTCACGCGCATGATGGACGGGTTGACGACCGCAGGCGCCGAGCCGCAGACGGTCATGATCGACGCGACCTATCTGAAGGCGCACCGCACGGCATCGAGCCTGCGAGTTAAAAAGGGGATCTTGGCCGCCTGATCGGCCGCACCAAAGGCGGCATGAACACCAAGCTCCATGCCGTCGCCGATGCGAACGGGCGCCCCTTGAGCTTCTTCATGGCCGCGGGCCAGGTCAGCGACTACACCGGCGCGGCAGCGCTGCTCGATGACATGCCGAAGGCACAGTGGCTGCTCGGCGACCGCAGCTATGACGCCGAGTGGTTCAGGGACCCTTTCCACGCGAAGGGCATCCAGCCTTGCATCCCAGGCCGTAGGTCGCGCAACGAACCCGTCCGGTACGACAAGCGTCGCTATCGGCGCCGCAGCCGCATCGAGATCATGATCGGTCGTCTGAAGGACTGGCGCCGCGTCGCTACACGCTATGACCGCTGCCCAACGGCCTTCTTCTCCGCCGTCGCCCTAGCTGCCACCGTCATCTTCTGGTTGCGATCAACGAGTCCTGACCCAGATTCGGCTTGTGTCCGGGATGATCGCGGAACAGTGCGGCGTTATTCGTCATTTCCCACCATTGCTGATCATGCAGTGGGGCAGGGGAACTGCATCCGGTCTCGGTCGCGTTCCACAACCCACGATCGAGTTCCAGCCTGGCCAGTAGCAGTCGTTCGTCGCCATCCAGGCCGCCGGCCTTAAACTCGGGGCCCTGAAAATAGGAGGATACCATTTCGTCGGCACGATCGCGTGCGGACGGGCAGTGGCTGCCCGTCGCCTTCAGCCGGGTCCGTGTCTCTTCGAACCGCTGTTCGAGTGCGGCGTTGGCCTGAAGGAAGAGCACCGTTGCTTCGCTGCTATTCTTGGTGCCCAGCGATACCTTCCATAGCGCCTTGCCGTCGAATGCGGGGCCCAGCTTCTCGGGGATCTGTCGACGCAAATAATAAACGCCCGTCGAAGGGTGTTTCCAGGGTGTCGCCATGAGGGCCATTTCAGTGCTCGCTGTACCTGCGAGCAGCAAAGAATGGCTTAATCGCGCAATTCTGCGCTCTTGAGCGCAGATGGTGACCCCTACGGGAGGGATGTCGCCTTTTAAAAAAGCCTGGTTTTCCGGCCTTTTTATGTCTCGCGATCAGCCACGCTGTACCTGCTTACTGTACCAACGCGGTTGAGAAGAACGCCTTAGAGATACGGTCTGAGACGGCAATATCAATGGCACGTCGCCCGTTTCCTGTTACAGCGAGCGAGACCGTTTTTGGCCGATGTCTTACCAGGCGGGGAATTGAACGATTTAACGCGCCATGATCAGGCAATATCGTTGGTTAGGGTCAGGACTCGTTGATCGCAGCCAGAAGATGACGGTGGCAGCGAGAGCAACGGCGGAGAAGAACGCCGTGGAGCAGCGATCGTAGCGGGTGGCAACGCGCCGCCAGTCCTTGAGGCGGCCGAACATGATCTCGATGCGGCTACGGCGCTGGTAGTGTTTGATCCCGGCATTTGATGGTGCATCATTGGCGCAAGCCTGGGAGGATGCACTATGGGACAGGTTCTACACGGGAGCGCCCGCACGACAGAGGCGGTCCGTCGAGCGATACAGCATAGTCAAGAGAGCCTGAGGGTTTTGGCCCAGCGCCATGGCATCAACCAGAAGACCGTGGCGAAGTGGAAGAAGCGGACGGCGGTCAAGGATTTTGCCGACCGGGCCGAAGGATCCGCATTCGACGGTGCTGACCATCGAGGGGGAGGCAGTCATCGTCGCCTTCCGTCGGCATACGTTGCTGCCGCTGGATGACTGCCTCTACGCGCTTCAAGCGACCATCCCGCATCTGACCCGCTCGTCGCTGCACCGCTGCCTACAACGCCATGGGATCAGCCGCCTGCCCGAGATTACTGGCGATAAGGTGCCGAAACGCAAGTTCAAGACCTACCCGATCGGCTATTTCCACATCGACATCGCCGACGTTCAGAAAACCGAAGGCAAGCTACGGCTGTTCGTGGCAATAGACCGGACGAGCGAGTTCGCATTTGTCGAACTGCATGAGCAAGCCGGCAAGATGATTGCCGCGCAGTTCCTGCGAAACCTGGTCGCGGTCTTGCCTTCATCAGGGCCATAGCGGCTCCCGAACCAGCGCTTTCCAATGTGCTACGGCATACAGTTCACCAACCGCGCCTGGGGCAAATACGCCTTCCACCATATCTTCGACCGCGTCTGCGACGAAAACCGCATCGAACACCGGCTAACCAAGGTGAAGCATCCATGGACCAACGGCCAGGTGGAACGCATGAACCGCACCATCAAGGAAGCCGCCGTCAAGCGCTACCATTACGACAGCCATCACCAGCTTCGCCAGCACCTCGTCGACTTCGTCGTGGCTTACAATTTCGGACGAAGGCTGAAGACCCTCAAAGGGCTAACGCCCTGCGAAGCCATCTGCAAGGCGTGGCAAAACGAACCAACACGCTTGACATCAAACCCGCACCATCAACTGCCGGGATCAAACACCTAGAGGGCACTGATTTTTCTGGCGGATTCCAAGACAGCGTCACTTATCGCCGTAATATCGCTGAAATGTAAGTATTGCATTGGTGCAGCGATGCTGATGGCTCCAACGATCCGATGCTGAAAATCGCGGATAGGAACGCCGATTGCTCGGATACGATCGGGATTTGGCGATTCGTGAATGACGAAACCCCTTTCGACGTTACGGGCCATTTCGATTAGCCAATCGGCGGTTTGAAATTCGGGGGCCGCCGCAGAGGCGATCTTCTGCCACGACTCGACGGAGTCATCAAAGAGCAAGGCCTTGCCCAAGCTGGTTTCGGTAAGGTGTCGGCGCGTTCCAACCGGCGTGACGACCATGACGCGCTCTCGCCCGATGGCACGATGAAGATGGATCGAATAATCGCCGTCACGTTTGCCGAAGAAAGACGACAAGCCTGTTTTATCGGAAAGCGCTCGCAAGATCGGTCTGGCTTTGGTGATCAATTCATCCAGCAGATCGACGTGGGTCCCTAGCCGGATAAGGGTCCGCCCGCCTCGCACGTTGCCGTCGGGGTCGATCGTGAGAAAGCCACGGCTGACCAAGGCATCGATCAAGCGGCGCGCGGTGCTTCTGGTGAGTCCCGTTTGTTCGATAAGCTCCTGCAACGAACAAGGGGCCTGAAGGGCTCGTTCCAAGATGTCGAGACCGCGGTGCAAGGTCTGGGCGCCTATGGTCGGCTCCCGATGACGCTCGTAGTCCCCTATGGGTTCGGCTACCAAACCATATTCTCCTCGAATGCTTGCGCTGGCTCGGTTCGCAATCTTTCGTTGCCAGGGTGATGCATCACCCTTGCGGCTGCCAAAAGAGGTCTTGGATATCCGTGATCGGCGACGCCAGCCCATCAGCCCGCGCATAGCGCAGCATCGTCTCCAGCGTTGTCCTGTTCGGTTCGAGTCCGTAGGTCCACGGGTCTTCCCCGAGCGCTTTACGCGACCCGGCCGCATGATCGAGGAGCCAGGGCAGTGCCAGCTTCGGAAAGTCGCGGCTGAGAAGATCGTCGGCCGCGAGGTGCCGTGCAGCGTCAAAGGCCTCGTACAAGGCCATCGGCAGATCGGGAAAGGCCGCGACCAAGGCGCGGCGCACGACGAGGACGTGCATGATCGGGAACAGCTTCGTGCGTTGCCAGTAATCCAGTTCGGCTGCGCGGGCGTCGGGCCACAGCCGGGCGACGGGGGCGCTCCGATCCCGGAAACAGCGCGGCACGCCCGGACTGATGACCGCATCGATCGCGCCGTCCGACAACAGGCGATCCAGCGTCGAGCTCGATCGCTCGACCCGGATGTCGGCGGGCAGGCGCATCGGCGCGCGATCGTCGAGCACCGGCGCGTGCAGACCGGCGGCGACCCAGCGGACCGACTCCCGCGCCACGCCATGGTCATCGGCGAGGATGCCCCTGAGCCACAAGGCGGCGGTCTGCTGATAGTCGACCACGCCGATGTTGCGCCCGGCGAGGTCCTCCGGCCGCGCGATCCCGCGATCGGTTCGGACGTAGAGATTGCCGTGGCGGAAGCTGCGCGACAGGAAGACCGGCACGCCGACATAGTCGCGGCGCCCGGCGGCAACGGCGGCGATGTGCGACGCCATCGACAATTCCGCCACGTCATAGGCGGCATCGCGCAGCACCGCGCGGAACAGGCGCTGCGGCTCGACGATGCGAAGGTCGATCTCATGCCCCGCCACGGCGACGCGTCCGTCGAGCAGCGCCTCGATCCGGTCGGAAAAGGTGCAGCCGAGGGAAAGCGTCGCCATGCTCGCGCGCTCAGCCGATCGTCGCGTCGATATCGGCGATTCCGGCCAGCCGCGCGCGGTCGGCGGCATGATCGGTATCGACGCCGAAGCTGAAGGCCGGCGTCTCGGTGCCGGCCGCGCTCCACAGCGTCGCGCCGTTGCCGCCGCTGCTGGTCACGATCCAGCGCGCGGTGCCGCTGACCACTCGCGTGGCATAGGCCGTGCCGGCGGGAATGTTCGCCGCATCGCCGCCGCCCAGCCGATGCTCGGCGCCATCGACGGTCAGCGCTACCACGCCGTCCAGCAGGTAGAGGAAGACATGTGTCTCGCCGTGGCGCACCTCCGGCATCGCCGCGTCGCGTCCCGCCTCGATCACCCGCATGTCGACCAGCCCCTCGGTCTGGGCCTGGGTGAGAATCGCGGAGGAGAGATGGCCGAGCAGCGTATGACGCGCGCCGAACCCCGCCTCCAGGAAATAGGCCGACTGGCTGTCCGGCAGTTGTTGGTCGGCGGTGCCGATCGGCGTCGCCTCGGCATAGACGGGGTTGTCGACGCGCATGATCCGGTGCTTGCCCATCGCCGGGCCCATGCGCGAGAAGTCGAACGGGTGGCCCTCCGGCGGCAGGCCGGCCATGCCCCAGACCTCGCCCGCATCGACGAAGAACTGCTCCCAGCCACCCGGCGCGACGATGCCGAAGAACTGGGTGCGCGGTGCGACGCTGCGATAACTGTGGGTAACGCGGGGCGGGACATAGGCGAAGTCGCCCGGCGCCAGCACGCGCGACTGGTCGTCCGCCCATACCTGCAAGCGGCCGCGCGTCACGAACCAGGTATCGTGTTCGCGTTCGTGCCAGTGCATCGGGATCGGCCCGCGATCGAGCGGGCATTCGGCGATCACCGCCCCGAAGCCGCCGGCGGTCTGCTCGACCCCGGCGAGCGTGCGGATCACCTGCCCCGCGACCAGGTGCGACAGGCCGTCGCCGGCGCGCAGCACATAGGCGCCGGTGGTCGGCAGGGTGCCGCGATGCGCGGTGTCGGTCATGTCATCCTCTCCTTGGTGTATCAGGCGAACGGAATGGCGAGCTGCGCCGCCTTGCATTCCAGCGTCTTGGGCGGGGCGATGCCCCATTGATCGGTGCGGCCCGGCGGCCATGTCCAGTCCTGCGGCATGCCGACGCGATAGCTGTCGTCCACCTGCAGGACGTCGGCGGTATATTCGATCACGAAGCCGAACGGATCGACGAAATAGGTGAAGACGTTGTTGCCCGGACCATGCCGCCCCGGCCCCCAGCCGATCGGAAAGCGGTGATCGACCATCCGGCCGGCGGCGCGCATCACGCCCTCCCAGTCCGGCATCTGGAAGGCGACATGGTTCAGCGTGTTGACCGGCGCATCGGCGATGACGATCGAATGATGGTCGCTGTTGGTGCGGACGAACGCCATCATCTTCGACCGGTCGGTGAGGGTGAAGCCCAGCGCCTCGGTATAGAAAGCGGCGTCGCGATCGACGTCGTCGCTGTTGAAATTGACATGCGCCAGCCGTTCCGGCCGGTCGCGATCGAAGGGCAGGGGGGCGAGCAGCGTGTCGTCCTGCACCAGCTGGATCGTGCGTCCCTGCGCATCGCGCACCGCCATCAGAATGCCGCCGCCCGGCTCGTCGGTCGGGCTCGCCGATCCGACGATCTGCGCGCCTTTGTCGACCATCGCGGCGGCCAGTGCCTCCGGATCGGCATCGGGGGCGACGCGCAAGGTCATCGAACGGATCGCCGCGCGCTCCGCCTGGTGCAGCGCGAGCAGATATGGATCGCCGCCCGTTCCGCGCAGCCACACGCGCGTCGCGTCCTGCCGGGACAAATGCAGGCCCCAGATATCGGTATAGAAAGCGGTGGCGGCGGCCAGATCGGGCACGTCGAAGTCGACGCTCCGCAATCCCGTTATCGGAAACTCTCGGGCCATCGCCTCGCCTCTCTCTTCCGCCGTCATCGGCGTGTCGGCTGGTTATGCGGGTCTTCCGCCATACTTGGCAAATACGCAATTCTGCGCGAAGCATAGGAAAAGATTATGGATGAGGAGGGGGCATGATCGACCCGCGGTTGCTGCGCACGTTTCTGGCGGTCTGTCTCGAAGGGTCGATCAGCGGCGCGGCGCGGCGGCTCAACATCTCGCAGCCATCGGTATCGGTGGCGATCTCGCAGCTGGAGGGCAGCCTCAAGGGGCGGCTGTTCGCCCGTGGCCGACAGGGCATCACGCTGACCCCGGCGGGCGAGGCGCTGAAACGCCGGGCGGAGATGATGGAGGTGTTGCTGGCCGACGCGGAGAAGGCGGTGGCGCTGGCGGGCGCCGGGATTCGCGGGCCGCTGAGGATCGGCGGCACCCCCGGCGCGCTGGTCAGCCTCGTCCCCGCCGCCATCGCGCGGATGGAGGGGGGCGAGCATATGGCGCTGACCGTGATCGAGCGATCCGACGCGCAGCTGACCGACCTGCTGCGCCGTGGCGAGATCGAGGTGGCGGTGGTGACGACCGCGATCGAAACGCCGCCGCCCGACATCGACGAACGGTCGATCGCGCGCGATCCGTTCTCTCTGATCGTCGGCCGTGCGAACGATGCACTGGGGGCCAGCGTCTCGCTGCCGCAGGTCGCCCGGCTCGGCTGGGTATTGCCGCAGGCCGCGGGCGCTTTCCATCGACAGATCGAGGCCTTGTTCCTCGCGGCCGAGACGGCGGTGCCCGCCGACGTCATCCGCTGCGATTCGCTGCTGACGTCGAAGGCGATCGTCCAGCAGGGCCGGCGCGTCACCGTGCTGCCGCGCGGGGTGGTCGAGCCGGAGGTGCGGACCGGCCTGTTGCGCGCCATTCCGATCGAGGGCGTGCCGATCGTCCGCACCATCGGCGTGCGGACCCTGAAGGGGCGGGAAATGTCGGCGCTGGGCCAGGATTTCTTCACCGCGATCACGGCAGAGTGACATAGGCTGAGCCTATCCTACTGCCAAAATCCAATATTTTACATTATTGGTGATCGGGATCAGACCCTGTCCAACCGCGAACAACAGCGGCTGGAGGGGTTTCGATGTCGCACGCATTGTCATGCTCGCGCCCTTGTGGTGGCCACCGCTCGTGAACGACGCCGCCACCATGTTCGACGTGGCGATCGTCGGTTGCGGCCCGGTCGGCGCGCTCGCCGCGAACCTGGCCGGGCGGGCCGGGCTGTCCGTCCTGGTGATCGATCGCGAACCGACGCCGCATCCCCTGCCGCGCGCCGTCCACCTCGACCATGAGATGATGCGCCTGTTCCAGGCGGTCGGCCTCGCGGCGGCGATCGCGCCGACGATGCGCGAGACGCAAGGGCATCTGCATGTCGGCGCCGATCATGGCGTGATCCGCTATATGGGCACGGCAGGCCGCCCCAAGCCCTTCGGCTGGGCGAACGACTATTTCTTCTACCAGCCCGAATTGGAGGCGCATCTGCGCGCCGGGCTGGATGACTTGCCCTCGGTCACGACGATGTTCGGCGTCGAACTCGCCGCGTTCGAGCAGGATGGCGACGGCGTGACCCTGCAGCTCGCCGGTGTCGACGGGGCGATCGAGCGGCGCGCGTGTTGGGTGATCGCCTGCGACGGCGCGCGCAGCCTGGTGCGCAAGGCGCTGGGCATCGCGCTGGAGGATCTGGACTTCGAGGAACCCTGGCTGGTCGTCGATGCCGAGGTGGACGGGCCGGTGTGTTTCCCCGACCTGTGGGGTGTGCCCGCCACCGCCGATATCCAGCAGCTGTCGGTGATGATGTGCGATCCGGCCCGCCCCGCCACGATCGTGCCCGGTCGCGGCACGATGCGGCGCTGGGAGTTCATGCTGCTCCCCGGCGAGGACGATGCGGCGATGATGCGCGCCGATCGCGTCGCGGCGCTGATCGAACCCTATCTGGGCGAAGTGCCGCACCGGCTGGTGCGCGCAACCACCTATCGCTTCCATGGGCTGATCGCCGAGCAGTGGCGGCAGGGCCGCGTGTTCCTGGCCGGCGATGCCGCGCACCAGACCCCGCCGTTCTTCGGGCAGGGCATGTGCCACGGGATGCGCGACGTCGCCAACCTGCTCTGGAAGCTCGATCTGGTGGTACGCGGGGCGGCCGACCCGGCCTTGCTCGACAGCTATCAGGTCGAACGCGATCCGCACGTCCGTAGCGTCGTGACGGCGGCGGTCGAGGCGGGGCGTTATATCTGCGAACTCGATGCGGGCAGGGCGGCGGCGCGCGACGCGGCGATGCGCGAACGCGCGCGCAGCGGCCAGACCGGAACCGCGGCCGACCTGATCCCCGCCTATCGCGACGGCGCGGTGGCGGCGGGGACGGTCGGTGCGGGCGAGCGCTTCGTCCAGCCGCGCACCAAGGACGGTCGCCTGCTCGACGATGTGACGGGGTCCGGCTGGCGGCTGTTCGTCGCGGAGGGGGTGCCAGCGGATGATGTGGCGGTCGATCTCCGGGCGCTCGACGTTGCGGTGATCGCGGTCGAGGACGTCGATGACGACGGCACGCTCGCCCGCTGGCTTGCCGATCGCGGGGCCAGTGCCGTGCTGGTCCGCCCCGATTCCTACGTGTTCGGCACCGCGCCTCCCGACCTGTCCGATCTGATCGGCGCGGCGCGCGTGCGCCTGCGCCTGACCCACGAGCTTGCCATCCTGTCCGAAGGAGCCGTTTGACCATGGCCTATGTCAGCTTCCGCCGCGCCGACGGCACCCCCAGCTACGGCCGCCTGGCCGGGGACCGCGTCCTCGATTGCGGCGCGGCCGCCGGCGCGCCGGTCGATCTGAAGGCGGCGATCGCGGCGGGCGATCTCGACGCGCTCGATCATGACGGCGACCATGCGCTGGCCGAGGTCACGCTGTTGCCGGTCATTCCCAACCCGGCCAAGATCCTGTGCGTCGGCCACAATTATGAGAGCCATCGGCAGGAGACGGGCCGGGCGAAGGTCAGCCACCCGTCGATCTTCACCCGTTTCGCCGACACGTTGGTGGCGGATGGTCAGCCGATCCTGCTGCCGCGCGTGTCGAGCAACCTCGATTTCGAGGGCGAACTGGCGATCGTCATCGGTCGCGGCGGCCGCCACATCGCCGAGGCGGATGCGCTCGATCATGTCGCCGGTTACGCCTGTTTCAACGATGCCAGCCTGCGCGACTGGCAATGGCACACGACGCAGTTCATTCCGGGCAAGAACTTCCCCGGCACCGGCGCCTTCGGGCCGCGGCTGGTGACCCCGGCCGAGGCGGGCGACCTTGGCGACGTGCATGTCGTGACGACGCTCAACGGCCAGGTGGTGCAGGATCAGCCGATCCGCGACATGATCTTCCCCGTTGCGCGGATCATCGCCTATGTCTCCGGCTTCACGCCCTTGTTGCCCGGTGACGTGATCGCGACCGGCACCCCCGGCGGGGTCGGGGCCAAGCGCGAACCACCGCTGTGGATGAAGGCCGGCGACCGCGTCCAGGTCGATATCGGCCCGATCGGCACCCTGACCAACATCATTGCAGACGAAACCGACATCTAAAAGTCGGAACCACAATAAGACAGTCTTAGGAGAGGATAGCATGAAGAGGACCACAGCCGCTCTTGTATCGGCCAGCACGGTCGCGCTGGCGTTGACGCTTCTCGCTACGTCCGCCCAAGCGCAGGAAGCGCCGCCCGTGGCGGATCAGCCGGGGGCGACCCAGTCCAACACGACTGCGGCATCGCCGCCGCAGGACACGTCAGGCGCGTCCGAAGTGGCGCCGGGCGACATCATCGTCACCGCGACCCGCCGCGCCAGCCGCATCCAGGACGTGCCGCTGGCCGTATCGGCGCTGTCGGGCGACCAGCTGGTCCAGAGCGGTTTCCAGAGCGTGCAGGACATCCAGTACCAGTTGCCGGGCGTGCAGTTCGGCACGTCGCCCAACGACGCCGGGTTCCGCCTGCGCGGCGTCGGCTCGGCCGGCGGCTTCTCCAGCTCGTCGGAGCAGAATGTCGGCACGGTGGTCGACAATGTCGTCATCCCGTTCGGCAATCCCGTCCAGAGCCTGGGCGATCTCGACCGGATCGAGGTGCTGAAGGGGCCGCAGGGTACGCAGTTCGGCAAGAACGCCTCGTCGGGCGTGGTCAACATCACCACCCGCAAGCCCGACTTCGATCACTTCGGCGGCAGCGCCTTCGCCTCCTACGGCGAGCTGAACGAGCGTAACCTGAATGCCAGCCTGAACGTCCCGCTCGGCCAGACCCTGGCGCTGGCGGTGTACGGCTTTGACCGCGCCTATGACGGGTTCGTCCGGAACGTCGTGCGCAACGAGGATTGGGGCGGCGTCCATGCCTATGGCGGCCGCGCCAAATTGTTGTGGGAACCGAGCAGCGACTTCAGCGCCTATCTGATCGGCGACTGGTCGCGCAATCGCCAGCAGGGACCGTCACAGCTCTGGACACTGCGCCGTGCGCCGGACGCCAGCTTCGCGACCGACCCGCTGACCGCCACCCGGTTCGCGCAGGTCGCGGCGCTGGGCGTCACGCCGTCGAACAGCAACACGACGTCGGTCGACGATACCGGCGGGGTCAACGACGAGCGCAACTGGGGCGGTTCGCTGGAGCTGAACTACAAGCTGGGCGACTATAACCTGACGTCCATCACCGCTTATCGCCGGTACGATCAGCGGCCGACCGGCTATTCGATCGACGCGCTGCCCCTGCCGATCTTCACCGCGCGGACGACCGGCAACGACCGCAGCTTCGTGTCGCAGGAGGTCCGGCTCACCTCGCCGACCGGCAATATGTTCGAATATGTCGCCGGCATCTATCTGTCGCGGCTGAAGGTCGGCATCGACGGCTACGCCGAAAGCGCGCAGCTGCGCCCGGCGCTGCCCTTCGACCAGGTGCAGATTTCGCTGACCAACGGCCTCAACACCTCGAAGACGACCACCGACAGCGCGGCGGCGTTCGTCGACGGATCGATCCGCCTGGCACCCAGCTTCCGCATCCTGATCGGCGGCCGCTATTCCTACGACTGGGTGAGTGCCGAGAATTTCTCGGTCGTCGATCCGCTCTATCCCTCGGGCGTCGGACCCAACGGCTTCACCGTTCCCTATACGCCCAAGCCGCGGGTGACCGGTTCGACGAACAAGGGCGGCTGGTCCGGCCGCGTCGGCTTCGAGGCCAATCCGGCCCGCGACGTCATGTTCTACGGCACGGTCGCGCGCGGCTATCTGGGGCCGACCGTCACCTTCTCCGGCTTGACGGGGCAGCGCGTCCAGGTGGAACCGCAGACGGTGGTCGACATCACGCTGGGCGCGAAGACCCAGCTGTTCGATCGTCGCCTGACGCTGAACGGCAACATCTTCTTCGACCAGTATACCAACCTCCAGACGGCGGTCTTCAACGGCCAGGAATTCCTGACGCAGAATGCGGGCGGGTTCAACGCCGCCGGGTTCGAGCTGGAGGCGAGCTATCGGTTCAGCCGCCGCTTCTCGGTCAATGCCGGCTACACCTATTCGGACACCTATTTCACCGACTATGTCACCGCCTGCCCGGACGTGAAGATCTCCAATACCATCCAGTGCAATCTGCCCGGCAACCAGTTCCAGGCGCGGGGCGAGCCTCTGTCGGGCGCGCCCAAGCATACGGTGACCGCGGGCTTCGACTTCAACCAGCCGCTGACCGAGCGACTGACCCTGGATGCGTCGGGCACCTATTATTATCGCAGCGCGGTGAGCTACGATCCGGGCGAAGCCTATGCGCGCCAGCCGGGCTATGACCTGGTCGGGCTGAACGTCGGCGTCGGCGCGCCCGACGGCGCGTGGCGGGTCGGGGTGTTCGCGCGCAACCTGTTCGACACACACTTCCAAGCCTCTGTTATCGGGCTGCCTTTTTCGGCGCCGGGCGGTACGGTCAACTGGAATACGCGGGACGCACGCCGGACGATCGGGGGACAAGTCTCCGTGCGCTTCTGACGTGAACCGGCGGCATCAGGGAGAGGGGCGATGATCGATCGCCAGAGCGAGACCAGACGACGCATCCGAGCGATGGGCCAGGAGATCGGCCCATCGATGCTCGCCGCCGTCCAGGCGCTCTATCTGGACGAGCAGGCGGCGCTGGCCGCCGCCCTGCCGCCGCTGGCGGTCGATCGGCCCTATGGCGACGATCCGCGCCAGAGGCTCGACCTCTACCGGGCGACGGCCGACACGGCCCAGCCGCTGCCGGTGTTGCTGTTCGTCCATGGCGGCGGCTTCGTGCGGGGCGAGAAAGCCTCGCCCGACCATCCTTATAACGCCCATGTCGGGCGGTGGGCGGCGCGGCACGGCATGATCGGGGCGGTGATGAACTATCGCCTCGCCCCCGATCATGTCTGGCCCGCCGGGGGCGAGGATGTGGGGGCGGCGATCGACTGGCTGCGGGCCCATGCCGGGTCCTATGGCGGCGATCCCGATCGTCTCGTCGTCATGGGCACGTCGGCGGGCGCAGTGCATGTCGCGACCCATATCCGCCTGCGGCCGGACGATCCCGGCGTGGCCGGGGCGATCCTGTTGTCCGGCCTTTACGGGTTCACGCCGCTCGACCCCAAGGACATGGCCTATTACGGCGAGCAGCGTGATTATGCAGGGCGCTGCTCGCTCGCGGCGCTGATTGCCACCCACCTGCCGCTGTTGGTGGCATGGGCGGAACTCGACCCGCCCCGCTTCCAGCACGAGGCGCTCCGGCTCCTGTCCGAGCGGCTGGACCGCCACGGCCGTGCGCCAGCGGCCTTTTGCGGCAACGGTCACAACCATTTCAGCCTGGCCGCCCATATCGGCGGCAGCGACACCCGGTTGAGCGACGCGGCCCTGGCCTTCGTCGCCGATCTCTTCGGAGCAGACCCACGATGATCGACCGTCGCATCTTCGTCGCCGCGGGCGGCGCACTGCTGGCATCGCCCGCGCTTGCCGCCAGGGCGTCCGCGACCTTTCCGCAGGGTTTCCTGTGGGGGGCCGCGACGGCGGGGCATCAGGTGGAGGGCAACAATATCGCCAGCGACCTGTGGCTGCTCGAACAGACCAAGCCCAGCGTCTTCGCCGAGCCGTCCGGCGATGCGGTCAACAGCTTCGAACTCTGGCCGCAGGATCTGGATATCGTCAAGGCGCTGGGTCTCAACAGCTATCGCTTCTCGCTCGAATGGGCGCGGATCGAGCCGGAGCGGGGGCAATATTCGCTCGCCATGCTCGATCACTACAAGCGGATGATCGACGGATGCCGGGCGCGGGGGCTGACCCCGGTGGTGACGTTCAGCCACTTCACCGCGCCGCGCTGGTTCTCGGTGGCCGGGGGCTGGACCAATCCGCAGGCGCCCGCGCTGTTCGCCGGCTTCTGCGACCGTGCCGCGCGGCATCTGGCTGCCGGGATCGGTCATGCCGTCACGATCAACGAGCCGAACATCCTGCGCCTTTTGCGCGCGCTCGGCCTGCCCCAGCCGGTCCTCGACATCCAGCGTCAGATGCTGGCGGCGGCGACGCGGGCGACGGGCGGCACCAAGTTCGTCGCGGCCAATGCGGCGAACTGGGAGGATATCGACGCCATGACCGGCATCATGGTGGCGGCGCATCATGCCGGGCGTGACGCGATAAAGGCGGTGCGCCCCGACCTGCCGGTCGGCGTCAGCCTGGCCCTGTTCGACGACGAGCCGGCCCCCGGCGGCGAAGCGCGCCGCGACCGGGTGCGTGCGGATTTGTACGGCGCCTGGCTGGAGGCGGCCAAGGGCGACGACTTCATCGGCGTCCAGAATTACGAACGGGTGCTGTGGGGGCCGGACGGACGGCTGAAGCCACCGCCGGGCGCCGTGCTCAACTGGAGCGGTGCGGAGGTATACGCCCCCTCGCTCGCCAATGCGGTGCGCTATGTCCACCAGACGACCAAGCGTCCGATCCTGGTGACCGAGCACGGCGTCGGCACCGACGACGACGCGATCCGCGCCCGCCTGATCCCCGCCGCGCTCGCCGAACTGAAGACGGCGATGGACGAGGGCGTGCCGGTGCGCGGCTATATCCACTGGTCGCTGCTCGACAATTACGAGTGGATCTTCGGCTACAAGCCGCATTTCGGGCTGGTAGCGGTCGATCGCCGGACCTTCAAGCGGACGCCCAAGCCCAGCGCCGCCGTCCTCGGCGGTATCGCCAGACGCAACGCGCTCTGAAGGCCGGGCGACATGGAAAGAAAGGGACTCGTGATGCCGACCTGTCTTCGTCTCGTGGCGGTCACGGCCGCGCTGCTCTCGTCCGCCGCGGCGATCGCCCAGAGCGCGCCGCCGCCCGCCGATCCGCTGCTCGATGGCTTTCGCGCGCCGCCGCAGGAGGCGCGGCCCCGGACCTGGTGGCATTGGCTGAACGGCAACATCACCGAAGAGGGCCTCGCCAAGGATCTCGACTGGATGGCGGCGGTCGGCCTGGGCGGCGTGCAGGCGTTCGACGCCAATCTGATGACGCCGACCGTGGTGCAGAAGCGGCTGCCCTATATGTCGCCGGAGTGGAAGCACGCCTTTCGCGGCGCGGCGGAACGGGCGCAAAAGCTGAACCTCGAACTGGCGATCGCCGGGTCGCCGGGCTGGAGCGAGACGGGCGGTCCCTGGGTCGCGCCCGCCGACGGCATGAAGAAGCTGGTGTGGAGCGAGATGGATGTCGTCGGCGGCAAGCCGCTGGCCGGTCCGATCGCCGCGCCGCCGAGCGTCACCGGCCCGTTCCAGTCCTTGCCCTTCCACGATCCGCTCGCCGAGTTCGACAGCGCGGTGTCGGCGAATGCGCGCGGGCGTTTCTATGCCGATGTCGCGGTGCTGGCCTATCCGGTGACGCCGGCGTCGGAGGCAATGCCGGTCGCGCTCACCGGTGCCTCCGGCGCGCCTTCCGCGCTGCTCGACGACGACGCGACCAGCGTCGTGAAGGTGACGCGCGGCACACCGCAGGCGCCGGGCGCGCTTGGTCTGCGCTACGCGAAGCCGGTGTCGGTGCGGACAGCCACGCTGTTCATGCCCAACGCACTGCCCGCGTTCGGCGATCCCGAATATCTGCCGATCCTGGAGGCGCGAACGGCGGATGGCTGGCGCCGTGTGGCGGCGATCCCGCTCGCCAACGTCCCCACCACCGTCAGCTTTCCGGCGGTGAGCGCGACCGAATTCCGGCTGGTCCTGGGGCCCAACACCGCGCCCAAGCGCATCGGCCTCGGCGCGCCGGCACCGGGGGCGCAGATGGATGGGATCTTCCCGACCGGCGCGCCCAGCCCCACGGTCGACGTCGCGCAGTTCATCCTGTCGGACGAAGCGAAGGTCGACCGCTTCGAGGCCAAGGCAGGCTTCGCCACCGTCGGCGACTATTATGCGCTGACCACCGCCGCCCCGGAGCTCGCCGGCGTCGACCCGAAGCGCGTCGTCGACCTGACCGCGCGGCTGCGTCCCGACGGCACGCTCGACTGGACGCCGCCGGCCGGGCGCTGGCGCATCCTGCGGCTCGGCACCTCGCTGCTCGGCACCACCAACCACCCCGCGAGCGCGGAAGCGACCGGTCTGGAGGTCGACAAATATGACGGCGCGGCGGTGCGGCGCTATCTGACCCATTATCTCGACACCTATCGCGATGCGGCCGGTGACGCCCTGATCGGTGGGAAGGGCGTTCGCGCGCTTGTCACCGACAGTTTCGAGGCGGGCGACGCCAACTGGACGCCGCGCATGATCGCGCAGTTCCGGGAAAAGCGCGGCTATGATCCGACCCCCTGGCTGCCGACGCTGACCGGTGCCGTCATCGGATCGCGCGCGCGCAGCGATGCCTTCCTCTACGACTATCGCCGCACGCTGGCCGAGCTGATCGCCAGCGAGCATTACGGCACCATCGCCACGGTCGCGCACGAACGCGGGCTGAAGGTCTATGGCGAGGCGCTGGAGGATACCCGCCCGGCGCTGGGCAACGACATCGCGATGCGCGCGCACACCGACGTGCCCATGGCGGCGATGTGGATGTTCCCGCACGATGGTGAGCCGCGCCCGACGCTGGTCGGCGACATTCGCGGCGCGGCGTCGGTCGCGCATCTCTATGGCCAGAATCTGGTCGCGGCGGAATCGATGACGGCGGCTTTCTCGCCCTGGGCCTTCGCGCCCGCCGACCTGCGCCACGTCATCGACATGGAACTGGCGCTGGGCGTCAACCGCCCGGTCATCCACACCTCCGTGCACCAGCCGGTCGACGACAAGCAGCCGGGGCTGTCGCTCGCGATTTTCGGCCAGTATTTCAACCGGCACGAAAGCTGGGCCGGGATGGCGCGGCCGTGGATCGACTATATCGCGCGGTCCAGCTATCTGCTGCAACAGGGCCGCGCGCAGACCGATGTCGCCTATTTCTTCGGGGAAGAAGCGCCGCTGACCGCGCTGTACGCGCAGGCCCCGCTCGCCGACGTGCCGGTGCGCCATGGCTTCGATTTCGTCGATGCCGCCGCGCTGACCTCGGTCCTTCGCGTATCGGACGGCCAGCTCGTCGCGCCCAGCGGCGCGCGGTATCGCGTCCTGTATCTGGGCGGCAGCTCGGCGCGGATGACGCTGCCCACGCTGCGGCGGATCGCATCGCTGGTCGAGGACGGCGCGACCGTGATCGGCGACGCCCCGACCAGCTCGCCCGCGTTGCAGGACGATCCCGCCGCCTTCTCCGCGCTGGTCCGTCGCCTGTGGAGCGGCGGGGCCGAGACGACGCTGGGCAAGGGCCGGGTGATCGCCGGCCGCGATGTCGAGGCGGGACTGGCACGGATCGGCGTCGCGCCCGATTTCGACTATGCCGGGGCGGCCACCGGCCCGCTGATGTTCGCGCATCGCACACTCGACGATGGCGACGTCTATTTCGTCGCCAATCGCCGGACCAAGCCGGTGACGCAGGACGTCCGCTTCCGCGTCACCGGCCGGATGCCCGAATTGTGGCATGCCGATACCGGCACCGCGACGCCCGTGTCATACCGGACCGAGGGCGACCATGTCGTCGTGCCGCTGGCGCTGACGGGCGAGGAATCGGTGTTCGTGATCTTCCGCCGCCCCGCCGCGACCCCGCAGCAGAGCGTCGCCGCGCTGGTCGCGCGCCCGGTGGCGAGCGTCAGGGGGCCGTGGACGGTCCGTTTCCAGCAAGGGCGCGGCGCTCCGGCGGAGACGCGCTTCGCCAGGCTCGCGCCGCTGCAGGAGAATGCGACGCCCGGCATCCGCTATTTCTCCGGCGTCGCGACCTATAGCGCCGATCTGGAGGCGCCCGCCGCCGCCAAGGGGGAGCGACGTTACCTCGACCTCGGCACGGTCGGCGACGTGGCGGAGGTGCGGGTGAACGACGTGCCCGTCGGCACCGTCTGGCACGCGCCCTATCGGCTCGACGTGACACAGGCGGTGAAGCCGGGTCGCAACCGGATCGAGGTGCGGGTCGCCAACCTCTGGGTCAACCGCCTGATCGGCGACGCGCAACCCGGCGCGACCAAGGTCGCCTGGACGTCGATGCCCAGCTATCGCAGCGACGCGCCGCTGCGTACCTCCGGCCTGATCGGCCCCGTGACGCTGACGGCGGAATCCGCGCGATGACTGCGGCGCAGCGCCGCTATGTGGCGATCGAAGCCATGATCGGCGCGACGATCAGCGCCGCGCTCAGCGTCGCCTTCGTGCTGGCGATCTTCGGACGCTCGGTGCGTGTGCCGGTTACGGGCGGGGCGGGGTTGCTCGTCGATGCCGTGCCGCAGGGGTTCGCGATCGCCTTCATGGCGACGCTGGTGCCGACCCTGCTGACGCGGCGTCGCGTTACGCTGGGCCGGGTCGTCGCGCTGTCGTCGGGCCTGGACGATGCGCCGTCCCACCCGGTCAAGCGGGCGCTCGGTATGGCGCTGCTGGGCGCAGCGGCGACCGTCGCGCTGACGGCGCTACTGCTTGTCGCCGGCGTCCGGGACCTGTCGCTATCGACGGTGCTTTTCGGGAAGACGATCTGGGGCTTCCTCCTGGGCGGTCTGGTCGCGGCGGTCATGACCCGGCACGCGCTCGCCCGCCGCTGATCCGCGCCGTTCCTGACGATAGCGCCGGGGCGAGCAGCCGGCATGACGGGTGAAGAAGCGGGTGAAATAGGCCGGATCGGCGAACCCGATCGCATAGCCGACCTCCGCCACCGACAGGTTGGTGTAGAGCAGCGCCCGCCTGGCCTCCACCATCGCGCGCTGGTCCAGCATCGCGGCGGGCGACAAAGCGGCGATGCGGGCGCAGGCGACACGCAGGCGGCTCTCGCTGGTATGCAGCGCCTCGGCATAGGCGGCGATCGGCTCGCGCAGGCGGAACCGCGCGTCGATGCGGGCACGGAAGCGCGCCACCAGGCTGTGGTGATGGCCGGGTTCGGCCGCGATGCCGTCGGCCGCCACGCCGGATGCGCGCCATGCCTCGACCAGCAGGGTCAGCAAGGCCGCATCGACCGCCGCGCCGTGGCCCGGCGCCGACCAGCCCAGCTCCCGCATCAGGATCGCCATGCAGGACGCGATCGTCGCCGTCGCGGCATCGTCGGGACGGATCACGCGCGCCCGGTCGAACACCGTCGCCAGCCCCGGATAGCGTCGGTCGAGCGACGTCAGGTGCCGCACCGACAGCGTGACCACGGCACCGGCGGAGTCGTGGTGCCACTCGAAACCGTGGACGATCCCGGCGGGCACGATCAGCAGCGCCGGGGCAATGACCGCGAAGCGTTCCGCCTCGGCACGCATCACCCCGCCGCCCTGTTCCAGCAGGAAAAGCTGCACCAGATCGGCATGGGCATGGGGCAGGATCGTCCATTCATGCGGGCGCGAGCGATCATCGAGCCGCTCGGCATGGACGAAGCCGTCCTCCACGGCGCGGTGCGGCTCGCCGTAGAGGTAAAAGCTGGGAATCGTCACCGCCGCCATCCGCCATGGCTAACCGCAAGCGATCGGATCGTCCAACTTTTTGCGTGGCGCGTCCATCGCGCGCGGCGTTCGGCGGCGGCATGTTCACGGCGTACGGCGAGCAACGTCGATCGAGAGGATAGCATGAGGCACCGGACACAGGTGGCGATCATCGGCGCGGGACCGGCGGGCATGTTCCTGGCGCACCTGCTCCATGCCGAGGGGATCGACGCGGTCGTGATCGAACGGCGCGACCGCCATTATGTCGAGGGGCGGGTCCGGGCCGGCGTGCTGGAACAGGGCACCGTCGCGCTGATGCGGCGGCTGGGCATTGCGGGCCGGCTGGAGCGCGAGGGGCTGGTGCATGGCGGCACCAATGTCGCGGTCGACGGCGATGTCTTTCGGATCGACATGGCGGCGCTGACCGGCGGATCGACCGTCACCGTCTATGGCCAGCAGGAGGTGATGCGCGACCTGTTCGACGCCGCCGAGGCGCGCGGCCTGTCGATCTTGTGGAATGCGGAAGACGTGGCGCTTTCCGGGCTGGACGGCGAGCGGCCGGGCGTGACGTGGCGGCGGGACGGCGTGGAACAGCGGCTCGACTGCGACTTCGTGGTCGGCTGCGACGGCTATCATGGGGTCAGCCGCGCCGCGATCCCGGCGGATGTGCTGCGGGTGTTCGAACGGGTCTATCCGTTCGGCTGGCTCGGCGTGCTGGCGGATGTGCCGCCGGCGGATCATGAGCTGATCTACGCCAATCACGAACGCGGCTTTGCGCTCGCCTCGATGCGGTCGCCGACGCGCAGCCGCTATTACATCCAGTGCGCGCTGGACGAAGATCTGGCCTTATGGTCGGACGACCGCTTCTGGGACGAACTCTGTTTGCGGCTGGGGCCGGAGACGGCGGCGAAGGTGACGCGCGGCGCGTCGTTCGAGAAAGCGATCGCGCCGCTGCGCTCGTTCGTCGCCGAGCCGATGCGCTGGGGGCGGCTGTTCCTGGCCGGGGACGCGGCGCATATCGTGCCGCCGACGGGGGCCAAGGGCATGAACCTGGCGGTGTCCGACGTGACGATGCTGGGTGCTGCGCTGACCGAGCATTATCGCGAGCGTTCGAACGCCGGGATCGACCATTATTCGGCGCGCGCGCTGGCGCGGGTGTGGAAGGCGGAGCGCTTTTCCTGGTGGTTCACCGGCGTGACGCACCGCTTTCCGACCATGGACGGCTTCGACCGTCGTATCCAGATGGCCGAGCTGGACTATTTGCGCGGCTCGACCGCCGCGCAGCGGACACTCGCCGAAAATTATGTGGGCCTGCCCCTGGAGATGGCATGAAAAGCAAGATTTATGACACGCCCGCCGCGGCGCTCGATGGGCTGCTGTTCGAGGGCATGACGATCATGTCGGGCGGCTTCGGCCTGTCGGGCAATCCCGAAAGCCTGATCCCGGAAATTCGGGCGAGCGGGGTGACGGGGCTGACCGTCATCTCCAACAATGCCGGGGCGGACGGCTTCGGCCTGTGGATGCTGCTGGAGAGCCGCCAGATCGCCAAGATGATCTCCAGCTATGTCGGCGAGAACAAGCTGTTCGAGCAGCAATATCTGTCGGGCGAACTGGAACTGGAACTGAACCCGCAAGGCACGCTGGCCGAGCGCATCCGCGCCGGGGGAGCGGGCATCCCGGCCTTCTATACCAAGACCGGCGTCGGCACGGTGGTCGCGGAGGGCAAGCCGGTCGAGACGTTCGACGGGCAGGACTATGTCCGCGAGACCTGGCTGCGCGCCGACCTGTCGATCATCAAGGCGTGGAAGGCTGATCCGGCGGGCAACCTGATGTTCCGCAAGACTGCGCGCAACTTCAACCCGAACATGGCGACCGCCGGCAAGGTGACGGTGGTCGAGGTCGAGGAGATCGTCGCGGCAGGCGCGATCGATCCGGACCAGGTGCACACGCCCGGCATCTTCGTCGACCGGATCGTCCTTTCGACGATCAACGAGAAGCGGATCGAGAAGCTGACGACCCGCGTACGGGAGGATGCGGCATGAGCTGGACCCGCGACGAAATGGCGGCGCGCGCCGCCCGTGAGCTACAGGACGGGTTCTACGTCAACCTGGGCATCGGCATCCCCACCCTGGTCGCCAACCATGTCCCCGCCGGGATCGACGTGACCTTGCAATCCGAAAACGGCCTGCTCGGCATCGGACCCTTTCCCTATGAGGGCGAGGCGGACCCGGACCTCATCAATGCGGGCAAGCAGACGGTGACGACGCTGCCGACCTCCAGCTTCTTTTCCAGCGCCGACAGCTTCGCGATGATCCGGGGCGGCCATATCGACATGGCGGTGCTGGGCGCGATGGAAGTCAGCGAAGGCGGCGACATCGCCAACTGGACCATCCCCGGCAAGATGGTGAAGGGCATGGGCGGCGCGATGGACCTGGTCGCCGGTGTCAAGCGCATCGTCGTCGTCATGGACCATGCCAGCAAGGCGGGCAGCCCGAAGATCCTGCCCGAATGCACGCTGCCGCTGACCGGCAAGGCCTGTGTCGACCTGATCGTCACCGATTTGTGCGTCATGGCCTGCGACAAGCCCGGCCTGCGCTTGATCGAACTTGCGCCGGGTGTGACGCTGGACGAGGTGCGCGCCAGGACCGGTGCGCCCTTTACGGAGCAGCTGGCATGATCTGCTATGCCCGCGAGGATGCGGGTGCGCCGCCATCGCTGGTGCCCGATTACCGCTCGACGGTGCTGCGCGCGCCCCTCCAGCCGCCGCTCGCCATCCCGCAGACGCTGACCGAGACGACCGGGCCTGGCGGCTGCTGGGACCGGCTGATGGGCTCGGCGCTCGCCGACTTGACCAAGCAGCACGCCGCCGAGCCGCTGGGACAGCGGATCATCGTCACCGGCCGCGTGCTGGACGAACAGGGGCGCGCGGTGCCCGATACGGTCATGGAAATCTGGCAGGCCAATGCCGCCGGACGCTATATCCATGCCAAGGACCAGTGGGACGCACCGCACGATCCGAACTTCACCGGTGCGGGCCGCGTGGTGACGGATGGCGAAGGGCGCTATCGTTTCGTCACCGTGCGGCCGGGGGCCTATCCTTGGGGCAATCACCGGAATGCGTGGCGGCCCGCGCACATCCATTTGTCGCTGCTGGGGCCCGCTTTTGCGACGCGGCTGGTGACGCAGCTCTATTTTCCTGACGATCCCCTGATCGAGATCGATCCGATCGCCAATGCCGTCCCCATGCCCTATCGCCAGCGGCTGGTCGCGCGGCTCGACATGGATGTGACCGAGCCCAATTGGGCGCTTGGCTATCGCTTCGACGTGGTGCTGAAGGGGCGTGAGCAGACGCCGTTCGAGGACGAGCATCATGACCATTGATCCCGCCGACCGCCGTCCGGCACCACGCGTCGACAATCAGGATCCGGCGCTGTTCGGCCAGACGCCCAGCCAGACGGTCGGGCCGTTCTTCCATTATGGCCTGCCGTGGAAGGGCGGCGCGGATCTGGTCGGCCAGTCCGACATGGGCGCGCGGCCGGAACTGATGCCTGAGGCGCATTACGTCCTCAACCTGTCCGCGCCCACCGGCACGCCCGAAGGCGAGGCGATCGCGATCACCGGCCGCGTCTTGGATGGGCAGGGCGCGCCGGTTCCCGATGCGATGATCGAGCTGTGGCAGGCGAATGCGGCGGGTCGCTATCGCAGCGTCGACGATGATCGCGAGGACGTGCCGCTCGACCCGCATTTCATCGGCTTCGGCCGCGCGGCGACCGACGAGGACGGGCGTTACCGCTTTCGTACGATCATGCCGGGGCGGGTGCCGGGGGCTGATGACGTGCTGCACGCCCCGCATATCGCGCTGTCGATCTTCGCGCGCGGCGTCGTCAAGCGGCTGGCGACGCGGCTCTATTTCGCCGGAAGCGAAGGGCTGGAGACCGATCCGGTGCTGGCGCTGGTGCCGCCCGATCGTCGCGAGACGGTGATCGCGCAGGCGGAGGGCGCGGGCGTCTGGACACTCGATATCCAATTGCAGGGTGAGCGGGAAACGGTGTTCTTCGATCTATGAGCGACCTGCTGCGCCTTCGCCCCGCCGCGACCCCCGCGATGATCGCGGTGTTCGACGACAATGCGACCATCGCCCATGCTTGCGCCTTCGAAATGGCGCTGGCCCGGGCGCAGGCGGCTGAAGGACTGATCCCGCCCGCCGTCGCGGACGCCATCGCGCGCGGCGTCGCGGCGGTGCGGGTCGACCCCGCAGACCTGGCGGACGAGGCGGCATTGGCGGGGACGCTGGCGATCCCGCTGGTGGCGCGGCTTCGCGCTGGCCTGATGGGTGAGGCGGCGGCGGCGCTGCATCACGGCGCGACCAGCCAGGACGTCGCGGACAGCGTGCTGATGATGCAGCTGCGTGCTGCCCACGCTCTGATCGCGGTGGATGTACGCCGCGTCACCGCTGCGCTCCGACGCCATGCCCTTGCGCATCGCGAGACTCCGGCGGTCGGCCGGACGTTGTTGCAGGATGCCCTGCCGGTCGCTTTCGGCCTGCGGCTGGCGCAGGCAGCGGCGGGGATTGCCGAAGCGTCGGCGGCACTTGACGAAGCGGTGGCGCGCCACGCCATCCTCCAGCTGGGCGGCGCGGCGGGGACGCGGCGCGGCATGGAGGGGCGGGGAGACGCTGTCGCCCGCCATATGGCGGGCGAACTCCGGCTGACTGCGGGCGCGCCCTGGCACGCGCGGCGTACCGGCCTCGCGGCGATCGGCGCCAGCCTGGGCATCCTGATCGGTGCGCTCGGCAAGCTGGCCCGCGACGTGTCGCTGCTCGCGCAGAACGCGATCGGCGAGGCGCGGGAACCGGTCATCGCCGGACGCGGCGGGTCGTCGGCCATGGCGCACAAGCGCAATCCCACCGGCTGTCAGGTCGCATTGTCCGCGGCCACGCGCGCACCTGGGCTGGTCGCGTCGCTGCTGGCGGGCCTGCCGCAGGAGCAGGAGCGGGGGCTGGGCGGTTGGCAGGCGGAGGGGCCGGTGCTCGCCGACCTGTGTCTGCTCGCCTCGGGTAGCGCCGCTGCGATGGCGGTGGTGGCCGAAGGGCTGGAGATCGACGCGGAGGCGATCGCGCGCAACCGCACCGCTGCCGGGATGGGCGAGGATCTGGGTGAGAGCGCGGCGATCATCGCCGCGCTGTCGGGACATGAGGACTGACATGGCGTTCACGGTTCGCGACGGCGTGCGCCTGCACTGGCGGCTGGAGGGCGCGGCGGAGCGGCCGGTGCTGGTGCTGCTCAACTCGATCGGCACCGATGTCGGCCTGTGGGACCGGACGGTGCCCCTGCTGCTGCCCGCCTTCCGGCTGCTGCGGATCGACACGCGCGGGGCAGGGGGCTCGGACGCGCCGGAGGGGGATTACGACCTCGCGATGCTGGCCGCCGATGTCGCGGCGATCATGGACGATGCGGGCGTTCGCCAGGCGGCCGTGGCGGGCGTGTCGCTGGGTGGGATGATCGCGATGCAGCTGGTGCTCGACCACCCGGCGCGGGTGTCGGCGTTGGTGCTGATCTGCACCTCGGCAACGATGGACCCGGCGGCCTGGGCCACCCGGATCGATATGGTGCGGCGACAGGGTACGGCGGCGATCGCCGACATGGCGGTCGGGCGCTTCCTGTCGCCCGGTTTCGCCGCGCAACATCCCGAGGTCGCCGACAGCCTGCGCGACGGCATCGCCCGACAGGCGGATGCGGGCTATGCAGGCGCGGGCGCGGCGATCCGCGACATGGCGTTGATCGATCGGATCGGCACGATCGCGGTGCCGACCCTGGTCGTGACCGCGATGCTCGATGTGTCGACGCCCTATGCCGGGCATGGCGAGCATCTGGTCGCGACCATTCCCAAGGCGACGCATATCGGCGTCGACGGCGCGCACCTGCCGCCGATTGAGGCGCCCGGCGCGCTCGCGACCGCCTTGCGCCGGTTCCTCCTGTCCGACGCGACCGTCGAGGCCGCCGCCGACACGTTGTTCGAGGCTGGCCTCCTCAACCGCCGCCGCGTGCTGGGCGACGAGTGGGTCGAGCGCAGTCTCGCGAAGCGCACGCCCCTGACCGGCGATTTCCAGGCGATGATCACCCGCATTGCCTGGGGCGAGATCTGGGGGCGGCCGGGGCTCGACGACCGCACCCGCCGCCTGATCGTGCTGGCGATCACCTGCGCGCTGGGCCGCTGGGAGGAGTTCGCGCTCCACGTCCGCGCCGGGCTGACCCAAGGCGGCTTCACCCGCGACGACCTCAAGGAAGCGCTGATGCAGACCGCCATCTATGCGGGCGTGCCCGCCGCCAACACGGGCTTTGCCGAGGCTCAGAAGATCATCGACATGCTGGAGGGGAACGCCTGATGACCGACGCCTATATCTGCGATGCCATCCGCACCCCCATCGGCAGGCTGAACGGCGCGCTGGCGGGCGTCCGCGCCGACGATCTCGCCGCCATCCCCTTGCGCGCGCTGATGGCGCGCAACGCCCGCGTCGACTGGCAGGCGGTCGACGACGTGCTGCTCGGCTGCGCCAACCAGGCGGGCGAGGACAATCGCAACGTCGCGCGCATGGCGGTGCTGCTGGCGGGCCTGCCCGAAGCAGTGCCGGGCGCGACCGTCAACCGGCTCTGCGGCTCCGGGCTGAACGCGGTGGGCAGCGCGGCGCAGGCGATCCGCAGCGGCGATGCCGCGCTGATGATCGCGGGCGGCGTGGAGAGCATGACCCGCGCGCCCTATGTGCTCGGCAAGGCCGCCGGTCCGTTCGACCGGGCGCAGCAGATCGAGGACACGACGCTCGGCTGGCGCTTCGTCAATCCCGCGATGCGTGCGGCGTACGGCGTCGACACCATGCCGCAGACCGCCGAGAATGTCGCCGACCAGTGGCAGGTCGGGCGCCAGGAACAGGATGCCTTCGCGCTCGCCAGCCAGCAAAAGGCCGCGGCGGCCATCGCCAGCGGCCGGATGGCGGCGGAGATCGTCCCGGTCCCCGTCCCGCAGCGCAAGGGCGACCCCATCCTGTTCGCGCAGGACGAGCACCCCCGGGGCACCAGCCTCGAGGCGTTGGCCAAGCTGAAGCCGGTGGTGCACGCCGATGGCACGGTGACGGCGGGCAATGCGTCGGGCCTCAACGATGGCGCGGCGGCGATGCTGGTGGCGAGCGAGAGCGCTGCCGCCCGCCATGGCCTGACCCCGCGCGCCCGCGTGCTCGGCATGGCCTCGGCGGGGATCGCGCCGCGCATCATGGGGGTGGGGCCGATCGAGGCGGCGCGCAAGCTCTGCCGGATCACCGGCGTGACGCTCGACCAGCTCGATGTGATCGAGCTCAACGAAGCCTTCGCCGCACAGGCGATCGCGACCTTGCGCGATCTTGCCATCGCGCCCGACGACCCGCGTGTGAACCGCAACGGCGGCGCCATCGCCTTCGGCCATCCGCTCGGCATGTCGGGCGCGCGGATCGCGATGACGGCGGTCGAGGAACTGCACCGCACCGGTGGCCGCTACGCCATGGCCTTCATGTGCATCGGCGTGGGGCAGGGGATCGCGCTGATGCTGGAGCGGGTCTAGACCCGCCTCGACCTGATAGGTCGGACGGGCACGGCGAACCGCGTCGACAGATACGATAACGATATTGGAGGGGAGGGGCCCATGGGCAATCCGTTGGTTGGCGTCTTGTATCATTGGCTGGGTGGCTTCGCCTCGGCGACCTTCTACGTGCCCTATCGCGGCATCCGGCGGTGGAGTTGGGAGATATTCTGGCTGACCGGCGGCATCTTCTCCTGGCTGGTCGCGCCGTGGATCTTCGCAGGGCTGATGACGAAGGACCTGACCGGCGTACTGGCGGCCGTGCCGGGTTCGGTGGTCGGGCTGTGCGTGTTGTTCGGGGCGCTTTGGGGTTTCGGGGGGCTGACCTATGGCCTGACCATGCGCTATCTCGGCCTGTCGCTCGGCATGGCGGTGGTGCTGGGGCTGTGCACCATCTTCGGCACGCTCATCCCGCCGATCTTCCAGGGCGACTTCGCGGCCAAGCTGCTCGATACCGTGTCGGGCCGGATCATCCTGTTCGGCCTCGCCGTGACGATCGCGGGGATCGTCGTCGTCGCGCTCGCCGGGGCGAAGAAGGACGCCGCGATGACGGCGGAGCAGAAAGCCCGGACGGTCGCGGAGTTCGATTTCCGCAAGGGTATTGCGGTCGCGGTCTTTTCCGGCGTAATGTCCTCCTGCTTCGCCTTCGGACTGGCGGCGGGCGAGCCGGTGAAGGCGCTGTCGGCGGCGGCGGGGACGGGGCCGCTCTGGACCGGGCTGCCGGTCCTGTGCCTCGTCATGGCCGGCGGGTTGCTGACCAATGCCATCTGGTGCGCCTATCTGATCGTCCGCAACCGCTCCGCCGGTCAGTGGCTGGGGCGATCCGCTGCGGTGTCCCCGGACGAGCAGCCGGGCCCCGTGCCGCTCCTGAAGAATTATGCCCTGGCCGCGCTCGGCGGGACCTTGTGGTATTTCCAGTTCTTCTTCTACACGATGGGCGAAAGCCAGGTGGGGCGGTTCGGCTTCTCCTCCTGGACGTTGCACATGGCCTCGATCATCATCTTCGGCACCCTGTGGGGCTTCGCCTTCCACGAATGGCGTGACGCCGCGCCGCGGGTGCGCGGCCTGGTCTGGTCGGGCGTCGGGCTGCTCGTCTTCGCGACCGTCATCATCGGATATGGGAATATGCTGGGCGGTTGATGCCGAACCAGCCCCAGTGCCGCGGGTCCGCAGCGATCGTCCCGGCGGCGCCCGCTCAGGTCGCTGCGGTCGTGGTCTTCCAACGGAGGCGCCGGCTGCGCCCTGGATGGCGGTGACGCTGGCGGTGGACAGCGGCAGGCCGCGCGTGGTGGCGCGCTGGCCCCGGGTCCAGCTGTGACCGTGCTCGGCCGATCGCGCAACGGCCGTGCCGATGATGTGGCCGGCGTCGAAGCGGTCGGCGAGCGGGGCGAAGCGGGTGCGGCCTTGGGCCTCCAGCGCGGGCATCCGCTGTTCGGTCGTGACGCCTTCGCGGGTGAGCGCGCCCAGCTCGTCGCAGATGCGGTCGAGCAGCGGGTCGGTCGCGGACGCTTGGGCGGGCAGCAGCGCGGCGAGCGCCTTGGCGAGATCATGCGGGAGGCGAGCTTAGACGGGGATGGTGACGGCCATTGGTGCGGGCGGCATTTTTCGATCCCGATCTGGCAGCCCTGTCGCTCGCAGATTGAAGGGAAAGCAGCAATATTTTGGCTGAGTCGGAGGAAATTCAGGCGCAACAACGCAAACCGGCGGCTGGGCCGCCAATTTGCTGGTGCGCGCGCTCGTTCAGGAGCGATCGAGCGCGGTGTCCTCCAGCCGCAGGCGGCTTCCGGAAGGCGGGGGGGTACTTGTCGGCGCCGTGCTGATGCCGGACACTATGAGGCATGACCGGTCCCGGCCTGCCTGACGAACAACCCGTCTTCGCGCATCATGTGCGTGCGCTGCTGGCGCGTCAAGCGCAGGCCGATCGGGATCTGGTGGGGACGTCGTACCGTCGTGGACGCAATCACCAGCCGGAGGCGGAGCCGGGACAATCGCCAGCCCGTCGCAAGGCGGATGCGCTCGCCGCAGCGGTCGGCATCGACTTCCACCAACCCAGCCCGATCCGGCGGGGTGGCCGCCAGACCGGCGGCGGCCGGGTGGCGCACTTCGACATGAAGCCGATGGGCAAGACCCACGCACCGACGAGCGGAGACGGAAAGGTTCACCACCGCTTCAAGGCCAAGGCCAGAGAGGGTGCGCATTTCGACTATCTGCGGGACGGCGCGAAGGTCACGATCATCAGCCATCTGGACTATATCCGGCGCGATCAGGCGGTCGCCGATCTGGCCGAGGACCTCGTCATCGATATGATCGACGAGCAGGTGATCCGGGCCGGTATGAATGCCCGGGCCATCGTCTCGAACATCCCCGGCAGCCCTGAGCGTCAGCGGTCGTTGTTCGTGGCGGCCGAGCAGAGCGAAAGCCAGCCCAGGGTCCACCAGCTCACCGCCTCGACCGCCGAGGTTGGACGATATGATCGGGTGGCGGGATTCGCGACAAGTCCGCCCTGGCTGCGCGACATGAGCCGCAGACTGAAGGCGGCGCGCCGGGAAGCCGAGGCGGCGGCCAAGGGACGCCCCTTCAAAGACCGGCAGGTCGTCGTCGCGGATGTCACGCCCGAGGAGGCGTTCGACAGGCTGGCCTGGTTCGATAAGCATCCCGGCTTCCCCGCGCCGCAATGGCGGCAGGGGCGCACGGGGCGCAGTCACTATCGCTTCGTGCAAGAACTGCCCGCCGACGCCAAGCCAGAGCAGCATGGCCAGATCCTCCGCAACATCGTCGCGATGCTGGCGGCGGATGGCTGGATGGCGGTGGGCGTGATCCACCAGCCCGATCAGCACGGCGACAAGCGCAACGTCCACATCCATGTCGACGCCTATGACCGCCCGGCGAAGTGGATGGACGAGGAGGGCAAGTGGGATTTCGAAGTGGTCAAGCGCAAGAACGGCAAGAACACCCGGCCCTACCGCCAGAACAAGGTCAGCTACCGCGCGGAGCCCGACGCCAATGGAAAGCGCGCCAAGGTAGATACTGCCGAGCTCATGCGCGGGCGTTTCATCGACATCGTCAACGCGGTGATGGGCGAAGAGCGCTACCTCCACGGCACCTATCGGGAAAACGGCATCGACCTGACGCCGCTCGAGCATATGGGCAATCGCGCGACCGGACACGAGCGGCGTGGGATCGCGACGGAGGTCGGCACCCGCAACGCGCAGCGGATCGTGCGCGATGAGCTTGCTGCCTGCGAGAGAAAGGCGGCCGCTGCGACGGACGTGCTGGCAAGGGACATGACGCTGATCCTGCCGTCGATCGGTGACCAGCCCGACGTGGTTGCCGCCGCCCGGCGATATGAGCGATTGTCCCGCCGGCTGATCCAGCGTCGCCATAACATGGACGTCACCGACGTCGTGGTGGCGGCATCGCGATCGCGGGCGGAGGCGGTGATCGCGACGCTGGAGCCGGAGCCCGGCCGCCGGACCAAGCCGCGCGCTGGCGACCGTGCGCTATTGGAGGCGGCGCGTGCGCATCTCGACTGGGTGGAGCAGCATTCGCCCTCCGACGACGAGCGTGCGGCGGAACGGCAGCGGATCGCTCGAATCGAAGCGCAGACTACAACCGCATGGGATGAGATTGCGGCGGCGATTACCCGGGAGAAACACCGCAACCCTGCGATCACCTATGTTCCGACGCGGTTGGCACCCTCGCCGACGATGCCGCATCCAGATTACCAAGAACGGGTGCGTGGGCGTCTTCGACGCTGGCTGGCGCGTCACGGACGCGACGAGGGGCGGCTGGTTTTTGTTGGCGACACCGTGCGTCTGGCACCGGACCAGCCGAAGGCGGTCGACCGGCTGCTGGGGCTGTTCGCTGGCGAGCAGGAATTCCAGAATTGGCTGGTCAGCGAACGGGAGCGGCGCGCCGATCAAGCCGCGGCTGATGCCAAGCGGCAGCGCGACAAGCAGGCAGCGCTGCAACGCGCCGAGGCGGCCCGTCGGAAGCAACAGGCGGCGAAGGCGGAAGCGGACGACTTGGTCAGAACGATGTCGCCGCCGGAGGATCGTGCGCGGCCAGCACCGGTCGCTGCGGACATGCCCGCTGCCCAGCCTCCGGGCAGGCCGCCCGTGCCGGAAATGAAATCGCCGCCCGAACCTGTTCCCCCCGTTTCCCAGCCCGTTGATCGACGACCGCCTGATCCACCCGTTGTGACCAGGGTCGATCCGCAGCGAGAGGAGGAACGCGAGCGGCAGGTGCCGCCCAGGCCCGCCCCGCGGGACAGGCCGAACGGCCCACCGCCGGGTATCCGGAGCAAGGGGCCGGACGACGTAGCGGGGCCCCAGCGTCCAATGGATCGCGGTTCAGAACGATAATGACGGATTTCGGGCCGCCCCGATCGATGCGATCGGCCAGAAGGAAGGATGGGAAATAGCCTGGCGGCTGCACCATGATGGTGAAATTGGACTGAAGGCGACGCGAGCAGCCCCGCGCCGCCGGACTGGAAATAATATGAAGACCAAGACGAACGTTGTGCCCGGCTGGCTGAGCCCCGCGCAAGTGATGGACACGCTGTTCGACGTGCGCGAGCCCGGATGCGAGGAACTGGGCTATGCCCTGCTCCGCCCCCGCGCGAAGCAGAAGGCGAACAGCAGCGCCGCACTGATCCGCGCCAAGATGGCACCCGTCGAGCCGACCAGCGCCGCGCGCACGACTGCCTGCGGCATCCCGGTGACCGCCCGCCAGCACCGGCTCGTGCTCGCCCGAGGTGTCGGCGACATGGCACTGGCGCCGCTGCTCGAGGATTATGACCGCGCGGTTCGCCCGCACCAGCGCCTGCTCGCCGGCGTGCTGACGGTGCGCGGTGCTGTGACCCAGCCGATCCATGACCTGTTCGATATGGCGACCAGTTACGCCGCGATCCATCTCGCCTGCGGCCGGTCCCTGACCAGCGTGGTTGTGGCGCATGCCCCCGGCGACGAGCTGAGCCGCGCCCTACCGCACGTTCACATCTGCATGCTGGCGCGTCAGCACACGCCGAGCGGCTGGGCCGCCGAGCATCCCGATCTCGCCGATACTGCCCACCGGATGTGGGCGGACGAATGGCAGGCATTCCGTGCCGGATGGGAGCAGATGGTCGCCGCTTGATCATCTGGACGGGGCGGCGACCGCCGCCCCGTCAGGCATCAGAACGCGGCCCGGTTTGTCTTGGGCGCCCGCGCCAGCACGGCGGCCTCGAACGCCTGTTTGAGACGGCGATCGGCATCGGTGCCCGCTTCCAGGATGATCGAATTGGTACCCATGGCCGTGCTGCCCCGCAGCGTCGGCCATGCCGTATCAAGCTCGCCGCCGGTATAGGTCATGCCGCAGATCTTCGCGGCCTGCGGTGCGCACCAATGCCAGGTGAGTCCCTGATCTTTCACTGCATCGGGCTTGCCGTATTTGGCGGTGAGGTGTGCCTTCATCGCGGCATCGCCCATCGCGGTGTCCGGGATGGTCACCTCGACGCGCGACACGCTGTCGCCGCCGGCTGCTTGCGCAAACTGGATGTCGGCACGCTCCTGGTGTGGCCCCATGGCGATGATGTTGCTGATCCCCGCATAGGTGGAATTGGGCGCCAGCGCACCCTTGCGGTTCGCCACTTCCACCGCGACGCGCTGAGCGAAGGATTCCGTCTTGCGCGTCTCGGTCACCTTATATCCGGCCTGCTGCAACGCCGCCTTCACCTGCTGCGGCGTGTCGCCGAGCCGAATGCCGGCCACGTCCATGGTGGCCGGATCGGCGGCATAGGCGGGCGTGGTGAAAGCCATCAGGCTAGCGGCGACCGCCGCGAATATCATTCTGTCGTACATGGCTATGTCCTTTTGGTGACGCGGGATTAGCGGAGGGTCAGGCTGAGAAAGCCGGCGGTGTCCTGCGCGCCGGCGACGTGCCCGGCATCGAAGGCGTGGGCGACGCCGAGCCGCAGCGAGGAAGTCGGCGACAGCGCGGCCGACCAGCCGAGCTCGACATCCATCTCGCGTGCGGTAGGGGTCAGGTCGACGCTGGTCAGGCGGGTGGCGAGCACGCCGGTCATCAGATCGTAGGCGACGGGCGCCTCGACGACCGCACGGGCACGTTCGAGCCGGAGCGGTGATGATAGTCCGAGCGTTACGGTACCGCCGCCAAGGCGATGCGCGGCGTCGAGCGCGTAGGCGGTGCCGGTCATCGGACCGGTAAAGCGCAACAGGTCCGATCCGCCAGCGACGCGGGTGGTCGCGGCCGTCGCCCGTGCCGATAGCAGCACGCCTGCAATGCTGCGGCTGGCGATAAGGGTGGCCAGCGTCGTCCGGCTGCCGGACAGGGCAAAGCCAGCGGGGCCCCGCGCGCCCAACACCTGACCGCGTTCGGTCAGGTCGGACAGCTCGATACCGAGCCCCAACGGCGTCGTGAAGGTGGCACTGCGCAAAGTAGAGCGACCGTCGCGTGATGCGCCGGAAGCAAAGCCTGCCGACCAGCCGTTGCCGCTCCACGACGATGACGTGCCGACCGGCGCGGCGACGACACCGCGCAGGGCAGAACCGGCGATGCCCGCACCTTGCCCGACCGCGACATTGGCGCTGAAGCTGACCGTTTGTCCTGCTACAGGCGAGAAGGCGAAGGTGGCCGGGCGGCCGGAACGCGTCGTGGCCCATGGACCGATTGCAGCGGAGGCGAAACCGAGCTTCGCGTCGCTGGCACTCTTGGCGAGCCACGGCGGATCGATGGTCCCCAGCATCGCACCCGCCAGCAATCTCGAACCCCGGCTCCGTGGTCTGGCGGTGCCGGTCATGGCGAAGTCACGGCCATAGCGGTCGAAGACCGTCATCCGGGTCACGGTATCGGATAGCTGTCCGCCGCTACCGAATGGACCCGACAGGCTGAGCGAGGCATAGCGTGCTAGCGCCATGTCGGCAGCGGCAAAGGCACTGGTGGGCGCCTGGGCCTTCATCGCCGCCTCGACGTTGAGCAGCCCAGCGCCGAAGATCTGGTCGGCGCCCTTGTCGCCGAGGTCGGTCGCGGTATCGAGCAGGATGCGCGAGATCGCCTTGCCGCCAAGCTGGGGCCAGTATTGCTTGAGCAGCGCGGCGGCTCCGGCGATGGCGGGAGCCGCGAAGCTGTTGCCGGTGACCGTGGTTACCTGCCCGTCCTTGCCGACGACGCTGATGTCCGTCGCAACCACCGCCAGCGTGCGGTCCGCAAGATCGCCGGGCAGGCCGTTGCCGCTAGGCGGTCGCAGCGCACTGTCAACGCGGATGCCGAACAGGAAGTTGTCCATGTTCTCCAGATTGCTGCCGACAAGGTTGCGGGTGATCGTGCCGGGGCCGGCGCTCTTGTCGTCGACGAAATTGGAGACGGACTGGACGAGCAGACGGTCGGCTTTGACGACGCCGTCCATGGCGGCACGTTCGTCAGCGGCGATCTGGCCGCTATGCTCGCCATTGAGGCTCATCGAGATGACGAACGCCCCTTTTTCCACCGCATAGGTGATGGCCGGGGCGATGTTCATCGGATTGGCGCCATCGGCCTCCTTGATGACGGAGGTCGCGGTGACGTTCTCGAGATCGGGCGCCGCGATCTTTAGCGCGAGCAGCGTTGCGTCGTAGGCGACGCCGTGCACGCCGAAACCGTTTTTCGCGGCCAGCGCGACCGAGGCGACTTCGGTGCCATGACCTTGCACATCGTCGAGCGGGAAGGTCACCGTCTCCGGCGCGCAGGTGGCGCAACGCGCGACCTTATTCTCGAACGCCTTGCTGTCGGGCGAGATACGGCCGGCGAACTCGGCGCTGCTGGTGGCGATGCCAGTGTCGATGACCGCGATGGTCACGCCCTTGCCGGTGATGCCCCTGTCATAGGCATAAGCGGCCTTGGCGCCGACCACCGCACCGGACGCCTTGTACTCGGCGCTATCCGCAGCACTGGGCGGCGGGGCCGGTGTGGGAGATGGCGTCGATGTCGGGCTGGGCGTCGACGTGGGTGCAGGGGTCGGGATCGATCCGGACGAAGCGACGCCGCCACCGCCGCCACAGGCAGCGAGCAGCATGGCTGCCGAGATCACCGACGTTGTTTGAAATGCCTTCCGCCATTGGCGGCCATGTCCCGCAACCATACGCACCCCCGTGTCAGGCGATGCATCGGCTTCTCCAGCCGGCGGCATCGCCCCGTGAAACGAGGCGATGCCGGCCCGAAAGCCGGAAGTTGAGAACTCGCGATTAGACGAGCGCGCACGCCTTTAGATTCCCGGAGGAACCCTGGACATACGCGTGCGCCTCCCGGCCGAAACTGGTTCGGGCCGGGCATTCGGCTACTAATCGCGAGGTTCTCACGCCCCGGTCCGCCTGCTGGCGAACGACATTGGCTTAAGCGGAACCCGTTAACGAACCAAGTCCCGCCGTGCAGGAATGACGTTCGGGTTGCTGCAATATGCGGCAAGCTGGGCGACTTCTCACGGCGCAAACCGACTTATTTCTAGGTGCTTACCCTCTCCAGCAGTGACAATCTGCTGGAGAAAAGAAAATGAAGCGACGCCGCTTGCCCATGGTTTTCCGCGTGAGCGCCATGCTGCTGCTGACCGCCCTGACCGCCGGGCAATGGTGGCAGCGCCAGCCCGCCGGCAGCATCGCCGGCTGGGTGCCCGCCATGGCGGAGGTGTATTGCCCGGCCGCAGCGATCCACCGCGCGGGTACCATCGCGGACAGCGCGCGAACCCTCGATGGCTGGGCCTATGCCGTGATTGGCAACGCCATCTTCCGCGATGACCGCGATCGCTGTCGCGTGAAGAGGGGGAGATCGGCCGGGGCCGAGCGAAGCCCTGACGAGCAATGAAAATCGAAGGGGCCTGATCCGGACCAGCCGGTCCGGGGATCACGCACGTCCACAAAGGCTCCATGTCCTCCATGATCCACGACGCTTTGCCGACCGCCTCGGTTGCGCTGATGAACTATGCCCTCGCCGCACTCGGCTGCGACGAACCCGCGCCGCTCTTCGGCAACTCCGGCCTGCCCGGGGCGGTCGAATGCCTCGACCATAACGTCATCATCGCGATGACCCCCATCACCGAGCCAATGTTCGATCAGGCGCTGCTGCGCTGCGCCGCGACCCGCAGGCGGGACACGATGTTGATCAAGCACGGTTTTCACCCCGAGACGATCGACCCCGTCCGCGTCGATGTCGCGCTGCGCTCGATCACCGGCCCGCTGCTGCTCACCGACCTCAACTTTTTCCGCGACCGTGATCAGGGCCTGCATCTGGTGCCCGCTCGTGGCGGGCTGTCGGTGAAGCTCGGCCATCACGGTGTCGAGATCGGCACCCGGTTGCCCTGGGACTGCCTGTGGGACCGCGCTGCCGGGCTGGAGTGCGCCGCCGCCCAGATCGTGCGCGCCTGCCGCAGCGAGAACCAGGGTTGAGATGAACGAGACGATGAACGGCCCCGATGCGGGGATGAAACAAGGAGATAGAATGATGACCGCCACGACCTTCGAAGCCGCCGTCACCCGCGCCGTCGTCAAGCTGCTGCTCGGCAACCGCAAGCTCAAGCCCGGCGTCGTTATCACCGGTGGCGATGCGCTCGGGATCGAGGACAAGATCGAGATGGGCCGCCATGCGGTCGAGACCGACAACGATCTGCTCCACCTCGAATTTCGCAACCGTCCGACCCCGGCGCTGACCGGCATCGCCCTGTTCCTGCCGCGCGACGGCCGTTGCCATATCCAGAGCGGCTGCCGCGTGTGGCTGTCGAAGGCGGGCAACCGCGGGCTGATCCTGCCGCAGGCTCATGTCCGCGGGCATTTCCGGCTCGCTCCGCGGGAGATCGTGCACATCGACGGCAAGCCCGCCGACGATCTGAGTGAGGGCATCGAACGTGCCAGCGCGTGGCTGACCCGGCAGGTCATGCGGCCGGGCGTCCAATATGACGACGCGCAATGCACGCTCTGGGCGCAGGCCGCCTGACGGATCGGGGCGAGGTCTATCACCCTATACGGACGAGCCGGCCAATTCGGACGCGCACCAATAAAATTGGTACCTTCGTGTCCGAATATGCTGTCCTGTCCGTATAGGGTATGAGGAGGCGGTCGTCGTGTTCAAGGCGTCGTTCTTTATATTGCTCGGCGCCTAAGCTGGCATTGGTGCGGCCTGCTTTTGGGACAATCCTGCCATTTGTATGCGCCCTGCTGAACGGCAACTATCGTCAGAAGCCGTCGTTCAGGCGCTCGCCCGACCGGCATCGCAGAACGACATAACCTGGCCGGTAGCGGACTGGCAGCCTATGAATTTTGAATCACTGAAGCCGACACACTTTCGTCTAGCTAGTGAACGGAGCGGACATGCGCGCGTGTCATTTGTCGAATGGAATGTTTGACGCGTCAGGCGCAGTCATTGGCGCTCCAATAAGGTCAGCGAATTGTTGATGAGGAATCGATTGAAGAAAGGTTGGGATATCTAACGAGTTCAATGAGAACCGGGGCTCAGGATTGGGAATGCAAAAACAGGGAGAGGCTACATTGCCTTCATGCTCGACCAAGCCGTCGAAGCCACTAAAGCATGTCATGTTTACGTGCTCCGCGCGATAGTGCAGAAACAATGCATAAGAGAGAACTCCAACGTGCCGACGAAGATGCGGAAGCATCAAATCTGCAGGATCGATCTCATTAAATTGTACAGCGATGAACGCCGGGTGATCGCCTGAAAACTGAGTTGCTGCCTTCCGCATTGCCGCCAACAGCGGCTTGGACGTATCGTCTTCCTTCTTGCTACGCATCACAATTAGGCAACCAGCGTTTTCGGTGATTGTGCCTGCGGCATGGCAATTGCACCCCCATCTACTCTGACACGCGGCGCTCAGGCTCGCTTGGTTGTTGATCGTGACACCCTGCATCTCCTCATCAAAATTGAGCATCGTGATCTCGAACGACGCCGAAGCGGCATTCCCGTTATTGCCGCTCGAAAGTAAATCAGAGAGATTTTGTCGCAAATGCTTCTGTTCGCTTAGTTTGGCAGACAGGCGGTCAGCTAAGTCGACTAGTATAACTTCGCGATGAGACCGTTTCATCTGCGTTGCGAAGGCCGGAGTCATCGCATCGATGAAACGATAGAAATCTTTGCGGTGAATCTGCCTTCCAGCGTCGGCAGAGAGGCTTTTACATTCCACTTCGCCACGAATGTTTTCCAGCGAAAAGGCGACATCAAATTGGCCCGTGCCCTCAAGGTCCGGGAATTCGAGATGAAATCCGTCAATGGCGAGGCGCTGCGCAACGTCCATCTCAAGGTACAGCGCCGCGAAACCGGTTTCGGCCTTAAGCGCGTCTCTGAGGCGGCCAATGAGGACATTCTTACCCTTGTCGTTCAGCGCATCATGCACCTCGACCACGGTAGCCGCGAAATGGAGGCCAGCCCGTGCCTGCATGTCCGTATATTCAGGGAGAAGACGACCTTCCTTTGCCAGCACGTCGCATTGGAAGCTGATCGCCAACTCCAGCCAATGATAGTCAGCGACGATTTTCCATCGATATCGCGACCGGCGTTGTTCCTCATCTAGCTGGTCAGCGCGTTTGAACCAACGCTCTCGTCCGACCAACGAAAGAAATCGCGGGAGATAGGTTGCGAGGTCCTCGAGTGCGGTCGGCCGCAGCAATTGCATTATTTAACCCCATCACCGGCTTCAGTTAAGTTTGAAACCGAGTCCGTCGCATTTGAAGGGATTGCGCTACTCGAATTGACGCGCGGGTCGATACTTGCATCATTCGCTTGATCCAGCCGGGTTGACGAGGCTGCGAGAAGTTGTTGCAAGCCACCTTCGCGCACCCAATTCGTCACCATGGCACCGATGAATAGCATCAGGATTAACGCGATGACCCTATAGTAGGTTTGTTCGCGTTCGACCGCGTGGATGCGGCTGGTCAGGTCTTTATCAACATCCTTGATTTTTTTATTGATGCCGGCGATTGATTGCAGTTCTCCGGAAATGCTAGGTATTAATTCTGCCGGGAATGAGAGTTGAGCCGCATTTTTTCGGCCCAATTTCGTCGGGCGGTCGAGGCTCGACAGCCAAAGTAGGAACATTGGCTGCCCCTGCCGAAGGTGGACCGGCACCGGTCCCGCATTGTAGACAGAGAAGATCAGACGCCCCTTGAAGCCAGGATCTACATGAAACCCCGAAACATTGATGAGGCCGCGCCACTTGATTTTTGCTTTGATCGATATGAAGCCCAGCGCATCATCGGGCATTTCTACGATTTCCTCGGTTAGTAGAAATGCAAACTGGCCCGACGGAATCGTGAACGCATCACCATCAGCCAGCTTGCGAATTGTAACGCTTTCTGGATCTTCAGATTGATCGCTTGGAGAAACATAGATCTCGCGACCCATGCTCAAGGTATATGCTGAACAATCTATTCGGTCTTTGTCGAATGGCGCGATGAGCGCTGGCAAACGTGTGGATAGCGTTTCCCCGCTCCAGAACCCCATCGTCCCCATCATGCTCCTCCCGTTTGTCAAAATTCGTTACACCAGTCTGACAAGCCGTCTTATAGATTTGTCAGAAATATGAACGAGCTGACAATATGATCATCGCGCACGGCATCGATTTGGTCGACATCGCCCACACCGCGCGTTTGTTCGCTGATCCGACCGATCAGCTCCTGACCAGATGCTTCACGTTAAACGAACAGGAATCTGCCGGGACCGGCGCCGATCGCGTCGCGCGTCTGTCCGGGCGACTTGCCGTCAAGGAGGCCGTCATGAAAGCGCTCGGCACGGGCTTCTCGGGCGGGGTCAGTTTCCTCGGCATCGAGGTTATAACGCTGCCTTCCGGCGCTCCGACAATCGCCTTGCATGGCGAAGCACAGGCACGCGCCGAGGCGCTTGGCATCGTGTCTTGGCTGGTCAGCACCAGCCATGAAGGTGACATGGCCATGGCGAGCGTGATCGCTCTGGGAACTCAGAGCGCGCCGAGATAGCTGATCGTGCGGGCGTCGAGATCGACCGAAATCTCACCGCCGTTGTTGGCGAGAACCTGCCGCCATACCGCGAAGCCTTCCAAGATCGCTCGCTCCCAATCGGCTGCGGTGGCGCCGCCGACCTCCAGATGCGACGTCATGCTCTGGATCGTGCGCAGCAGCCCGTAGTCGATTTCGCTGACGCCATCGAGGAAGCTATGCACGCGCGCATAGTCGAAGGCCAAGGCGGACACGCCTTCTTCGATGATCCGAGCCCGGCCGCCGTCCTCTACCTCGTCGAGCAGCGGGCGGCTCTTGCGCTTACGCTTGAGGAACGCCCGCAGGTTCGGCGACCAGCCCAGAACCGCCGCATAGGCCAAGTGGAAAACATCATGAAATCGGTAGCCGTCGGGATCATAGGCATTGTCGCCCAGCAGCGCCCCGATCCCCTCGCCATTGATCGTCATCCGCACTTTCGGCCTCGGCCCCGTCTCGTACTCTTCGGCCAGGCGCACGATCATCTGGCGCGGCAAGCGCTCGAGGTCGGGAAATTCGGAATCGCGCTGGGGCGCCTGCGCACTGGTGGGCGCAAAACGCGCGCGAACCTTGTCGAGGTTCTTCTCGGCGATCTGATCGAGGTCGAGGCCGAACTTGCTCGCGACATTGGCGATGTACCATAAGAGGTCGCCAAGCTCTTCGCCGACCCGGTCCTTGAAGAGACGGTGCGCCGCGCCGTCCCGCAAATGCTTCTTGTATTCGCTCAGCAGCTGTCCAGTCTCGCCGGCCAGGCCCAGCATCGGCACGATCAACGCCGTCGCGGCTTCGTCTTCACTGGTTCCCGGCACCTTGTCGGTAAGCAGCGCCTGCGCTTGATAGGCTTTTAGATCCACCGCAATGCTCCCGACCTAGACGCTTTCATCTTGCGTATTTGCAGCGCCCGGCCGAGTTGCCTCAAACGCTTCGTTCGGCACCGCACCTGCGGCAATACGATCATTGATACCCCATTTAGGGGGATACCAGAATTCGATGGGCTGGGCCTGTGCGGCGAACTTCTGTTTGATTCGCGTGCGGCCAGTGAGACCTGCCGCTTCAGGATGCGCCACGCGGGCATATTTATCGACTTCGCAAAACAGGTTCTGGCAATCGATGAGCTGTAGTGGCCGCCCCCAGAGCGAGGGAAATTCCAGGCCCAGCCGCGCACATTCCTGCTCCTGCCGGTCGGCCATCAAGCGGATCAGTTCAGCATCGCTCAGGCCGCCCGTGTCGGCGAAACATTTGCGCAGGCCGTCGCGGGCGCCCGGTCCTGGGATCACGAAATCCATTTCGGAAAAGTTCGTCACCTCGCTGTAATTGACGTCGGTGACAAACTGATAGGCGAGAAAATCGCCGATCGTCGGATAGGCGCGCAGCAACTCGAAGCCGCGTTGCATCGTGCGCGCCGATGCAAGCTTCTGCGGGAGGGACTGCGCCATCATCATCTCAAGGAGCTTAAGGTGATTCTGGTGCTTAGCCTTGTGGCCGAACGCTGAACTGCCCGGCGGCATGATATAGGCGGCCGAGTAGATACGGTGCCCTTCGGCCATCGCCCGGGTCAGGACGGCGTCGTAATGTTCGAAGCGGTAATCTGCGAAAATGACCGATCCGAGCGCGCCTTCGAGCTTCTCCCAAGTCTCGATCTTGTTGAACAATTTGAACAGCAGGATGCGGAACACCACTTCGTCGATAGAAGTAGGAAGATCCTCCCGATAGATCACATGGCGGATCAGATACTGGCTCACGCGATCGGACGCCCGGTAGGCGTTGGTGAATTTGAAGACGGCCATCACCGGATTGTCGGTCCACGGCCATGGGGTGCCGAGGGCGCGGCGATAGAATATCCGTTGCCGCTCAGCCGCGAAGCGCCAGTAGCTGTCGTAGACGGCTGTCGTCTTGGCCGGCGCCAGATGGCTCGAAATGATCATCGGCGCCGCCGGCGCCGCCGCGGCGGAATATTCGAATTCAAGGGTCCGCGACGTCGCTGCGGGAATCTTGGCAGGGCGGCCGCGCTTGCGACCGCACGGGGTACCAGTCTTGGTCACAGCGCGTCAGGCCGGCTGCGCGGCGAGCTGGAGGGACGCAGACGGCCGCGGCGCCGGCGGAGCCGGCGCCACGCAGGCGCGGGCTGCCTCGATCAGCGGCTTCATCGCGCTGTCCGTTTTGGTGATTCGCTCCAGCTTGGCCACCCCGATCGTCACGTTGAGACGCGCGAGCGGAATGCCCATTTCATGCGCCATGAAAGCGGCGAGCTGGGCGAGCCCGAGATAGTTGCCATAAGCTTTATCGAACAGCTGCTGGGTGGCGTAGAAGGCATTGGCGACCAGACCAGCCTTCGTGGGCACAAAGCTCACATGCTGAAGGCAGGGAAAACCAAGCTGGGCGGTCGCGCTATGGTCGCGGGCGGGGTCGAAGGTCGTTGCCTGCCACATCGACCGGCGCACGCCAGGGCGGCTATCATACTGACTCAAAATCCACTCCAACTGGTTTCCGTCGCAAGGGCCGCGGCCGTACATCATCAGCCGCTCGAAATAGAGGCCCTTGCCATTAGCTTTGGGATTCTGGGCGCGATAGAAGGGGAACGCCATTTTATAGAATTCGAACAGCTTGGCGCGGTCGCCCTGCGCCATGGTCCAGAGCCGCTGCGGGAAGATCGTGTAGGCGACGTCCTCAACGTCCCGCTTCTTTTTCTTGCTCAAAAGGGCATCCAGTGCGGCGCGAACCTGGGTATTTTCCGGGATTTCATACCCGTCGCCGAACCCATCCATGGTAAGAACAAGCGGGGCAATCTCATTTCCCTGATGCTCAAGAACGTGGAGCAAGGTCCGGGCATAGGCCTCGGACACGCTCTTCGCCGCGATCATCAATGGTTCCGGATTCTCCGGTCGGGATGCCTTACTCATCTGCATCATCCTCCAAATGGCGGAATTCGGCACGCCCGACATAGGCCGTGCGCGCAATACGCCCGAAGGCGGCCCAGTCGGTTCCCGGGTGATCGATACGGACCAGGCCCGGGCGCTTCGCCTCGAACAGGCGTCCGCTCTCCAGATCAGCGACCGGCACCACGGCGTCGCCGTGCGCGACCGTGCCGGTCGGAAGCAGCAGGAAGTGCCCGACCTCAGCATCGATCGCATGGCCGCCCCATGCCTCGTCGGCGACGATGAGCGGGTTCGGGGTGAGCGAACCGAGGATGTGGGCGCGTAGCGTGCGGGGCGTGAACTTGTGCAGCGCGTCCGCCCGAGCGCGGCTGATCATCGCCTCGCCCCACAGCAGGTGCGTGACGAGCGTCGAGTACCCCACGCCGAACAGGCAGGCGATGCGATAGATATCGATCGGGGTCGCGGTTTCCGGTTTCAGGTCGCGAACGGCGAAGGCATTGCGCAGCCCCAAGGTCGGCACGAGGGCATAGGCGGCGAAGGTGTCGGCGCTGTATTCCTCGGGCACATTCCACGGGCGGACCAGCTGGTTCTCGCGCAGCTCGTCGATTGACGATCCATGCCCGAGCATATGGTGGCCCAGTTCGTGCGCGCAATTATAGGCGCGGCGCGGCAACGGGCGCTTGCTGGAGAGATGGATGCGCGGCGGCGAGCCGCGCTGGTACATCCCTTCCATGTTGATGTCGTTGAAGGTCACGCGAACCCCGTGCGCTTCTGCAATCGAATAGATGCAGACCGGGTTGACCAGATCCTTGCCGGCTTTCAGCCGCGCCGTGATCGCTGCCTTCATGGCCTTGTCTGCCAAGGCGCGGCGGTTGTGCATCATCGTCTTGGCAAGCGCTTTCATGGGTTAGGCTCCTTTCTCGTCATCGTCGGACTTCATGGCGGCGATGAGCTTCAGGAGGCGGTCGAGGTCATCGGGCTTGAGTTTGCTAAGCTCGCGAGCAGCGAGCTGCAGCTTGGGATCGTCGGTCGCGGCACGTTCGGGCGCGTCGCCCAGCAGCCACGACAATTTGGTGTCGTAGAGGTCCGCGAGCTTCGCGAGTTCGTCGGCGGTGATCCGGCGATTGCCGGCTTCCATTTCGGAAATCGTGGGGCGGTGCATGTTCATCAGCTTGGCGACCTGACCTTGCGAGAGGCCGGCAGCCTCACGCGCGGCACGAAGGCGCGTCGGAAGTGTCGCAGTCTTATCCGAGGGTGCGTCGGTCATCCCGCCACGGCCTCTTCGGCTTCCTTGGCGTCCTGCGCTTCAAGGATTTTGAGAACGAGCGCGACGGTCTGGTTGATCGCGAGCGGCAGTTTCGTGTCGTCATCGACAAAGATGTTCGCTTCGCACGGGATAGACTTGCCCAGCGCGATGCCTAGCATGCCGGCAGCGACCGGCCAGACCTTGCTGGTGAACTTCGGCAAGGCTTCGGCAGGCTTCGTGCCCCCGTCGATCGTGGGGCAGTCTTCGCCGCTCAGCATCTGCACGGTCTGCAGCACTTCGATCAGCTTGGCCTTGATAATGTTAGCGTCCATCGCGACTCTCCGTCTCTTACGGGTGGTAAGATATGCTTACCACCCGTAATGTCAAGGGTGCGGCTTGCCAGTTTGGGCATGGCAGTATCACGCGGTCACGGTCACGGTCGCCGCCATCGCCATTCCAATCTCAATATTCGCTACGATAATCGGAGGTCAGGCGCATCTGATCGGCCAGGTCGTCGAGAACTGCGATCGTCGTTTCAAGCAGCAGTCTCATGCGATCTGGGTCATTCCAATAGGCGCTGCCGTGCTTGCCGCCGTGGAACAGGTTGTTGCGCACGGTTTCAGGACCGCCGCCTTGGTGTCGAAATGGCGACAACTGGGCGCATTGCTGCCGGACGATTCTGCGCTCAGCGAATGGCCGGTTTTAGCTGAATCTGTCGTTCGAAGCCCAACCGTCGAACGACGCATTCTGGTCGCTTACCGCCATTTGAAGGTGTTCAGGTGGCAGCATTTCATTCGAACCGCTTGACCCAGTCTATTTGGGCGCTCGCTTGAACCAACGCAGACCAGTCGAGGAACGACCAATCGACCTTGTGCAATTCGCGGTTCAGGATCGTCAGGCGAACGCCCTGACCATATTTGCCCCCGACCGTGGTCGCGGCATGGCCGCAAATCTGGTCGACGATCCGCTCGAGCACGCCTGCTTCAAGGGCGAGGTCCTTGAAACCGTGCCGGAAGCTGTGAAAGACCAACCGCGCATCGGTCGACACGTGACGATCGATGATGCGGTTGGCGATGCGCGAGGCCTCCTTCGTCCGCTTGCCGAAACCGTTGGGAACCAGGTCAGGGAATAGCCGGGTGTGTCCGGCCTTTTTCACCGCGTCGATATATTCGCGAAAGCCCAGCTCGATCAGCTTGGCGTGGACCGGTACGAGTCGGCGTGAGGTGGCCGTCTTGATCGATTTGGCGTCATCGCTGGCACCGGTGGCGTAGTCGTCGATGTCGATATAGGTGATGGTGCCGTCGGTCTTCACATCGGCCACCATGGCCTGGCCAACTTCCTCCAGCCGCGCACCCGTCGTCAGGCCTAGGAGGAACAGCCAGTACAGCGTCATGTCGCTGACCAGCCGATCATGCTTCCACGTCGCGGGGGCGGTGAACAGCGGGCTGGCGAACAGCCGTTGCAGTTCCTGTTCCTGGAAGGTCTGGCGAGGGGCGGTGCCAGTCTTGGAATAGCCGAGGATCGGCACGTCGCGGCCCTCGTTGCGGCTGATCCACTTCTGGCCCTTGGCGAAGCTCAGCAACGCCTGAATCGCGCCGACGCGCTTCTTCAGCGTCGCCGGACTGATCCGGGGCGCATCGGAATGCCGATGGCGCTCGAGGCGCTCGGTGAAGGTCAGTTCGCGATCCGCGCGTGGCATGGAGGCGGGCAGATGGGCTGCCTCATCGCGGTAATCGAGCAGATCGTTGTTGACGATCTCCTCGACGGAGACGTCCCCCAGAAAGTCGATGAAGTCCCGGGTCGCGCCTTCATATTCGTGCGCGCTCTGCAAGGACGGCTGCATCACCGCCTGCCAGTCGGCAAACAACTCCATCAGGCGGAGGTCGGGCCGCAGGCGACCCGATGTCGGTCGACGCTTGCGGGCCTTCGGGGCTTCGACGGGAACCGCGTCGAGATAGGCCGTGATCGCCGCCTCGATGCCGTCGGGCAGTTCGGCGGCACTCACATCATTGTGGCGGGCGATCTGGTCAACGACCCGGCCGATCTGTTCGGCTCTGGCTTCGGGTCGGAAGTTTTCGTTGCCCCAGCGCCAGATCGTGCCGGGTGCGTGGCCTTGAACCGGCTTGCGTCCGGGATGATCGCGGAAAAGCGCGGCGTTGTTCGCCAATTCCCACCATTGCTGATCGCTCAGCGGGCTGGGGGAACTGCATCCGGTCGGGGTCGCGTTCCACAACCCGCGGTCCAGCTCCAGTCTGGCCAGCAGCAGACGTTCGATGCCATCGAGACCGCCGGCCTTCAACTCGGGGCCCTGGAAATAGGCGGCTACCATTTCGTCGGCACGGTCGCGCGCGGAAGGGCAGGGGCTGCCAGTCGCTTTCAACCGGGTCCGCGCCTCTTCGAACCGCTGTTCGAGGGCGGCGTTAGCTTGGAGGAACAGCACCGTGGCTTCGCTGCCATTCTTGGTGCCCAGCGACACCTTCCACAACGCCTTGCCGTCGAATGCGGGGCGGAGCTTCTCGGGGATCTGTCGGCGCAGGTAATAAACGCCGGTCGAAGGATGTTTCCAGGGTGTCGCCATGAGGGCCATTTCAGTGCTCGCTGTACCTGTGCGCTGTACCAGCGAGCGGCAAAGAATGGCTTAATCGCGCAGTTCCGCGCTCTTGAGCGCAGATGGTGACCCCTACGGGAGACAATGCCAACTTTGAAGAATGGCGGAAATCTGCGGTTTTCTCGGTGGCGTCTCCATTGCCGCTGTACCAGTGACAGGTTCCTGTCGCTGTACCTGTGGCATGCCCGCGCCGCGGCGACGCCGCGACATATGTGTAGTACGAGTTTTTGGATGGCTTGCCCAGCCGAGTTTAGGGTTGAGCGATCGGATCCTCTATCCAGATCGCCGCTGCCGCATTGTCTCGCCGAAAGCGCTTCAGCCTCATCGTAGGTTCGCCAACAACGCAGGCTGCGTACTGGAGCTTTTGATCTATCTCGCTGCCAATGATGTAGCCCCGAACCGTTGCCCCCGGGGGCGCGTATTTCCTAGCCACCCAGCCCATGTACCGGCAGATCTGGCCGAAAACCTTGTCGGACGCGCGGACCTTCTTGAGTTCGATCACCACGAGGTCGCCGTTGGTCGCCTTGGCGAAGAGGTCCATGGTGCCGACCGTCGTCGGCTGCTGTCGCCCGTGTCCTTCAAGGACGAGGCCTGGCTCGATCGCGTCCAGATGCTGCGCCAGATAGTTCTCGAGGTCGCGTTCGAGAAATGCGCTTCGCTCGAATTCCTCAACTGTCCTACCGCCCCGGGCGGCGGCCGGCAGTCGTCGAAAAGCCTCGACGGCTCGGTCGAACTGGGACGTGTCGAGATAGTGATCGACTGCCTCCACCAGGTCCTGGGTGACGTCGGAGGCTCCATAGGCAGCGATGCAGTCGGCCACCGACGCGAAGGAAACCCATTCGGCGCCCTCGGCATGCTCCCGTACTCTCGCGCGGATCTCGTCGCGTCGTTTCCCGATCAGTCTGACGCCCACGCGACCTCGGCCATCGGTGACACGCTTAAGATACGACGCGCAGCGGTGGAAGGTCATGCAGTATCCCGCATCCCTAGCCCTTCGACGAAACGTCTCACCGCAGGCCTCCACGACCTCGTCCTGCGCCCTGGCCCCCAACCGACGCCACGCTTGGATCAACCCTACCGCTTCGTCGACGTCGTTCGTTCGCGTTGTGCCGACGAAGAGCGTGACCTCGTCGCGCGTCAGCTCTCCGTCGACCCGCAGCAGTATCTCCAATAGCGCACGGTGAGGAAAAAGACGTAAGGGCCCGGGGTCGTTTACCGGCGTGCGCAATTCGTAGCGCCAGAGCACCCGTTCGATCAAAGCAACCGGGTCACGCCCGTCAATCAGCTCTCCGGCCATGGGAGTGAGGCGAAGGATTCCCTGATCGATCCAGCAGAAACCAGCATTGTCGAGCGCCTTCCGCAGCATGCGGGTGCCCGCGGGCTCACCGGTGGTCAGCCCTTCCGCGCGAAGTCGCCTGTTGACGGCAAGGTCGCTCCAGGGCTGTCCGTCAAATTCCTGGAGCACCGCGATCTGCTCTCGAAGACGATCCGGATCTATCGTCGCGTGCGGAAAATACCAGAAAGCCTCGTCTCGGCGAAAATCACGAACCAGGTTGCGCCATACCTCATCCACGATCACTGCACCTGGAAAGTGAGTTGGCCCGAATATGTGACCAGATCGATCTTGGTGCTGTGCGCATGTCGTGCCGCGACGAGCTTCGCGTCGATGTTCGATCCCACGATCATGCCGGAGACATCGCCGCCCTTGGCCAGGTTCTTCTTAACCCAGCCCATGTATCGGGACAGCTGACCGAATACCTTGTCGGCAGCGCGACCCTTTTTCAGTTCGATGACGACGTACTCGCCGGTCTTCTTGTCTCGCGCGAGAATGTCGATAGGGCCGACGGTGGTTTCGTACTGCCGGCCGATGAATTCCAACGGACGTTTGACGAAGGTGGCGAAGGACGAAAAGTTCGCCTCGATGGCATCCTCCAGCATCTTCTCACTCAGCAGCATCTGCCTGAAGCGCTTCAGGTCGGCTGCGCTTGCACCCATGCTCTTTTTGACTGCAGTTGCCGCCTCGACATCGCCGCGGGACGTGTAGATCTCCAGTGCCGTTTCACGATCCGCCTTGGCGGTTGGGTCGCCCATCCAGGCGAAGAACGCCTTCTCACTGTCGAATGCGATGTAGGTGCCGTTCGTCGCGTAATTTTCGATCCAGGTGCGCACGTCGTTCCGGATCGCGCCCTTCCGAAGCTGAAGGACGTGATCGCTCGACATCTCGAATAGCCCTGAGAGGAGCCACATCCTCACGGCGTAGGATCGGTTGAGGCGTACGGTGTTGAGGAGCGATCCCCGCTTCGTGCCGCCGATCTGATAGGCGTCGCATAGGCGAACGACCTCGGCGCGCTGTTCGGGATCGAGGTCACGAAACAGCTCGATCTGCTCCAGGACCTTATCGATGTCTCCAATCCGCTTGGCCTTCGCGACGAACAAGGCATACTCGACGGTCGAGATTCCATGATCAAGCGACTGTAGTAGACGGACCAGGAACGGAACGGGATGAAGCTGGATCGCGCGGTGGACCGAAGAGCCGATGGAGGGATTCCAGAACTGGTAGCGACGCGACTGCATGGCCAGGATGGCGGCCTTGTCGTCAGCTTCCAGGAACTTTCGTCCGACGGGCGTGAGTTCTACCAGGTCGTCTGGATCGACCCATGCCAGGCCGAGCGTTCCGACCACCTGCTTGAGCATGCGAGCGAGCGCCGGACCTTCCGCTTCGGATACCCCGAGCTCGTTCAGGCGCGCGACGTAGTGCTCCTGACACTCCCGCCACGGTCGAGTGCCCTCGAACTCGACAAGCGGCGCAAGCCGGTCGCGCACGGCGTCGACCGTGACCGCTAGGCCCTTCGGCTGGTACCAGTAAGCGTGATCGTTGGCGTATACGCCGACGAATCGCTTCCAGCTTGAGGGTAGGACGGGGCGCGCGACCTTGGTTGCCATTATACCAGCTGCATCTGTCCGTCGTCGTCGCCGGTTTCAGGTGCACCGCGGCCGTACGTCTTACGCCGGTGCTTGGCGGCGGCTTGCTTGCCAGAGGTGCCGGCCTCCTCAGCTGCAAGCGCAGTGAGTTCCTCCTTGCCCGGGTACTTGGCGCGGCCGACGAGGAGCAGCGGATCGGCCGGATTCAGCTTGCTCATCCGCCGCCGGGCATAGTCCAGGTAGCGCTCGCTGATGTCGATCCCGATCCAGCGGCGCCCCATTCGTTCGGCCACGGCGCAGGTGGTTCCGGTGCCGACGAAGGGGTCCAGCACGATCTCGCCTTCGAAGCCTTCAGCGGCGCCATTGGTGTAGAGACGCATGAGCCTTGCGGGCAGCTTCTCCGGAAATGGGGCCGGGTGCCCCTCCTCGCGCTTCACGTCTTCGGGGTACATGAACCAGACCTGCTGGGCCAGGTCCAGCCATTCGGTCCTGGAAAGCCGGTTGGCTTCCTTCACCTCGTCCGAGAATTTCGGCGGTTTACCTGGCTTCACGTAGACGTTGATGAATTCGATCGTATTGTTCTCGATGATGTTGCCTGGCTGCGGGTAGCTTCCGAACATCATCTTTGAAGTTTGCTTCTGCCAGACGAATAGGCTGTAGCGCTCGAGGTCCGTCTCCGCGAGGATGCGCGCTTCGATATCGAAAGCGATATTCTTGAGGTGTCGCGTGTGCTGCTCGATCACCGCCTTCGGGATCGGCATGATTGGCGAATTGATGCACAGCTTGCCGTTGGGCCGAAGGACGCGGGCGCATTGGCTCCACACCCGCTGCATGTCGTCCAGATAGGCGTCGTAAGTGCTCCAGCCCGTGCTGTCGCCATCGTACTCCACCGCCGTCCAATACGGCGGGGAAGTGACGATCATGTCGATGCTACCATCGGGCAGAAGCTGCATCACGTTGGCTGCGGAGCCCGCATGGAACTGCCCGATCATCTCGTTGAGCAATGGATTTCCTGTCAATGTTCCAACGTGTCGATTCATTTGTGTCCCCTTTTCGGGTTCTACGGTTCCTGACCCTGCGATGCCAAGCGTAATGCGGCGTCCTGAGTTGATCAGCGCGTGAGGTCGTCTAACTTCTGATGGAGCGATGCCAGTCTCGCTCGACGGTGATGGTCGGCTGGCGGCGAAGCCTGTGACCGGTCGCCTGGCGGTGGCGCGAGAAGTGCGTCCGGTGAACTGAGCCAGTCGTTCGGAATCATCCGGGCTGGTACATGCAGATACAGGCTTGCGGGTGTGCGCCTTCCGGTCTGCGCGCTCGCCGCCTTTCCCGAGCTGATGCATCCGATCCACGCCAAGCTGCGAGCAATGTGTAGAGGGTTCGTTCGGGTCAGGGGCGGGTCGAAGCAGCCGAAGAGATAGGCGTCGACACCTGTTCGATTTTCCTCCCATTGCCCCTCGTTTATAAGTCTGCAGCCATAGGGATCTTCGGGACGCGCTCGACCTGTCAGCACCGCCTCATGATGATTTGCATAATCCTCGATTTTCACGTCGATGTTGCGACCGTTTACGAAAAGGTCGGCTTCGTCCCGATGGTAGAGGCCATCCGTGGCGTCGATCATCTCGTGGAGTATCTGCACTGGATCGAGGTCGAGCCGCACGGCGGCGCCGATGTCGCCCATGTAGCCGACGATGCTCTCGCATTCGTTCGGATAGGGCTGACCCGCGTGAGCTTGGCGCAGGCGCGTGTTGCGGAAGCGATTCTGAAAACGCTCCCTACGCTGCTCGGAAAGGAATAGCGCGACGTCGAAGGACCAACGTGGAAGCTGTGTCCGGATCGGCGCTCGACCGCGCTGAATTTCTTTGTCGTTACCCCACATGCGTGGGTTGTAGGATGGTATTCGGCTTCCGCCAAATACGACGTGTTGGGCAATTGAAACGAGACCGACGCTATGCGGCCCGACCGCTTAGAAGAGAGAATAGGCCTGGCTCTCTGACCCGCTGGATGCGATCGTCCCACGAGAACTGCTTCGCGGACCGACGCACCGAGCCGTCAGCGGCGGTAATCACAATCTCTTTCTGGTCCCGAAGAAACGCGAGCTGGCTGTCGACGATGTCGCCGACGACGGGCGTGTCGTTGCACCGTGACACGAAGATGGCCTGCTTCGTCAACGGAGCGTCATCGCGGATGGCGGCGGCATGAATGAGCCGGGGCAGCTGGTCGAGCACGGCGGCTTCCGACCGGCTCCGTGCGTTGTCGTTGAAGCCGAAGTCGAGCACGTCCTCGCACACGTCCACGCCGGGGATGAAGCCCAGCGCATTGAAGCCGGTCCGACCGAAGTGCTCGAACGTGTTCTCCAGCCCCCAATGGATCTTGCCCATCTCCTCGCGCGCCTGGTGATGCTTGGAGAGGTGAAGTAGCCAATAGTCGCGGTTCGACTTTTCGGGGTGGATGAAGAAGGGCGTGTAGAACGCCGCTCCCGTCCGGGCCTGGATGTGCCCGTAGACGGTGTTCTGGATGATCCGCTTCCACCCCTTCTGCTGCTTCAGGGCGATCAGGGCTCGAATGTCGTCACGGTCGTAGTCGATCGCGGTGAGCGCGCGGAAGTCGGACATCTTGTCGCTCAGCAGATTGACCAGGCTGTCGACCATGAACGTCAGGATCACCTCCGGATTGGCGAGCTTGCCCATGATCTCCCGGATCGTGGCGAACGTGACGTCGCTCCAGCCATACTGATCCAGGAAGAACAGCGAACGGTGGGCGCGACCCTTTTTCTGGATGCGCCTGATCACGCCCGGGCAAGCTGCCTCGAAGGTCGAGGTGATGATGCGGATGTCCCTGTCGATCCGGGCACCATGACCGCGACGATGCAGCTGGTCGCGTAGAAACTCCACATGGTTGGGGTTGTCGTCGATGAAGACGAAGTCCGCCTTGATCTCGAAGCCAAGGACGCGGGCAGCATCCAGCTCAGCCTGCGCGCGTTCGACGGCCGCCAGCATCCGGAGGGGTGACCCGTCGACTTCCATGCCTTCCAGGACATATCGGCCGCCGCCGCAGAAACCGTCCACAATGGTAAGGTTCAGCGCGCGCTTGAGATGATTCCGGGTGAGTGTCCGAATGTACGCGGCGATGTACCGGTCGAACACCTCATGCTTTGCGACGCTGTGACGACCGAGTTCAGGCAGTGTGCCGCCCAGAATCCAATCGTAACCCGGACGCTTCCCCATGGTCGTGATCTCCCACACGACCTGAGGTCGGCGTGGTGAATATGGGTAACATGCCGCTGAACTGTCCAGCGAAATTCCTTGACGCACCTGCTTTTCGACACGTTCGACGTCCATCGTCGTTGCATCGTGATTCGCGATGTGGCAGATTCACGTTACGTTCTATGGGGCGCGCCGACGATGGCTGATGGCAGTGCGATTGAGTGGACCGACGCTACGTGGAATCCGGTTACGGGTTGCACGAAGATAACGTCTGGCTGCGACAACTGCTACGCCGCCCGATTTTCCGAGCGTTTCCGCGGCGTGCCGGGGCACCCGTTCGAGTCAGGCTTCGATCTGACGCTTCGGCCCGAACGATTGAAGCAGCCACTGTCGTGGAAGCGATCGCGGATGATCTTCGTGAATTCGATGAGCGACCTGTTTCACAAGCAGGTACCGCGCGAGTTCATAGACAGCGTGTTCGACACGATGGAAGCGGCGGACTGGCACATGTTCCAGGTCCTGACCAAGCGCAGTTCGATCATGCGCGACTATCTGAAGCGCCGGTACCGGAACGTGGCGCCGCCAGCTCACATCTGGCTGGGCGTTTCCGTCGAGGACGGGCGCGCGAAGGGAAGAATCGAGCATCTTCGACAGGCGCCTGCAGCGGTGCGCTTTCTGTCGATCGAGCCGCTGATCGGGCCGGTCGGCCCCATGTCCCTGGAAGGTATACACTGGGTCATCGCCGGCGGTGAAAGTGGGCCGGGGGCGCGGCCGATGCACATCGATTGGGCACGAGAGGTTCGCGATCAGTGCGAAGAGCAGGAGGTGGCGTTCTTCTTTAAGCAGTGGGGCGGTATCCGCCCCAAGACCGGCGGGCGTGCTCTCGACGGTCGTGAATGGAACGAGCTTCCTGCGCCAGTGGCGTCCCGGGCTGCCTGATGCGTCCGGACCTGGCCAACTATGCGGGCCGGGAGCAGGCCTATGTGAAGCACCACTTCCTCGCCGACTATGTCGAGCGGCTCGTGTTCAAGGTGGCGAGCGCCTACAAGGACGTGGTCTACATCGACGGGTTCAGCGGCCCGTGGAAGGACCAGGGACAGAGCTTCGAGGATACGTCGTTCGGCATCGCGCTGGAGGCGCTGCAGAAGGCCAAGGTCGAATGGAAGCGGATCAGGGGCGTCGACGCCATCATGACGGCGTTGCTGGTCGAAAAGGATCCCGGCGCCTTCCGCAGGCTGGAGGAGGTGAAGGCGCTCTATCCAAGCATCAACATAAGAACGTTCAATGGTGAGTTTGTATCGCAGGTCGACGACCTGATCAGAGCGATCCCGCCCCGGGCGTTCACGTTCGTGCTGATGGATCCCAAGGGCTGGAAGATCGACATGAAAGCGGTGGCGCCGCTGATCCGCCGCGACAACACCGAAGTCGTTCTCAACTTCATGTTCGACTTCATCAACCGGTTCGCTTCCATGGAACAGTCGGCGATCCAGGCCGGTCTCGACGCGCTGCTGCCTGGCACGCACTGGCGTCAGCGGATCATGGCATGCATGTCGGATAGCACGGAGCAAGGAGCCGAAAGCCGAAAGGACGTGCTGACGGCTGCGATCATCGACGTCATCCGGCGCCTCGGCGAGTACCAGTATGTCATGGAGACACCGGTCCTCTATCCGACGAAGGATCGTACCTTCTATTCCTTGATCTATGCGACCCGGAGCAAGGTCGGCGTCGAGGTTTTCCGCGAATGTCAGCATGACGCGCTCAAGGCGCAGGATCTGGTTCGTGATCAGCTCAAATCCGATAGGCGTGCAGCGGCGACGATGATGAACGACATGTTCGCCGGCGTGCCGACGGGGCATGAATTTGCTACCCGGTGGATAGCCGAGCAGGAGTCTGCCGCCCGTCAGATGGTTCTTGAGGTGGTGCCACGCGGTCCGGACGCGGTACGGTACGGCGATGTCTGGCCGCAGGTACTCGCTCAGCACGGGATCAGAAGGCGTCGGCTTGGCCGCCTGGTGGCCGAGATGCGCGATCGTGGAGAAATCAGCTTTCTCGACTGGGAGCCGCGAAAGCAGGTCCCGGACGATGCTTATCGAGTGACCCGCTGACGCCTATAGTCGGAACGGCTAGGTGGATGGATGGCCCGAGGTCTGGCCGTTTGGCGTTCAGATCGCGAAGTGCGCGAACGTGCACCGGCAACGGATCGAGTAGCGGATGGCGGAGGATCGTCGCCAACGGGACGTCTCGGAGTGCCATGACTGTCGCCGGCAGCACGACGCCCCAGGCGTGGATCACGTCGGCAGGGTGGTGGTACCAGGTGGTCTTGCCGATCTGCACGACGGCGCGGAGTCCATCGTGGAACAGGGACGCCTCGATGGCGATCGTCCGGTCGGTGGACCGGATGGCGCCGTCCTGCCAGATCGATCCCGTTGTCAGGCGTTCGATGAACGTCTCCACCGACGTGTCAGCGGCAGCCAGCGCCGCGAGAAGGATGATCGGCACCTCGACCGTTCCGCCGCCGGATCGAGTTTCCCTGTCGACCGATCCGGGCGTGACCGCCGCGACGGTGAAGTCGCGGCGATCGTTGGAGGGGGGTATGCTCATGGGTGATCGATCACTTATGTGCCGCGTGATCGATCGTGATATCGGGATCGTCCTCGACGGGCGCCGATCCCCACGTCGGTTCGGCCGCGATGGCCGCGATCAGGTGCTGGCTGAGAGCATGCGCTCCACTGCGACGGGCGATCTCTCCCCAACTGCTCCAGCGGTGCATGCGATCGTGCAGCCACCGATGCAGGCGGTCCCGGCTGGCTTGGTCCGCGCAGGTCGTCGACCAGATCGTCCGCGCCATCGGTACGCCGTCCTCGGGGTTCCGATAGAGCAGCGACACCATGTGACGGCGAAAGCGCTGCTCGCGCACGATCGCATAGGGGAATTCGCCAATCGTTCCCTCGCCGACCTCGAACGACGCCCGATCGCATTCGTTCGACGCGTTCTGCGGACCGAACGCCGCGATCGCCGATGCGCCGACCGGAATGTTGACGAGCTCGGGCGGACGGGTGGCGAGCAGCATCCGCACGACGGACGCGCCTTCGGCGGTCGTGGGAGCCCCGAACGGCCCGTTGGGCACCCTTTCGAGCAGGCCCGCCGACTGCAGCCAGTAGACGAACCACCGGTAGAAGCGGTCGTCTCCATCGAAGAGGCCGTCGACGTCCTCGCCGAAGGGCACGCGCGCGCCACACTTCGAGATCAGCACCGCCAGCATGAGTTCGAGGTTCTCGTCGACGATCCGGTCGTTGTCCGCGCTCATGTTCAGCCGACCGCACCAGAATGCCGACCGGATGGATCGCCATTCCTGATTGTGCTCGTCGACTACGACGATGCCCTGGCGCGGCGTCTGGACGGTGCGCATCCAGTGCCCCCAGGCGAGACTGGCGTCGTGCGCGATGTCGGCGCCCGGCGTCATCGGACGTTTCCCAACGAGGCTGCCTTCAGAGCGGCGGCGAGCGCGGTGCACACGGCGTGAAGCGAATGCACGTCGAGATAGGTCTGTTTCACACCGAGACGCAGGCCGTCCCGGCCATGCTTCGCATCGTTCGGGATGACGTCGCAGATGCGGTTGCAGGCGGTCCCGAACCACCAGAGTTGACCTGCGCACGCCTTTCCGGCCACGCGCCGTGCCGAACGGAGCGCGGGCCCATGCTGGTCGGATGGCGCGGCATAGCCGAGCTCGGCCACGTCCGCGACGACGTCGGGCGGGATGGCATCCTGCTGATAGCCCCACAGCCAGTGGTCGGATGGGATTCCGACATAGCCCGCCAGCTGACCGCTTCGCTCGAGCCGGATCACGCAAGGATAGTCCGTGGTCGGGTCGGTCCATGCGATCCTGTCCGGATCGACATGCCAATCGCCCTTCGCTCCGCGGGGCGCGGCGGGGGCCGCGATGACCGCCTCCATCCGCTCCGCCCAGGGGACGAGATCGCGGCGGATGACGGGGCTGCCGATGCTGCGCTTAGCCATTGGCACCTCCCGCGACGGCGAGGGCCACCCACAGCCCGCCGGCGACGATGCCGCAGCCGACGAGCAGGATGAAGATCATGGCCGCGAGCAGCGTCGTGCCGCTCATCGCGCCGGGGACGCGGGGGATGGTGAGGATTTCGCGACAGGCGTTGAGGGTCGTACCGATGGAGCCGCAGCCGACCAGCGCCACGCCGATGCCGAAGACGAAGAGCGGGTCGCTCATTGCACCTCTCCCGCCAGGAGGGACTGCTGGTGGCCGCGCGTGGACTGCCACCAGTCGACCGTCGACAGCGTGGTCTGGTTCAGCACCGAGCCTCGCTCGGCCAGCCAGGTGCTGGCGACCCAGATGCGGGTGTCGGGATCGAGACTGGTGTACGGCTCGCTCAGCGCCTTCAGCAGCAGGACGGTCCCGAGCGGATCGACCTGGCGGGCGGAGAGCGCCGCGCAGCTGCCGCCGATCTCGTAGGCGAGCCCGAGCATCATGCCGTCGAGCTGCATGAAAATGCTGGCCAGATCGTTCCAGGTCGGGGCCAGCTCGTCCTCGGGCATGGCCGTCAGCTCGGCGATGAGCGTCGGCGGAGCGAGGCGGCTGACCGAGACGATGGAGACGACGGCGGTTTCCACGATCCGCGCGTCGGCGAGAAAGCTGGTGCAGGAGAGGGTGCGCCACCAGGTCAGGGGGCCGCTGCCCCTGTCGGATAGAGCGTCGAGCTGATCTTCGAGTGCGATGTTCCTCATGTCGTCGGACTCCGTTCGCGGCGCGAATGTTCGGGCGCCGTCGTTTCAGGATGGATCGACGTCTCATCCAGAAACCGCAGAACGTAGCAGGAACGATTTGGACTCATGGATAGAGGAAAAATTGTTAGGACTCCGCTCCGTCCTTCGGCACGGTCCACTGCTGGCCGACATGGATGACGGCTCCGCCCCTGTCACGCATCCTGGCGAGCATTGGCGAGATGACGGTGCGCGGAACCTTCAGGTGGAAGCGTTCTTCGATCGCCTTCACGATCGACGATACTCCGAGCGGGGTCGGTGAGGATCGCAGCACCTCCAGGACCATGTGACGATCGGTCGGAGCGCCGATGGCCGCCTTGCCCTGTCGCCGGCTAGGTCGTCCCAGACCCGGTCGATAGATGCCGGCGCGTAGCCGGACGTCGCCGGCAGTGAGGGAAGGGGCGAGGGCGGCTTCCATCCTCCTGACCGTGACCGCGATCCCTGTGGCTTGCTCCACCTCGGCCGCAAGATCGCTCGCCGAGATTCCGTCCTCGCCAGCCTGAGCGATGATGGCCAGTGCCGTGTTGATCGGGAGGCGACCGTAGGGAACTCCGTGGCCGACGTCGGCGCCCACGAGCCGGGCCAGGTTGACGCCGGCCTCCTTGCGGTGAAGGTCGAGATCGTCGAGCGCCTTGCGCCGGACGTCCATCTCGGCGGTCAGTTCGATGATGCGCTGCGCCTCCGCGACGATCAGCGCGGAACGCTCGTCTTCGTCTCTCATGTTGGTTTCCCTTCTCTTCGGGTTGGTGGAGGCTAAACCGTGGCTGCCACTAGAGGCGGATTGACGGACGATCGCGCGATCGTCATGGTCGCGGCATGAGCGAATCGCCCAAGCCCCGGTCCCGGCAGGTCACCTTCGACCTCGACGATCTCTATCGGCAGCGGGCCGAGAAGACGGCGCTCGCGGCTGACCTGCAGCGACAGCTGCACGAGGTCATCCTGCATGGCGCTGGCCTGGACGCGCTCATCAGGCTGTCGGAAGAGAAGCTGGGGCTGGTCCCGTCCAGGCCATCGACTACCGGCGTGGTGCCCATGAGGACGACGGTAAGGCGTCGCACGCATCGAGCCATGCTTCTGACGGCGATGAGCAGGGCCGATGGTCCGCTTGGCGTTCGCGGGCTGATCGACGCGGTGCAGGATCAGTTCGGCGAAACCATACCGCGCACCAGCGTGTCGCCACTGCTGCGGAAGCTCGCGGCGAAGGGGGAGGTCATACACCATCCCGACGATGCCACATGGTCGCTCGGCGATGTCGACCGGGCGTCGCTCGAGAAGGAGGCGAACGGCGAGGTCGTCCGGTTCCGCGGTCCAAAGCCCGCGAAGCGCAGGACGGCGTGACCGGGGCGGACGCAGTTACGCCGGTCAGGAGCGCGTAGCGCCCTGATCGTTCGTTCCGGAAGGAAGGTGCGGGGCCGCCGTTAGCGGCGGCAGGCCCCGCGAACCGCTTCCTCCGGACCCCACCACACGAAAGGAGAAGGTCATGAAGCCCACCTAGAGGAACACCTCCGGAAGACATCCGGCCGAAGCGGCGATCGAGCGAATCGCACTTCGTGCCCCGGACGTCAACACCCGGCACGTCGCCGATATGAGCCCGTTTTCAGGATGGGATGGGAACCGTTCCCGTTGTGTTCGGTTTTCGCCCGACTCCTGTGCGGCCTTCGGAGGACCGTGGAGGCCCGTCGGCTTCCACGATCGGACGCGGCCGCCTTCGATATGGAGACGCCGCTCATGCTCGACGACGATGCCCATGACGTGGCCGATGGTCCGGTCGTCGCGCGGACGCGACTGCCGGACTGGCCACGACTGATGCCGCTCCGTCTCGCCTGCGCCTACTTCGGCGTGTGCGACAAGACCTTCCGTGCGCTCGGCATCGCGCCGCGGCGCATCGGACGGCGCGTGCTCTGGGACCGGGCCGATCTCGACCGCTGGGCGGACGCGATGGCCGGCATGGCGGCGCGGGTTCCGGATAGGTCCGTCAGCGTGCGCGCGACGGAGCGGCGGTTCTACGAAAGGATGAAGAATGGGAAGCCCCAGAAAGCCGGGTAGGCCCGCATACACCTATGTGGTCCGCAAAAAGTATTGGCGGTTTCGCTACAGGGGTTTCGAAGCGCCGCTGCCCGACGCGCCCGGCGATCCGGCGTTCGAGCAGAAGTATGCCGAACTCCTTGCCTTGGTAGTCCGGCTGCACCCCGACACCGTCAATCCCGCACACGGAACGTTCGACTGGGTGCTGCGGAAGTTCTATAAGGATCAGGAGTTTCGCTCGCTGAGCGAGTCGACCCAGAGGCACTACATGCAGCTGGGGAAGGCCGTGTCGAAGTACCTTGGCGATTTCTCGATGCAGCTGACGACCGTAAAGATGCTCGCCGAGGTCAGAAACGACATGAAGCTCGGCTATGCCGAGGTCATGCGCCGCTTCATCAGTCGGTTGTATCGGTTCGCCGGGGATCGCGAGTGGGTCGTCGACGACTATAACCCTGCGCGGCGTCTGCGCTCGATCAAGCGCAAGAGGGCGGGGCACGAGCCGTGGAGCGACGACGAGATCAGACTGCTGCTCGAGCACGCCACTGGACCCATCCGGACGCTGATCCTGCTCGCCCTGTGTACCGGCCAGCGGCCCGGCGACGTCGAGCGCATGACCTGGTCCCAGGTCCTCGGCGATCAGGTCCGAGTACGACAGCGGAAGACGAACGTGATGCGCGTGATCCCGATGCATCCGGTCCTGCGCCAGGAACTCGACCGGCTGAGGTCGGAGGGGCCGGTGGCCGGGGTGATCGTTCGGAAGAGCAGTGGCAGGCCGCTGGGTATCGGCGGGTTCGGTCATCTGCTCAAGAAGCTGATCGCGTCCATCCCGAACATGCCCCACCGGACGCCGCATGGCAGCCGCTACGCTACCGCCGCCATTCTCCAGGAATGCGGATGTTCGGTCGCGCAGATCATGGCGATCATCGGCCACACGACCTTCGCGATGGCGGTCAAGTACCTGACCAGCAGGGATCTGGCGATGGAGGCGATGGGCCGAGTCATCGACCACGCGGCACTGCCGATCGCGCGTTCGAATGACGCGAGGTGCGATCTGATCGTGGTGCCTCCGATGCACGTGCTGCCGCCGCCGCCCCGTATCGGACGGGTATCGCTGGCGAGGCCCCGGGTGGGACTCGTTTCGCTGGCCAGGTCTGGAGGTGATGCGGCCGCTGTCGCCTAGCCGAAGAAAGCCGAGTGTCCCGAAGGGGTCGACACCGCCAGGTGCCGGCCCCTTCTTCTTTTCGACGTCCCACTGCGCAGGCCAGGTCGATTAGCTAACTTGCTGCGAACTTCGACAAATTTCTGCCGCGCTGACCCCGTTTCAAATTATCCGGCAAAAAAGGGCAGCCCGCAGAAAATCGACGAAGTTCGCACTGGCGTGTGGAGCCATCCAGAAATGGATGGGATCGGCGTCAATTACCCTCTCTGGTTCTAGCAACCCGGGTCTTGAGCTTGTGGATCATGTCAGTCCAGTCGACGGACGCGGCTGCCGTGACGATAGCTTTCCAGTCGACAGCATCGAACGCGAGCTTGTCGAGGTTGCGCTTCAGCGACGGCAGTCCGACGCCGCTGCCGTACGCGCCCCCGACGCTGGTCGGGGAATGACCGCACAGCTGGTCGAGGATGCGTTCCTGCACCTCGGCCTCGCGGCCGACGTCCTTGAAGGTGTGCCGAAACGAGTGGAACACGAGGCGGGGATCGTCGGACACGACGGCGTCGATGAGCCGATTGGCGCGTCGGCTGGCTTCCTGCGTCACCTTGCTGAAGCCGTTCGGCGCCAGATCCGGGAAGAGCAGCGGCAGCCCAGCCTTGCGAAGCGCGTCGAGGTAGCGCTCGAAGCCGATCTCCATGACACGGTCGTGGATGGGCACGAGACGCCGCGAGTCGTCGTTCTTGATCGATTTTCCCTGAACCTGATCACTTGTGCCGTCGTTCGCGACGTAGTCGTCGATGTCGATGTGCAGAACGCCGTCGCGACGCCTGATGTCGGCGACATGGGCCTGTCCGATCTCCTCGAGGCGCGCGCCCGAGGTCACGCCGATCAGGAACAGCCAGTAGAGGGTGAGGTCGCTGACCTTGGTCTTCCGATCGAGCAACCGCTTCGGCTGGAGGAAGATGTCGCTCCCGAATAGTATCGTCAGTTCCACGCTCTGGAAGGAACGGCGGGGCGTCTTGGCTTTCCCGGCACCTTCCACGGACACCCCGGCTCCGACGTTGCTGACGATCCAGCCCTCCTTGCTGGCATAGGCGAGGAGCGCCTGGATCGCGCCGATCCGTTTCTTGACGGTGGTCGCGCCGATCCGGTTCCGGGTGTTGCCCTTGTACTTGGCGAAGCGATCGGGGAACGGAAGCGTCCGATCCGCGCGTGGCATGTCGAAGGGCATCACGCGGGCCGCATCGCGATAGTCGAGCAGCATGTCCTTGGTGAACGTGGCGACCGCGACGTCGCCGAAGAAGGCGATCAGATCCTTGACCGCCACCTTGGTGTCGTGGACCGACTGCGGCCGCGGAGAGCGATCAGCGACCCAGCGTTCGACGAGTTCGTCGAAGCGGAGGTCGGGTTCCAGCCGCGATCGGGACTTGGCCACCGGCGGATTGTTGACGGCGTCGTGGAAGCGTCGGTTGTCCTCGAGCACCCTGGCGTTCCAGGCGTCCATCAGCGCGAACTCATTCTCGGGAATCCGTCTGATCGGCGGCGTCGCGAACTTGAATAGAGGTATGAGGATCTCGTCGCACGCCTTGATCCAGACCGATCGTGGGCGATCGCCCACGAAGTCGAGCCACTGGTCGCCGACCAGCAGCCTCCCTCGCTTGAACGAGAGATCGTCCCTGCCCTCAAGGGGCATCGGAGCTGCGCGGTCGGCCTCGAAGCCGTGCAGGCGTACGCACGTCTCCTCCGCCCAGAACGTCAGTTCGAGCGCATAGAAGGGGTGGAAGATGTTGTTGGGCCGGTAGGTGCCCAGGAAGCGGTTCACGATGTCGATCGCGCGCTCGGCTGAAATCTCGTCAATGGCCCGAGCGGCGAGGAGCCGCTTCTCAGCCTCGTCCATTTCGACCTGAAGTCGAGCGTTCGCTGCGACAAAGAGCCGTGCGGCCTCGGCGGGGTCGCGCGTCCCGAGCGATTCCTTGTAGACCGGTCGTCCACCCATCTCGGGCCGGAGCCGTTCCGGGATCTGCCGCCGTAGGTAGTATATGCCGCTCGGATGTTTCCAGGGGGTGGCCATCTGCACCATTCGCGTCTCACTGTACCTGCTCGCTGTACCAGCGGGCGGTGAAGACGCCGTAAATCCTGGATTTCTGCCGATGGCAGCGCCGTTGGTGACCCCTACGGGAATCGAACCCGTGCTTCAGCCGTGAAAGGGCCGCGTCCTAACCGCTAGACGAAGGGGCCGTCAGGCGTGGAGGTGCGCCTAGAGGACTTGTCGGACTCCGTCAAGCGGTCAATCGACCCATGCCGCATCATCTACATGCAATTCTGCAACATTGCGGCCGGACCAGTCATCGAGCTTGGGGCGCCCGGCCAACCACAAGGTGCGCGAAGGGCCGGCGCTGAGAAGCGCCTGGCCGAGCGCGGAGGCGGCGGAGCGCCAGGCCATCGCCTTCAAACGCGCGCCGTCGGGACCTGCCACGATAGCGCGGACATGATCGGTTCCGACCAGGTCGGCGCGGATGACGCGGAAAGGGCCGGCCGCCACGCGGGGAGCAGGCCAGCCGACGCCGTAGGGACCGCCGGCCTCCATCGCCTCGACAAGGGCAGCATTGACCCCGGCCGGAGACAGAACCGCATCCAGAAGCAGGGAGCGGCCCTCACTGGCCCGGTCCACCGCCTCGCCCAGGCGTTCCTCGAGAAATACTGCCAGATCGTCCAGCCGATCCTCCGCGACGGTCAGGCCGGCCGCCATGGCATGACCGCCACCCGCGGTGAGGATGCCGTGTTCCTTGGCGGCCAGGATCGCAGCGCCGAGATCGACGCCGGTGATCGAGCGGCCGGACCCCTTGCCGATGCCGTTCTCGTCCAACGCAATGACGACGGCAGGTCGGCCAAGTTTTTCCTTGAGGCGGCCGGCAACGATGCCGATCACGCCGGGATGCCAGCCGTGTCCGGCCACGACGGCCACGCGGCTGCCGGTTGCGGCAAGCGTCTCGGCGGTCGCCTGAACACCAGCCTCGATCTGGCGGCGCTCATCGTTCAGGCGATCGAGTTCGGTTGCGATCGCCTGTGCCTCGGCGGGATCGCGTGTGGTGAGCAGGCGCACACCGAGATCCGCCCGGCCGACCCGGCCTCCGGCGTTGATACGCGGCCCGAGTGCAAAGCCGAGATCGGCGCAGGTCGGCGCACGGGTAAGCCGCGACGCGTCGATCAATGCGGCAACGCCAGGATTGCGGCGCTGGGCCATGACCTTGAGCCCTTGTGCCACAAAGGCCCGGTTCAGGCCGCGGAGTTGCGCCACATCCGCCACGGTGCCGAGCGCGACGAGATCGAGATGGTCGATCAGGCGTGGCTCGGCACGGTCCCCGAAATGTCCGCGCATGCGCAGCGTTCGGATCAGCGCCGCGGCGAGCAGGAAGCACACCCCCACCGCTGCCAGATGGCCATGGGCTGCGCCCTCGCCCTCGTCGAGGCGGTTCGGATTGACAAGGGCATGGGCATGCGGAAGCGCGGCCGCGCATTTGTGGTGATCGACCACCACGATGTCGATCCCGGCGTCACGTGCGACGGCCAGGGCGTCGAAAGCCTGCGCCCCGCAATCGACCGTGACGATCAGCGATGCGCCTTCGTCCTTCAGTCGAAGAAGCGCAGATCCGGACGGACCATAGCCTTCCAACAGACGATCGGGAATGTAGGGGCGGGCCTCCAGCCCGAGATCGCGCAATACGAGCAGCAGCAGGGCGGCAGAGGTCGCGCCATCGACGTCGTAATCACCAAAGATTGCGATCGGCTCGCCCGCCTGTACGGCATCGGCGAGCCGCTCTGCGGCCCGGTCCATGTCGCGGAACATCGAGGGATCGGGCATGAAGCCGCGAATGGACGGCGA
>JAAIGE0100491741.1_pt1 | contig 63257 bp, 55 predicted proteins | sample 6487951 | NCBI WGS metagenome assembly JAAIGE01 (sample SAMN13974128, study PRJNA590717) | phyllosphere metagenome | biome: tomato field; feature: multiple bacterial spot infested tomato fields; material: tomato leaves; isolation source: leaves from tomato fields | host: Solanum lycopersicum ...
ACACATCAAGCGCATGAGTGTCCAGCAGCACGCGGACCGCTATGCCTTCGAGGTGGAATGGGTCAAGGCAACGGCGGCGCTGCGGTTGGCGCAGGGCGCCTTCGGGCGGCCGGAATCACGCTTTGGCCTGCGGCTCAAGGATGCCATCCAGCAGCTGGAGATGCTGCCGGAGCTGGTGGAGTTCGTGGACCAGGGCGACGACGAGTGATGTGACCTGCACGCCAGCGCCGGATCACGGCGTTGGTGGCGTTGGCGTGCAAGGGAAGATATCTGCGGATATCAGAGCGTCTTGAACACTTCGCGCGCGGCTTCGATGGTTTTGTCGATGTCCGCGTCCGTGTGCGCGGCGCTCACGAAGCCGGCCTCGTACAGGGCGGGCGCAAAGTAGTGGCCGCGCTCCAGCATGCCGTGGAAGAAGCGGTTGAAGCGTGCGCCATCGGTCTTCATGACCTCGGTCCAGGTGCTGGGCAGCTCGGGCAGCAGGTAGAAGCCGAACAGGCCGCCCTGGTGGTCCACGCTGAAGGGCACGCCAGCGGCGTCGGCTTCGGCCTTGAAGCCGGCCATCAGGCGGCCGGTCTTCGCGTGCAGGGCGTCGTGGAAGCCCGGCTCGCTGATCAGCTCCAGCGTCTTGAGGCCGCAGGCCGTGGCAATGGGGTTGCCCGACAGCGTGCCGGCCTGGTAGACCGGGCCCAGGGGCGAGAGCTTTTCCATGATCTCGCGGCGCGCGCCGAAGGCCGCCATGGGCATGCCGCCGCCGATGACCTTGCCCAGCACGGTGATGTCGGGCGCAAAGCCTTCGATCTGCTGGGCGTACAGGCTCTGGGCGCTGCCCAGGGCCACGCGAAAGCCGGTCATCACCTCGTCGTAGACCATCAGCGCGCCATGCTCGCGCGTGAGTTCGCGGATGCGGCGCGTGAAGGGCACGCTGGCGCGCACGAAGTTCATGTTGCCGGCAATGGGCTCCATGATCACGCAGGCGATCTGGTCGCCGAACTGGGCGAAGGCCTCCTCGAGCTGGCCCACGTCGTTGTATTCCAGCACCACGGTGTCCTTGACCACGTCCTGCGGCACGCCGGCCGAGGAGGAGGCGCCAAAGGTCGCCAGGCCCGAGCCGGCCTTGACCAGCAGGGCGTCGGCATGGCCGTGGTAGCAGCCGTTGAACTTGATGATCTTGTTGCGGCCCGTGAAGCCGCGCGCCAGGCGCAGCGCGCTCATGCCGGCCTCGGTGCCCGAGCTGACCATGCGCACCATGTCCATGGAGGGCATGAGCGAGAGGATCTTCTCGGCCAGCACGACCTCGCGCTCCGTGGGCGCGCCGAAGGAGAAGCCTTCCAGCGCGGCGGCCTGCACGGCGGCCATCACCTCGGGGTGGCCGTGGCCCAGGATCATCGGACCCCAGGAGCCGATGTAGTCGGTGAACTGCTGGGCGTTCTCGTCCCAGAAATGCGCGCCCTGCGCACGTCGCACGAAGCGCGGCGTGCCGCCCACGGCGTTGAAGGCGCGCACGGGTGAATTCACGCCGCCGGGGATCACGGCCTTGGCGCGTTCGAACAGGGGAATATTCAGGTCAGTGGTCATAGTGCAGGAGTCTGCCATGTGCGGGGAACAAGCCAGAGGCGCCAAGCAAGGGCGCAGCCGCTCAGGGGCGGCCTGCCTCAATGCTTGGTGTCATGGGGAGGCATCACGAAGCCTTCGATGGCCTGGGTGTCGGCGTCAAGCTCGGTGAGCGGCTCGGCGGCCTCGGCGTCTTCGTCCTCGGGTTCGGGCTGGGCCCAGAACATGCGGTCCGGGATGAAGTGGCCCATGCCGGGGCGAAAGCCGCTGTCCAGGCTGCGGTCCAGGTACTCCAGCGCCTCCTGCGTGGCCAGCCCCAGGTCGTTGCCGCTGGCCACCAGGGCCGCCAGCGCGGCCGACAGGGTGTCGCCCGAGCCGGTGAACGTGGCGTCGAACATCTCGTACTTGCTGTTGCCCAGCACGGACTGCGCCGTGGCCAGCACGTTGTCCACGAACTGGTCGGGCAGGGGGATGCCGGTGACCAGCACGTAGGGCACTTCCAGGGCCTCGGCCGCCATGGCGATGTCGCGCGCCGTGGGGCTGCGGCTGTTGCTCCAGTCGGGCAGCAGCCAGCGGCACAGCGTACTGTGGCTTCCAACCAACACCGAGGTTTGCGGCAGCACAAGCTCCTTGAGCGCGTCCATGTACTGGTCGAGCGGGTCTTCCTCCCACCACGACAGGTCCGGCATGTAGCAGACGATGGGGATGTCGGGATAGTCGGAAGCTATCTCGGCGATCGCCGCCAGGTTGCCCGGGCTGCCCACGAAGCCGACCTTGATGGCGGACACGGGTATGTCCTCCAGCACGGCGCGCGCCTGCTCGGCCACGGCCTCGTCGTCAAAGGGAAAATGCTCGAAGATCTTGGCCGAATCGCGTGCGTAGGCACCCGTGACCACGGGCAGCGGATGACCGCCGACCGAGGCGATGGTGGCGATGTCGGCCGACAGGCCACCTGCTCCGCTGGGGTCGCTGGCGTTGAAGACCAGCACGCATACGGGAGCGGTTTCGTCCACCAATTCGGTGTCGGGACTGGGGGAGTTGGAGGGGTTCAATGCCATGGCTCAGCCCAGTTTGCGCCCCGCCAGCGAAGGCCGTGGCGGGTGGTTATGACTAGATACAATCGTTGCATTCTATGTGAAGGCCCTTTAAGCTGTGACCGACCCTAAAACTTGGATGTGCTTGATCTGCGGGTGGATCTATGACGAGGCGCAAGGCTGCCCCGAGCATGGCATCGCACCCCAGACGCGTTGGGATGACGTGCCCATGAATTGGACCTGTCCCGAATGCGGTGCACGTAAAGAAGACTTTGAGATGGTCGAAATCTGAGCGCGGGACCACCCGCGCCGACTCATACATTTCCGGGAGGTTTCTCAGTGACGACATCGGGCGCACCCTTGCGCGTACTCGTGGTGGATGACAGCAATACCATCCGCCGCAGCGCAGAAATCTTCCTCAAACAGGGCGGGCACGAAGTGCTCCTGGCCGACGACGGCTTCGACGCACTGTCCAAAGTCAACGACTATCAGCCCCAGCTGATCTTCTGCGACATCCTCATGCCCAAGCTGGACGGCTACCAGACCTGCGCCATCATCAAGCGCAACGCGCGCTTCTCCGATACGCCCGTGGTCATGCTCTCGTCCAAGGACGGCGTATTCGACAAGGCGCGCGGGCGCATGGTGGGCTGCCAGGACTACCTCACGAAACCCTTCACCAAAGACCAGCTGCTGCAGGCCGTGGAGCAGTTCGGCAAGCAAACCATAGGAGCACTTTGATGCCCATCCGCAAAGTCCTGGTCGTGGACGATTCCAAGACCGAACTGATGTTTCTGTCCGACATGCTGCAAAAGCAGGGACTGCAGGTACGTACGGCCGAGAACGGCGAAGAAGCCCTGCGCAGCCTGGCCGAAGACCGGCCCGACCTGATCCTGATGGACGTGGTCATGCCCGGCCAGAACGGCTTTCAGCTCACGCGCGCCATCACGCGCGACCCGCTGTACGCGGACCTGCCCATCATCATGTGCACCAGCAAGAACCAGGAAACCGACCGGGTCTGGGGCATGCGCCAGGGCGCGCGTGACTACATCACCAAGCCGGTGGATGCAGGCGAGCTGCAGGCCAAGATCGCGGCGCTGAACTGACGCGGTGCGCTGGCCATGGCGAACCGTGAAGCACTGCGCGATCTGCAATCCCGTCTGGCCGGCCGTCTCCAGGCCGCACGCAGCGAAGGCGTCAAGGTGGCGGCCTGGCTGGCCGTCCAGGCCGGCGGGCGCAACTACCTGATGCCGCTGGGCCAGTCCGGCGAGATCTTTCCCTGGGCCGGCGTACAGCCCGTGCCCTATACAAAGCCCTGGTTCCTGGGCATTGCCAACCTGCGCGGCACCCTGGCCGGGGTGATCGACCTGGCCAGCCTGCTGGGCCATGGCGTGGCGCGCAGCGAACCGGCGCTGGCCGAGTCCAGCCTGCTGGCCTTCAATGCTGCGCTGGAAGTGAACGCATCCCTGCTGGTGGACCGCCTGCAGGGCCTGCGCAGCGCCGACGCCTTTGTGCGCACCGAGCCCGCGCCCGAGCAATCCCCCGCCTTTTTCGGCCCCGTGCATATCGATGAAGCGGGCCACCGCTGGCAGGAGCTGCAATTGCAGCGCCTGTCCCAAACCTCCGAGTTTCTGAGCATTCGCGCCTGAGTTTCTGAAGGTCGTCCCATGTCATTCTTGCAACGTCTTGCAAATCGCTTCCAACGCAAGCCGGCCGACTCCGGCTCGGGCGCGGACAACAGCATGCTCGGAGACACCGTCTCCCAGGATATGTACGCACTCGATGCGTCCATGACCGTGCAGGGCGCGCCCGACGCCATGCCGGGCGACGCCGGCGCAGTCCTGGACCAGGAAACGGTGGTCCTGCCGCTGCTGGGCCGCGCGCCTGCCGCGCGCCACCAGCGCACGCTGTCCACGCTGCTGGGCGTTTCCGTGCTGGCCCTGGTGCTGGCGGCGGCATGGGCTCTGCGCCAGGCGGACGGCTCGGCACAGCAGCTGGCCGCCACCGGCCAGGCCCTGATGCAGTCGCAGCGCCTTGCCAAGTCGGTGTCGCAGGCGCTGACCGGCGCGGCACCTTCGTTTGCGGACGTGCAAGACAGTGCGGGCGTGCTGGCGCGCAACGTGCGCGCCCTCACCTCGGGCGATGACTCCATGGGCGTGCGCCCGCTGGGCGGCGCCTACGCCGACGAGCTGGGCCAGATCATGCCGCTGATGGAGCGCGCCGAGCAAAGCGCCAAGGTGGTGATGGAGCAAAAGCAGATCCTGACCCAGGTCGGCGACGCGCTGCGCACCATCAACCGCCAGTCCTCGGACCTGCTGGAGATCGCCGAAACCATCTCCTCGCTCAAGCTGCAGCAGGGCGCCAGCCCCGCCGAGATCTCGGCCGCAGGCCAACTGGTGATGTTGACCCAGCGTATCGGCAAGTCGGCCAACGAATTCCAGACCGCCGAAGGCGTGAGCCCCGAGGCCGTGTTCCTGCTGGGCAAGGACTTGAACTCGTTCAAGGAAATCTCCGAAAGCCTGCTGGGCGGCAGCAGCGAACTGCGCCTGCCCCCCACGCGCGACGCCCAGACCCGCGAGCAGATCGAGGCACTGATCAAGCTCTACGAAGAGACCCGCACCGAGGCCAGCGCCATTCTGGGCAACCTGCAGGGCCTGGTCTCCGCCCGCGAGGCACAGACCGCCATCAACGCCGACAGCGAACCGCTGCGCCGCCAACTGGAAGACCTGCAGACCAAGCTGCAAAGCGGCGCCGGCATCGGCTCGCTGCCCATGGGCCTGCTGGCCCTGGCCACCGTGCTGGTGCTGCTGTGCGGCGTGGGCCTGTCCCGCGTGCAGCTGCTCGACAGCCGTCTGCGCCAGGAAGCTGCCGAACGCCGCCAGGAAGAGTCGCGCGTGCAGGAGCATGAAGCCAAGCGCATCAACGACGCCAACCAGGCCGCCATTTTGCGTTTGATGAACGAGCTGCAGTCGGTGGCCGAGGGCGATCTGACGCAGGAAGCCACCGTGACCGAGGACATCACCGGCGCCATCGCCGACTCGGTGAACTACACGGTGGAAGAGTTGCGCGCCCTGGTGGGCAGCGTGCAGAACACGGCAACGCGCGTGGCGCAGACCACGGCCGAGGTGGATGCCAACTCCACCGAGCTGCTGGCCGCATCGACCGAACAGCTGCGCGAGATCCGCGAAACCGGCCGCTCCGTGCTGGACATGGCCGGCCGCATCAACGAGGTCTCCACCCAGGCGCAGGAATCTGCCCAGGTGGCGCGCCAGTCGCTGGAAGCTGCCGACCTGGGCCTGAAGGCCGTGCAGAACGCCATCGGCGGCATGAACTCCATCCGCGACCAGATCCAGGAAACCTCCAAGCGCATCAAGCGGCTGGGCGAATCCTCGCAGGAGATCGGCGAAATCACCGAGCTGATTTCAGACATTACCGAGCAGACCAACGTGCTGGCGCTGAACGCCGCCATCCAGGCCGCATCGGCCGGTGAAGCCGGTCGCGGCTTCTCGGTGGTGGCCGAAGAAGTGCAGCGCCTGGCCGAACGCTCGGCCGACGCGACGCGCCAGATCGCGGCGCTGGTGAAGGCGATTCAGACCGACACCCAGGATGCCGTGGCCGCCATGGAGCGCTCCACCCAGGGTGTGGTCGAGGGGGCCCGCCTGTCCGACTCCGCCGGCACCGCGCTGACCGAGATCGACTCCGTGTCGCGCCATCTGGCCGAGCTGATCGAGCTGATCTCCTCGTCCACCTCGCGCGAAGCCGTTCTGGCCAACGACGTGGCCGAGAACATCCAGCACATTTTCGCGGTGACCGAGCAGACGGGCGAAGGTACGCGCACCACGGCACAGCAGGTGCGCGAACTCTCGCACATGGCCGAGGAACTGCGCCAGTCGGTGGCGCGTTTCAAGATTGCCTGACCCGGTCCAACATAGCTATGCACAGGCCCTAGGGGCTTGGGGAACTGTCCATGTCAGTGGTTGACGAATCGCAAACGGGCGCGGCGCAGGCCGCGCACACCGAACAGGACCTGGGCCCGCTGGCCTGGGTGCTCGATGAGCTGCGCAAGTCGCTGGAAGGGGCGAGCAAGGCGGTGGCCCGTTTCGTGCGCGATGCCGATGCGGCACGCGCCTCGGACCTTGAGGAGCTTGACACCTCGGCCCTGCGCATCGCCCGCCAGCAACTGCACCAGGCCTGCGGCGCCCTCGAAATGGTGGGCCTGGGCTCTCCGGCCCTGGTGCTGCGCGGCATGGAAAGCGCCGTGCAGCGCTTCGTGCAGCGCCCCGAGCTGTGCACCGACCAGGCCGCCGCCACGCTGGAGCGTGCCAGCTTCGCGCTCATCGAATACCTGGAAACCGTGCTGGCCGGCAAGACCGTCTCGGCCGTGGCCCTGTTTCCCCAATACCGTGACACCCAGGCGCTGGCCGGCAACGACAAGGTGCATCCGGCCGACCTGTGGCCTGCCGAGCGCCGCGCGCGCGAGCCCGAGTGGGCGCGCCAGCCCGAGCCGCTGGCCTACGGCCCCGATGCCCGGGCCCTGCTCGACGGCGTGGTGCTGCGCATGGTCAAGAGCGACGACCGCGAGGCCGCCGCCCAGATGCGCGACCTGTGCCTGCGCTTTGCCGTGGGCCAGACCGAGGATGTCACCGCGCGCAGCTTCTGGAAGGTGGCGGCCGGTTTCTTCGACGCGCAGTCGCGCGGGATGATCGTGGTCGACCTGTACGTCAAGCGCATGGCCTCGCGCGTGCTCATGCAGTACGCGGCCATGGCCAAGGGCGATCGAACTCCACCGGCGCGGCTGCTGCAGGACCTGCTGTTCTTCTGCGCCCAGGCCCGCCCTGCCGAGCAGGCTGGCGCCGCCCTGCAGGCGGTGCGCCAGGCCTACGGCATGCAGGCCCAGCCCCAGGTGGACTACCAGCAGACACGCTTTGGCCGCTACGACCCGGCGGTGCTGGTGCAGGCGCGCAAGCGCATCACCACGGCAGCCGATACCTGGTCTGCCCTTGCCGGCGGCGACCGTGCCCGCACCAAGACCGTGGTGGACCAGTTCGCCCAGGTGGCCGAATCCCTGGTCAAGCTGCACCCGGCCAGCCATGGCCTGGCGCGCATGCTGATCAAGGTGGCCGAAACCGTGGCCCGCATCGGCGAGCCGCCACCGGCCGAACTGGCCATGGAAGTGGCCACCTCCGTGCTCTACCTGCAGGCGGCCTTTGCCACCATGGACATGGGCGACGAGGAACTGGCCGAGCAGTCCGCCAACCTGGTCCAGCGCCTGGAGGAATCCCTGCAGGGCGCGCCCGCGCGTCCGCTGGAGCCCTGGATGGAGGAGCTGTACCGCCAGGCCAGCGACCACCAGACCATGGGCTCGGTCGTGGGCGAGCTGCGTGCCACGCTGGCCGAGGCCGAGCGGCACCTGGACCAGTATTTCCGCAACCCCGCCGATGCCACCGTGCTGGCACCCGTCTCGGGCCAGATGGCCCAGATGCGCGGCGTGCTGTCTGTGCTGGGCCTGGACCAGGCCACGCAGGCCATGCAGCGCATGCGCGAGACCGTGGAACGGCTGGTGCTGGGTGAGATCGACGACGCAGAACGTCCCCAGGTGTTCGAGAAACTGGGCAACAGCCTGGGCGCCATGGGCTTTCTGATCGACATGCTGAGCTACCAGCGCAGCATGGCGCGCAAGCTCTTCGTCTATGACGAGGCCGAAGGCGGCATGCGCATCCTCATGGGCCGTCGCGGCCACCGGGCCGATGATGCGGGCAAGGCGCCCGAGCAACTGCCCGCCCTGGACACCGCCGCCGTGCCGCCGCAGCGCGAAGCCGTTGCCGTGGCCCAGCCGCTGCCCGTGCCGCAGGACGCCATCGCCGAGCCGGAATTTTCCGCGCCCTCCACGCCGCCCCCGCCGCCCCCGGCTCCCGTGGACATCGCGACCGAGCCGCTGGCCCAGCCCGCGGCCGCCGAGCAGGACGCGCTGGCCGATGCCGCGGAACTGGCGCAATTTGCCAAGGCCCTCGAAGCGCCGGCCGAGCCGGTCTTCCAGCTGGACCAGTCCCTGGCCGAGCCAGAGCCCGCAGCCGAATCTGCGCCTGAAACCGTCTCTGAATTGGTCTCTGCATCCGTGTCCGCGCCCGTGCCCCCGCCGGCCGGCCTGTCGGTCTCGGAAGAAGACTCGGACGACGAACTGCTGGGCATCTTCCTGGAAGAGGCCCGCGAGGTGGTGGACAACGGCCTGCAGGCCCTGCGCGCCCTGGCCGACGAGCCGGGCAACCTCAGCGAGCAGACCACGCTGCGCCGCGCCTTCCATACGCTCAAGGGCAGTTCGCGGATGGTGGGCCTGGATGAATTCGGCGAAGCCGGCTGGGCCATGGAGCAGATGCTCAACGCCTGGCTGGCCGAGCAAAAGGCCATGCCCCAGCCCATGCAGGAGCTGGCCAGCGATGCGCTGCGCGCCTTTGGCGCCTGGGCCTCGGCCATAGAGCGCCACCAGGCCGACGCCTGGCAGGCCACGCCTTTCCGCGCTGCGGCCGATGCCATGCGCCTGGAAGGCCTGCGCGCCGACGTGGCCCTGGTGCCGCGCACACCGCGTGCCGAGCCCCTCGCACAGCCCGAACCCGAACTCGAGCCCGCACCCGCACCCGCCGCAATCGAGGAATTCGCGCCCGTGGCCCAGGAGCCGCAGGCAGAACACCTGGATGCGCCCGAGCAGGCCACGCCCGCCCAGCCCGTCCAGCCCGTCCAGAGCTCTGGCGAGCTGGACTTTGCGCTGGACTTCGACCTGCTGGAGCCGGACCCCCAGCCTTCGGCCGCCGCGCCTCAGGAGTCGCTGGAGGCACTGACGCCGCAAGCCGCCGAGGCGCCTGCCGAACTTGCCACCGACGCCGTCGAGGAACTGGACTTTGCGGCCTTCGAAGCCGCCATGCGCGACAGCGAGCAGGAGGCCCTGGCCGTCGTCGCGGGCGACCCGCCCGCGCTGCCCGAGGCCGCCGCCATCGAAGCCGAAGCCATCGAGGCCGAAGCTGGAACTGAAACTGAAGCACCGCAAGCCGCCGTGCCCCTGGCGCCTTTCGAGGGGCTGGACCTGGATCTGGGCCTGACCCCGGCATCGGCATCCGCCGAAGCGATCGAGATGATCGCGGTGCCAGAAACGGTTGAGGCGGTTGAAGCGGACGAAGCGCCAGAAACGGTTGAAGCGGTTGAAGCATCCGACGCAGTCGAGCCGGTCAAGGCGCCCGAGGTGCCCGAGGCAGAAACCCCGCAGGCCGAAGAGTCCGGCGACGAGGATCTGTCCGGTATCGACGCCGATGGCTTCAAGGTCGTGGATGGCCTGCGCATCAGCGCGCCGCTGTACAACGTCTACCTCAACGAGGCCGACGAATGGTCGCGCCGCCTGGACCTGACGCTGCAGCAGTGGGCGACCGAGCCCGGCGAGCCCGTGCCCGACGACGCCGTCGCCTTTGCGCATTCGCTGGCCGGAAGCTCGGCCACCGTGGGCTTCAAGGCCTTGTCGGACCTGGCGCGCCTGCTGGAACATACGCTGACCCATCTGCAGCCGCAGCGCTGTGGCACGCCCGACCAGGTTGCCGCCTGCGTGGCGGCCTCCGACGAAGTGCAGCGCCTGCTGCACCAGTTCGCCGCCGGTTTCCTCAAGACGCCCCAGCCGGGCGTGGAAGAAGCCCTGCAGGCGCTGCTGGCGCTGGACATCGAGGCCGCAGACGCGCCGGACAGCCGCCTGGACGCGCTGGAGCAGCTGGACCAACTGGACCAGCTGGACCAGCTGGACCAGCTGGAGCCTCAGGACGCCAGCGATGGCACGGACGCCGTGCTCGACGCCGGTGCCCAGGCGCAGACACCGTCTGTGGCGCCCCTGGCCTACTCCATGCGCCCCCTGGTCAACGATGCGCGCCACGAAGCCGAGCTGCAGCGCCGCATCGACGAGGCCATCGCCCATGCCGTGGCCGTGGGCAGCGACCTGGACGATGACATCGATGCGCTGGACGAGGTCGATCCCGACCTGTTCCCCATCTTCGAGGAAGAGGCCATCGAGCTGCTGCCCCGCCTGGGCGCCGCGCTGCGCCGCTGGCATGGCCGGCCCTCGCTGGACGAGGCGCGCCACGAAACCCTGCGCGCCCTGCACACGCTCAAGGGCAGTGCCCGGCTGGCGGGCGCCATGCGCCTGGGCGAGATGGCCCACCGCCTTGAATCTGCCGTGGAGCGGGTCGATGGCGAATCTCCGACCGCCGAGCAGATCGAGCCCTTGCTGGGCAGCTTCGACGCGCTGCAGGCCGGCTTCGACGTGCTGCGCGTGGCCGGTGAGCAGGCGCAGGAAGCGCCGCTGGACCTGGGCGATGAAATCTCCCTCGACGAGCCCGCAGCGGCTGCGGCCTCCGACGCATCGGCAGCGGCTGGATCACCGGCGGCCGCAGCCCCTGTGCCAGCGCCTGTCACTGCGCCGCTGCGCGCCGGTGCCCAGCAGACGGTGCGCGTGCGCGCCCAGCTGCTGGACCGCCTGATCAGCCAGGCTGGCGAGGTGCTGATTGCGCGCTCGCGTGTCGATGCGCGCCTGGCCCAGGCCCGTGGCTCGCTGGACGAGCTGGCCGGCAACCTGGAGCGCCTGCGCATGCAGCTGCGCGACATCGAGGTCCAGGCCGAGAGCCAGATGCAGTCGCGCCTGGCCCTGTCCAAGGACTCGGCCGTGGGCTTCGACCCGCTGGAGTTCGACCGCTTCACGCGCGTGCAGGAACTCACCCGCATGATGGCCGAGTCGGTCAACGACGTGGCCACCGTGCAGCGCAACCTGCAGCGCGACATGGCCGGCGCCGAGGACGACCTGGTCGCCCAGGGCCGCCAGGCCCGCGAGTTGCAGCGCGACCTGCTGCGCACGCGCATGGTGGAGTTCGACTCCCTGGCCGAGCGCCTGTACGCCGTGGTCCGCCAGACCTCCAAGGAGATGGGCAAGCAGGTGCGGCTGAACATCCTGGGCGGCACCATTGAAATGGACCGGGGCATGCTGGACCGCATGATGCCGGCCTTCGAGCACTTGCTGCGCAACTGCGTGGCCCACGGCATCGAGTCGCCCGAGCAGCGTGCCGCCGCAGGCAAGCCCGCCATGGGCACCATTGAAATCATCCTGAGCCAGGAGCGCAACGACGTGGCGCTGTCGGTGGAGGACGATGGCGCCGGCCTGAACCTGCAGCGCATCCGCGACAAGGCCGTGGCCCAGGGCCTGTGGCCCGAGGACCAGACGCTGACGGAGCAGGACGCCGGCCGCCTGATCTTCGAGCCCGGCTTCACCACGGCCACCGAGGTGACCGGCGTGGCCGGGCGCGGCATCGGCATGGACGTGGTGCGCTCCGAAGTCAACGCGCTGGGCGGCCGCATCGAAACCCACAGCGAGGCGGGCCGGGGCAGTGCCTTCCGCCTCGTGCTGCCGCTGACGACCGCCGTCACCCAGGTGGTCATGCTGCGCGCGGGCCAGTTGCTGGTCGGCGTGCCCGCCAGCCTGGTGGAAATCGTGCGCCGCGCGCCGCTGGAGCTGCTGCAGCAGGCCTATGCCAGCCACAGCTTCGAAGACGGCAGCGAGACCCTGCCTTTCTACTGGGCCGGCGCGCTGTGGCAGTCCTCGCTGCGCAGCGAGGAAACCGTGGGCCGCACCCGGCCCGTGGTCATCCTGCGCAGCGCGGCGCAGCGCATCGCGCTGCACGTGGACGAAGTGCTGGGCAACCAGGAAGTGGTGATCAAGAACCTCGGCCCCCAGCTGGCCCGCCTGCCCGGCCTGACCGGCATGTCGGTGCTGGCCTCGGGCGCCGTGGTGCAGATCTACAACCCCGTGGCGCTGGCCAACGTCTATGGCGACGAGGTGCGCGCCCGGACCGAAGAGGCCGAGCGCGCCGCAGGCCAGGGCGACGGCGAAGCCGTGCTGGCCAGCGCAGGGCCGGCCTCGGTGCCGCTGGTGCTGGTGGTGGACGACTCCATCACCGTGCGCCGCGTCACCCAGCGCCTGCTGCAGCGCGAAGGCTACCGCGTGGCCCTGGCGGCCGACGGCCTGCAGGCCATGGAGCGCCTGGCCGAGGAACGCCCGACCCTGGTGCTGTCCGACATCGAAATGCCGCGCATGGACGGCTTCGACCTGCTGCGCAACATCCGCGCCGACGAGGCCCTGCGCGACCTGCCCGTGGTCATGATCACCTCGCGCATCGCCCAGAAGCACCGCGAGATGGCGCGCCAGCTGGGCGCCAACCACTACCTGGGCAAGCCCTACTCGGACGAGGAACTGCTGGGCCTGATCCAGCACTACTCCCTGCAGGGCGGCAGCATCAGCGGCGGCCCGCTGGCGCCGCAGTCGCTGCAGGTGGACAGCGAGCCCCTGGGCGAAGGGGCCTGAAGGCTGGTGGCCTGAACAAAAAAAGAGCAGCATCCGCTGCTCTTTTTTGTTTCAACGGCCCGTGCGCGAAGCCCATTTCGAAGTGCTTATGATGTGCAGGATTCTGTACAACTCCTGGGGGAGCCGAACATGGCCATTTCTGCCGGTGACGTGATTCCGCTGTCGCAAGCCAGGGCACACCTGTCTGAACTGGCCGACCAGGTGAAGGCAGGGGCCGAGAAGATCATCACCAAGAACGGTGAGAGCTACGTGGCCATCATCGACGCCCAACGGCTGGGCTACTACCATCAGCTGGAGCGCGAGCGAATCCATTTGCTGCTGATCGACGATGCCAGCCAAGGCCTCGCGGATGTGGCGGCGGGCGAGGTCAAGGATGCGCGCAGCACGCTGGGCGCCATCAAGCGCCGACGTGCTGCCAGGGCGGGCGGGTAATGCATAGCACGCCCTGAACGCGGCCTCGCAGCATGGCAGTCAGGAGCACCGTCAAGCTCACGGGCAACTTCGAGCGGAACCTGCAAGTGCTTGAGGACTTCCTGATCGAGGCCCAGGCCCCGCACGCCTTCGATGCGCTGCTGGACGAACTGACGGAGACCGTCATCCCCAATCTGGAAAGCTTCCCTGGCATGGGTCGCTCGTTTCTTGAGTTGCCGGCTCGCTCGGTCGAGGGCGCCAGGGGCTTGGCACGTTTGAAGAAACAACTGGGCTCACTCGACAAGGACGGCGAGCTGCGTGAGTACGTGATGGCCCACTATCTGCTGCTGTATGCGCGGATCAGGGGCACGGTTTACCTGCTTTCGATCCGCCACCAAAGGCAGCTTTCCTTCGATTTTCCGAATCACTGGACCCTGCAGCGATGAGGTGGGCAGTGGGAATCATTTGGAGTCATCGGCCGCCTGCTTGACCACGCCGTAGCGGGCCAGCGTGCGCTCGCGCGCGGCTGCGTGGTCCACCACGGGATGGGGGTAGTCCGTGCCCAGCACCACGCCGGCCTCGGCCAGCTCCAGCGGCCGGGCCTGCCAGGGCGCGTGGCGCAGCGCGGCGGGCAGGCGGGCCAGCTCGGGCACGTAGCGCTCGATGAAGCGCGCATCGGCATCGAACTTCTGGCTTTGCGTGATGGGGTTGAAGATGCGGAACCAGGGCTGGGCGTCGCAGCCCGTGGAGGCCGCCCACTGCCAGCCGCCGTTGTTGGCCGCCAGGTCGAAGTCGTTGAGCTGGCGCGCAAACCAGGCTTCGCCCCGGCGCCAGTCTATGCCCAGATCCTTGACCAGGAAGCTGGCCGCCACCATGCGCAGCCGGTTGTGCATGTAGCCCGTGGTGTTGAGCTGGCGCATGGCGGCATCCACCAGCGGATAGCCGGTGCGGCCCTCGCACCAGGCGGCATACAGCGCATCGGCCTCGGGGCCGGTATCCCACACGATGGCGTCGTAGGCGTGCTTGAAGCTGGCGTGCACCACGTGCGGATGGTGGGCCAGGATCTGGAAATAGAAGTCGCGCCAGATCAGCTCGGACAGCCAGGTGGCGGCGCCCTCGGCATCATGGGGCTGGCTCTGCGTCTGCTCCCAGGCCAGCCTTGCCAGGCGGCGGATGGAGACCGTGCCAAAGCGCAGGTGCACGCTCAGGTAGCTGGGGCCCTTGACGGCGGGAAAGTCGCGCGCCTGCTTGTAGCGCGGCAGGCGCGGCAGGAAGTCGGCCAGCAGTTCCTCGGCGCCAGCGCAGCCCGTGGGCAGGCGCAGGCCGTCCAGCGTGCCGGCTTCGAAGCCCAGGTCGGCTGCGGTGGGCACGGGGCGGCGCTCGCCTTCGGGGCGCGGGGCCAGGCGCTCGGGCAGGTCGCGCTCGCTGGGATAGGCGGACAGGAAGAAGGGCGTGATCTGGCGCAGCCAGGCGTTCTTGTACGGGGTGAACACCGAGAACGGCGCGCCGGCCTGGGTCAGCACCTCGTCGCGCGCAAAGACCATGTGGTCCTTGAAGCTGTGCAGGGCCACGCCCTCGGCGGCCAGGGCCTGGCGCACGCGGGCGTCGCGGGCCAGGGCGTCGGGCTCGTCGTCCCAGTTGCAGAACACGGCCTGGGCGCCGAGCTGCCGGGCCAGGTCCGGGATCTGCTCAGCGGGCTGGCCACGGCGCACGATGAGGCCGGTGTCGGCGCGGCCCGAGGCCTGGCGCAGCGCATCGTCCAGCCCGCTCAGGCTCTGGCAGATGAACTCCACGCGCCGGTCTGCACGGGGCAGGGGGGCGAGGATGTCGTCGTCGAAGATGAACACGCAATGCACCTGCCGACATTGGCGCAGCGCATGGTAGAGGGCAGCATGGTCGGCCAGGCGCAGGTCGCGCCGCAGCCAGACCAAGCCCACAGGGTAAGAAGGTGGCATGGATCGCCGGTAAAATCCGTGGTTATGTCTGCTGAAACTGCGCCTATCAATCTGACGCACCACTTCCTGATTGCCATGCCTGGCCTGGAAGACGAAGCGTTCTCGCGCAGTGTGATCTACCTGTGCGAACACAGCGAGCGCGGTGCGCTCGGTCTGATTATCAACAAGCCCTCGCAGCTTACGCTGGAAGGCTTGCTGGAAAAGGTGGATCTGGCCCTGGGCCGCGAGGACCTTCGCGGCAACCGTGTCTTCAACGGCGGGCCCGTGCAGACCGATCGCGGCTTTGTGCTGCACGACCCCATGGTCATCGAAGGCGCGCCCGACGACGAGTCCGCCTACGCCTCGACCATGACCATTCCCGGTGGCCTGGAGATGACCACCTCCAAGGACGTGCTCGAAGCCCTGTCCGACGGCGCAGGCCCCAAGCGCCTGCTGGTCACCCTGGGCTATGCGTCCTGGGGCGAGGGACAGCTGGAGTCGGAGCTGGCCGAAAACGCCTGGCTCACGGTGGGCGCCGACGCCAACGTCATCTTCGACACCCCGGTCGACGACCGCTATGACCGCGCCCTGGGCCTGCTGGGCCTGCAGCGCTGGATGATCTCGCCCGAAGCGGGGCGCGCATGAGCCTGCCCGCTCCCGAGTCCCAGGCAGCAGCGGCAGCCGGCACGGCCGTGCCGCCCACCGTTCCCCCCCATTTCCAGAGTTTCGTGGCCTTCGACTTCGGGGCCAAGCGCACGGGCTGCGCCGTGGGCACGCGCATGCTGCGCTCGGCCAACCCGCTGCCCACCATCCGCGCCGAGGCCGGCGAGGCCCGCCTGGCCCAGGCCGGTGAGCGCATCAAGGAGTGGCAGCCCGATGCGCTGGTCATCGGCGTGCCCTACCACCCCGACGGCAATGCGCACGAGAACACGGCGCGGGCGAAGAAATTCGGCCGCCAGCTCAAGAGCCGCTTCGGCCTGCCTGTCTACGAGGTGGACGAGCGCTACAGCACCACCGAGGCCCTGGCCGGTGGCGCAAGGGATGCCGATGCGGCCTCGGCCTGCATCATTCTTGAACAGTTTTTGAGGAGTCTTCCATGAGTGAATCCATTGCGGGAGCCGGCAGCCTGGTGCTGGACGCCGAGGCCCTGTACCGCGAACTGCTGCGCGGCGTGCGCAGCCTCATGGGGCCTGAAACCCGCCTGGCCGGCATCACCTCGGGCGGCGCCTGGCTGGTGGAGCGGCTGCACAAGGACCTGAACCTGCCCGGCAACCCCAGCGTGCTGTCCTCGGCCTTGCACCGCGACGACTTCGCGCAGCGCGGCATGGCCACCAGCGCCCAGACGCAGATCGACTTTGACGTGAACGGCGCCGACATCCTGGTGCTGGACGACGTGCTCTACACCGGCCGCACCGTGCGCGCCGTGCTCAACGAACTCTATGACTACGGCCGCCCGGCCTGCGTGCGCCTGGCGGTGCTGGTGGACCGGGGCGGGCGCGAGTTGCCCTTCCAGGCCGACTTTGCCGCCGCGCGCATCGCGCTGCCGGCCGACCGCCTGCTGTCGCTGGCGCGCGATGACGCCGGCGTCTTCCAATTCCGCATCCAAGAGGCCTGACCGTGCTGTACAAGCGCAATCCCCAGCTCAACAAGAACGGCGAACTGATCCACCTGCTGTCCACCGAAGGACTGTCCAAGGACATCCTCACCCACATCCTGGACACGGCGGCCAACTTCGTCAGCGTCAATGACCGCGAGGTCAAGAAGGTGCCGCTGCTGCGCGGCAAGAGCGTGTTCAACCTGTTCTTCGAGAACAGCACGCGCACGCGCACCACGTTCGAGATCGCGGCCAAGCGCCTGTCGGCCGACGTGTTCAACCTGGACATCGCGCGCAGCTCGGCCAGCAAGGGCGAGTCGCTGCTGGACACCATCGCCAACCTCTCGGCCATGGCCGCCGACATCTTCGTCGTGCGCCACAGCGAGTCGGGCGCGCCCTACCTCATCGCCCAGCATGTGGCGCCCCATGTCCACGTGGTCAATGCCGGTGACGGCCGCCACGCCCACCCCACGCAGGGGCTGCTGGACATGTACACCATCCGCCACTACAAGAAGGACTTCGCCAACCTGCGCGTGGCCATCGTGGGCGATGTGCTGCATTCGCGCGTGGCGCGCTCCGACATCCATGCGCTGACCACGCTGGGCGCGGCCGAAGTGCGCGTCGTCGGCCCGCGCACCCTGGTGCCGCCGGACCTGGCGCAGATGGGCGTGCGCGTCTTCCACACGCTGGAAGAGGGCATCCGGGACTGCGACGTGATCATCATGCTGCGCCTGCAGAACGAGCGCATGAGCGGCGCCCTGCTGCCGTCCAGCCAGGAATACTTCAAGAGCTTCGGCCTCACGGCCGAGAAGCTGCGCCTGGCCAAGCCGGACGCCATCGTCATGCACCCGGGCCCCATCAACCGCGGCGTGGAGATCGACTCCGAAGTGGTCGATGGCCCGCAGGCCGTGATCCTGTCGCAGGTGTCCTTCGGCATCGCGGTCCGCATGGCCGTCATGTCCATCGTCGCCGGTAACGAGGCTTGAGCCTCCACACACGCAAATGTTTTTGATCGCCGCAGGCCGCAGCCCATGCGCCGCCTGCGGTCTACGGGGTAGCAAACCATGAAGATACTCATCCGCAACGGCCGAGTGATGGACCCGGCACGGGGCCTGGACCAGCAGGCCGACGTGGCCATCGACGGCGGCAAGGTGCTGGCCATCGGCAAGGCGCCCGAGGGATTTGCCGCAGAACGCGAGATCGATGCCGCCGGCTGCTGGGTGCTGCCGGGCCTGGTCGATCTGGCCGTGCGCCTGCGCGAGCCCGGCCACGAGCACGAAGGCATGCTGCAGTCCGAGATGGCTGCATCGGTGGCCGGTGGCGTGACCAGCCTGGTCTGCCCGCCCGACACCGACCCCGTGCTCGACGAGCAGGGCCTGGTGGAGATGCTCAAGTTCCGCGCCGAGAAGCTGCACCAGTCGCGCCTGTTCCCGCTGGGCGCGCTGACGCTGGGCCTCAAGGGCGAGGTGCTGACCGAGATGGCCGAGCTGACCGAGTCCGGCTGCATCGGCTTCAGCCAGGCTGAAGTGCCCATGACCAGCACCCAGACCCTGCAGCGCGCGCTGGCGTATGCGGCCACCTACGGCTACACCGTGTGGCTGCGCCCGCAGGAGCTGTACCTGGGCAAGGGCGTGGCCGCCAGCGGCCCGCTGGCCACGCGCATGGGCCTGTCCGGCGTGCCCGTGGCGGCCGAGACGATTGCCCTGCACACCATCTTCGAGCTGATGCGCGGCACCCAGGCGCGCGTGCACCTGTGCCGCCTGTCCAGCGCCGCAGGCGTGGAACTGGTGCGCCGTGCCAAGGCCGAAGGCCTGCAGGTCACGGCCGACGTGTCCATCAACTCGCTGCACCTGACCGATACCGATATCGGCTACTTCGACAGCAGCGCCCGCGTCACGCCGCCGCTGCGCCAGCAGCGCGACCGCGATGCGCTGTCTGCCGCGCTGGCCGATGGCACCATCGACGCCCTGGTCTCCGACCACACGCCCGTCGATGAAGACGCCAAGGTCCTGCCCTTTGCCGAGGCCGAGCCCGGCGCCACGGGCGTGGAGCTGCTGCTGTCGCTGGCCGTCAAGTGGTCGCAGGAAAGCGGTGTGCCCCTGAGCCGCGCACTGGCCGCCATCACGGCATCGCCCGTGCAGGTGCTGGGATCGGCGCTGGGCGAGCTGCAGGAGCAACTGGGCCGTCTGGCCGAGGGCGGCGTGGCCGACCTGTGCATCGTCGATCCGCAGGCGGCCTGGACCGTGAAGCCCCAGGAACTGGCCAGCCAGGGCAAGAGCACGCCCTTCGGCGGCTACGAGCTGCCGGCCCGCGTGCGCTGCACGCTGGTCGACGGCCGCGTGGCATTCGAACGCCGCTGAACATGAGCCGTCTGCGCAGGGGAGGGCGCGCCACGCTGCGCGCAGCGCGCCTGTTCGGCCATGTGTGCAAGGGGCTGTGGATCGTGGCCCTGCGCTTTCCGCAGCTGCCCGAGGCGCGCCAGCACGCCCATGTGCAGGCCTGGGCCCTGCAGTTGCTGGCCCATGCGGGCGTGCGCCTGGAGATCCAGGGCGAGCCGCCGCACCAGGGCCCCATGCTCATGGTCAGCAACCATATTTCCTGGCTCGACATTCCCGTGCTGCATGCGGCGCGGCACTGCCGCTTCATCTCCAAGTCCGACGTCAAGGGCTGGCCGCTGATCGGCACGCTGGCCACGGCGGCGGGCACGCTGTACATCGAGCGCACCTCGCGCCGCGATGCCCGGCGCATGGTGCAGAGCATGGAGGAATCCCTGCAGCGCCGCGAGATCCTGGCCATCTTCCCCGAAGGCACGACGGGCGACGGCCGCAAGCTGCTGCCCTTTCATGCCAATTTGCTGCAGGCGGCCGTGCAGATCGATGCGCCCGTGCTGCCCGTGGGCCTGCGCTTCATCGACGGCGCCACAGGGCAGATCAGCCATGCACCCAGCTACGAGGGCGACGAAACCCTGCTGGGCTCCATCTGGCGCACGCTGTGCGCCGACGACCTGGTGGCCGTCGTCCACTATGGCCAGCCGCAGACGGCCGAAGGCCGCGACCGCCGCGTCTGGTCGCAGGACCTGCATGCCGAGGTGGACCGGCTGCGCCAGGCCTGAACGTTGCCAGCGACATGACAGACACCCTCACGCTTCGGCCCTCGCGGCCTGATGACCTTCCCGCCCTGAACGCCGTTCTCTGGGCCACCTACGACAGCACCTGGAAGCCCCAGCTGACGGCGGACAAGCATGCGCGGTTCTGCGCCTCCGGCAAGACCGCGCAGTACGTGCAGTCGCGCGGACACCTGTTCTGGGTGGCCGAGTGCGATGGCGTGGTCGCCGGCTTCGTGGACTGGGTGGATGACTTCATCGGCGCCCTGCATGTGCTGCCGGCCTGGCAGGGGCGCGGCGTGGGCCGTGCCCTGCTGGCCCATGCCGAGCAGGCTCTGCGCGCCGCCGGCCACGCCCAGGTGCGCCTGGAGACCGACAGCTTCAACACCCAGGCCCTGGGCTTTTACACGGCGCAGGGCTACGCCACGCTGGACACCTATCCCGACGAGGAATGGGATTGCGGCCTGACCACGGTGCTCATGGGCAAGCCGCTGGCCTGAAGGCCAGGGCGGAGCAGGCCCGCCCTCAGTTGCTGTAGGGCTGTCGCTCCAGCACCAGGTTGGCGAAGTCCTCCACCAGGTCGGCGCCCAGTTCCTCGATGGCGTCGTCTTCCTCGTCGAAGGCCCAGACTACGCGGATGTCCGTGCCCTTTTGCCCGGCCTGGTCGAGCAGCTCGAACAGCGAGCGCAGCCCCATGGTCGATGCGCTGTTGATGTACTGCAGCTTCACCTCGGCCACGAAGCGTGCGGGCTGGCTGGCCTCGAAGTACTGGCCCAGCATGGCCAGCAGGGGGTTGAAGAAGAGCAGCGGGTTTTCGGGGTAGCACTCGCCTTCGATGCGCAAAAGCTGCTCGGCCGGCGAGAAGACCACTTCGGGCGTGACGGAAGTGCGTTCGGATTTCAGTGCTTGCATGGCGGCGTCATTCGGATTCGGGAAGGGGTCCCGGCGCTCAGATCAGCGCCTTGACGTGGAACACGGCATGGGGCGCGGTATCTGCGGCGTCCTCTCCCGTGGCGATGTGGTACTGCAGCGGTGCCGAGGCGTCGCGCGCAATGGTCAGCCAGCCCAGGCCCGCGCCGCGGCTGATGTCATCGCTGGCGCCGTGGTCGGTGTTGTGCAGCTGGGCCTTGTAGGCGGCCTTGATTTCGGGGTGGCTCATGGCGCGCACGGCGTCCAGCTTGGCGGCCAGGCGCGGCACATGTTCGCGGCGCACGGCGTTGCTGCAGGCAATCCAAAAGCGCGCCTGTGCCTGATCGGCCCCCGCGTCCGGGGCACCGGCCGGTGCATCGATGCGGCCCACGCCGATGGCGCCCTGTGCCACGGGTTCGCCGAGTGCCTGGCTGGCTCCGGCGTCAGAGGCAGGCAGCGGCGCCGCGTAGTGCAGCACGTTCTGCGCCATCTCGATGAAGGTGGAAAACAGCTTGCGCTTGGCGCTGCTCGATCCGTCCTCGCTGGCCAGCCGGCACTTGAGCGTGTCGGCTGCCGCCTGGATCACATTGGGGTTGAAGGTGCCCGCGTAGTACAGCAGCAGGCCGTTGTGCTCGGCCTGGGCGCGCAGGTGCGCGAATTCGGACGGGCTCATGACTGCAGGGCCTGGTTGCGCCACACCAGCAGCGAGACATCGTCGCGGCGGCGCTGCGTGCCCTGCCACTGGGCAAAGGCCTGCCGGAATTCGGCGCAGGCCTGGGCGGCGGGGCGGTCGTGCTGCTCGTGCAGGAAGCGCGCCAGGCGCTTTCTGCCGTGAGCGATCTGGCGCGGGCCGCCCAATTGGTCGATGACGCCATCGGTGGCCACCATCAGCAGCGAGCCGGGCGCGACCTCGAGTTCCTGCGTGCTCCAGGCCGCGTCGTCGGGCGTGGTCGCATAGCCTATGCCCAGCTTGTCGCCGGCATGGATCTGTACCTGGGCCGCCTCCTGCACGCCGGGCGGCGCCACCAGCAGGTCCAGCCGGGCCGAGGCAAAGCGCAGTTGCGTGCCGCAGGGCGACTGCAGGAACAGCGCGGCGTCCAGGCCGTCGCTGGAGGCTTTTTCGGCGGGCAGGCCATCGGCGGGCGCTGCCGGTGCGCCCCAGGCGGGCTGGACGTCGCGGCTGCGCTGCTGCAGCACGCGCTTGATGTAGCGGTTCATCTGGCCCAGCAGGGCGCCGGGGTCGATGGCGGCGCCGGTGCCGGCGCTGGTGCCGATACCTGCAGGCGCCACGGCCTGTTCGAGAAAGGACAGTGCAATCAGCGTCATGAAGGCGCCCGGCACGCCGTGGCCCGTGCAGTCGAACATGCAGCCCAGCAGGCCCTGCGGTGTGGCGCGGAAGAAATACGCATCGCCGCCCACCACGTCGCGCGGCTCCCACAGCAGGCCGTGGTCGGCCAGCTGGCTGGCGAGTACGCGGTCGGATTCGACCAGGTGCGAGCGCTGGATCAGGCTGGCGTAGTCGATGCTGGCCATGAGCTGGCGCGTCTTGTCGGCCTCGATGTCGGACATGGCGGCCATCAGCGCGTGGCCCGTGCCTATGCCTGCGTAGCGGCCTTCCTCCACGGTGATGAAGCCGTCCTTGAGCACGCGGCTGCCGCTGGCCAGCGCCTGCTGCACCAGCTGGTCGATGGGCAGGCCGGCCGCCACCACCATGGGCGCGGTGTCGGTGAATACCAGGCAGCTGCGGCGGCCGAACACGTCGCGCGCAAAGGGCCGCGCGTACTGCTCCATGAAGCGCTGGCGGTTGATCAGGCCCAGCGGCCGGTCGTCGGCCACCACGGCCAGGGTTTCGAGCAGGGGCTGCTCGCTGAACAGCCGGTGCACATCCTCGTTGCTGGTCTCGGGGGGGATCGGTGCCGTGGGCTGGCTGAGCTGGCCTGCGCGGGCCACAAGGCGCGGCGCGGCGGGCGCCGGGGCCAGCGCGGGAATGGGTGCAGGGTCAGGTAGCTGATCCGCTGCGGGGTGCTGCGTGGAGGAGGGGTCCAGAGCAAACATGGGGTGGCCTTGAATTGTCACAAGATGTGACTGATTCTGGGTTCCACCCGTGACCGTCGAATGACAAAGCCCGGACGGCGCGGCGGACGCCGCTGGTTCAGGCTGCAGCGGACTGCGGGGCGCCCTGTGTTTCTCGCGGGAAGGCGACCACGTGATTCATGTCGAGCCGGATTCCCACCCACTCGCCCACCGCATGGTCGTGGTGGCTGGGCACATGGGCCATCACGCTGTGGCCGCTGGCCAGCTCCAGCGTGTAGAGGAACTCCGAGCCGCGAAACGCCTTGCGCAGGATGCGTGCCTGTACGGGCGAGGCATCGTCGTGCACCACATCGTCGGCGCGCAGCAGCACATCGCATTCGCCGCCCGGGAACTGCGCGGGCAACGGGCAGGTGGCCGGATCGACCAGATCGCCCAGCGCCGTGCGCGCCACCACGCCGCCGGCCCCCGAAGGCGCCAGCGTGGCCGGCACGAAGACGCCGTGGCCGATGAAGTCCGCCACGAAGCGCGTGGCCGGGCGGTGGTAGAGCGAATAGGCGTCGTCCCACTGCTGCAGCTGCCCCTGGTGGACCACGCCGATCATGTCGCCGATGGCAAAGGCCTCCAGCTGGTCGTGCGTGACGAACAGGGCCGTGGCGCCTGCGGCCTTGAGGATGCCGCGCACCTCATGCGCCAGGCGCTCGCGCAGGTCCACGTCGAGGTTGGAGAACGGCTCGTCCAGCAGCATCAGCTGCGGGCTGGGCGCCAGTGCGCGGGCCAGTGCCACGCGCTGCTGCTGGCCGCCCGACAGCTCGTGCGGAAACCTCCCTGCACTGCCGGCCAGGCCCACCAGCTCCAGCACCTCGGCCACGCGCTCGGCCTGGCGTGCCTTGGAAAGATGGTGGATGCCGAAGGCCACGTTGCGGCCCACGTTCAGATGGGGGAACAGCGCATAGTCCTGGAACACCATGCCGATGCGCCGCTGCTCGGGAGGGAGCGAGAAATCCGCGCTGCCCACGAGCTGGCCGTCGATGCGGATCTCGCCGCCGCTCACGGGCTCCAGGCCCGCCACGGCACGCAGCAGCGTGGTCTTGCCGCAGCCCGAGGGGCCGATGAGCACGCCGATGTCGCCAGCGGCCAGATTCAGCGTGACACCCTGCACGGCAGGCCTGTCGCGGCCCGGGTAGCGCACCTCGAGTTGGGAGACGGTCAAAAACATGCGGCGATTGTAGAACCGCGCAAATGAATAGAATTCGCATTTGCATTGGCGGGCCAAGGGCATGCCCGGAGCCCGCCGACTCCAGCAGCCCGCAGGCACGTCCGGTCTCGGCGGCACATCGGCCCACAGGCCGGCGGCAGCCGCAGATCCCGGCCCGTTCCATAGCCCGGCAGCCAGATCCTCCCCTCATCCTCTAGCCGAGACCTCCGCTTTGCGCCGTCTGTCGTCCGTACTCCGCTCCCTTCCCCTGCTATTGCTGGCCCTGGTGCTGATGCTGCCCGTGCTGGCCGTGCTCGGCTCCTGGCTGCCCGTGGGGCAGGGCGATGCCCTGGCCGGCTCCATCCTGCGCGAGATGGCGGCCACCGTGCTGCCCGGCTACCTGTGGACCACGGTCTGGCTGGGCCTGCTGGTGGCGCTGGGCGCGGCCATCGTGGGCACGGGCACGGCGGCGGCCGTGACGCTGTTCGACTTCCGGGGCCGGCGCCAGCTCGAATGGCTGCTGCTGCTGCCGCTGGCCATGCCGGCCTATGTCACGGCCTATGCCTATACCGACTTCCTGCAGTTCAGCGGCCCGCTGCAGACCTGGCTGCGCGATACCTATGGCCTGGAAGGCCGGCTCCTGCCCGAGGTGCGCAGCCTCGGCGGCGCGGTCTGGGTCTTCATCTTCTCGCTCTACCCGTATGTCTACCTGCTGGCGCGCACCGCGCTGGGCGAGCGCGCCGCGCACCTGATGGAGGCCGCGCGCCTGATGGGCGCGCCGCTGTCGCGGCGCATCTGGTCGGTGGCGCTGCCGCTGGCGCGCCCGGCCGTGGCCGCTGGCGTGGCCCTGGTGGTGATGGAGACGCTGGCCGACTTCGGCGTGGTCAGCTACTTCGGCATACAGACCTTCACCACGGGCATCTACAAGGCCTGGCTGTCCATGGACAACCGCATTGCCGCCGCGCAGCTGGCGACCTTTTTGCTGGTGCTGGTGCTGCTGCTGCTGCAGCTGGAGTTGCGCGCCCAGCGGCGCATGCGCTTCGTCACCGGCAGCACGGGCCGCGCCAGCTCGGCCGAGGCGCAGCCGCTGCGCCTGCGCGGCTGGCGCTGCGCGCTGGCCTGGCTGGCGTGCCTGCTGCCCGTGCTCATGGGCTTTGTGGCGCCCGTGTTCTTCATGCTGCGCCCGCTGGCAGCCGACTGGTCGGTGCTGCCCTGGGACCGCTTCCTCGACTGGGCGCTCAACAGCGTGCGCCTGGGCACCATCACCTCGGTGCTGGCCGTCATCATCGCCGTGGCCCTGGCGTTTGCCGTGCGCCGCAACAAGGAGTCGGCCGTCACGCGCGGCGTGGTGCAACTGGCCAGCCTGGGCTATGCGGTGCCGGGCGCCGTCGTCGTCGTCGGCCTGCTGCTGCCCGTGGGCTGGGTGCAGCAGGTGCGGCCCGAATGGGGCTTTGCCGGCCTGGTCACGGCCACCGCCGTGGGCATTGTCTGGGCCTACCTGGTGCGCTTTTGCGCCGTGGCCCTGCAGTCCATGCAAAGCGGCTATGCGCGCATCGCTCCCAGCCTGGACGACTCGGCCCGCATGCTGGGCACGGGCGCCTGGGGCATGCTGTCGCGCGTGCACTGGCCGCTGCTCAGGCGCTCCACGGCGGCGGCGGCGCTGCTGGTCTTCGTCGATGTGATGAAGGAGCTGCCCGCCACCATGGTGCTGCGCCCCTTCAACAGCGACACCCTGGCCGTCGTGGCCTACCAGCTCGCGCGCGACGAACGCCTGGGCGAGGCCGCCCTGCCGTCGCTGGCCCTGGTGCTGGTGGGCCTGATCCCCGTGATCATGCTCAGCCGCACGCTGCGCGCCGAGCGCCCGGGCACGGCCCGCTGAGCCTGCGCTGCCGGGTGCTGCAAAGCGCGGCCCGGCAAACCCCGCTACGCTCGCGCCATGCACGCCAGAGTCCTGCGCTATCTCGACGAAGTGGTCCGCCGCGGTTCCATCCGCAAGGCGGCCGAACATCTGCACGTGGCCCCCACGGCCGTCAACCGCCAGATCCTCGACCTGGAGGCCGAGCTGGGAACGCCCCTGTTCGAGCGCATCCACAAGCGCCTGCGCCTCACCCCGACGGGCGAGATGGTCCTGGCCCATGTGCGCGCCACGCTGCGCGAGCATGCGGCGCTGCGCGAGCGCATTGCCGAACTGCAGGGTGCGCGCAGCGGCGAGATCACAGTGGCCGCGACCACGGGGCTGGCCGGCTCGCTGCTACCCTCGCTGGTGCATGAATTCCGTCAGCGCCACCCGGGCATCGTGGTGCGCATCATCGACCTGCCCCTGAGCGACATCGCGGCCGCCGTGGAAGGCGGCGACGCCGACCTGGGCCTGGCCTACGACCTGTCCGAACGCCCCGCGCTGCGCGCGCTGGCCACCAGCGAATGGCAGATCGGCGCCATCGTGCCGCCCCGGCATGCGCTGGCGCGCCAATCGTCCGTGCTGCTCAGCGAGTGCATAGGCCATCCGCTCATCCTGCCCGCGCCGCCGCTGTCCATCCGCAGCCTGCTGGACGAAGCCTTTGCGCGCAACGCCATCGAGGTCACGCCCGTGGCCGAATCCACCTCCATGGCGCTGATCCAGCGCCTGGTCATGCTGGGCGAGGGCATTGCCCTGCTCAACCCGCTGGACGTGATGGAAGAGCGCAGCCGCAATGCCCTGGTCTTCGTGCCTTTGCGCGATGCGCATCTGCGGCGGCAGACGCTGGTGCTGACCGGCCGGGCCAGGGGGCAGTTGAGCGCGGCGGGGGAGCTGATGGCCCAGTCCATCGGCCAGGCGCTGGCAAGGCTGTTCGCCGGGGGGCGGTGAGTCTTAGTCACTTGTCCACTTTTTGTGGACACATCGGGCGGAATTCAGCGCTATCGGCAATGGCTTGTCCTTCCTAGACTGGCGGCTTTTCCATTTCGAAGAAGAGAACGCCATGACCTTGATTGCCCTGAACGCCGATGTACTCGTCACCATGGATGCGCAGCGCCGCGAGATCCGCGACGGCGCCCTGGTGGCCGACGGCCCGGCCGTGCAATGGGTGGGCGCCACGGCCGATCTGCCGCCGCAGTACCGCCGCATGGTGGACGACGGCACGGCCCAGGTGCTGGACATGCGCGGCCGCGTGGTCATGCCGGGCCTGGTCAACACGCACCACCACATGTACCAGAGCCTCACGCGCGCCGTGCCGGCTGCGCAGGATGCGGAGCTGTTCTCGTGGCTCACCAACCTGTACATGCTGTGGTCGCACCTCACGCCGGAGATGATCCACGTCTCCACCCAGACCGCCATGGCCGAGCTGATGCTGTCGGGCTGCACCACCACCAGCGACCACCTGTACCTGTATCCGAATGGCGCTCGGCTGGACGACTCCATCGCCGCGGCGCAGCAGATGGGCATGCGCTTTCATGCGGCGCGCGGCTCCATGAGCCTGGGCCGCAGCAAGGGCGGCCTGCCGCCTGACGCGGTGGTGGAGGAAGAGGAAGCCATCCTGCGCGACAGCCTGCGCCTGATCCAGCAGTACCACGACAGCGCACGCCACTCCATGCTGCGCGTGGTGCTGGCGCCGTGCTCGCCGTTCTCGGTGACGCGCGAGCTGATGCGCGAGTCCGCCGTGCTGGCGCGTGCGCACGGCGTGTCGCTGCACACCCACCTGGCCGAGAACGACAACGACGTCGCCTTCTCGCGCGAGAAATTCGGCCTCACTCCCGCGCAGTACGCCGAAAGCCTGGGCTGGGTCGGCCCCGATGTCTGGCATGCCCACTGCGTCAAGCTCGATGCCGAGGGCATTGCGCTGTTCGCGCGCACGGGCACGGGCGTGGCGCATTGCCCGTGCTCCAACATGCGCCTGGCCTCGGGCATTGCACCCGTGCGCACCATGCGCGATGCGGGCGTGCCCGTGGGCCTGGGCGTGGACGGCAGCGCCTCCAACGACGGCGCCCACATGCTGGGCGAGGCGCGCCAGGCCCTGCTGCTGCAGCGCGTGGGCCACGGCCCTGCCGCCATGGGCGCGCGCGAGGCGCTGGAGATCGCCACGCTGGGCGGCGCGCGCGTGCTGGGGCGCGACGACATCGGCGCGCTGGCGCCGGGCATGTCGGCCGACTTCGTGGCCTTCGACATGTCGGGCGTGGGTTACGCGGGCGCAGGCCATGACCCCGTGGCCGCGCTGGTGTTCTGCACGCCCACCGACGTGTCCACCAGCGTCATCAACGGCCGTGTCGTGGTCCGTGACGGCCACCTGCTCACGGCCGACCTGCCGCGCGTGCTGACACGCCACCGTGAACTGGCCCGCACGCTGTTCGAGCGCGCAGCGGGCCACTGACATAACCCTGCAGCGCGGCAGGCCGGCACCCAGGCCATCGCGGGTGCCGGCGTGCCGCGCTGCGCCATTCCCCCGAAGCATCTCCAGGAGGCTCGAAGACCCGGACAGCACTTTCAGGACCCCCACCCTTTTCCGGCACCACTGCCCCGACATACATACAAGCGCCTCTGAAGAGGCCGACGGCCAGGACACAAGGAGACAAGACAATGGAACAACTGCTTTACAAGGTGGAAGACCGACCGCCAATGCTCATCACCACGGTCCTTCTGTCGCTGCAGCACCTGCTGGCGGCGCTGGGCGGCATCATCGCCGTGCCCCTGGTCTTCGGCGGGGCGCTCAAGCTGCCGGCCGACCAGATCGTGGCCCTGGTGAATGCAGCGCTGCTGGGATCGGGCGTGGTCACCATCGTCCAGTGCAGGGGGGTGGGGCCCGTGGGCATACGGCTGCCCTGCGTCATGGGCACAAGCTTCGCCTTCGTGGGCGCGGGCATCAGCGTGGGGCTGGAGCATGGCGTGGCCGGCATCCTGGGCTCCTCGCTGGTAGGGTCGCTGGTGATGATCGTGGGCAGCTATTTCATGCCCGTGATCCGCCGCTTCTTTCCGCACACCGTGACCAGCGTGGTCGTGACCATGATCGGCCTGTCGCTGACCCCCGTCGCCGTGGATTGGGCTGCGGGCGGCGTGGGCCGCAGCGACTACGGCGCGATCGGCCACCTGGCCATCGCCGGCTTCGTGCTGGTGCTGGTGATCGGCTTCGTGCAGTGGGGCAGGGGCATCGTCTCTGCCTCGGCCGTGGTGCTGGGCATCGCCTGCGGCTATGTGCTGTGCCTGGCGCTGGGCCTGATCGACTTCACCCAGGTGAGCGAGGCCGCGGTCTTCGCCATCCCGCAGCCGCTGACCTTCGGCATGACGTTCCCGGTGGCCGGCATCGTCGCCATGTCCATCGCCTTTCTGGTGACCATCGTCGAGACCACGGGCACCTTCATGGCCCTGGGCGCGGCCACGCAGACGCGCATCGACGGCAAGCGCCTGTCCAGCGGCATGCTGTGCGATGGCGTGGGCTCGGCCTTCGCCGCCGTGATGTCCAGCCCTCCGCTGTCCACCTTCGCCCAGAACGTGGGCGTGGTCTCGCTGACCGGCGTGGCCAGCCGCCACGTGGTCATGCTGACGGGCGTCATGCTGCTGCTGGCCGGACTCTTTCCTGTGCTGGGCGCACTGGTGGTGACGATTCCGCAGCCCGTGCTCGGCGGCGCGGGGCTGATGATGTTTGCCATGATCATTTCGGCCGGCATCCGCATGCTCAGCGGCGCCGAGCACTCGCGGCGCGCCAGCCTGATCATCGCGGTCTCGCTGGGCTGCGGCCTGGCGGTCACGGTGCGCCCGGACCTGCTGTCCCGCATGCCTGCCTTCGTGCGCGAAGTCTTCGGCTCGGGCATTACCGTCGGCGCGCTGGTCGCGGTGGGACTGAACCTGCTGCTGCCCGGCCGCGAGGTCGATGCCCATCCCGAGGAAGCCGTGGCCTGATGCGCATTTTCATGGGCCTACACTGCGGCCCATGAACACCACCGCACCCCGCACCGACATCACCATCTACCACAACAACCGCTGCAGCAACTCGCGCGGCGCGCTGGCCCTGCTGCGCGACAACGGCGTGGAGCCGACCATCGTCGACTACATCGCCCAGCCCCTGGACGCTGCGCAACTGCAGGCCCTGGTCCGGCGGCTGGGCGTGCCCGTGCGCGAGCTGCTGCGCAGCAAGGAAGCCGTCTACACCGAGCTGGGCCTGGGCGAGGCATCCGTCAGCGATGAGCAGCTCATCGCCGCCGTGGCCGAGCACCCCGTGCTGCTCAACCGCCCCATCGTCGTCACGCCCAAGGGCGCGGCGCTGTGCCGTCCGCCGGAGAAGGTGCTGGCGCTGATCTGAGATGCACGGCGAGGGTTCTAAGCCTCGCCTAAGTCTGCCCCTTCAGACTTCTCCTCAACGCAGCAAGGAACGCTGCTTTTGAGGAAAGGTCTGCGATGAACAAGATTCTGTCCACTCCCCGCCGTCTGGTGCTGGCCCTGATGGCCGCAGGTGCCATCGGCGCCCTGGGCGCCACGGGCGCCGGTCTGGTTGGTGTGGTGCATGGCGATGCGCGTGCCGCCACGTCGCTGTTTGCGCCTGCAGCACAGCCGGCTTCTACCGCTTCTCCAGCTTCCCCCGCCGCTGCCGTGGTGGCGCCCAACTTTGCCGACATCACGGCGCGCAACGGCGCGGCCGTGGTCAACATCAGCGTGGTCGGCAGCTCGCGTGCCATGGGCGAGGATGGCGACGAGGCCGCTGCGCGGCAGGGCCAGGGCCAGGGCCAAGGTCAGGGCCTGCAGGGCATGGACCCCAACGATCCGTTCTTTGAATTCTTCCGCCGCTTCGGCGTGCCCGGCATGCCGGGCATGGGCCAGGGCCAGCCCCAGCGCGATGTGCCCACGCGCGGCGAAGGCTCGGGCTTCATCGTCTCCAGCGACGGCCTGATCCTGACCAACGCCCACGTGGTGCGCGGCGCCAAGGAAGTCACTGTCAAGCTGACCGACCGGCGCGAGTTCAGCGCCAAGGTGCTGGGCGCCGATCCCAAGACCGACGTGGCCGTGCTGCGCATCGAGGCGAAGAACCTGCCCACGGTGTCGCTGGGCAAGACGGCCGATCTGCGCGTGGGCGACTGGGTGCTGGCCATCGGCTCGCCCTTCGGTTTCGAGAGCAGCGTGACGGCCGGTGTGGTCAGCGCCAAGGGCCGCACCCTGCCTGACGACAGCTTCGTGCCCTTCCTGCAGACCGACGTGGCCATCAACCCCGGCAACTCGGGCGGCCCGCTGTTCAATGCGCGCGGCGAGGTGGTGGGCATCAACAGCCAGATCTACTCGCGCTCGGGCGGCTACCAGGGCGTGTCCTTCGCCATTCCCATTGAGGTGGCCACGCGTGTGCAGCAGCAGATCGTGGCCACGGGCAAGGTGCAGCATGCGCGGCTGGGCGTGGCCGTGCAGGAGGTGAACCAGGCCTTTGCCGACTCCTTCAAGCTCGACCGTCCCGAAGGCGCCCTGGTGTCCAGCGTGGACAAGAGCGGCCCCGCCGCCAAGGCGGGCCTGGAGCCCGGCGACGTGGTGCGCAAGATCGATGGCCAGTCCATCGTGGGATCGGGCGATCTGCCGGCCTTTGTGGGCCAGGCGCTGCCGGGCCAGAAGGTCACGCTGGAGATATGGCGCAACGGCGAGGCCCGCACGCTCAGCGCCGTGCTGGGCGATGCCAGCGACAAGGCCGCCAAGGTGGCCAAGGACAAGCCCGACGCCGGCAAGGGCAAGCTGGGCCTGGCCCTGCGCCCGCTGCAGCCCGAGGAAAAGCAGCAGATCGGCGTGAAGGACGGCCTGGTCGTGGCCGACGCCGCAGGCCCGGCCGCCGAGGCAGGCATCACCCAGGGCGATGTGCTGCTGTCCATCAACGGCACGCCTGCCGGTGATATCGAGGCCGTGCGCGCCGCCATGGCCAAGGCCGGCAAGACCGTGGCCGTGCTGATCTGGCGCGATGGCAACAGGATCTTTGTCCCCGTACGTCTCGGGTAAGTGAAAGGAGGTAAGGGACCAGAAGCATCCACACACTTGATTGATCGCACGGCCCCGGCGTGAATGCGCCGGGGCTATCGCTTTGGGAAAACCCAGAGAAAAATGCCAGCGGTCCAAGGATCGGTACGCCAATGTGATGGTTGTATCGTGTGAAATGACGCCCGTTTGCGTTAGTAATGTTTCTTTTTGTGACGGATTGATGTAAGGGAAACCGCTTAGACTGCCGGCCCATCGAGGCGTGCGCTGACCGTCTTGATTCACGGAATACGGCCCCTGGGGGCGCAACGCATCACAGGAAAGGCACGGCTTTGAATCAGGACTACAGCTTGCAGGTGGCGGGTTTGGGCGCATCGTTCGGTGCGCGCGTCATCCTGGCTGAGGTGGACTTCGCACTGCCCGCCCGGGGCGTCACCGTTTTGCTGGGGCCTTCGGGATCGGGCAAATCCACCCTGCTGCGCACGCTGGCCGATCTCAATGCCGCCAACCCGCGTTTTCGCCGCTGGGGCAGCACGCGCTACGCGGGCCAGCCATGGCGCAGCGGCATGCAGGCGCCGCGCCTGGTGCAGCAGCAGGCCAGGCTGATGATGGCCAGCACCTTCGATGCCATCGTGGAGCTGGCGCGCCCCCGTCTCAAGCTGGTGCCGCATGAGCTGCGCGACTGGTGCCGCGCCCAGGTGCAGGCCTTCGGCTTTCCCGAGCTTGCGCTGATGTTCGACCAGCCGGCGCTGCAGCTGTCCCCCGTGCAGCAGCGTGCCGTGGCCATCCTGCGCGAGGCGCTGGCCGAGCCGGCGCTGCTGATGGTGGACGAGCCCACGGCCGAGCTGGAGGGCTACGAGGCCTTCGTGCTGCTGGAACTGCTGCGCCAGGTGGGTCAGCGCGCTGCCGTGCTGATGAGCACGCACCAGCAGCAGCACGCACAGGCCGTGGCGCAGGACATGCTGCTGCTGGCCGGTGGCCGCATCGCCGAGGCGCAATCCATGGAAGCCTTTCAGCGTGCGCCGCTGTCGCTGGCGGGCCAGCAGTTCTTGCGCACCGGCAGCTGTGCCGTGGCCTCTCCCGATGCGCGGGCCGAAGACCTGGAGGAGGGCGTGCCCCTGCCTCCTCCGCTGCCTGCAGCGGCCGTGGCCGCGATCTCCGAGTTTCTGTCGGATGCAGTGGCCACCGAGCCTGCATCCGAGCCCATGCCTGCACCTGAGCCTGCGCCTGCACCCGTGCCTGCATCCATGCCTGCGCCGGTACCCGCACCGACACCCGCTCCCCGGCCGCGCGCCGTCAATCCCGCCGTGCTGGTGGACTGGCAGCCGCTGGCCGCCGACCCGCAGGCCGTGCCCGCCAGCCGTGGCCCCAACGGTTTTGCCTGGCTGGTGCCGGGCCGGCTGGCCGGTGCGCCGCAGCCCGGCGTGGTGCAGTCCATGGACTTTGACCTGAAGGCCCTGCGCGGCTGCGGCGTCACCGTGCTGATCACGCTGACCGAAAACGACCTGCCGCAAGAGCCGCTGCAGCGGCACGGCCTGCGCAACCTGCACCTGCCGGTGCGCGACCACGAATCACCCACGGTGGCCCAGATCCAGATGCTGCTGGCGCGCATGTCGGCCATGCTGCGCGCGGGCGAGGTGCTGGCCGTGCACTGCCTGGCCGGCCTGGGCCGCACGGGCACGGTGCTGGCCGCATGGCTGGTGCGCGAAGGCCTCACCGCCGACGAGGCGCTGCGCCGCGTGCGCCTCATCGACGCCCAGTACGTGCAGTCCCAGGCCCAGGAGGACCTGCTCTACGCGTACGAAGTGGCACTGCTGCTGAAGATGGGCTGACCGATCACATCCATTCACAAAAAAAGGAAAGCTGCAATGAGCCTGGATAACGTTTTGAGCGAGGTGGCCGGGTCCGTGCCCGAGTGCCTGGCCATCGGCTACGTGGATGCCGCCTCCGGCATGCTGCTGGCCATCCGCACGGTGGACTCGCATCCGCGCGAAGTCATCGACCTGGTGGCCGCCGCCACGGCCGACCTGTTCAACGGCCCCAATGTCTCGATGATCGAGAGCCTGTTCAAGAAGTCGCGCGGCCTCAAGGACGACGGCCACCACTACTTCCAGGAGCTCATCGTCAACAGCGACAACCTCATCCACGTCTTCCTGCGCGGCAAGCTCATGCCCGACTACGTGGCCGTCTTCGTCTGCCGGCGTACCGCCAACCTGGGCATGGCCTTGACCAAGGCCCGCATGGCCATGCCGAAGATTGAAGCGGCGGTGTAGCCGCCGCTCATCCCCTGAGTCGCCAACTGAGCCAGCCTTCCAGGGAGCTATTCTTCAACCATGCGCTTACTGCTTGTCGAAGATGACGCCATGATCGGCGAGGCCGTGCAGACCCTGCTGCGCGGCGAGGGCCATGCGGTGGACTGGGTCCGTGACGGCCTGCAGGCCGATGCGGCCCTGTGCCCCGGCCCGGGCGGCGGCCATGGCTATGACATGGTGCTGCTGGACCTGGGCCTGCCCGGGCAGGATGGCCTGCAGGTGCTGCGCCATCTGCGCGGGCGCCGCGACCGCACGCCGGTGCTGGTGGCCACGGCGCGCGATGCCGTGCGCGACCGCATTGCAGGGCTGGATGCGGGGGCCGATGACTACGTGGTCAAGCCCTATGACCTGGACGAGCTGCTCGCGCGGCTGCGTGCGCTGGCGCGCCGGGCGTCGGGCGCAGTTGATCCGCTGTACGAGCGCGAAGGCGTGCGGCTGAACCCCGCCACGCGCGAGGCCAGCGTCGATGGCCGCGACGTGGTGCTCTCCGGCCGCGAATGGGCGGTGCTGGAGACGCTGCTGGCGCGCCCGGGCAGCACGCTGTCGCGCCAGCAGATCGAGGACAAGCTCTACGGCTGGGGCGACGAGGTCAGCAGCAACGCCATCGAGGTCTACATCCACGGCCTGCGCAAGAAGCTGGGCGCGGGGCTGATCCTCAATGTGCGCGGCGTGGGCTACATGGTGCCCAAGCCATGACGGCGCCGGCTTCCTCCCTTGTTTCCTCCCTTGTCGCCCGGGCGCGCAGCCGCCTGCCCGGTGCACTGGGCACGCGGCTGCTCATGTTCCTGGGCGCGGCCATCGTGCTCACGGCGCTGCTGCAGGGCCTGCTGGCCTACCGCAATGCGCTGCTGCAGACCGACACCCTGTTCGACTACCAGATGCAGCAGACCGCCTTTGCGCTGCGCGCCGGCCTGCCGGTGGATGCGCGCGGCAGGCCCCAGGGCACGCCGCCCGAGGATGAGAATCACGAATTCATCGTCCAGGTCTGGACCAACGAAGGCCTGCGCATTTTTGAATCCGCCTTGGGCGCCGCGCTGCCGCAGATGGCCGTGCTGGGCTTTGCCGACGTGCCCGCGCGCGGCACCGTCTACCGCGTGTTCTCGCTGCAGACGCGCTCGCAGGTGATCCAGGTGGCGCAGGACATGCGCGTGCGCCGCACCCTGGCGCGCGACGCCGCCTGGCAAAGCCTGCTGCCCATTGCCCTGCTGGCGCCCGTGCTGGCGCTGGCCGTGTGGTGGGTGGTGCGCAGTTCGCTGGCGCCCGTGCAGCGCGTGCGCCGCGAACTGGCCACGCGCCGCCCGCAGGACCTTGCGCCCGTGCCTGCCGAGGGCCTGCCCGACGAGGTGCGGCCCCTGGTGGCCGAGCTCAATGCGCTGTTGCAGCGCGTGGGCCAGGCCTTCGAGGCGCAGCAGCACTTCGTGGCGGACGCCGCGCACGAGCTGCGCTCTCCGCTGGCCGCGCTCAAGCTGCAACTGGTGGCCTTGCAGCGCGCGCCCGATGTGGCCGCGCATGACGAGGCCGTGCAGCGTCTTTCAGCCGGCATAGACCGGGCCACACGGCTCGTCGAACAATTGTTGACATTGGCGCGGCAGGAAGCCCAAGGCACGGTACAAGGCACGGCCCCAGGCCTGCAAGGCATGCAGGGACAGCACGACGCTGCCGCGGCCGCACCTGCCGACGTGGACCTGCGCGAGGTGGTGGAGCAGGCCCTGGCAGACCAGGCCGTGGCCGCCCAGCAGCACGGCCTGGACATAGGGCTGAGCGAGTCCCCGCAACTGCGGCAGTCCTTTGCCGTGGCGGGCGACGCACAGTCCTTGCAGATGCTGGTGCGCAACCTGCTGGACAACGCCGTCAAGTACGTTCCGCAAGGCGGTCGCGTCGATGTGGGCTGGCGCAGCGATGCCCAGGGCCGCGCCCTGGTGGTCGAGGACTCGGGCCCCGGCATTGCCGAAAGCGAGCGCGAACTGGTGCTGCGGCGCTTTGTGCGTGGGCCCTCTGCGGCTTCAGCGGCTTCTGCGGGCCAGCCGGCGCAGGGCAGCGGACTGGGCCTGGCCATCGTGCAGACCATTGCCGAGCGCCACGGTGCTCGCCTGCTGCTGGACCGCTCGCCCACGCTGGGCGGCCTGCGCGTGCAGGTGATGTGGCCGCCTGTGTCGGGCCGCTGACAGCGGCGCGTGGCGCGCAGGCCTATCGGCGTGTAGCGCGCGGCGGGAATGCTTCCCGCCTGCGTCCGGCCGGGTCACAATCCCCAAATTGGTGCCGGCCCGCCTGCCTTGCCATTCCCTCATCAGGCGCGCGGGCAGTCTGCATCCGTAGTTATTTCGAGAGGTATTTCATGGAGTCCCTTGTCCAGCGCCTGTCCCAGTCCGTGACCCAGGCGCATTCGTTGGAAGAGTTGACGCGGCCCCTGCTGCAAATGCTCGAAGAGAGCACGCAGCTGGAGTCCACCTATCTCACCACCATCAACGAAGAACAGGGCCAGCAGCGCGTGCTGTACGCGCGCAACGCCAGCGAGATGCAGATTCCCGAGGGCCTGGTCGTTCCCTGGGGCGACACGCTGTGCAAGCGCGCCCTGGACGAGGGCCGCATGTACACGCCCGATGTGGGCGACTGCTGGGGAGACTCCGAGGCCGCGCGTGAACTGGGCATACGCACCTACGCCAGCGCGCCCGTGCGTTTTTCGGATGGCCAGCTCTATGGCACGCTGTGCGCGGCCAGCAAATCCTCGCAGGCCCTGAGCAGCGAGGCCGAAGGCATGCTGCGCCTGTTCGCCAACCTGATTGCCGAGCGCGTGGAGCGCGAGCAGCTCATCGCCAGCCTGAACCGGACCAATCGGGAGCTGGCGGCGCTGGCCTTGCTGGACCCGCTGACCGGCTTGCCCAACCGGCGCTGTCTCACCGACGAGCTGGGCCGGCTCATCGCCCGGTGCGCCCGCAGCCAGGAATGCGTGGTGGTGGGCTTCATCGACCTGGACCGCTTCAAGAACGTCAACGACGAGTACGGCCACGAGGCCGGCGACGCGCTGCTGCGTGCCATGGGCGAACGCCTGTCCGCCCACCTGCGCAGCGCCGACATGCTGGCTCGCTTTGGCGGGGACGAGTTCGTCTTCATCGGCGTGGGGCCCTTGTTCGGCAGCGAGGCCGATGCCGTGGCGCGTGAACTGCAGCAGCGCCTGTCGGATGCCTCGGCCTTCCAGGTCGATCTGCCCGATGGCAAGACGCTGGACTACGGCGGCGCCAGCGTGGGCGTGGTCTGCCTGCGGCCGGACTCCATTGACGCCGACGACGCGCTGCAAAAGGCCGATGCGGCCATGTACCGCGTCAAGATGGCGCGCAGCCGCGAAGCCAGGGGCAACGCGCTGCATTGAGCCAGCCGCAGGCCTGGCCCGGCGGCCAAGACCTGTTGCTGCCTTGCTCTGGCCTGTCTCGCTGCTTCTCGCGCGCGCTCTTTTTTCTTTCCGTCTCAGCCTGCTGCCAGCATGGGCTGCCTGCGCTGCAGCTCCACGGCGGCATGCTGATGGCCGCTTGCCGCCTCCAGCTTGAAGGCGCCCACCGTGCGCACCAGGTCGCCGGCCTGGCCGCGCAGGCTGGAGGCGGCGGCGGCCATCTCCTCCACCAGTGCCGAGTTCTGCTGGGTGGCCTGGTCCATCTGCGTGACTGCCTGGCCGATCTGCGCCACGCCCGAGCTTTGCTCGGAACTGGCGGCGCTGATCTCGCCCATCAGATCCGTCACGCGGCGTATGGCGTCCACCACCTCGGCCATGGTCGTGCCGGCCTGGTCGGCCAGCGCGCTGCCGTTGTGCACGCGGCTGGCGCTGTCGGTGATCAGTTGCTTGATCTGCTTGGCGGCCTCGGCACTGCGGCTGGCCAGGCCGCGCACCTCGGTGGCCACCACGGCAAAGCCCCGGCCCTGCTCGCCCGCACGCGCGGCTTCCACGGCCGCGTTCAGCGCGAGGATATTGGTCTGGAAGGCAATGCCGTCGATCACATTGATGATGTCGGCGATCTGCCGGCTGGAATCACTGATGCCGCGCATGGTGTCCACCACCTGCCGCACGACCTCGCCGCCCTGCTCGGCCACGGTGGAGGCGCCCAGCGCCAGCTGGTTGGCCATCTGCGCGTTGTCGGCGTTCTGGCGCACGGTGGAGCTGAGCTGCTCCATGGAGGCGGCCGTCTGCTGCAGCGCGCTGGCCTGGCTTTCGGTGCGCGAGGACAGGTCCTGGTTGGCCTGCGCGATTTGCCCGCTGGCCGCTGCCACGCTGACCGATCCCTGGTGCACCTGGCGCACTACGCCGCGCAGCCCCTCCTGCATGGTCTGCAGCGCGCGCAGCAGCATGGACACCTCGTCCTTGCCGCGCACATCGATGTGCCGTGTCAGGTCGCCCGCCGCCACGGCATCGGCCGTATGAATGGCCAGGCGCAGCGACCGCGCCATGTTGCGGATGATGGACCAGCCCAGCAGCACCCCCAGCAGCACGCCCGCGATGATGGAGCCCACGGCCACCGCAAAAATCACCTGGTAGAGCGACTGCGCGGCGTCGTATTCCTCCTTGGCGACGCGGGTCTGCAGCGCGGTCAACTGCACGATCACATCACGCAGCGGCGCGTACAGCGCCTCGTCCTTGTCGATCAGCAGCTGCCGGGCCAGCGCCAGGTCCCCGGACTGCAGCGCCTGCTGGGCCGGCTTCAGAAAGCCCTGCAGGAACAGCGCGCGCACGGCCTCGAAGCGGTCGGCCAGCTGCGCCTCTTCCTCGGTCAGCCGGGTCTGGCGGAACGAGGTCCAGAACTTGTTCACGTCGTTGATGTTGGTCTGTATCTCCTGCTGCTTTTGCTGCGTGTACTCGGGCAGGTGCACGGCAATGGCGCCCGAGACCGCATTGCGGTTGCGCAGCAGCAGGCGCTGCACTTCCAGCAGATCGCCCAGTGCGACCAGGCGCTCTTCATAGACCACCTTGAATCGGCGGTTGGACTCGCTGATTCCATATAGCCCAAAAGCGCCGATCACGATCATGAGCAGTGAGAGAAAACCAATCAAGGCGGTCAGGCGAGTCGATAACTTGAAATTATTCATACTGCGTCCTTTGCATGCATTGCGGATGGTTGGTGGGTACTCGCGTTGTCAGGCCGCTCCGTGATGACTCGCATCTCTCATAACGGAATCGGTAATGAAAATGAGATTTCACTAACGGGAAATGCCCGGTCTGCACAAATGCTCACAGGCATCCGGAAACGGCGATGCTGGCTTGCCGATGGCCTGCGTGGCCAATGGCGATCCATGTTGTATTGGTTTGTAAACTATTTGTTACAAACTATAGTATGAATCGAATGGGCCAGGCAATACCAGTTTTTCAGGCATTGGCCTTGGCCTGATAGGGGTTCTCTGCGTATTGCTTCGCTATTGTTTCGCTATGAAAAATACAGGCGGCAACGGCCCTGGCAGTGGCTGCGGCGCCGAACGGCCCGCCTAGAATCCGCCTTTATGCGCGTTCATGCGCGCTTGCGCGAGGCCCCTGGCCTGCCTTCACGAAAGAGATCCATGAAACCCAAAACCCTTGCCCGCGCGCTGGCCGCCCTCTGCGTGGCTGCGGCCGGACTGCTCTACGCATCGCCCTACATCGCCCTGCACCAGATCGGCAAGGCCGTGGAGCGCCGCGATGCCCAGGCCCTGTCCGGCTACGTGGACTTTCCCGCGCTGCGCGAAAGCATCAAGGGCCAGATGATGGCCAGGCTGCAGTCCCAGATGGGCGGCTCGGGCGACAGTTCGTCCAACCCCCTGGCCGGCTTTGGCCAGCAACTGGCCCAGGGCCTGGTCAGCCAGTTCACCGAGGCGCTGGTCTCGCCCGACGGCGTCATGCTCATGCTGGAAAAAGGCAAGCCCGGCAAACCTACGGACGTGGCCGCCGCAGGCGTGGGCGTGGACACCCAGGGCGGGCCGCCGCGCAAGGACTACTCCGTGGAGTACCAGGGCTGGTCCAAGGTCTTCGTGCACCCGCGCGGCGAGCCGGGCGGCTTCATCTTCCGGCGAGAAGGCCTGATGGGATGGCGGCTGGTGGCCGTGAAGATGGATTGAGGGGCGCGGGCAGGCCGCCAGCACCCTGGCGCCTCAGCCTTGATGCAGCACCTTCATCACATGGCGCTTGCCCAGCCGCAGCGCGCGGGCATCGGCCTCTGGCTGCGTATCGCAGGGCTGGTCATCGGTGATGGCCTCCAGGGCCTTGCCGCTGGCCACCTCCAGCAAGGTGGCGCGCGGCAGCCAGGCACCGGGCGTGACATCGCTGGGCAGTGATGCAGGCGTGATCCGCACGCCCATGTAGAGAAGGCTGTCCATGGCCTGCCGTATCCGTTCGGATCAGCCTGCCAGCGGCGGGCGGGGCAGGGCCAGCCACTGCTGGACGGCGGGGTGCTGCCACTGCCGGCGCGCATAGGCGGCCAGCGGCGCAGGCACGGCATCGCCGTTGAGCACCAGGCGGTTGAGCATCAGCGCCAGATCCACATCGGCAATCGACCACGTGCCGGCAATGTGGTCATTCTCCGAGCGGATGAAGGCTCCCGCCACCGAAAACAGCTTGCGCGCCGCCGCCTGGCCCGCATCCGACAGCGGCGTGGGCGTGGGGCGGTAGAACACCACCTCGGTGCTGCGCTCCGAGCGCAAGGCCATCAGATCGCTGCGCAGCCAGGCCTGGACCTGGCGTACACGGGCGCGCGCCTGCGCATCCTGGGGGTAGAGCGGGGCGCCGCCAAAGCGGTCCTGCAGGTACTCGCAAATCGCCGAAGACTCCGACAGACTGAAATCGCCATCCACCAGCGTAGGCACCCGTGCCGTCAGCGATGCGGCCACATAGTCCGCCCCGGTGTTCTGGCCTGCCGAAAGGTCCAGCGTGCGCAACTCGAAGTCAATCCCCTTGACCTTCAGCGCAACGAATACGGACATGGCATAGGGAGAGGCGAATTGCGAATCGGCGTACAGCAGCATGAGGGCCTTTCGGGGAAACTGCATGGGGATTGGGGCACCGATGGTAGCCGAGTGGGCAGCCGAATGACCGGGCCGGCCATGCCTCGGCCCAAGCCCCGCAGTCCCAGGATCACACCTTCAGCGACCGCTCGATATCCGTCAGCTTGTAGCGGGCCAGGGCGAGGTTGCCACGGGCCTTGTCCAGCACCAGGTAGAGAAACAGCCCGGGGCTGTTGGGGATGAGGCGGATCAAATGGTATTGGTCGCCCAGGGTGATCAGAATATCTTCGATGCCCTTGCGCAGTCCCAGCGACTCCATGGTCTTGAGCTTGGCCCGCACCACCTGGGTATTGCCTGCCGCAGCAAGCTCCAGATCCACGCCGCTGCCCGCCTGGGCCAGGCACATCCCGCTTTGATGGTCCACCAGGGCCGCTGCCATAGCGCCTTCGATGGAAATAATGGATTGCATGGATTGGGATAGATTGCTTGACATTGAAACTTCTCTTTTTCTGAAATCGGTGTTGCCACCGGATGAAAATCGGGCTGAGAGCTTCTGCAGCTCTTCGATCAAAACAAACCAAAGTGTTTCTGAACTGCTGTCCGGTAATCGGTAAAGCTGAATGGATTCATGGTGCGGCATCAGCATTTGCTTGAGCGCTATTTCTTCCATGATGGCGCTTGGCATCAGAAAAATGCGTACGCAACGCACGGCCTCATTCAATGCTCTTTGAAACAACTCCCTGGCCTGATGCACGGCGCCGGGGCCGATCAGCAGCACCAGGGCGCTCGGCGCCGAGGGCTCGCACAGCGGCTCATCCCGCCCCGGCGGTCCGCCCCAGTCGATGACAGGGGCGCTTTCCGAGTCCGCCAGCCTCACGGCAACCCGCGGCTTGCCGGGGGCGTAGGCCACGCCCAGCTTGGTCAGGGCGCGGCCGCCCAGGCTGGAAGTCAAATCGATCACCCGAACGCCACAAGACATTTTTCAAGCACACAAGACAGAGGACGCCGCCAGGCGACGGAATGCTGCGAACTCTATATCAATTAGTTACATATGTTTCTTGCTGCTTGAAAGGCTTGGTTCGGAAAAGGGAATTGGATGTCTTGAGGAAATGCAAACAATTGTGAAATGAAGAGGCATTTTTTTATTTCTGTAGGCGTCTTCTGACAGAAAGTGCACGTCAATGTGAAGAGTGCAGAAAATAGCAAACAGATACAATCGTTGCCAGACCAGCCCATTGTCGGGCGCAAATCACCCATTCAGCGCTGAATAACAAGGGCTCCCATGCGCGGCATCCGCTCCATCCTGTCCAGGCTCGGCCTGCGTTCCGATTCCCCAAGCTCCCAACTGAAGGCCTTGTACAGCACCCAGGCCGTCATAGAGCTCGATCCCCAGGGCCACATCCTCTTCGCCAACGCGCAGTTTCTGGACCTCATGGGCTATGAGCTGGACGAGCTGCGCGGGCAGCACCACCGTATCTTCCTGGACCCGGCGGATGCGCAGGCTCGGGACTATCGGGACTTCTGGGCACGGCTTGCGCGCGGGCAAGCCTTTGTGGGCCGGTGCCGGCGCATCGACCGCCAGGGGCGGGAGGTCTGGCTGCAGGCCAACTACAGCCCCGTGCTCGACAGCCGTGGACAGGTGCTGCGGGTCGTCAAGTACGCCATGGATATCTCGGCCGAAGTGCTGCGCGACGCCGAAGCCAGCAGCCAGCTGGCGGCGGTAGGCAGGGCCCAGGCCGTGATCGAGTTCGGCCTGGACGGCAGCATCCTGCGCTGCAACCGCAATTTTCTGCAGGCCATGGGCTATGCGTCCGAAGACGAGCTGGTCGGCCGGCACCACAGCATGTTCGTGGCCCCGCAGGAGCGCAGCTCGGCCGAGTACGCGGCCTTCTGGGCGCACCTGTCGCAGGGCAAGCACTACCGGGGACAGTTCCGGCGCATAGGGCGCCTGGGCAACGATGTCTGGATCGAGGCCAACTACAGCCCCGTGCTCAACCAGTCCGGCCAGCCCTTCAAGGTGGTGAAGTACGCCACCGACATCACGCAGCGCTACGAGGCCACGCGCCTGGTGCAATCGGCTTTCGAGCAACTGCAGCAATTGGTGCGCGACAGCGCTGCCCAGGCGCATGACGCGCATGCACAGGCGCGGGACGTGACGCGCATTGCCCAGCGCGGCGACGTGGCCCTGGACAGCGCGGTCGACGCCATGTCCAGCATCTCCAGCAACTCCCGTCGCATTGGCGAGATGGTGGGCCTGATCGATGGCATTGCCTTCCAGACCAATCTGCTGGCGCTCAACGCCGCTGTCGAAGCCGCGCGTGCGGGCGAGCAGGGGCGTGGGTTCGGTGTCGTGGCCGGCGAAGTGCGCAGCCTGGCCCAGCGCTGCGCCGAGGCCGCCAGGGAGGTCAAATCCGTCATCGGTGCGTCTGCGGCCAGTGTGCAACTGGGCTTCGAGCGTGTGAATGAATCGGGCGACATGATGAAGCAGATGCGCGCGGCTGCCGTGAATGCCAGCGACATCATGGACACCATCATCCAGGCCTCGCAGGCGCAGGACACGCGTCTGGGCGAGGTGCGCGAAGCCGTGCTGAGGCTGGAGAACGTCGTCGTCCAGAGCTGAGCTGCGCCCCGCTCATCCCAGGCGGCCCATGCCGCCTTCAAAGACATCGCGCACGTCACGAAGGGTCTGCGAGCCCCATTCATCACGGTGCTCGCCATGCAGGGCGGCCGCCACGTAAACGATCTCCGACAACTGCGAGATGCGTGCCGCCATGCCGTGCGCCACGATATGGCTCTCCGTGTTCTGGTGGTCGCCCATTTGCATCAGCACCTGCGCCAACTGCTGGACCTCGTAGTTGGCCTCACGGGCCAGTTCGCGCCACTGCGATGGCGTTGCGCCGGTGTCCAGCCTGGCTTGCAATTCGTGCAGCGTGGTGCGTGGAAACACGATCCCGTCCACCGGCGTCTCTGATATCTGCGCCAGCGCCTGGGCCGCTTCTGCCAGCAGGCGAGTGCGTGGGCCGGACTCCGCATCGCCGGGCACCAGCCGCGCCGAATTGATGCAGGCGGCCACATCAAACGCCGTGTTCTGCAGATCGCACGTCGAGCCGGGCTGCGCCGCGTGGCGTGCCACATCGCTGGCAATGCGCAGCAGGCGGTCGGATTCCCCGCTGTGCCGGTGCGTCTCATCGGTCATCGCGGCCTGCTTGAGTGCTTCAGCGGCCTGCAGGAACAGCGCGCGGTCCGCTTTGGCTAGCTTCTTGCGCGATGGTTTTGCGGCAGCGTGCTTCATGGACCTCCTCCGAGCAACGTACAGGGCGCAGCAAAGGAGCCGCCTGAGGGGTCAGGTAGTATTTGGCGCTTGTAGTGACAATGCTCCATAGGCTATCAAACAAAAATTTGATCGTCAATAGTTTATATAAAAAATGTTTGACTTCTCTGCGCGCCTGACGGAGGAAAGAAATAGGCTGGGCCTTAGCCAAGAGGCGTTTGGCGCTATCGCGGGAGTGTCAAAGATGTCCCAACTCAACTATGAGAAGGGCGTCAGAAAGCCTGATGTGGGTTACCTCATGGCTGTGGCGGAGCAAGGGGTTGACGTTGCCTACCTGCTAACAGGTCAACGTTTGTTTGACCCGAACGCCATCCAGCACGAGCGCTCCGAACCGACCCTCGCCGCCCGCCTGCAGCAGGAACGCCAGCGCCTGAACCTCAGCGAAGCCGAACTGGCCCACAAGGTCGGGCTGGACAAACAGACCCTGAAGCACTTCGAGTCCGGCGACCTTGTCCCCGACGCCACAGCGCTGAAGCAACTGCACCTTGCCGGCGTCGATATCGGCTACGTGCTGCTCTCTCTGCGCTCCACCCCGCCCGACGCCGATGTGCAGGCATTGCTGGAGCATTACGGCAAGGCGACGGACGCTGGGCGTGCGCTGGTGAGAGGGGTGGCGGAACTGGCTGGGCGGGGGTGAGGCTGGAGGCCTTCAAAGCTCCCGGCCTGCGCGGCACATATCTGAAAAGCGTCAATAGCTACTGAATGAATAGCAAAATTGCAGCGCACACAAGCCGTGCTGGACAGAGTGAAAAGCGGTAGCTACCATTGGTGGCTACCAATCAAGGGGCCCGCCATGGACACCGCACGCCTTTTCCAATCCGGCCGCAGTCAAGCCGTGCGGCTGCCCAAGGAATACCGTTTCACGGGCACTGAAGTCGTGGTGAAGCACTTCGGCAACGGCGTGTTGCTGCTGCCCGCAGACGACCCTTGGCAAACACTGCAAGCGGGGCTGGCTGAGTTTGAACCGGGCTTTGTGCTCGAGCGCGAGCAGCCTGACGCCCAGCAGCGGGACGAGATCAGCCCATGATCCTGCTCGACACCAACATCTGCATCTACATCATCAATGCCAAGCCCCCGGAGGTGCTGGCGCGCTTTCAGCAGTACCGCATGGGCGAGGTGGGATTGTGCAGCGTGGTGGCTGCCGAACTGGCCTTTGGCGTGGCCAAAAGCGGCTCGGTCCGTAACCGCCAGGCCCTGGAGATGTTTCTTGCCCCGCTCACCATCCTCCCGTTTGACGAGGCGGCCGTGTGGGCCTATGGCGACCTGCGTGCCGATCTGGAGCGTCGAGGCAGTCCCATAGGCGCGCTTGACACCATGATCGCTGCCCACGCCCTCAGTCAGCGGGCCCTGCTGGTCACCAACAACACCCGCGAATTCGCCAAGGTGCCCGGCCTGCAGTTGGACAACTGGGCTGTCGCTACCTGATTCCCTGGGTAAATCCGATCCTAGTGCTTGCTGTATGAGCGCAAGCGGATATCAAATGTGAAGTAATCGATATCTTTTCATCGAAACCCGGCTACCCAGTTCGCGCCTCTGGACAGAGCCAGCATCCATGCTGGCTGGCCGGCTCGCACTGACCCTGGACCGAACGCAAAAAGCCCCTCGGCACCTTTCTGATGCCGAGGGGCTTTTCTTGTTTCTACGCCACCTGTGCCCAGGCATGTCCCCGGGGGCCAAGTGCAATTCGCAAGCCATTGATACAGAAGCAATTCAATGGTCCCTCCGACAGGAATCGAACCTGTATCTGGCGCTTAGGAGGCGCCCGTTCTATCCATTGAACTACGGAGAGGATCAAACGGCGATTGTAAACCCACGCCGGACCCGCCCCGCGCACCGCCGGGAGGGCGGCATGCGGGGCGCTGGGGCGTCAGTCCTTGCGCACGGTGTAGATCAGGTCCAGCGCGCTGGTTTCCCCGGTCTGGCCGCGCAGGGTGAGGCGGCGCGAGAGGTCGTAGAAGATGTACAGCGTGCCCATGGCCCCCGAGAGGCTTTGCTCGTAGGTGACGTAGAGGTCGCTGGACAGGCGCTTGCCCAGGGTGAGGGCGGCGCCGGTGGAGCCTTCGCCGCCCGGGCCCTTGAAGCCGATTTCGTCCAGGCCCAGGTTGCTGGCGATCTTGCCGCTGTTGTTGCGCCCGCCGCTGAGCAGGGACAGCGCGGCCTGCTGGAGCAGGGCGCTTTCGGCGCCGCCCGTGGCGGGGTCGCGGCCCATGACCACCCAGGAGAGCTTTTCGGCATCGGGCATTTCGGGGTCGGAGTACAGGCGCACGCGCGGGGCATTGGCCGTGCCCTGCACCTGCACGCCTGCGCGTACGGCGATGTTCGGGCGCAGCGCCAGGATGTCCAGCGAGGGGTTGGCATAGGGGCCGTTGAAGCGGATGAGGCCGGTCTCCACGTCCAGCGACTGGCCCCAGGCGCGATAGCGGCCCTGCACGGTGCGGATCTCGCCGGTGATGCGCGGCGGGCCGCCCGCCACGGTGGGGCCTTGCACTTCCAGCGCGCCTTCCAGGCGGGTGGTGATGCCGTAGCCCTGCAGCGCGAAGTCGCGGCCCAGGTCGAGCTTGACGAGGATGTCGGGCAGCTTGATGGTTTCCGCGCGGGCCTGGGCCTTGCGGTCGGCCTGCTGCTGCTTGCGCGCCGCTTCCTGCTCGGCCTTGCGCGAGGCGGCCGAGTGCACGACCACGTCGGAGTCCAGCGAGGGGGCGGATTCCTCGGGCAGGATGATGGTGGCGCGGTCGGTGGTGAGGTCGCCGCGCAGCGTGAACTGGCCTTGCTCCAGCCTGGCCTGCAGGCCGCCGGAGATGCTGACCTGGCGGTCCGCGCGCACCAGCACCTGCAGCCTGGTGGCCTGGGCGCGCAGGTCCATGCTCAGGCCGGAGTTGCTGCCATCGGCATTGGGCGGGTCCCAGCGCACGAAGCCCGAGCCCGTGAGTTCGCCGCCTTCGCGCGGGGCCGTGGTGAGGTTGCCGCTGTAGCCCAGGATGCGCGCATTGCTGCCGCGCCCGCCCTGCATGCGCAGTTCGGTCAGGTCCAGCCGGTTGCCTTGCAGGCGGGCGCGCAGCACGCCGTTTTGCAGGTCGATGCCGTCCAGCGCGGACAGGATGCTCAGGCCGTCGGCCGAGAGATTGCCCTGCCACTGCGGGTTCTGGCGGTCGCCACTGATCTCGGCCTTGGCCTGCAGCGAGCCGGTGACGCGCCAGCCGGGCGGGGCGAACAGCGCCCAGATGCCGATGTCGGGCATGCGGGCGTCGATCTGGCCGGACAGCGGGGCTTTCTCGGGCCAGGTCCAGGTGCCGTTTTGCTGGGCCAGGCGCGTGCCCAGCTGGGCGGTCAGGGTGCCGGCGCGTTCGCTGTCCCAGTCGAGCTTGGCCTGCACGTCGTCGCCCTGGGCGCGCACGCTCAGGCGTGCCTGCTTGATGTGGGCGCGCATGCCGGCGCCGCGCACGGTATGCGTGCGCACTTCGCCGGGTTTGCTGGAGCGCGGGCCGGTGGTGTGGATGACGGTGGTGCCCGAGCCGTCTTCCACGGCCAGGCGCAGGTCGCCAGCGGCACGCTCGACCAGCAGTTCGGCCTTGAGCGCGGGGCCGGTGGTGTCCAGGTCCCAGCGGGCGTTGAAGCTCAGGTCGCCGCTCAGGCCCATGGCGGCCAGCGGAGGCTCCTCGGCCATGGACAGGGCATCGACCCAGGCCAGCGGCAGGGCCTGGGCGCGGCCGGTGCTGCGCAGGGCCCAGCGGCCGTCGCCGCCCTGGGTGGCGCGGGTGTCGTCCCAGGCCAGCAGCACGGGCTGCGGCGCCTCGGCATTGGCGCGGCGCTGGGCCAGCGTGGGCGGCGTGACCTGCAGGCTGCCGGCCGACGCCGTGAAGGTGGTGGACAGGACGGTACGGCCCGTGGTGCGCTGGGCAATCTGCACGGGCTGCTTGCCTGCCAGTTGCAGTTGCCAGGGGCCGGGCAGGTCCTGGCCTGGATTCAACCGGGCCTGCAGTCTGTCGATGCTGGCCTGCCAGTCCAGGGGCGCGGCACCGCGCGCCGTGGCAAGGCCTGCCTGCAGGGCTGTGTCGATCTGCGCGGTCTGCGTGCCGCGCTTCGCCTGGCCGGTGAGGCTCAGGCTGGCCTGCTCGGGCGAGCCCTTGAGGGCCAGGCGCAGCTCGGGCAGCTCCAGCGCCTGCTCGGGCGGCGTGTTGGCGGGCAGGTAGCGCAGCTTGGCTGCCTGCAGGTCGGCCTGCAGTTGCAGGCCGCTGGCGGGCAGCGGGTCGCCCACGGCGGCCTTCATGCGCTTTTGCAGTGCGCCCCATCCGCCGCGCCAGCTGGCGTCCAACTGGGCCTGGCCTTCGATCAGGGCGCCGGCCAGCGGGTCCTTCATGCCGGGCAGCTTGCGCAGCCACTGCGTGAGGGCGGTGAGTGACGACAGCTTGAGCTGGCTGCTGCCCTGGCCTGCGGCGGGGCTGATGTGGCCGTCCAGCGAGAGCTCGGCGCCGGGCAGCTCGGCCTTCAGCACGGTCTGCAGTTTTTGCTGTTCGGTGTCGAACTGCAGGCTGCGGCTGCGCACCGAGGCCTGCAGCGCATCAAGCTGCAGGTTCTCCAGCGAGAGCACGGGCTGGGCCCAGCGACCCTTGGTGGCGAGTTTCTCGATGCGCAGGGGCTGGCGCTTGCCGCCTGCGGACGCGGCTGCGGCCTGGATGTCCACGCTGAAGTCCACCTGCTGCTCTGCCGTGGTGCTGGCGCGCAGCTCGCCCTGCAGCGGTGCGGCTTCCAGGATGCTGTAGAGCGCGGCGGGGTCCAGGCGCTGGACCTTGGCCTGGCCTTCGAAGACCTTGGTGGCGGGCTCGAAGCGGCCCTGGGCGTCGATGCTGCCCGAGCCTATGGCGATCTGCGCCTGCTCCAGCAGCCACTGCTGGCCGTCATAGCGCACCGCGGCCTCGATCTGGTCCAGCGGCAGGCGCTGGCGGTCCCAGGGACCGGGCATGGCGTTGTTCAGGCGTGTCGTCAGCTGCCAGGCGGTGGTGGCGATGGCCGAGCCTGGCGCCTGGTCCGATGCCTGCTCCGTGCCTGGTGTCGTGGCTGGTGCCTGGGCCGTATCAGCTGCCTTGCCATCCGGCCCGGCCTGCAATTCGCCGCTGATGCGGGTGCGCGGTCCCTGGGGCCAGAAGGCAGCGATGTCGATCTGGCTGAGCTGGGCGCGCGCGGTCTGCAGCGGCTGGGGCTGCCAGGGCCGGATGCTGGCCTCGATGTCCGCATGCATGGGTTCGGACACGGGGGCGGCTTCCTTGCGCTCCCTGGCCTTGCCGTTCTTGCCATCGGCCTTGGCGGATTTCTGTACGGCGGCAGGGGCAGGCGTTTCCTCGGACACCGTCCCGGGCTTGGCATCAACCTGGAGCTTGATGCCCAGTTGCGCAGCGGCGGTGGCCAGGGTGCCGTCGATCTGTGCCTTGGCCTGCACGGCCAGCGGTGCAGGTTTGGGGGCCTTGGCCGTGGAGGCCTCGTCATCCGATGCCAGGGCCGGCGCCTGCAGGTCGCCCTGCAGCTGGGCCTGGATGGCCATGGGCGCACGGGCCTGCAGGCGCAGCCTGGCCTGGTAGTTGCCATCGGCCCATTGCAGGTCGCGCACGTCCAGCTGGTGCTCGCTGCCGTCGTAGACGTAGTGGCCTTGCAGGCCCAGCACCTCGGCCTGGGGCGGGCCTTGCCAGACGATGCGCTCCACATGGAAGGGCACGTCGATCTTCACGGGCAGCACGAGTTGCTGCAGTGGCTCCACGGGCTTTTTGTCCTCGGGGTCGGGGGTGCTGGCAATGCTCAGCTCGGCGATGCGCACTTCGCCCAGGCGCACGGTGCGCGACAGCAGGGGGCGCAATTGCCAGCCGATGGTGGCGTCGCGCAGCTCCACCTTCATGGTGGGGCTTTGCCATTGCAGCCAGCCGATGCGCCCGCCCTGGCGCACGGTGCCGGTGACTTCCTTGGCCTGCAGGCTCTGGCCTGCGGGCAGCCAGCCGGCCACGCGCTGCAGGGTGTAGGCCAGCGAATCGGCACGGCCGCTCCACCACCAGGCGGAGCCCAGCAGGGCGGCCAGCAGCAGGACCAGGACCAGGAAGAACCAGAGCAGGGCGCGCAGCCAGCGGCGGCGCCGGGGCGCGGGCGGGGAAGGGGACGCCTGGGGGCTTTGATCTGGCGCGGCGGAGGAGGCAGGGGTATTCAAGCGGGAATCCACCATGGTCAGAAGTTGAAGCCCAGGCGCAGGTGCAGGCGCAGCTGTTTTTCCTGGGCGCCCCAGGCGATGTCGGCCTGCACGGGGCCCACGGGGCTGCGCCAGCGCAGGCCGGTGCCCACGCCCACGCGCATGTACATGGAGTCGGGCGCATCGCCCACGGTGCCGGCGTCCAGGAAGACGGCGTGCTCCCAGTCCTGCGTGTTGCCCTTGATGACGATGGGCCGCTGCCATTCGATGCTGCCCACGGCCATGTAGCGCCCGCCGATGACCTTGCCGCTGTCGGTGCGCGCACCGATGCTCTGGTAGCCATAGCCGCGAACGGTGTTGTCGCCGCCGGTGATGAACAGTTGCGTGACGGGCAGGTCGGCATCCTTGCGGGCCAGCAAGGCGCCGCCGGAGGCGCGCAGCGCCAGGCGGCTGCGGCGCTTGGTCTCGGGATCGACCTCGCCGATGGGAATCAGGCTGAGCCAGCGGCCCGAGACGCGGCCGAACGGCGTGCGCTGGGGCGTGAGCGTGGTGCCCGCGCCGACTTCCCAGGCGAAGCCGAAGCCCGAGGAGGGCGCCAGCGTGCTGTCGAAGTAGCGGCCCGTCCAGCCGTAGTTGGCCGTGACCGATGAGCTGGAGGGCGGCGCGCCCTCGCCCTGGGTCTTGGCGTAGTCGTACTGCAGGTAGTAGTTGCGGTCGATGTGGTCTTCGGACTTGGTGCGGCCGGCGCGCAGCTGCAGGCTGTTGACATCGAAGTCGCCCGAGGGCGCGCGCTCGGCCTTGGCCGTGGTGAACCAGCGCCACAGGGTTTCGTCGGGCAGGGCGGTCCACTGCGTGGAGATCAGCGGGTTCTTGCGGTCGAAACGCATGCGCGTGACGGCACGCCAGCCCAGCCAGGGCAGGCGGTTGTGGATGTGGTCCACGCTCAGGCGCGGGCCGGTGTCGGTGCTCATGCCCACGCCGAAGACCCATTTCTGCATCTGGGCCTCGCGCACCTGGGCGATGACGGGCGTGGTGACCTGGGCGCCCTTGCGCTTGAGGGCCTCCTCATCCTCGGCGGCGCTTTCTCCCTGCTGGGGCACGTTGGCCAGCGTGAGGAAGACGGAGTCGTAGTAGCCGCTGCTGGCCAGGCGCAGCTGGGCGTCGACCAGGGCGGTCTGGTCGTATTCCTCGCCCTCGGGCAGGCGTGCGATGCGGGCCGTGCCCACGGGGTCGTAGCGCTGGGCGCCTTCGATGCGCAGCGGGCCGAAGGTGTAGGCCGGGCCGGGCGCATAGGCCACGCTGACATCGGCCTCATGCGTGTCGGCGTCGATGTCGGCCAGGCTGGAGTCGATGCGCGCCAGCGGGTAGCGGCGCGACTGCAGCGTGCGCAGGCCCTGGCTCTTGGCCTGGCTCCAGTTGGACTGGCTGAAGCGCTGGCCGGGCTGCAGCGGCCAGTCCTCTTCGATGGTGGCGCGCTGGGAGGCGCCGTCGGGATCGTCGGCATTGACGCCCGCAAAGCGCACCTGGCTGCGCGCAATGGTGGCGGGCTCGCCCGGGTCCACCTTGACGGTGACCTGCAGCGGGGCCTCTTCGGATTCGGGCGTTTCCTTGATCTCCACCGTGACCGTGGGGCTGAAGTAGCCCAGTGTGCCGATCAGGTCGCGCACGTTGGCGTCGGTGGCGCCCAGCAGCCGCGTGAGTTCGCGCCGCTGCAGATCGCTCTGGTAGCGGTAGCGGCGCAGTTCGAGGTGCTTTTCCAGCAGCTCGCGCACTTCCTTCGGCGCATCGACGACGAGCGAGAAGGCCGGGTCGCCGGTCGCTGCAATCAGCGACGGGTCCGTGTCCTTGTCATCATTCTTGGACGGCAGGAGGCTGCAGCCGCCGAGCATCAGGGCTGCACTCAACAGAAACAAAAACGCCGGCCCTCGGGCCGGCGCTGTCGCGGGGGGGAGCTTGGGCATCGGCCTATTTTGACAGCAGGCGCATGGCGTCTTCCAGACCTTTGAGTGTCAAAGGGTACATGCGGTTGCCCGTGAGCTGCTGGATGATGCTGATGCTCTGGCGGTACTGCCAGACGCCGGGCGGCTCGGGGTTGATCCAGGCAAAGCGCGGGAAGGCATGCGTCAGGCGCTGCAGCCATTCGGCGCCGGGCTCCTCGTTCATGTACTCCACGCTGCCGCCGGGCTGCAGGATCTCGTAGGGGCTCATGGTGGCGTCGCCCACGAAGATCAGCTTGTAGTCCTTGTTGTACTTGCGGATGATGTCCCAGGTCGGAAACTTCTCGGCGAAGCGGCGGCGGTTGTTCTTCCACATGAAGTCGTAGACGCAGTTGTGGAAGTAGTAGAACTCCAGGTGCTTGAACTCGCTCTTGACGGCGGAGAACAGTTCTTCCACGCGCTGCACATGCTCGTCCATGGTGCCGCCCACGTCCATGAGCAGCAGCACCTTCACGTTGTTGTGGCGCTCCGGGATCATCTTGATGTCCAGGTAGCCCGCGTTGGCGGCCGTGCTGCGGATGGTGTCGGGCAGGTCCAGCTCCAGCTCGCCGCCTTCGCGGGCGAACTTGCGCAGCCGGCGCAGCGCGACCTTGATGTTGCGCGTGCCCAGCTCCTGCGTGTCGTCGTAGTCGCGGTAGGCGCGCTGCTCCCAGACCTTGACGGCGCTCTTGTTACGGCCCGGCCCGCCGATGCGCACGCCGGCCGGGTTGTAGCCGCCGTGGCCGAAGGGGCTGGTGCCGCCCGTGCCTATCCATTTGTTGCCGCCTTCGTGCCGCTCCTTTTGCTCTTCGAGCCGCTTCTTGAGCGTCTCCATCAGCTCGTCCCAGCCCATGGCCTCGATGGCGGCCTTTTCCTCGGGCGAGAGCTCGCGCTCCAGCAGCTTCTTCAGCCAGTCCTGGGGAATTTCGCGCGTGAGGTCGGCCACCATCTCCACGCCCTTGAAGTAGGCGGCAAAGGCGCGGTCGTACTTGTCGTAGTGCTTCTCGTCCTTGACCAGCACGGTGCGGCCCAGGTGGTAGAAGTCGTCCAGGCTCCAGGCGTCGTCGCTCTTGGGGCCGACCACGCCGGCCTGCAGTGCCTCCAGCAGGGTCAGGAACTCCTTGACCGAGACGGGCAGCTTGGCCGCGCGCATGGTGTAGAAGAAGTCGATCAGCATGGCATCTCCCGAGGGCCCGGCGTACGCGCCCTCATGTGCGCGCCACGGCGGTGCTGCCGTCCGAATGGCGCTGCAACTGGTCCAGCAGCTGGGCGCGCGACTCGGGCCATTCGCCGCTGCGCAGGCTGTACATCACGGTGTCGCGGATGGTGCCGTCGCGGCGCAGCGCGTGGCCGCGGATCACGCCGTCCTTCCTGGCACCCAGGCGCTCGATGGCGCGCTGGCTGGCGAAGTTGAAGCAGTCCGTGCGCCAGCCCACCACATGGCAGGACAGCGTGTCGAACGCGTGGCCCATGAGCATGAGCTTGGCCGAGGTGTTGACATGGGTGCGCTGCACGCTGCGCGCGTACCAGGTGTAGCCGATCTCCACGCGGCGCACCTCGGGCAGGATGTCGTGGTAGCTGCTGGTGCCCAGCACCTTGCCGCTGTCGTCGTCCAGCACGGCAAAGGCGAAGCGCTTGCCAAGGCTGCGCTGCTCCAGGGCGGCTTCGATATAGGCACGCACATCACCGGGCTCGGGCGCCGAGGTCACGCGGATGCGCCACAGCTGGCCGTCCTGCACGGCCTCGCGCAGCCCGGCTTCATGGGCGAGGGCCAGGGGCTCCAGCCGCACGCCGTTGAAGCGCATGACCACGGGTCGCACAAAGCCCTGGTGCGCCACCGCGCCGGCCACGGGAATGGTCGTCACCTGGCCGGTGAGGGCCGGCACGCCCGTGTCGTTGGTGTGTTCGGGATGGGGCATGGGCGCAGGCCTCAGCGGTTGCGCTGGTTCATGAAGACCAGCTTCTCGAACAGGCTCACATCCTGCTCGTTCTTGAGCAGTGCGCCCACCAGCGGCGGCACGGCGACCTTGCCCTCGGCGGTCTGCAGCGACTCCACGGGAATGTCCTCGGCCACCAGCAGCTTGAGCCAGTCGATCAGCTCGCTGGTGGAGGGCTTCTTCTTGAGGCCGGGCAGGTTGCGCACGTCGTAGAACACCTTCATCGCGGCGGTCAGCAGCTCGCCCTGCAGCTTGGGGAAGTGCACGGCCACGATCTGGCGCATGGTGTCGGCGTCGGGGAACTTGATGTAGTGGAAGAAGCAGCGGCGCAGGAAGGCGTCGGGCAGCTCCTTTTCGTTGTTGGAGGTGATGAACACCAGCGGCCGGTGCTTGGCGCGGATCATCTCGCGCGTCTCGTAGCAATAGAACTCCATGCGGTCGATCTCGCGCAGCAGGTCGTTCGGGAATTCGATATCGGCCTTGTCGATCTCGTCGATCAGCAGGGCCACGGGCCGGTCTGCCGTGAAGGCCTGCCACAGCACGCCCTTGATGATGTAGTTGTGGATGTCCTTGACGCGCTCGCCGCCGTCGATGTCGGACAGTTGCGAGTCGCGCAGGCGGCTGACGGCGTCGTATTCATACAGGCCCTGCTGGGCCTTGGTGGTGGACTTGATGTGCCACTGCAGCAGCGGCATGTCCAGCGCTGCGGCCACTTCCTCGGCCAGCATGGTCTTGCCCGTGCCGGGCTCTCCCTTGACCAGCAGCGGGCGCTGCAAGGTGGCTGCGGCATTCACCGCGAGCATCAAATCCTGGGTGGCGACGTAGTTCTCGGAACCTTGAAATTTCATGGGCGGTATCAGCGTAAGTATTGATGGGGACGCTTGACGGTGACTGCCATAATCGTTCGCGCTACCCGCTCAGCAGTAGGCATCCGTCAGAACTCTTGAAGGATTGTGCGCGCAAAATGATAAAAACTTTGACCACGGTATTGGCGCTGACTGTCGCATCTGTGACCCCTGTGGCACAGGCCCAGCAAAGCAAAGGTGACGCAAAGGCAGGGGAGGGGAAGATCGCCATGTGCATTGGCTGCCATGGCATCCAGGGCTACCAGGCCAGCTTCCCCGAGGTGTACAAGGTCCCCAAGATTTCAGGACAGGGCGCACCCTACATCGTGGCCGCGCTGCAGGCCTACCAGAAGGGCGAGCGCAAGCACCCCACCATGCGCGGCATCGCCGATCCGCTGACCGAGCAGGACATGGCCGACGTGGCCGCCTACTACGCCGAGCATGGCGTGGCCAAGGCCGCCGACGCCAAGGTCCGCGAGCCCAGCACCCAGGTTGCCGCGCTGCTGCAAAAAGGGGCCTGCGTCTCCTGCCACGGCCAGGGTTTTTCCAAGCCCATCGACCCCAGCTACCCGAAGGTGGCGGGCCAGTATGCGGACTATCTGTACTCTGCCCTCAAGTCCTACAAGACCGAAGGCAACCCCCACATCGGCCGCAGCAACGGCGTGATGGCCGGCATTGCCAAGCAGTTCACCAACAGCGAACTCAAGGCGCTGGCCAACTACATCGGCAGCCTCGATGGCGAGCTGCAGACCCTGCCCCAGCCGCATTTCCGCCTCGGCCAGAAATCGCAGTAGGTCGCGCCTTTCCTCCAAAGCAAAAGCCCGCAATTGCGGGCTTTTTTCGGGCTTTGTTCCGGGCGTTGTCTTGAGGCGCTGAACGGCCGGGACTATGCGCCGCCCGTGGCCTTGGCGCCGTCGCTGGTGGCGCGGCGCTGCACGGCGGCAATGTAGGCCTCGCCATCCGGGGGGCGGCCCGAGCGCTGGCTTTCCCAGAGCATCTGCCCCAGGCATTCCATGGTGGCGTGGTGGGCGTCGTGCAGCGAGTCCAGGCGGCGGCTGAGCAGCTCCACCGCCTGGCGTATGCCGCGCGGCTGGTCGATGCTGCACTGCTCGCTGATGGACAGGTGCATGGACAGGTGCAGGAAAGGATTGGTCACGCCGGGCGTGGCGTCGTAGTCGCGCAGCAGGGCGGCGTCCACGTCGGCGAGGTCATCGAAATACTCGGGATGCTCGGCAATCCAGAGGCTGGCCAGCGTCTCTATGGCCTCCATCGGCGCGCCGTTCAGCATCTTGGTGCGCACGCCGCAGAAAAAGCGCCGCACATCGGCTTGGGTGGGGTTGAACATGGTGGCGCGCAGCGTAGCACGCAGCCCTTTTGGGCGGGCACGCAAGGACTTTGCCGAGGGCCCGCCGCAAGACAGGGATCAGAGCACCTCGAAGACCCTGCCGGTCTGGGCGCCTTCCACGCTGCGCTGGTAGGCCAGGGCCACGCGCGCGGCGGGCACGGTCTCGAAGCCGGGGAAGACCGAGCCATAGGCATCGGCCGATTCGGTCAGCAAGGTGGGGCTCACGGCATTGATGCGCAGGCCGCGCTGCAGTTCGACCGCAGCGCCGGTGACGAAGCCGTGGAGGGCGGCATTCACCGTCGATGCATTGGCGCCGTGGCGGATGGGCTCGGTGGCGGCGACGCCGCTGGTCAGCGTGATGGAGCCGCCGTCGCGCAGCCAGCGCTGGCCCAGCAGGGCGAGCCGCACCTGGCCCAGCAGCTTGTCCTGCAGGCCGGAGTTGAACTGCTCGGCCGTCATCTCGGACAGCGGGCCGAAGTGCAGTTTGCCGGCCGTGCTGACGATGGCGTCCACCTGGCCGGCGGCTTCGAACATTTTCTGCAGCGTCTCGGGCTGCGTGAAGTCGGCGCGCAGGTCGCCGCTGTTGCGGCCCACGGTGACGATCTCATGGCGCGGGGCCAGCAGGGCGTGGACAGCGCGGCCAATGGTGCCGGTGGCACCGATGAGCAGGATCTTCATGCGGTTTTCTTTCGGAAGGAGTGAACAGGCCTCCAGTGTTTTGCAAATTTTCTATGCCATAAAGTAGCGAAATCTTTTTGTACTACTAAGCATTAGTTAGCAATCCATGGACAAGCTGCGCAATATGGAGGTCTTCATGGCCGTGGTCGAGGACGGCAGCTTTGCCCAGGCCGCGCGGCGCCTGGACATCTCGGCCGTGATGGTGGGCAAGCATGTGCAGCAACTGGAAGCCCACCTGGGCGCGCGCCTGCTGCAGCGCACCACGCGGCGCCACAGCCTGACCGAGGTGGGCCGCAGCTTCTACGAGGACAGTCGCCAGGTCTTCGAGCAGTTGCGCTGGGCCGAGTCTGCCGTGGAGCGCAGCCGCAGTGCCCCGCAGGGCCTGCTGCGCATCAGCGCGCCGACCACGCTGGGCAACCATGTGATCGCGCCGCTGGTGGCCGACTACCAACTGGCCAATCCGCTGGTGCGCGTGGACCTGCAACTGAGCGACAGCATGGCCGACCTGGTGGGCGAGAACATCGACGTGGCCGTGCGCATCGGCCCCGTGGGCGGCGAAGGCCTGGTGGCGCGGCCGCTGCAGCCCTATCGCATGGTGATTGCGGCGGCGCCCTCGTACCTGCGGCGGCGCGGGCATCCGCGTGGCGTGGACGATCTGGCGCGCCATGACTGCCTGAGCTACGCGGTCTGGCAGCGCCGATCGGAATGGATTCTGCGCGGCGACGGCTCGGGTTCGGTGCAGTGGCCCGAAGACGCCCGCCTGCGCTGCAACAGCGGCGACGGGCTGCGCCATGCGGCGCTGCGCGGCCTGGGCCTGATCCTGCAGCCCGAGGTGCTGCTGGCCGCCGACATGGCCGCGGGACGGCTGGTGCCCGTGCTGCAGGACTGCGTGCCACTGCCGCGCCCGGTGCACCTGGTCTATCTGCCGGACCGCCGCCAGCTGCCCAAGCTGGCGCAGTTCGTGGACCACATGGTGCGGACGCTGGGCGCGGCCTGAGGCCCGGTTTTCAGGGGCCGGGCGGCGGCGGGGCTTCCTGCGGCGCCTGGGCCTTCTCCTGCTGCGCCTGGGCCTCCTGCCGCTCCTTGGCCATCTGCTCGACCAGCTGCTGGCGGCCCTGCTTGGCCACGGCAATGAGCTGGGCCTGGTCCTTGTGGTGGGGGTACATGCGCTCGATCAGCTCCAGGTTGTGCTCCCGAAAGCGCGTGGTGGTGCGCTGGGCCTCGGCAGGGCTGTGGCCCGCAAGTTCCAGCACGGTTCGCGCCGAGACCAGGCTGGACTCGAAGACTTCGCGCTCGACATGGTGCACGCCCAGGTCGCGCAACTGGTACCAGTGGGCCATGTCGCGCGCGCGGGCCACGATCTCCAGGTGCGGAAAGCGCTTGCGCACGCGGGCGGCGATCTTCAGCGATTGCTCGGAAGAGTCCACGGCAATGACCAGCACCCGCGCCTTGTCCGCGCCGGCAATGCGCAGCAGGTCCATGCGCGTGGCATCGCCGAAGAACACGCGGTAGCCGAAGGTGTGGGCCACTTCCAGCATCTCCACGCTGTGGTCGAGGATGGTGGCCGGCACGCCCTGGGTCAGCAGCACGCGTGCCACGATCTGGCCGTAGCGGCCAAAGCCCGCAATGATGATTTGCGCGTCCTGCGGCTCCGATATTTCATGGGGCCTGGCAGCCTGGCCCGCGCCGTCGACCTGGCAATCCTTCATGTCGGCAAAGCGCTTGAGCAGCAGCTTGTCCATCAGCACCAGCACCAGCGGGCCGATCAGCATGGACAGGGCCACGGCGGCCACCAGCATGGACGAGATGCTGTGGTGGAACACCTTGTACTGCGCCGCCGTCTGGAACACCACGAAGGCGAACTCCCCGCCCTGGGCCAGCAGCAGAGCGAACACCGGGCGCTCGCGCCAGGGCAGCTTCAGCACGCGGGCCAGGGTGTAGAGCACGGCGCCCTTGAGCGCCAGAAAGCCCAGCACCATGGCCGCCATGGCCCAGGGCGCGCGCAGCAGCACGCCGAAGTCGATGCTCATGCCCACGGCCATGAAGAACAGGCCCAGCAGCAGGCCCTTGAAGGGCTCGATGTTGGTCTCCAGCTCGCTGCGGTACTCGCTGTCGGCCAGCAGCACGCCGGCCAGGAAGGCTCCCAGCGCCATGGACAGGCCCACCTGCACCATCAGCATGGCAATGCCCACCACCAGCAGCAGCGAGGTGGCCGTGAAGATCTCGGGCGTGCGGCTGCGCGCGATCCAGCGCAGCAGGGGGCGCAGCAGCAGGCGGCCGCCCACCACCACGGCGGCGATGGTGCCCACGGTCTTGAGCACCTGCAGCCACAGGTGGCTGTCGGTGTGCGTGGCATTGGCGGCCTTGACCGCGCCCAGGATGGGGATCAGCGCCAGGATGGGAATGGCGGCCACGTCCTGGAACAGCAGGATGGAGAAGCTGGCCTGGCCGCTGGGCGTGCGCATGAGGTTGCGCTCGGCCATGACCTGCAGGCAGATGGCCGTGGACGACAGGGCCAGGCCCATGCCCGCGATCAGGCTCACGCGCCAGGAAAAGCCGAAGGCCCAGGCCGCCAGGAACAGCACGCCCGTGCAGGCCAGCATCTGCGCCAGCCCCCATCCCAGGATGGGCCGGCGCAGCTCCCACAGGCGGCTGGGCTGCAGCTCCAGCCCGATCACGAAGAGCATCAGCACCACGCCGAACTCGGCGAAATGAAGAATGTCATCCACATTGCTGACAAGCGACAGTCCCCAGGGGCCCATGGCAATGCCGGCGCCCAGGTAGCCAATGATGGCGCCCAGGCCCAGGGCACGCGCAATGGGCACGGCCAGCACGGCGGCGGTGAGATAGAGAAAGCCGTAGGTCAGCCAGATGGGGGCGCTGTGTTCCATGGAAGCTTGGGATCTTGGAGTTGGTGTTTACCCTGGGGCAATTGATTGTGTCACTCTCACAGCCGGGTCAGCTTCCTGACAGGGTTGAAAATTCCCCCCACGCTCCCCTTGCTGCGCAAGGTCCGCTGCCCCTGGCCGGGCGCCCCCCGAGGGGGCCGTTTTCATCTTGGGGCGGCCCGGCGATGAAAAATGCCACCGAATGCTTCATCGCCCCATCCGGCTTTGCTGCGGCAGTGCGCCACATCGGCTGCACAGTTTTAAGATGCCGGCCTGCTCCGTATTTTTAAGGTGTTTGGCATGGATTGGCATACTTGGATCGCCTACTTTGTGGCCTGCTGGATCATTGCGGTCTCCCCGGGCTCGGGCGCAGTGCTGTCCATGAGCCATGGCCTGTCGTATGGCGTGCGCAAGAGCAGCGCCACCATCTTCGGGCTGCAGCTGGGGCTGCTGACCATCTTGCTGATCGCCGGTGCGGGCGTGGGCTCGCTGCTGCTGGCCTCCGAATGGGCGTTCAACGCCGTGAAGATCGTCGGCGCCTGCTATCTGATCTACCTGGGCATCAGCCAATGGCGCTCGGGTGCCGCACCCCTGGCCACCCAGGAATCCATGCCCGAGCTCAGCGTGCGCCGCCGCGTGCTCACGGGCTTCCTGACCAACGCCACCAATCCCAAGGGCATCATCTTCATGGTGGCCGTGCTGCCCCAGTTCATGACCACCAGCCGCCCGCTGTGGCTGCAGTTGCTGATCCTGGCCGCCACCATGCTGGCCGTGGACACCATGGTCATGCACGGCTATGCGGCCAGCGCCAGTGCGCTGCGCGGCTTCATGCGCAGTGCACGTGCGGTGCGCAGTCAGAACCGGGTCTTCGGCGCACTGCTGATGGCCGTGGGCACAGGCCTGTTCTTTGTTCAGCGCGCGTCCAGGTGACATCCACCCTGGACTAACCCTAGCCTGTCGCGCGCCCGACATGGAGCGCGCGGCACCGGCCCCTACCATTTGGGGCATGAAAACCTTCCATTCCTATTCCGAAGTGCGTGCCTGCGTGGGGCAGGAAGTCGCCGTCAGCGACTGGATCACCATCACCCAGCAGCAGGTGCAGCTGTTCGCCGATGCCACGGGCGACCAGCAATGGATCCATGTGGACCCCGAGCGCGCGTCCAAAGGCCCCTTCGGAGCACCGATTGCGCACGGCTTTCTGACGCTGTCGCTGATCCCCCAGTTTTTCCAGAACTGCTTTCACATCGAAGGCGCGCAAATGGGCGTGAACTACGGCCTCAACCGCGTGCGCTTCACCTCTCCCGTACCCGTGGGCAGCCGCCTACGTGCGCGCCTGACGCTGCAGGCCGCCGAGCCCATCGAGCCCGGTGGGCTGCAGATGACCTGGCTGGTGACCGTGGAGCGCGAAGGCGCCGACAAGCCCGCCTGCGTGGCCGAGTCCGTGGCCCGCAACTACGGCGCCAAGGCCTGAAGCAAAACTGACCCCCACGCTACCCTTGCTACGCAAGGTCCGCTGCCCCCCAAGGGGCGCTTTTCATCTTGGGGCGGCCCGGCGATGAAAAAAGCCCGCAGGGGGCACCTGCGGGCTGGCTGCGTGGTGGCAGCGGTTGCGGGGGGCTGAGGCTCAGGCGCCGAAGTTCAGCTGGCCCGAACGCTCGGCGGCGGCGGCTTCGCGGCGCACTTCATCGCGGCTCACGGTGGCGGTGGCAGTGTTCTGGATGGGCAGGTAGCCTTCTGCGACGGAGGGCATGGTGCCATTGGCCTGGGCGGCCTTGAGGTCGGCCATGACCTGGGCACGTGTCAGCGTGCTCTGGGTCTTCACTTCGGGCGGGTAGCTGCTGTTGTCGGCATAGTCGAAGCCGGCAGCCTGGGCGGCGATGGCGGAGATGGAGAGGGCGGCCAGGACGGCAAAACGGCGGGTGTTCTTCATGATTCAAGTCCTTTGTTTTGTTTCTGGGACAGGGCGTTCTTTGCGGAAATCGCTTGGTAACGTAGAGCCCATGACTCAAATGTAGGACGGCTTGGAATCGGGAAAAACCCTTGGATTGGCAATGCGCTTTTTCAGCTGTTGAAACAATCGGCCGGGAACTTTCCGCCTGGTCCGGCCGATCGCTCAGGCCGCGCCGGCTGCTCCCTCGGCCAGCGCAGCGCCCGCGAATTGCTGCTGGCGCCAGGCTTCGAACACGGTCACGGCCACGGCATTGGACAGGTTCAGGCTGCGCTGCTGCGGCAGCATGGGCAGGCGCAGGCGCTGCTGCGGCGGGAACTGCTCGCGCACCTCGGCGGGCAGGCCCTTGCTTTCGGAGCCGAACACCAGCCAGTCGCCGGGCTGGAAACCGATGGCGTGGGCGGGACTGCTGCTGTGCGTGGTCATGGCGAACATGCGCTGGCGGTCCGGCTGGCAGTCCTGCAGGAAGGCCTGCCAGTCGGCATGGCGGCGCACGGGCGCGTACTCGTGGTAGTCGAGGCCGGCGCGGCGCATCAGGCGGTCTTCCATGGAAAAGCCCAGCGGCTCGATCAGGTGCAGGCTGCAGCCGGTGTTGGCGGCCAGACGGATCACATTGCCGGTATTGGGCGGGATCTCCGGCGCGACGAGAACGATATGGAACATGGCCCGTATTGTCTCGCGGCGGCCTATGCCCCCGAGCCCCGAACCCCCACGATCAGGGCGTGCGCGCCAGCACCAGGGCGCTGACCTCGGCCGCGCCTGCACGCCGCAGGCAGGTGGCCAGCGCATGCAGGCTGGCGCCCGTGGTCATCACATCGTCGATCAGCAGGA
>JAAIGE0100369818.1_pt1 | contig 62973 bp, 69 predicted proteins | sample 6487951 | NCBI WGS metagenome assembly JAAIGE01 (sample SAMN13974128, study PRJNA590717) | phyllosphere metagenome | biome: tomato field; feature: multiple bacterial spot infested tomato fields; material: tomato leaves; isolation source: leaves from tomato fields | host: Solanum lycopersicum ...
CAGATCGCCGAACTGAACTCAGAGGCGGTGCAGCTCAAGGCGCGGAATGCTGAGCTGGAGAAAAATCACCGCCGTTATGAGTGGATCAGATCGCAGGGAACTAAGTGGTCCGAGCTTTCGCCCGCTTTATTCGAGCGGGTCAACGACGAGTGCAATCCACCCTATATGGCCTTGAAGTTCGGGGAAGAACTCGACTCCGCTATTGACGCGAGTATTTCCCGTGCTGCCCTGTCCAAGCCAGCCGGGAGTGAGTCGGTATGAATTACGACGAATGCATTGCTGCGGGCATCGATCCTGGCAAGGTCGCAAAACATCAGAAGGCGCTGGAAAAGCTGATGAAGGCAATGGCTGCTGACAACATCATGTTGTTCGGCGGTGGCGATGGGTCGTCTTTGCGTCCGTGGCGCATGCCAGATGAATACGACACAAGGCTGATCCTCGCGGGTCTGAGCGCTGCGAACATCGACGGTGGGGCGGGGGCCTATGGCGACCACTGGAGTGATGACGGTCTTTTGCGGGGTGAATCATGAAAACCAAACCCAACAGCGGCACAGTCAGTGTGTCGCGTGAGCTGCTGCCCTGCCCGTTCTGCGGATCATCGGATGTAAAGATCGTGACCGATGACGGCATCCACTTTGCCCAGTGCTGCAAATGCGAGGCTACCGGCCCTACCGGCTTTAAGCGCGGTGAAGAGGACGATGTGGATTGGAACAGTCGCGCCCAGCCAGCCGATCAGCAGGGCGAAGAAAATTATCCGCCGTGCGACTACTGTGGAATGGTTCCTGATTACCACCCATGGCACGGAAGCGGGATGTTACGCGGCGTGGAGAACCGTCACATTCATGCCTGCCACGCATGTCGGGCCCTGCTACCCGCTCACGACGACCAGACCGCCACGGCGAAGGTGGACGACCCGACACCCGGCTTTACGAAGTGGTTCAACGAGCACGGCAAAGAAGGGGTTCAGTCTGAGCTGGGCGTCGAGGAGCTGATGGAAGGCGCTTACGCTGCCGGGTGCCGCGCCAAGCTGAAAGGCGGACAGCCATGAAAAGCGATGACGCCTACGCCGATCGCTTCCAAGGCATGGAACGAAATCAGCGTGAGCAGGAAAATCAAGGTGATGACTTCATGGCCGGTGACGATGCGTTCTTTGAGCAATGCCGCCAAACCCGTATAGCTGATGAAGCGGCGAGCAAGGTCCGTATCCGCGCGGCGCTGGGTAAAATGGAGAAGTTTTTCAATGACAGAACGTAAGCCCAGCCGGGCGACAACGATGCGAAAGCGCCGTGAGGAGGATGGATGGGCGCGCGTTGACCTGTACATCCCGCCCGGTAAGGCGCTTCGAAAGCTGGACGCCTTGACCGGCGGCGACAAGCAGAAGCGTGTCGAAGCGATCCTGGATCTCCTTGAGCGGGCCTAGAGCCCGCTTTTTACCGCCTTAGATTTGATCGTCCACGCAAAGCCCCTGAGAGCCCGCTGGCTGACCGATTGCGGCCAGCCCTCCCCGTTGCATCAATCTGCATCCATCCAAGCTACTGGCCTGTACTGGCCGCCCGGCAGAGATGCATCCTTTGCCACCTTGGCTCGGTAGCTGCCCCAATCGAACGCAATCACTCCCCCGCCACCCTCGTGCATGCGGTCAATGACGCGCGCGCCCAGGAACACGGCCAGCTCTTCAGCTGTCAGGTTGCTCAGGATGATGGTCGGCCGCATGTCGCTGTAACGGCGGTTGATGATGTCCGTGATGATCACCTTCTCGAACTCAGTCCCGAACTGAACGCCCACCTCGTCCAGGATCAGCAGGTCCGGCTCGGCGAAGCTGCGCATGACATCCGCCTCAGTCTTTTCGCTGTTCCCGTACGTTGATTTTACGCGCTGGACGACCTCGAAGACCGTCAGAAAGCGCACGGCATTACCGAAGGTCTTCATGACGTGGTTGCCGATCGCGCACGCCAAATGCGTCTTCCCCGTGCCAGGCTGGCCGCAGAACACAAAGCTGGCGCCCTGCTCCACAGCCTTTGGAAAGCGCTCGGCGAACGCCTTGGCCTTCGTCAGCGCCCTCTTCTGCGCATCGCTCTCCGCGTTGTAGTTCAGAAACGTGCGCTCACGGAAGCGCCGTGGGATCTCCGAGTCGTCCAGCAGCTTGGAGATGTTGCGGGACTTCTTCTCGCTGGCGGAGCGCTGCATACGGGCCGCCTCGTCCTGTACGCGCTTCTCCTCGGCCTCCTGGTAGCATGTAGGGCATTTGCCCTCGACCTTCTTGGCGAGCATGGAAGGCACAACCTTCGACCACTCGCCGTGCTTCTCACACTCCCCTGACACGGTTTGCATCTGGATGCTGACAGGCTTCGCGACCTTCTCGCACTCAGGGCATTTGCCGGACATCCGGCTCGAAAGGCTCTTCAGGCAATCGCGCTCCCAGTTGCCATGGGTCTCACAGCGGCCGGTCAGCTTGATCATCGTCAGGTCCAGCTCTTCAGGCTTACTGGAGGAAATCGGCGAACTGGTCATCAGCTGTGCCCTCGTATGTCTTGTCTGAGAAGTCGGCGGCGGCGCCGGAATGCCTTGGGTTCACTGGGCGATTGATGGCCTTACCCATAAAACCTTCGATTTTGTCAGCGTTCCTGAAGATCAGATCCAAGCCGTTGTATTTTTCCTTCCGGTCGTTTTGACCCATGTGAAACGGGGATGCCGCGCAGCCGTCGATGGCCTGCATAAGATCATCGGGCGAGTAGTTTTTAAGGGCGCCAGCAATCAGGCGCTTGCGCTTGTCGTCCATTCTTGAGCGTGGCGACTTCATCGCGATCCGCCAATGGTCAAAAACCCGGCATACATCGCTCTTATCAGTTTTTACTTCTGTATCAGTATCTTGGTTAGAGTCAGTCTTTATTAGGTGGGGATTACCCGGCGCCGGTTCAGCCGGGGCCGGGTTTTCCGTCTCCGGTTCAGCCGGCGCCGGATTATCCGTCTGCGGCTCAACTGGGACTGGGACTTCATTGATCATGTACGACATGCCATTGAAGACGCCGTTCTCGCTGCGGGCTATGTCCGCGACGAGGTAGCCAGCCTCTTCCAGCTCCTTCAGGATGACGCGCACAGCGTCCCTGCCAGAAGCTTTGCCGATGGCGTCCTTGGTCTGGTTGATCAGGTGCTTTACCGACACCTCCCAGTTATCTGGCTTGCCAAGGAGGAATATCAGCACGCCACGGGCCGACCATGAAAGTCGTGGGTCTTCGCTGATGCTTTTGCTCAGAACGTAAAATTTCTCTTCAGGCCTTGGGCCGCGACGAATTCTCACTGTGCCGCCCTCCTGATGCGCTCAAGGTATCCTGAGCCATGTAGCGGCTGCTCGAACCAAAGCGGCTGTTGCGCCCACACGCTGCCGGGGTTCCGAGCTTCGCGAGCCATATCGCTATCCCAGGACGAATAGCACTCACCGTCACCCTCGACGGCCTTGATGATTTCAAGCAGCGGAGCCTTGAAAAACTCACGAGCAAGTGAAACGCGGTATCGCTCAAGGCGCCCATGCACCTCGCGCTCCCATTGCATGGGCTTGGCGACCTCGCCGTAGAAAGCGACATCGTACTCGTGGGGAACGCCCGTGCCGCGCGAAAGCTCGGCTGCGCGTTGATGCGGCGAGCGCTCAGTGGCGCCAACTTTGTAAACGCCAGGCATAGCCGGACTGTAAAGGATATACACAAAACCGAAGGCGCTCATTGCCCGGCCTCCCAGACTTCGCCCATATCGATCTGGCCCGGTAGCGCAGTAGGTCGCTCAATTTCGGGGAAGCGGATCACCAGCTCGCACGACTTACCCGTCACGTCAGTGATCAGCTGCGCCAACTCCTGCGTCACTGCCAATATTTGCAATTGCGTGGGGTTGCTGGATTTTGCCAATGCGTTGGCAGCGAGGAGGAACTTGCCATGGGTCATAACCGCGCTCACAGGCCACCTCCTGTTTGAACCGTCATGGAAGGCCTGTTGTCATTCATCTGCGGATCTATCCCGCACCTCGCGTGAAATGAGTTCGCCCAGAACACTGCCTGCGCAAAACCTTCAGGCGTAGCACTTCGAAAGTTTGCACGGTCCGGGCCTGGTGGCGCCGCGTGAATCCGGTTGTCAGGCTTGCCAAGCGACTCATCCCTGCACGGAGGAGGCATCACAAAGCCTCCGCCAGACCACAGGCAGGTCTTCTTCGTATAGTTGTCGTTCGCGCAGAATCCCGTGTAATCGTGAGGATTGAAGGTGTGATCTGGCTTTCTCCAGAGGCTTGATATCTGGCTCACGGGGTTTTCCGCGAACCACGGGGCGCCAGAAAGCTCGCCAATTACCTGACACTGCCAGACGACGTGCATCGCCTTAAACTGCACGGCAGGGTCTGCTTTACGCTTGGCCTCGAACCAGCGAGCCCCGCTTACAGCAAGATCGGTGCAGGGGGGAAATCCCGCAACGAACGTTACACGGCCAGTGACAAGGGCTTTATGCAGCACCCCCCAAGTTGCAGGGTGGTCGATTATATGACCGACTCTTGTGATTGTCTGATCGCTTACGGCGATATTGACGTACTCGACGTTTACGCCCTCTGGATGTTGCGGATCTACCAAGATCACATCGTATCCGCACTTAACCCAAGGCCCAGCCATTACGCCAGTTAAGTCACAGAGGAAGATCGCTGTAAGACGGCTCACAGGACACCCCCTTTCGGAAGCGACATGGAATACTCGGCAACGCAGGTCTTGCCGCCGCTGCGTGTGAAGACCTTTTTCATGGTGGTGCTGATCTCGTGGCCTTGGGCCTTCAGATCGTAGATACGGGCGCCTAGACGGAAGCAGCCGAACTCGCTAAGCGCCTCAGTTGGCGTCAGCGTTTTACCGGATTTGAGCCAAGCCAGGATCTGGTCAGCTTGCGAGGGGTTGGGTTGTGACGAGGCATGTGCCATAATTTCCGCTCCTACTAAAACCCCGCCGAGGCCTGCCAGCCGTTGAAAGCGGGGTTTTTTATTGGGTGCCGTTCAACGCGGCGAAGTTGTCATTCTATCGTGGGTGTTTGCTTAATCGAAACACTATCGTCACGCAAAGCGCTGTCGAGCCAGAACACCAGGAGATGGCGAACGCCCTCCTCGACCGATCGGCCACGGTGCATGATCTGCTTCCCATTCATGATCAGGGCGTAACCGGCTGGCAGCGGGTTGATGCTGGCGTACTCGGCGGCATTGATGCGAATGTCCGTTCCGCCACCCTTGCAAAGCTCCGGCTCCAGGCTGACGACAGCGGTGAAATCGCTGTCTTTGTCGTGATGCCAGTTACCGTGGGCGGTATCGTTGGGCTCGTATTTTGCGAACTGGATCGAGCTGATCGACTGCGGGCCGGTCTGGTAGATCAGCATGAACCAGATGTTGAGGTACGGGATCAGATCGGCCAGACGATCATGCAGCTCCGGGGCTACGTGCTTCAGGACGATCTCGGGGATCTGGTACGGCGAGTCTTCGTCCAGGTTAGGCTTGTGGCCGTGAGTGGCACTCAGGACCACTGCCTCGGCCACTAGATTGGCGCACACGGCAGGATGCAGGAACGGGACAGCGAAGGCCGAGCCGGACAGCCCGGTTACGCGATCGCTGCACAGGCGGTTGTGAGCCCAGTTCCAGGACGCCAGCCACTCGGCATCCTCCTGGATCAGCGCGGCCAGCTCCTCGGTTTGAGGGTTGTGCGCCCGAGCGTACTCAATGATCTCCAGGAGCACACCAGCGTGCTCGCGGAATTCGGGATGAAGGGCTTCATGCATTGCCTTATTCCTCGTTTGTTTGCGATTTCGAAACACTTTGCTCGCCGGTAAAGTCCTCGATTGACCAGCCGCCGCCGTTCCCTTTGGTCTTCGCTTTGATGGCGATAAACCGGAACGGGTAGATGTCGGCCGCAACTTTGATCTTCACCTTTGCATCGTCCTGCCAGAAGCCTTTGACTTCGTGCATCTCCATTTGCCCGTTCGCAAGCATCACCGCAAAGTCGGGCGAATAGAACGTGTTGTCTGCCAGTCGCAGCTTCACGCCCTCGAACTTGTACCAGGCCACCTCACCGGCCATGAGCCGGAGGTTCAGATGGGCGGCATAGGCCGCCTCAGTTTTGTTCATAGCGCCAACTTTCAGGCGTCCCAGCGCTTGAACTTCGGCCGCCATGCCACGACGCACTGTCATGGCCGCTGCTCCAGGGTTTCGGTGTAGTCCTGGGCGAACGCAGGCTCACCGCTGTTCAGTTCGGTGAACGGCTTAGACGACACCCAACGGCCCGCGCTTGGCTCAGGCTTGTGCGTGAACGCCTTCCAGACGCCACGGCGATCCTGTGCGAGCCATTTGAAGCACGACTTGATGTCTGACCAGTTCGGGCGGCCGCTCGGGTCGGTCATGCCGTTGGTGTCTGGCAGCGCCAAAGCAGGACGAGGCTTCGGGTCGGCAGATCGCCGCAGTCCAGGAGCTGGCGGCTCGACCTTGTCGGCCAGAGCTTTGAACGTCACGGCATCTTCGCTTTTCTCGATGGCGTCGTAATGCTCGCCGTCGTTGCCGTTCTGACCAATGACATCGGCGCGCTTCTCGTCAAACGTGACGACCTCATCAATGACGAGGCTGCCTTTTTCGTCGTGGTGGCCGACAACAATCGCTGACTTGTCGCTACCGCTGGCAAGGTCGAATCCGATAACTGGTGGCTGCCACGCGTCATGCTGGAATGTCCAGCCTAAGCGCTGAAGAACGCCGCACGCTTGGTTCACCGCAGCCTGGCAGGGCGGCATGTCTTTATGATTGAACACGAAGGTGCGCAGGTTCTCGTGCATGAAGTTGCCCGCAGCCGTGTAGGCGCGTGGCTCCGGCATGCCGGCAGCGATAAACGGCTTCGCTATCGCGTGAACCCACTGGAGTGCGTAATCAGGATCATCCTGAAGGCCTTGAACCAGCACTTCCATTGCCAGAAGCACGTTGTTGGATGTTGGGTTTTTCACGGTCCTTTCCTCAGATAAGCGCCAGCGCTTCGGCTGGCAGTTCGTGGCCCATGGCCTGTAGCTCTGTAACGGCATCGCGCAGAAGGTCGAGCTGGCGCCCGTACTCCTGCTCAAACCGCGCCTTGTAAGGGTGAATGGCGATCATGCCCGGCTCGCCATAGCCGTCCTGGTGGTGCCCAGCGCAAACGGCCAGGACGTGCCAATGCGCGTGCGGCTTGGTCCGGCCGTCTACGTGATGGATGGAGCAATGGGTGTTTCGGGCGCCGTGGTCCTGATAGCAGGCCTGGCAGCCAATGTGCTGGGCCAGAAGATCGTGAAACTTCTTCTGCTTTGCCGAGGGGTTCTTACCTTTCATGCGAACCTCAGAATGTCATTCACAGCCCGGTCAACTTCAGCGGCGTCCTTGTAACCGGAAAGGATCTGGTATTTTTCGATGAACATCGTGATCGTCTGCTGGTACAGCGCGTTGAACTCCTCCTCGCTCATGTGAGCAAAGCTGATGCTCTTCGCCTCGGCGCGAGTCTCGCCGCGCAAGTTCACTGTCAGGGTGTAAAAGCCGCTCGCGATCGCCACGTCCTTGCGGAAGCGCTGGAACTCCTTCTGCACAGGAAGACCTGCATGCTCCCTTGGCGCAGGCGTCCACGCATCAAAGCCGAGCCTTACCAGCGCCATGTACTTGCGCAAAAAGCGATAGTTGCGCGGCTTCGCGCAATCGGCAGAGATGACCGAGCCGTTCTTGATGCCCTGAAGCCATTCCGAGGCGTCGTCGTTGTCAGCGACCAGCATCCCGCCAGGCATCTTGCGCAGATAGAGCTTCATGATCAGCCCTTCCTGAAGCGCATGGCGAGCGGGATTACGCCCTTCAGGGCGTCCACCGGGAGGCTGGCCCTGATCCATTCTGGAAGGTCGAACTCGTTCTCGCCGAGGTGCTTTTCCAGGCCAAGGCCTACCAGCTCAAGCTCGTCGATAACGCGCGACGGCACGTAGCCCACGTATCCGAGCAAGGGTGCAAGGTTCGGCGCGTGACTACGGGCAAAGATGTCCACAATCATGGCCTGCCCGCCCGGCGCCAGTAGCCGAGAAAGCTCGGAGGCCAGCTGCGGAAGCAAGCTGTGACCCAGTGCATAGCAGATCATCACAGCGTCGAAGCTGTTCGCGATGACCGGGATTGCATGCATATCAGCCTGTATCCGCTCAAACTCGGGCGGACACATGTTCAGCTGGGCCTGACTGATGTTCACCAGCGTGATGACCAGGTCTGGACGCATGCAGTGCAGGATGATTGCCATCGTCCCGACGCCACACCCGATATCCAGCACGCGTGCGCCGATCGGCAATTCCATCAGCTCAAGCAAGCGAGCGACGTGCATGTCGTCGTCCTCGTGGAGCCGGTAGAGCTGAAACAAGCGCTTTCCCGCATCCAGCATGGACTGCGTGAGCTCTGACACTTTGGCGTCGTCTTTGTACGGCGCGACCGATGATGCCCGGCAAAACTCGGTCATCTCTACGCGGCGCCACGCCTTCCTTTCTGCTGTATTCATTTTCGCCACCCATTACGGGCTGCCTGACGCTCATCAAGGCAGCGACCGAAGTATCCAAGGGCGGCGCCGATCACGACGCCGCACATGATCCCAAGAAACAGGATGTCCATTTTCAGCCGATGACTTCGCGTGAGCCGTTGGTGTGCATTGCCGTGACAACACCATCTTGCTCCATGCGCTCGATCAGGCGCGCAGACCGGTTGTAGCCAAGCTTCAGCTTGCGCTGGATGGCGGAGATAGAAGCCCGTCGGGAGTCGCGCACAAATGCGACCGCCTCTTCGTACAGCGGGTCATCCAGCTCAGGCACCGATTCATGGCTTGGAAGGTCGGCCGGGCTCTGGAACTCGACGGGAGCCGGAACCTTGTATTCGAACATCTCGCAAAGCGCTTTGATCGTCGCAACCACTTGAAGCAGCTGCGTTGCGGCTTCCAAGCGCCACAGATAAGCGCCGTCGCCTTCCGCATCATCGAGAGCAGCTTGCTCATCTTCGGTCAGCTCGCCGTGGAAATCGATTCCCCGCAACTTGAAGTCATTGGTCAGCTTGAAGGAAACGCCTTCATGAACCAGCTCCATCAGTTCAACCTGCATACCGGCAACCAGGCCTTCCAAAAGCCCCTGCCGAGCGCCGTCCAGATCGTGGAGACTGAAGTTTGCTTTGTCAGCCTTCTGCTTGAGATTGCAGGTTTCGCCCAGCTCGAAATCGCCAAATGCTTCAGAGTCGCCGTTCAGATAGTTCTTCAGGCGCGTGGTCAGGCCACCCTTGATGTTGTCCACATGGATGGTTGATGTCTTGACTGAGCCGATTGCCTGAATCAGCAGGCGCATGACGGCCTGCGACAGCGGCTTGCTGGTGGTCGGAATGATCAACAGCTTTTCTTCTTCGCAGTAGAAGGCATTCACCGTCGTAGTTTTCACGAGCGCGTTCGCAATGAGAGTGGTCATTGTTTGTGCAGTGGTGAACTCAATTTCATCATCTTCAAGTTCGCGCGCCAGCTCAGTAGCGCGCGCAGCCAATGCGCTTTCGATCGCGTTGCTGACCGCCGCTTTAGGCAGGATCTTTTCATCGAGCTGGATCGTCACAGAGAAACCGCCCTCGATAGGCGTGACCAGCTCCTTCGTGACTGGGTTGGGGATGAAGCCGGAGCGAGACACAAAGGTTGGCCCGATCGGCTCAAACGGAAGCTCGGCAATGTGATGCAAAACCAGTTCACCTGAAGGAAGCTCGGCGCTGAAAACGATAGCGTTTTTGAAGATTTTCATTTGTGTTCCTCAGTCTTTTTCTTGGGCGATATGCCGTGGTGCGGTTGTTGTGGAAGGTGTGGCTACGGCTGGACGTTCAGCGCTTCCTTCGCTTGACGAAGAAGCTCTCCAGCCTGATCAATGAAGCTTGTTGCGAGACTCATTTCCCGGCGAGCCCGGCGAACGGGCGACGCCACGGTCGCGATCTCGTGAAGCTCTTTCCTGGTGATGTCCGTCGGAAAGCCGAGCACGTAATGCAGGAACACGAGGCGCTGAATTTCAGGCGGGATAGGGCTGGTTCTGCCTGTTTCGTAAGCACAGCCGCGAGCACCTGAAACGCAAACATCACCCCAGAATTGCTTCTGGCTAAGTTTTGCACTCTCACGCAGCGATTTGACGGTTAAGGCGTTGATCTCGCTTTCATTTTGGATGTTCATTGCCTCTCCGGCATTCGTTATCGGTATGCAATGTTTGCAAAATCGAAACATAAAAGCAATAGGGGCAATTGCATTTTCTAAACACTCAGGGCATTAGATTCCTACTCGCGAGCAGGAGGCACGCATGACGGTCAATAAATCCTTTTTCCTTGATCTGCTGAAAGATCGAAGCATGTCGCTGCGCACGCTTGCGAAGCGCCTAGACATACTGCCCTCTCAGCTGTCCCTGACATTCTCGGGCGTTCGCCGTATGCAGATTTCAGAGGCAGTGAAGATCGCGCAGATCCTTGGCGCCCCACTTAACGAGGTCATGGTTCAGGCTGGAATAGAGGAGGCGCGCACGGATCGGCGGCGCTGTGAAGTGATTGGCTTCATGAATGGTCGCGGCGAAGTCGAGAAGCCGCCACAAGGCGAAGTCGATCGAACCCTCATACCGGAGGGTCTTTCCGCCGACGTGCGAGCCGTCCAGGCGAGGACAGCGCATTCCAAGCTCGATTGGATGGATGGCTTTCTGATGTTCTGCAACGGGAAGCAGGAACCTGACGAGCTGCTGGGTCGGCTGGTGTGGGCGAAGATACAGGGCGGCAATGAAGTAATAGCGACCGTCCGGCGCGGCTACTCGCCTGGCACCTACAACTTGTCCGGCCCGTTCGTCCTTGAAAGCCAGAGGCTTGAGTGGGCTGCACAGATCCTACTGACTAAGCATTGAGACAGAATGCGCGCTGATAGCGCATTCTTTTTGCCTGAAGTGTTTGCAAAATCGAAACACGTTGATCTATTATCCAAACCGGCAGCGCGATCAAGCGCTCAGATCAACCTTTCGAGGCATCCTTGAGGATCTTTATGGACGACATGACCGACGACCCTACCCCGGTCGTCACAGAGCGCGGAACGGCGAGCCAAATGGCCGAGCTGTACGCGGATCTTGCGGCGGCACAGGGCGAGTTCCAGCCCATCTTGAAGAACCGCTCTGTCAGCATCGACATTCGCGACAAGGGCACAAGGCAGAGGACCGGCTCCTACACGTTCCGCTACGCCGACCTGGAAGAAATCACCGCCAAAACTCGGCCTGCGCTGTCGAAGCACGGCTTTGCGACCACTCAAGTGATCAGCTTGAGCACGGCGCCGCGTACCGGAACGTCGATCTTCACCCGCCTGCTGCACAAGAGCGGCGCGACGATCGAGTCTGAAATCCCGCTCGTTCCAGCTGTCAACGCAGACATCAAGGAATACGGTGCTGCCGTCACTTACCTGCGCCGATACGCGAAGTCCGCATTGCTGGACATCTCGGCCGATGACGACCTGGACGAGAGCGGACAGGAAGGTGGCGAAGACAAATCGGCTCGTGAACCAGAAGCCGAAAGCCAGGCGGAGCCGGAAACCTACAGCCAGGACATGTTCGAAAAGAACCTTCCAGGTTGGACGGCTGCCGTGTCCAAGCGCAGAAGCACCCCCGAAACCATCCTGAAAATGCTGGCGACGAAAGCCCCGCTGACTGAAGAGCAGCGCGCGATCATTCTCGCCCTTCAAGTTGAGACAGCCCAATGATCCTGATCGAAGTTGTACAAGGTTCAGACGCGTGGCACGCCATCCGCGCCCGCCATTTCACCGCCAGCGAAGCCCCGGTGATGATGAATGCATCGAGCAAGATGCGCCGCAATGAACTGCTGCACATGAAGGCCACTGGCAGCGAGAAAGAAGTCTGCGCCTGGGTTCAAAAGAACCTGTTCGACAAAGGCCATGTCCAAGAGGCCTCCTCGCGCATCGTGGTCGAGAAGATGATCGATCAGGAGCTTTATCCGATCACAGCCACGGACGACGCAGGTCGCCTGCTGGCATCCTTCGACGGCATGACCATGATGCAGGACGTGCTGTACGAGCACAAAATGTGGAATGCCAAACTGGCCGAGGCCGTCCGTAACGAAGACCTGGACCCGGAATATTACTGGCAGCTGGAGCAGCAGCTCCTCGTGAGTGGCGCCGAGTACGTCTGCTTTGTGTGCTCCGACGGCACCCGCGAAAACTTCGTATCGATGGACTACTACCCGGTCGAAGGTCGCGCCAAGGCACTGCAAGCGGGCTGGGACCAGTTCGAGAAGGATCTGGCTACCTATGTTCCGACCGAAGCGAAGGAAGTCGCGGTAGCCAAGGCTATCAAGGGCCTGCCAGCCCTGAACGTTCAGCTGACCGGCAAGGTCACAGACTCGAACCTGATCGTCTACAAAGAGACAGCGCTCGACTTCATCAAGAACATCAACACCAACCTGAAAACCGACCAAGACTTCGCCGACGCTGAAGCCACGGTCAAGTTCTGCGACAAGGCCGAGAAAGAGCTGGAGCTGGTCAAGTCTCAAGCCCTGAGCCAGACGGCGACCATTGACGAGCTGTTTCGCACCATCGACCAGCTGAAGGATGAGCTGCGCAACAAGCGCTTGCTTCTGGAAAAGTCCGTGAAGAACCGGAAGGAAGCCATTCGGATCGAAATCAAGGACAACGCCGATAAGGCGCTGTACGACCATATCGCGACCATTAACGCCCGGATCGGGCCGCGCATCCAGTTGCCCGCCATGACTGCGGACTTTGTTGGCGTGATGAAGGGCAAGCGGACGATCGCCACGCTTCAGGATGCCGTGGACAGCGAGCTTGCTCGTGTGAAGATCGAGTCGAACGCCATCGCCGAGCTGATCGAAATCAACCTCGTGGCCCTGCGCGCGCTGGATGCAAAGTACCGGCAGCTGTTCCCGGATGCCCAAGCGCTGGTCCAGAAGCCAGCCGATGACTTCCTTGCCGTGCTGAAGATGCGTACGAGCGAATTCGACACAGCTGAAGCAGAGCGACTGGAAAACGAGCGCATTGCGAACGAGGCCGAGACTGCACGCCTGAAGAAGATCGAGGACGACCGCACCGAAGCCGAGCGACTGGCCCGCGAGCAGGCGGAAGCGCCACGGGTTGAGCTGTCCCTACCTTCCGACGAAGAGCCTGAAGGCCAGCTGGATCTTGTTGTCGAGGAGCCGACGGTCGGTGAACAGCCAGAGCCGGTCGCAGTCGAAGCGACGAAGCCGTCCAGCTCATCGGCCTACAAGCCTGAGAAGTTCACTGCGGAACTGGTGGACATCAAGCTTCTGGCGGCCGCCGTAAGCAGCGGATCAGCGCCGGTCAGCCTGCTACAGGTGAACACCCAGGCGCTGGAAGCGTTCGTCGCCATCAACGGCCGCAAGTTCGCCCTGCCGGGCATCAGCATCAAGGCAGTGCAGTAATGAACCAGGAGGCGGCGAAAGCCGACCTCCTCACCGAGCCCGATCTGGCGCGGCGGTGGGGCGTAACGACCCGGACAATCAAACGCTGGCGGGCGGCGGGCAAAACCCCGCCCTCTCTGCCGATCGGCCACAAAGGCGGCATGGGCCAAGGCGTGCGTTACCGGCTGGATGACGTGATCGCGTTCGAAGATGCAATGAAAACCCAAAACTAACAGGCGCCCAACGCCAGAATTGAGGTTCCATGAATGGACTTTCTCGCCCGAGTTAACCCAAAATATTTTGCTGCAATCAACCTGTTTTCCGCCGTCCAAGACGTGCGCTACTACCTGAATAGCGTCTACGTCGAGCCGCATCCAGAAAAGGGAGTTGTCATCGTTGCCACGAACGGCCACGTCATGGGCCTGATTCATGACCCTGACGGCTGGGCGGAAAGGCCCATCATCGTCGGCAGCATCACGAAGGCGCTGACCTCGGCCTGCATGTCGAAAGGCAGCAAGAAGGAGGCCACAGTTCCGACCGCGCTTTTCATCAGTGAGCGTGGCGCGGTCGTCCATTGCGGTGAAGAGGCTGGGCGCTCTATCGACCCCTTCAGCGAGTTCACCACTCACCTTAGTCGGATAGACCTGATTGAGGCGGTTTATCCGGATTGGCGAAAAGTGCTTCCGAAGAAGCGCGACCGGTCTGAGCAATTCCCCTGCATCCAAGCGGGATATCTGGCGCTTATTGAACGCGTAGCGAAAATATTGGTTGGGCCAAATCGCTTCGCTACAGGCATCGAGCTAGAGAGCCGTGGCCGCGACCTGTCGGTCGTGGCTCGCTTCGCACACCCCGAGCTTTCAGACCGTTTTGTCGGGGTGATCATGCCTCTGCGCCAAGATCATTCGCTACCTGACATTCTCCCTGCCTGGCTTATGCCCACTCCCGAAAGCGAAGCCAGCCCTACCGTTTAAGACGACCACATCCGGGCGCCATCAGGCGCCCCACCAATGAGGCGAACGCCCATGACCATCAAGACTGAAACTATCGACCTGACCATCATAGAGCTGGGGCGCACCATGAAGGCGCTGAAGGCTCTCAAGCACGAGCGAGCTACTGTCTTGTGCTATTGCGCAAATTCGAGCTGCACCGAGCAGCGGAAGGACTGGCGCACGACCGAAACGGAATGCCCGGCTTGCGACGCTAAGCTGGTTCGGCAAAGCGACGGCCCAGTCGCTCACGCCGCCGCAAAGCGCGCATCCATGGACCTGACACGCATGCTGGCAAACCTTCGGGCGGGGCGTTGATCATGGGCAATCAAGCGATAACGCATGCTCGCTGCCCATTCTGCGGCGGAAACGTTGACCCAACCGGATGGCTTCGCGGCGACGGCGCCCGAGGGCCTGAGTGCGAGAGCTGCGGAGCGACGGCGCCGAACATCGAAATTTGGAATAAAGCCGCTCAACCGCCAGCGCTCGGAGGGGAGCCGGAAGTCAAGCGCTGGGAGCCCCGCAATACCGCGCTAGGTTATGACATGCAGCCGCGAGCTGATGGCTCTTTCGTGCTGGTCGATGCCTATGCCGCCCACGTCGCCCGGCTACAGGCTGAGATTGAGCGGCTGAACATGGTCACCCACCAGCAGAAACATGCCATCCAATCGCTGCGCGATCAGTTGATCGAGTCGTATTGCATCGACGCCGGTAGCGGGTGCTGCACACCGACAGATGAAGAGCGCGCCCTGCTGGCAGCCGGTGACTGTACCCCGGAAGAGCTATGGGGTGGCCCACGTCCGACCTGCCCGAAGTGCATCAAGCCAGCCGGGAGTAAGCAGGTATGAAGATCCTCATCATCTGGCTTTGCGCCAGCGCCGCAATGGACGATTGCCAGGTTTACCCGATCAGCCAGCCCCAGCCGTCCGCGCAATGTGAAGCTGCCAAGGTGGAAAAGATCAACGTCCTGGGAACCGGGCCAGAACAGAACTACCGGCTTGAATGCCAAGATGCATAACCCTTCGAGGCCTCCCAGTGAGGCCTTTTTTCTGCCTTCCCTACACGTTTCGATCATGATAGGTGTGTTTGCATAATCTAAACACTGAAAGGAATTGGCGTGGGAAGTCGCACATATCTGACCCAGGACGAGGTCTCGGAACGCTATCGTGGGCTCGTGTCCGTGGGTACGCTGGCGAACTGGCGTGCAGCCGGATCAGGACCGCCGTTTCGGAAGATCGGCAAGGCTGTGCTATACGCCGAGACCGATCTGGACGCATGGGATGACCGCAACGCGGTGAAGGAAAGGCGGCGTGAACGAGCGTGATGCGGAGTTATCCACAGTTTGCTCGCACCACTACAGATCCCAATGCCCGGCCCCTACCCCCAGCCCCGGCAAAATAAAGCTGAGCAATCGCAAGCACTTAGAGGCTTCAGGTCGCCAGGTCCACAATCATCCAACCACCACTTTTTAGATCACGCTCGATCATCCTCCAACACGTTGGTCCATATGGGCTTTTCCGGTTATTGACTGGGTTCGGCGAACCTCCAATAACTGGGGCAGGTTATGACAACCGACCCCAGTTACAGACCCCAATCACGGGGACTGACCCCAGTTGAAGGATGGAAAATGGCGAGCCTCACAGACGGAGATATCCGAAAGGCGATCAAGCGTGTTGAGAAGACCGGCAAGCAGGAGACGCTTGCAGATGGCGAGGGTCGAGGCACTGGACGCCTGATCCTCCTACTGAAGCCTATGCCTACCCGAGTGACGACTGACTGGTACGCCCAGCAGTGGCGGGACGGCAAGCGCAGCAAGTCAAAGCTGGGCAGCTACCCGGCGACAGGGCTCGCCGCAGCGCGAGAGGTTTTCCAGCGAGACTTCGCTATGGCGATTCAGAAGGGCGCGAGCATCAAGGTCGTCGGTGACACCAGGCCGGGCACCGTGGCGGACCTGTTCGAGGCGTATGTCGATCACCTGAAGGCATCAGGCAAACCGTCGTGGAAGGAGGCCCAGAAGGGAATGAACAAGATCGCGGACACGCTCGGGCGCAACCGACTGGCCCGTGAAATCGATCCCGACGACGTGCTTGCAGTCATTCGCCCTATCTACGATCGCGGCGCCAAGTCGATGGCTGACCATGTGCGCAGCTACATCCGATCGGCTTACTCCTGGGGCATGAAGTCTGAGCACGACTACCGCTCAACATCCGCGCGCCGGTTCAAGCTGACCACCAACCCGGCAGCTGGCATCCCGACGGAGCCCAAGAACCCTGGCAGCCGTTGGCTACGGCCAGACGAGTACAGGCAGCTATATCGCTGGCTTGAGTGCCCTGACCGGCCTATCCACGCGCCCTACACCTACGCGATGCGCCTGCTGATGCTGACCGGCCAGCGGGTCGAAGAGATAGCCACGCTCAACGCTGATCAGTGGAACCGCGACGAGCGCCTGATCGACTGGAGCCGCACCAAGAACGGCAAGCCGCACACGATTCCCGTACCTCAAATCGCGTTCGATCTGATCGAAGGCATAAAGCCGAACGCCTGGGGCTGGTTCTTCCCGTCGATGATGGACCCATCCAAGCCGGTCAGCCACGGTACGCTCTACGCCTTCTTGTGGCGTCAGCGTGAGCGCGGCGTTGTGCCGCTGGTCACGAATAGAGATATGCGCAGAACTTGGAAAACCTTGGCAGGCGAAGCTGGCGTGTCGAAAGAGATGCGGGACCGGCTACAGAACCACCTGATGGATTCCGGCGTGTCCACGGTCCATTACGACCGATACAGCTATCTTGAGGAGAAAAGGGCCGCCATGGAGAAATGGAACTCCTACGTGACGACCCTTCTGAGTGCAGAGGCTACGGCACGGGCTGCGTAAGCGCGTCGATCAGGCCGTTATGGGGGGTGGCGCAGCGATGGTACTGTGCCGCCCAGTCTTTCAGGGTTATCGTCACGTCCTCGCCAGTCCCCGTCGTGAGTGGCGGCAGCGCTTCAGGGCACCTTACCAGCAGGTTTTGCTGGATCGGGCGCGGCCTCTCCACGAGCTGCGGCGTTGAGCAGGCGGATAGCGTCAGGCTCAAGGCACACACGCTGATAGATAGGCTTCTGAACTTCACGGATAATTCCCCGATCAATCACGGTCTGGTTGGCGTTGAGTTCGCCCAGCCGTTTCTCGACCTTGCTGGCGACATCCGATTCGCGGGTGATGGCGTCTTCGCGGATTGCGGCAGCCGCGTTGGTAACAGCCAGGTTTACGCTGTCTTCTTTCCAGCCACGCACAGACCATCCGGCGCCGAGGCTGATGGCTGCAACGAGCAGGTAGGCGATGATGGTGTTCATTTGTTTTTCACCGCATCTACGGCACTGGCGGCGGCATCAACCGCCCTCGCCGCAGTCTTGGTCGCATCGCTGGCGCTTTGCGCTGCATCACCAGCGACCTTGGCCGCATCGCTGGCAGTGATGACTGCCTGGCCTGAGTTAGCCAGGCACAAGTTCAGGGTTTCCAGCCTAGCGTCGGCCGCCACGGCGTAACCCTCTCGAACTTTCTCTATTGTTCGCTCAGCCCCATCGCTGACCATCATCGCACCAAGAGGAATGCCGGCACCAACGCCGGCAGCCAGGATGAAGACAACGATCGCCCACGTTTCCCAGCTCTTTAGGCCTCGGCTCTTCTTCGGGTATTCACAGCTCATGTGGCGTTACCCCTTTGCGCTCGAAGCGCGGTCAGCTCGTCCTTGATTGCGGTCATCTGGAACTCCATGATTTTCAGAGTCGCAGACATTTCAGCCATTTCCTTCCAGAGCTTGTCCCGTTCGGCGTTCACCTCCCGAAGGCTGGCGCGAAGCGTTACGTTGTCGTCCTGCAAGGTCTTGATGATGTCGATCTCGGCGCGGTCGCCTGCGATAGCAGTGGCGTCCGTGGACAGTTTGCGGCGCAACCAGAGCGACCCAAGTGTTGCGCCGGTAGCGAGGCTGCCAACGGCGGCGCCGACGTAAGACCAGATGTTGCCGCTCGCCAATCCAGGCAGGTCGTCAGGGTTCATGCGACCTCCGCGCTGATGCGCTTGTAGGCATCAGACATCTTTTTGTCGTATTGGTTCTTGGCGTACGCCTTTCCGTTGTAACCATTTGCGAAGTCGGCCCAGTTCAAGGCCTTCAAAGCGCGGTGCAGGGCCGGGTCGGTCTTGATAAAGCGGGAGAAAGCGTCGAGCTGATCGGGCTCACCCTTGTACATCGCGTTGATGAAAGCCTGAACCGTGGCGTACCCGAGCCGCTTCCAGTGGAAGCCCATGATCTGGAAGCTTCCCCAGCTCGCCGACTGAAGCGCGCACTCGCGGTCGATTTCAGCAGCCTTGCCGAGACGATCATGCTCCTTGCTGCCTCCGATGTAGCCGCCGGTTTCAGAATTGACGATGTCCGGGTGCTTGCGCGCGAGCGCATCAGCCTGAGCCTTGCCCAGCTTATCGCTGAGTTGCCGGTACATGATGTGGCGTTCGAAAAGGATTTTAGGGCGGCCGTCCGAGAGGAACCCGGAACCTGCGCTTTCGACGGTTGCGACAGCCTTGACGGCCGCAAAAGGAACTCCGAGCCAGAGAGCTGCGGATTTGTAATCTGAATCAGTGAGAACTGTCGGCATGGTGCGCCCCTGTTGGGCCGCACTCCTGCGCGGTGGCGTTTTGATAGTGTTCGGATATTAAACCGTGTGTATCGAAAACCCAAACAAAAAGCGATGACAGGACTGCCAGCGATTCCGTGCCTGTCGTCACGGGCGACTGAGTAGGGGAAACCCCTCTGTGCCGAGCCAGATCGGGCGCCAGCCCGGCACAGTTCCAACCTATTTGTAAAGCGCCTCGCCCAAATTACTGCGCAGCGATTTATCCAGCTTCGGATTGAGGGTGATGCCGCCTTCGGTTCTTTCACTGAAGCGATTGCGCGATTTCAACGAAGACTGGATCGTTTGCGGAGTAATTGCCACTTCCTTGTGGCTCCTGTTGAAGACCTTGATGGCGTCCAGTGCCTCGGCCTTCTCCTCAACGTCCTTGAGCTTGTACGCCATTGCGTACCTATCCATAAGTCCGCGACGTTCGTCCATGATACGCTTTTCGGCGTTCTTGAGCGAGTTGTTGCGCTCGTATTGTTCTGCCACGACAGCAGGCGTGAAGCCAACCATCTGGGCAACCAGCTCGCTTGGCTTCATCTCCGACACCAGCGGATCGCCGCGCATGGTCGTGGCGCCCTCCTGAGCAAACCGTGCGGCACGCATCAAGTCCTTCACAAACTTCGGCGCCATCGTCTCAGTGCCACGGTAGACCTTGCCGTCTGTGATCTGCCCGACGCCAGTGAACAGGTTCTGAGCGATGCCCGGAAGAGCGCCCAGCAGCTGGCTCTGCCAGTAATTGAACTCATCCTTGCCTTCGAGCTGGCGATCGGGAGAGCGGAACCAGAGGTCTGGCATGCCGATACGGCCCGACAGAGAGGTGCCTGACAGGTGCCCAGGGATACCATTCAACAGAAGCCCGGCGCCGGTCTTGCCCAGGAGATTGATCGCCCCTTTCTTCATCTCGTCCTCAGCATCATCTCCGAAGATCATGCTGGCGATCGCCATAGCGATCCCGTACAGCCAGACACCTTTGACGCCAGCGTTCAGCGCCATCATGCCGGTGATACCCGCGAGCTGAGTGATAGCCTCTTTGCGAGCTGGCTTGTCGCCGTTGAGCGCCTGGTGGGTGTCGCGGAACAGTCGCCACAGCATGTTGACCTGGTAGTTTCGGAATACAAGCGCCACCTTGGCAACGTCGCCGTGCATCACACGAGGACGGTTCGTGTTTGCGTAGTCGAAATGGGTCTTGTAGGTCAGGCGGGCACCCTCATCGATCGCCTGATCGTGGCCCATGCCGCTCTTGCGTGCCAAGCGGTAGATGGAAAGGAATGTCACCTCCCGGTTCAAGCGCTCGGCCTGGTGGAATTGCCAGGCAATCACGCCCATGACCTTGTTCCGCACGGCGCTGTACTGGACTCCCGTCTCGCCGACGCCCGCCAGGTTGTGCGACTGGGTGCTCTCGACAAGGCCGGTCTCGTACGCTGCGGCCATCGCCTTCTTTTCGTCCTCATTCAAGGCGGAAGAGTTCGCAGCTCGGCCCCGGCCACGAATGAAGTGCGTCATCGCCCGGCCCAGTTCCAGACTGGTTTTTGCCATTCCGTACTTGGCGCCGATGATTGGCACGCCGAGGATAACGGTCTGCGAGATGTTCACGAGCGCCGCCGCTGGCGACATCGACAGGTGATAGATGAATGCCGCGCTGGTCAGGTGCTGCGCGAGCGGCCCGCCCTTGGGGCTCATCACGTAGTCATGCCGACGATTCAGCTCATTCATGACTGCCATGTCACGCTCCGGTGACTTGCTCTTGCCGGCCAGATCCTTGGCAAGGTCGAGCGACTCCTGCATTTGGCTGCCGTACTTCAGGCGCCCCAACTGGTGCGCCCCGTGGAACATCCGGTTGGCGAATGCTCGCAGCGCGTCCTGGGTATAGCCCTCACGGTTCTTCCGGTGGATGAAACCTTTGCGCATGCTCATGTCGGGCATGCTCTCCAGGTAGCGCTGCCAAACCTGATCCTTGACGGTGTCGGGCACACCGGAGCCGCCCAGGATGTCCTCGATGTCGGAAACAAAGCGAGGGTCCACTGATCCGCGCAGCTCGTTGTCGGCGCTTAAGAGCCCCGTTTGAACCTTGCCCAAACGCTTGGCGTTGGCAGCGAACGCCAGCTGTTCCTTCCTGTTCTCGAAACGAGAGAAGCTGATCACTTCGCCGGTATCGCTGTCCCGGACCGTCACGAAGTAGTCACCGAAGCGGGCGAGCGGGAAGTATGGTCCTTCCAAGCGGTTGGCCTCGAACTGCTGACGCATAGCGGTCATGCGCGCTTTTTTATTCCACTTCTGCTTTGTCATGGCCGAGTTGTATTTGCTCAGCGCGGCGGCTTCAGCCGCTTGCTTCTCGGCGCCGGTCAGGCCCTCGTCGCGGATGTCGGCGATTTCCTTGTCATAGACCCGCTCAGCTTTTCGACCATGCAGGTCGATCGCGGCGGCCATGTTATCCATAAGGATCTGGTCAAGCTCCTCGGTCATCTGCTGATAGGTGTCGCGGACTTCCCGGTAGTGGGATTGGAGTGCAGGCGACAACAGCTTGAACCGTGCGCTCAGCTCCTTGTGGGCCTCGCGCCGCTTCTCGTCACGCGCTTTGCGCTCGAATGCACCTGTAGCGGCCTCGCTGTCTTTGTTGCTGCGCATCAGCTGCTCATCGAGCGGCGTAACGATGGACTTGAAGGCCTCGGCCGGATCAGCCTGAGCCAAGGTCGCGTCGTGCATGATGCGCGCCATCTCCTTGGCACCAGCGCGATCCGTGACGTTGAGTTTCAGCCACTTCTGGGCGGTGCCGTCGAACTGCGTGTGCTTCTTGGCGCGATAGGCGTCCATGTCGCGCTTCAGCTTGAGGTATTCCGTGGCGTGCGAGTTGTCGCCTGCAAGCTCCTCGATCATCCGATCCATCGGCGCCGTCGCCAGGAGGCTGAACTGCCCTTTGCTCTTTGGCCCGGACATAGCGTCAGTCAGTTTGCGGCTGAACCAACCCTCAACCTCGGCGTCAGTCGGCGTTGCATCGGTATCAGACCGGCTTTCCGCCGCAACTTCACGCGGAGAAACCTGGCCGTCACGAAGGGCGGCAACCGATAGCGCCCGGAGCTGGGCGGGTGTCACCGCCCCGACCTGGATGCCGAACCGGCGATACAGCCAGTCCTTGACGGTCCCCATGATGCCGTCGGCCCACTTCTTAACGCCGCTTGGCGCACGCTCATAATTCTCGATCGCGTACGCGCCCAGCTCTTCGATGGCTCGCAGCCTGGTCATGGCGTCGCCCGCGTCCTGCGCCTTCTGTACGCGGCGGTACGCTTCAGCCCATTCGCCGGACATGCGACCCTCTTCAGCGGCCTTGTAGAAGCCATTCAATCGAGCCATCAGGTTCTTCCAGCGCTCGGACTTCAGCAGCGCCGCGCCACCGGAGTGGAATGCCTCGTGCAGCAGGACAGACGATGCCGTTTCCGGCGTCAGCTGGTCCGCAACCAAGTGCATCTTGCCGTCCTGATCGGTCCAGCCCTGCGTTTGCGGGTGAATGCCTTCAGGTGCAGTGTCGTGCAGGACGACGTGGCCCGCATCAACCATGCTGCCCAAGATCGAACCGAGATCCGTTGCGCGCAGGGTGTCGCCAAGGGAATCCGCATCGCCGAGGCTGGCTTTGTTGCTCTCATCGATCGGTGCGGTCTGTACGGTCTTCTTGGGCTTCAGCTGCTCTAGAACCTCAGTATGGCGGGACTGGGCGCCTTTCAAATCGTCCTGCTTGGCCCAGCTGCCTACCTGCTCTTCCAGTTTCGGGATGTCACGACTTGCGCGCTCCCTCGACGCTTCCGACTGCTCGATGAGCCCGGCCAGATCCTTGACGGAGTTGGTGATACGCATGGCTGCGCCGACAGCGTCGCTGCCGATATCGATGCGGGACTCGTAACTTCCCTCGCCATTGAGCGACACGCTGAAACGCTCGGCGCCAATGCGCTCGATACGCATGATGAAGTCGCCGAACGTGCCCAGCTCGGCCTCTTCGGTCTTGCTGGCTTCCATTTCTGCGGCCTTGGCCAGAATTGCTTCGCCAGCGTCCTTACGCTTGTCGAAGATCGTGCCATCCACAATCATCTCGAAGTCTTTAGGCTGCGCCAGCTTCGCATCAGCGCGCAACTCGGCCAGAGTACGATCGGCACTTGCAACGCGGCGCTTTGCCGATGCAATGCTGTCACGCAGACGGTGCTGCTCACGGTCATGGCCCTGGCGCTCGGTTTCCAGCTTGCGCACCTTCTGGCGCAGGCTCATCTCCTCCAGCACCATCGGGTTTCCGCTCGACGCGGCTTTCATCTCGGCCGAGTTCGCCGCTTCGCCGCCAACGTCTTCGATTTCACGGCTGCCGGTGTTGCCCTTGCGGACCTGCTCGATGAAGTTCGCCTTGCCCTCGATGGTCTGCCACATGCGACTGTCCAACGTCTGCTTGGTCGCATAGCGGTTGATGTGAACCTCAAATCCTTCCGGGTCGCGCTCGTAGAGCTTGTTGCCCTGTCGAATGATGCGACCTTCGCGCTGCTCAAGGTCAGAAGGGCGCCATGGTGCGTCCAGGTGATGGAGCGCTACGAGTCGATCCTGCACGTTCATGCCGGCGCCCATCTTCGCAGTGGACCCCAGTAGTACGCGGATGCGGCCAGATCGGACCTTGCCGAACAGCTCTTCCTTCTGAAGCTCCGTCTTTGCGTCGTGGATGAAGGCGACCTCGGCTTCAGGGATGTCGCGCGCAATCAGCTTCTGCTTCAGGTCGTCGTAGACCGAGAACTCGCTGTCGAGCGCCATCAGCTCGTCCGGACTCACTTTATCCAGCTCGGCGATTGCAGCCTCTTCGCCCTGCTCGGCACGATCGACCAGGTCACGGAGGCGCGCAGCCTCGCCAGCCTTGGCATTCTTCGGCGTAGAAAGGTCAATAAACACCAACTGAACGCCGCGATCAGCGCTCCATTGGTCGTAGATGGCGGCGATGCTGCCAGCTGCACGGTTGACCTTGCTCCCCGGAAAATCTGGGTAATTCGGGTCGATAAGGCGCATGTCGAGCGCGGCCTTACGCGCATCGCCCATGACCTTCAGCATGTTGTCGGCGCCCTTCTCCGCCTTCTTGGGCAGGTTCTCGGAGCGCCACACCAGAGACGACTGCGGGTAATCGTCCGTATCGTTTCCGGCTTTGTCCTTGATCGGCTCGCCGATGTAAGCGGCCTGGTCAGGACTGCGCTCAACAACTACGTTCTGAGGCTTGCCACCACGGATCTTCGGAACCGGCAGCTTCTTGCCCTGGCTCGCGAGCATGCGGTTGATGTCGTCGCGGTTGATCACGTCAGCGAAGTGCGTGTAGCGCTGCATCAGCTCCGGCATGTTGACGAACTTCGAGAACCGGCTGTTCATCTTGTACTTGCCAGACGGAGACAGCTCCCAGTCGGTCACGACCTCGCCGAACATGCGCGCCCAGCCGTCGAAATGGCTCAGGCCCTGCGCTTTCAGGTTCTTGTAGTCGAGATACCGCTGCATGGTGAACATCTCGGCCATGGTGTTGCTGATTGGCGTACCAGTGGCGAAGGTCACGTTGCGGCCGCCAGTCGCATTGAGCACCTGGCGAACCTTGAGGAACATGTCGGACGCCTTCTGGCTGCCCTGCTGGTTGCCCAGCCCGGCAACTCGGCTCATCGACGTGGAGAACGCCAGGTTCTTGAACTCGTGCGCTTCGTCCAGGAACAGGGCGTCAACGCCCAGCTCGCCCCAGTAGAGGCTGTCGTCCTTGTTTTCAGCGTCCAGCAGCTTCTTGATCTTCTCGCGCAAGGCGTCTCGGCGCTTTTGCACGTCCTTTACGTTCCGGCTCTTTTCACCGTCGGTCTGACGCATCAGCTCGATCGACGCATCCATGTCGGCGATTTGTTCCTCGATGAAGGCAGCCTGTTCCCGTGGTTCGACCTCGACCTTTCCAAAGCTGGAGTGAGCGACGATCACGGCATCCCAGTCGCCGGTCGCGATGCGAGCGAACAGCCGCTTACGGTTGCCCGCTTCGAAGTCCTTCTTGGTGGCTGCAAGGATGTTGGCGCCTGGGTAGAGCTTCACGAAGTCGGCGGCCCACTGCCCAACCAGATGGTTTGGAACGGCGAACATTGGCTTCTTCGCCAAGCCCATGCGGCGCAGCTCCATGGCTGCGGCGATCAAGGTGAAGGTTTTGCCGGCGCCGACAACGTGATCGGTCAGCGTCGTGTCGGACTGGATGATGCGCCATACCGCGTTGGACTGGTGTGGTCGCAGAGTGATGATGTCATTTCCGACTTTGCCAGGGAACGACAGATGCGAGCCGTCGTATTCGCGCGGCACGTTCGTGTTGAAAACGTCGTTGTACAGCCGGGACAGCTTCTCGCGGCGGGAGTCATCAGCCCATACCCAGCGGCCCCACTCTTCTTTGACCTGGTTCACACGGTCGTTTGCGAGCTGCGTTTCTGTCTCGTTGAGGCTGCGCGAGCCGTCCGCGTGCGCGTCATAGACCTGCAAGGTCTTCTGGTTTGCTGCCGCTTCGAGCACGGCCTTTAAAGTCACGCGGCCGGTAGCGAAGCGCTGATCGGCGGATGCGCTCGGGTTGATGTCAAGGATCGACCACTTGGCATTCGAAGGGTTGTAGATGGCTCGACCGCCAGATGCCTCGGCGATGTGTTTGGCGAACTCCCCCATGGTTTCCTGGGGAATCCATGTCGCGCCCGGCTTAACGTTGATGTCTACCGCTTCGATGTCTGCTGGCTGAACAGCCTCCAGCGCTTCAACGTTGCGAGCAAATGCCGGGTCGGTCTGAGCCGATGCCCTGGCCTGCGCCAGCTTCGCCTTCACGTTCCCGGACAGGTACTCGTCGCTCGTGACGAAGCCCTTCGCAGGATCTTGATAGATCAGGTCGCCCAACTCCTTGATGATGGCGTCCTGAGATTTCCCATACAGGCGCTGCATCATCGGCAGATCGACGCGCCCAGTCTCTGCCAGCGATGACACCATCGCATCCTTGGCCGACCCAGCGCTTTCCGGCGATTGGTACGGCGACTGGGTACGCTTGCTGAAAATTGCGGATTTCTGGGCGCTCGGTTTGCGCGCTTGTTCGCCGGTCTTCTTGGCGACAGCGGCAGATATCCCCTTGTCGAACCCGTCTTCCAGTGCGGACAGCTGCGGCCAGGTCGGGTCGTCACGGAACAGACGCTTGTTCGCGTCCGCGTTGATCGGCCCGTTCTCCTCGACGAAAGCGTCATATGCCTCGTTCAAGGCCTTCCGGGCGGCATCCATCTTTTTGTTGTCGGCTTCCGGGCTCAGCTGCATGGCTCTCAGCTTCGACAGCTGGTCGCGCATGCGGATCATGCCGGTAATGCGCTCGGCCGCCTTCTCGCTGGGCATGACAACGGTTTCAGCCGTGTTCTCGCCGAGCACATCGTCACCACGAACCTTGATCGTGTCGCCATCCATAAACATAGAACCGACACGCACGTTATCGGCGCGCACGGTTGCGGCCGTCTCAGGTCTCACGACCTGCGGGCCGGGTGCGCCTTCCGGCAGGCTGGCAATTGCGCGATCAAGCTCGGCGGCTGTGTCCTGCCCTTCGCGAGCAATCAAAGCTGGCTCGCCATCGCGGTACATCGAGCCGTAAGCGCCGAAGTCGCCCAGCATCATTTCAGGGTGACGAACGAAATACTCGTTCAGCGGCACGGTCCCGCCGTCCTTGCCGGCGAAGTCCTGAACGCCCATCCACTTCTCGCCAGCAGGCTTGTCGCCCTCGGCGCGCTTGCGCATGAAAATGATATCGGTCGTCACGGACGTTCCGGCGTTCGCCATGAAGGCATCATTCGGCAGCCGGATAGCGCCAATGAAGTCCGCACGGCTCGCCATGTACTTGCGCGCCTTATCGCCCGGAACATCCAGCATTCGGTTCGTTACGACCATCGCCAGGACGCCGCCAGGCTTCAGGCCGTCCAGGCTCTTTGCGAAAAAGTAGTTGTGGATGCTGAAGCCATTCAGATCCTTACGCTTCCCGTCATACAGGCTCTCCCGTCCGAACGGCGGGTTTCCGATCGCCAGATCGAAGTGGCCGTCAGGGATCAGGTAGTCCTGGAAGCCCATGCGCGCGATCTTCGCTTCGGGGTACAACTGGGCGGCAATGCCGCTGGTGATGCGGTCCAGCTCGACGCCATTCATGGCCGATGATTTGCGCATCTCGTGCGGCATCAGGCCGAAGAAGTTGCCGGCGCCCACGGACGGCTCAAGCACGCGACCGCCCTTGAAGCCCAGGCGATCAGCAGCGCGCCACATAGCCGAGACAATCGCCGGGCTGGTGTAGTGAGCATTCTTGGTTGATGACGCTGCGGCGCTGTACTCCTCGGGAGTCAGCAGGTCGCGCATTTCAGCGACTTCGCGCTCCCAGCCTTTGCTTGCAGTCTTATCGCTGCGCTCAAATGCTTGCGGGATGCCGCCCCAGCCGACGTACTTGGCGAGAACAGCCTGCTCGTCGCGGGTGGCGAAACGGCCTTCAGCCTCCAGCTGCTTCAGCAGGCGGATGGCTTCGATGTTGGCCTTGTATTTGGTTTTCGCTCCACCCTGCCCGATGGCATCGGCGTCGGTGATCGTGAAATTTACCGGACGCTGCTCGGCGGTAGCGCCACGCGGCGGCTTTAGACCGTCTGCACGTCCGCTGTCTGCTCCTCGGGCTGCATCACTGCCATCGCCTCGTTGAACAGGCTTCCGCTCGCCGGCTGCTCGTCGTCCTGGCTGCTCTCCGCTGGCGGGAACAGGTACAGCTCGCGGGTCACTTCCCACGCTTCCTGCGTCTTCATCCCGCTGGCTTCCAGCTCGCTCATTTCCTCGTGCGTCCGCTCTGCTGCCTCGCGCAGCGCGTTCCCCAGCTGGTTCTTGGCTTTCAGCTCGGCGAACTTCTCCGGCTGGTGCTCCTTCCAGTGCTCCCGTGCTTGGCTGATCCAGCTGCTTAGATTCATTTCCTTCTTCCTCGATGGGCTTAGTTAGGTCGAACGCCTCGACATCGGCCGCCGCGCTCATGCCATCGAAGCCCGTGGCACGCGGGTCGTATTTAACCCCCATATACCACGATTTCAGGTAGGGGCGAACAACGTCGCCCAGGTCCGCGGTCATCGCCTTGGCGTATGCCGCGAATGTTCTTGCACCCTTCTCGATATGGTAGCCCGCCAGCGTGATGCCGGCCTGCATGATCTCAGGGTCGATACCGCTGTTGAGCTGACCCAGCTTCGAGCGCAGAAGGGCGCGCGCCTTTTCGGCGGCGTCCTCAGTGAAAACCTTGTTCTCGCTGACAACAGGCTTGCTTTCGGCCGCCTGATCAACTGTAGCGGGCTCGCTTTCGACAGACTGGGTGGCGCTCGGAAACTCCTTGACCGCAGCCATCAAGTCGCGGATCGGCGCATCCAGCCGAATGATCTTGATGTCTTCGCGAGCTTCTCGCTTTGCGAGCCACTGGTGATGCCCGTCGAGCACATAGCCGTCGCTGGAAACCAGGATCGACCTGCTGCCGCCCTCGAACTCCTTGGCTGCATCCACCTTTCGACGGGAGAACTCAGCCTGGGTCGGCTTCACACTACCAGGGGAAACCGTTTCCTCTTTGTGGGCTATGCCGCGAGCGTTCAGGAAGTTGACCATGGCTCCGCGATGCTCGGCCTTGATCTGCGGCATTTCAGCCCGAGGAATTCCGAGCGTCTTCGATGCTGGATTGAAGTTCGCCCAATCACCGTCGATGTCGCTCCCCGCAATGGACTGTTGCGGGTCTATATCGCTTGTTTGCGCTTCAGCAACACTCGACACATCGGCAGGTGCGCCCTCGGCTTCAGCTTCCGCGCTCCACTTTTTGCCGAAGGTGGTGCCACTGCGGCTAGCACGCTCTATGTCGGCGCGGGACCAGTTAGTCCGAGAGCCATTCGACTGATCGAGCACGTTGACCTGGCCGTTTTTGCCGATGCTTTCGATCAGGTACTCGCCGCCAGCGCTGGAATAGCCAATATCGGCCGATGGCGTGATGGTGTCGCCAACGTCTGCGCCGAGAATCTTCCGCGCTCGGTTGACGTGACCCGACTCCCTTGCCTCTGGGGCGGGCGAGAAAGTCACAGACTGACCTTTTTCGGACAGGGAAATTTTTCCCGATGCTTCCGGCGCGTCAGCTGCGGAGGATTCCTCGATCACTGCCTTCGGGACTACCTCATACCGCCGATTGTTGAGCTTCACCTCGTGGGTGTCACCGAGCTTCTTCTTGGCTATGTGTGCGACCGCCTTCTCTTGGCTGCCGAACCACTTCGGAGCCTCAGCCTGATCCTCGGGCGAGGTTTCTGTTGAGGCCTGTTCTGCGGGCTCCTGCTCAGTAGGCGCTTCAGCCTTCTTGGCAGCCGTCAATTTGTTGATGGCCTTCTCGACCTTCGCCCGCTCACCAGTGAGCAACTTGTTCCAGCCGGTGTTTTTGGCCTGAGTCGCAAGGTACTTCATGCGATCGCGCAGCTCGGCCTCATCCATCTGATCGTAGGTCTTCGGCTCGCGACGCTCCTGATCAGCCGTTGCGGCTTGATCAATAGATGGCGATTCAGGCGCTACTTCGGGCGCCGGAGCGTCCTCTGCCGGCGCGATCGACTCTTGAGCTGGCGCTGGCTGTTGCTCAGCGGCAGGATCGCTTCCTTGATCGGCAGTCTGAAGCTCGTCACGGCTGACCTGAAAGCGGTTTCCCTCTGGGTCGCGCAGGATAACTTCGCCATCAGCGTAGCCCTCGATCGTTGCCTTGAAAGGCTCGACGCCTGGCGGAGCGACATTGATCGTGCTGCCGGTTGCGCCCATGAACTCGTCAGCCTGCGGCACGGCGGCTGCGTCCGGTGTAGCCTCGTCAACGACAGGGGCGTCTTCGATAGGGGTCGGAAGATCGGCCTCGGCATCCAGTACGGGCTGGCCTTGAGCAAGAGCACGAGTCAAGGGGCCGGACGGGGCGGGAGCTGGTGCTGGCGCAGGGGCGACGACTGGCGGTGCGGCCGCAGGGGCCGACTGCTGCGTGTTCGGGTCGAGAGCTGCGCGCGCCTCCTGCTCTGCCGTCGTATCAAACTCGGCCGAGTCGATCGCATTGCTCATCTCATCGCCAAGATCGGCTTCAGGGCTGCGCAATGCCTCCTTTGCGCGGCGCACGCCAACGGTACCAGCCCGCAGGGCAGCGCCCGAACCAGCACCCACGATCATGCTGTCCACGATCTGCTCGCGAGCCTGCTCCCATGTCATGTTCGGGTCGATAGTGCCTTTGTCAATGCCCGCTTGGAGAGCCCCGGTAATGCCTTCCTGCACAGCTTCGGCGGTGCTCGCCTTGAACAGGCCGGTAAAAAACTGGCGGCCAGGCGCAAGGATCGCATGCACCGGCAGTGCACTAGGAATGGCTTCAGCCGCAGCCTGGGCAGCCGCGTATGCAGCCGCCTCGTCTGGGTTCAGATCCTTGCCGCGTCCCTTCTCGTAGCTTTGGCCGTAGACCTGGCCTCCGATCATGCCCAGCGTCAGCTTCGGGTTCTTGGTGACGGCGCCAGCGATCAACGCGGGCGCCATTTCCGCCGTGGAGCTGATGATCATGCTGCCATACTTCGCCAGCGGGCCATCAGGATTGATCTCGATCCGATTTTTGCGGGCGTCAGCGGCAAGATCAGAGCCGGTTCGGGCGACAGCGTTCGGCTTAAGGCCGTTCATGTTCTCGACTTGGTCCGGCGTAAAATACTTGTCGGCGTTTTCACGCAAGAACGCAGCGGTGTTACTGATGGTCGCCATCTTGCCGTCCGGCAAATACGGAACCTCAGTTTTCATCAAGCCCTTGCCGGGACCGTTCTTGATCGTACCGTCGTCTACCAGCTTCTTGAGAATGCCTTCCCGTTGAGCGTTCATGTAAAGCGTGTTGTCGTCCACGCCCTCGCCGTAATACCGGACGATGCCGCCAATCGCTTCCTTGAAGTTTCCAGGAACGTTCATCAACGCTTTGCCGGTGGCCGACAGAAACCCATCTTCGGTTGCGGGTTGCTCAGCGCCCGGCATTGGGATGCCCGGAACGGAAATAGCAGGCGCCTTGAACGCTCCGGCGAGCTGTTCCGGCGTCGGCTCGGAATACCGGCCAGGCTCCTGAGTGTTCAGGTCGTCAAGCATGGTCTTGACCAGGTTGCGCTTGAAGGCGTCCTGGTTCTCGATTGTCAGCGGAGACGGGGCAATGGTCGCGAGGTCTGCACCCATGCGGGGGCTGTCGCCCAGCTGCGCGGCCTTGCCGGATGGCTGGTAACTTCCGCCGAACTTCGCCGCACGCTCCATGACCTCGACGCCATATTGTGCGGTCTTCGCCCCCCACAGCTTACGGTTCGGCCCGGCAAAGTGCTCTTTGACGGCATCTTCCATGGAGTAGCCGTTGTCCAGCCGCTGGCGGATCTGTTTTGCCGCCGCGTCCACAGACTGCGCTGGGTCATAAGGGTTGATGCCCATGCCAGCCGCCGTGGAATCAAGATACTGCATGATGCCTTTGGCGCGGCCCCACTTCGTCTGCGAGCCGACGGCCTTTGGATTGAAGCGCGACTCCTGCTCAGCAAGCGCCAACACCACGTTTACGGGCACATCGTATTTCTGAGCGGCACCCTCAAACAGCGGTAACAGATCAGGCGGGACCGACCCCCCTTTCGCTTGCGATGGCGCGCGAGTATCGACTGCGGGCGCGCTATCGGCCGAAGGCACTCGTTCTACCTTGTCAAACTTGAACTCAGGCAAACCAAGAGAGCGCTCTTCGGAAAGAACCAGTTCGAGCGGCGAAAGAGGGGCATTAGCCACGGGAAATCCTCAAAATTATCGGTAAATGAGCGTGTTGGTCTTGCTGTCCCACAAGGGGATGCCTTTTCCCGATTGTACCGGAGCGACGCCACCGGGCGCACCTGTTGGTTGTCCGGTAGCGCCCGACGCTTCCGAGGTGACGCCATCGACCGCCTTCATCATCTCCCTGGCGCGCTCAACCTGCTGGGACGCGGGCAATCCTGCGAAGTCCAGGTCGTTCTTGCCCATGGTCGCGATGTAGCCGTCCAAGCGATCCGTTTCGGACTTGGAGCCGCGCTCGATGCCAAGCAGCTGCGGATACACCGAATTGATGTACTTCTCGTCCTTGCCGATTGATCGCAGCGCGCCAGCGATGGCTTTGGCATCTCGAACCTTGGCGCTGTCGCCTCCAGTGCGGCGCTCGTCGGCTTTCTCTGCCATGCGGAGCTGCGATGCATTGACCTGCCCGTCGATCGCGCCCTGCTGCTGCATCTCGATCTTGGCAACATCGCGCTTAAACCCGCGATCTTCCTTGGCTATTTCGACGCGCGCGGATTGGGCCGCCTTGATCTGGTCCAGCCCGTGCGAAAGAACCTGTGCAGGGGAAAGGGCATTCAGTGCAAGGTTAGCGACGTCCGAACCGTTGAAGTCCTTGGTCGTCTCTTTACCGTCAGCGCCCTTGAACTTGATGGAATATCCGGTCAGCTCGCCCTTGTCGTTCTTCATGTCCTCGATGCTGGTGGCCTCCATACCGTCATCGAAGTAGCCTTGCTGGTTGTACGCGGACATTAGGTTCTTCTTGAATCCTTCCCGGTCGCCGGTCTGGAACGCGCGCACGGCGCCAGCCCAGGCCTTCGTGCCCTTCTTGACGTTCTCATCCTCCATCCACTTGCCGAGCGCCTGAGCCTTATCGATCTGCCCGGTTGCCGCCCAATGCTCCTGCATCTTGGGAACGCTGGTTTTCATGTAGTAATCCATGAACGAACCGACCTGTCCGTCGGCGGCCTTTGTGGCTTCGGCCTCGGACGAGTATTCCTTGTCTCCGACCTTCCACGTTCCGTTTCCGGTGGGGGTCATGGCGTTCTGAATGTCCGTTGCACGCGCTGTCTTCGCACCCTCTGCGGCTTGGCTGGCCGTGTCACGGAATGCTTGCTTGTCGCCCACGTCCTGCTCCAGCTGCTTGAACTGAAGGTCTCGCAACTTTTTGCGGTCGGCTGCGTCCTCGGCGTTTGCTTTGTCCTGATTGATCGCACGACCAGTGTTGATGCCCTTCAGCAACCCGTCGGCGAACGCGCCGATCCCAATCCCAAAATTAGCCATTCGGCACCTCCTGATTTGCAGTGAGCGGAGACAGCGTTTTCTGTGCAGCTGGCTGGGTAGAAGGCTCAAGCGAGGCGACGATCTTTTTCAGGGATGCCCACCCGCTGTCTTGCTGGCCGGCAATCTGCGCGCTGCCCGCCTCACCGCTGACCAGTGGCTGGCCCAGGCCGAAGCCAGGTGTTTGCCCGGCCGCAGGATTGTCTGTGGCCGGGCTCTTCATCGTCGGCATGGCCTTGTCGAAGTTTGACGCCATAGAGGCGCCGCCGAGCATTCCGCTCATGAAACCGCCAAACGCTGCACCATTCGCCATTATTGATCTCCTGCAAATTCAGCATTGAACAACGCAATATGAGCTGCCGTCTCTGTGCAGATGATGCCGAGGCGACGCTGATATTCCTTGTATTTTTCCGGGTGATTGGTCTTCAGGTATCCGGCGCGGCGATCACTCCACCAGCCCGAGCACGTCATGCAGTCGGGCGTACTGTGCAGCTGCGGATAGAACGGGCTGATCGGCGCGCCCTGATCCGTCAGGTACTCGTCCACATCGTCGCTGGACCATGAGTCGATCGGGAGCAGATATTCGATACCGTTTTCGATGTAGCCGCTTCTGAATGGTGCGCGGTTGCTGTCGCTCGCCTTCTGCCCTCGAACGATCAGAGTGATACCGTCATCCAGCATTCGCTGATGAAGTGGCGCCATGATAACTCTGGAGCAGCAAGATAGCGTGTCCTGCATCAGCGTACCGGACTTGCCGGCAGCCACCCCGATCGGCGTCGATGTCTGAGGAAGTAAGTCAGTCGGGATGCCGTACTGGGCAATTACCTGCGGCTGCTGCCCGTCGATCTCGACGAAGCTCGGCGCCATTGCTTTGATCTGGTCGATGATCGCTAGGGTTTCCGGGAACGCGTCGCCCGTATTGACCCAATAGACCGTCAGCTCAGAAAGGTACTCTCGCATCAGAAAAAAGCACGCAACGGAGTCGCGGCCGCCTGATACCTGTAGCGCAATCTTTTCGTGTCGATCGATGATGTTGCGCATCAGAACACCATCAACCCGACACCCGCCACGGCGCCCACGCCTGAAGCGATGCCAGCTGTGTTTGCAGCGCTGGCGCCAGCTGCCGCGTTCGCGTTCGCGCTTCTCTGGGCATACTGGGTGTTGAGGATACTGGCCTGCTGGCCGTAGCCGTTCATGGCGCCTTGGAAGCCCTGCCCCATGATCTGGTTGCTCTGCCCCCACTGCGAGTTCGCCGCCATGTTGCTGCCCAGTGCGGCGCTGCCAGCTGTCAGGCCAAGCCCTGCCGCACCCGCCGCCTGCGATGGCAGGCCCTTACCCATGTTGATGCCGTCGGCCCGCATCGCCATGCCTTGAGCGCGCACCGTGTTGCGCGAGCTGTTCTGCGCCCCAGCTGCGGACAAGCCAGTTTGCAGGTCTGTTGCGCGATCGATCGCCTGGAATTTGCCGCTTGTCGGACTGACACCCATTGACGCCATTGAGCGGTTGCCTGCCTGCCGTGCGGCGGCCGCGTTGGTCAGAACGTCGGCCTTGGCTTCGTTGGCGAGCGTGTCCTGGCGATCTACGCTGTCCCAGTTGTTCGCTTCTTTGAGATATTTGTCCTCCATTGGCTGGAAGACAGTCTTGTAGCGATCGCGGTCCTCCTTGGACCACTGGTTGGCGCGCTCTTGCGTAGCGAGCTGCTGCTGAGCGACCGTGGCCGCCAGCGCATCAGTTGCCGCCTGCCGAACTTCGCTCTGCGCGAAAGCGTCTTTGGAGAACGAGAGCCATTCTTCCCCGAGCCTGGCTTCGGCAAGGGCTGCGGCTCCAACTTGTGGATCTGGTGCGGGCGCTTTCGCAGCCTTCTTACCCATGACGTTTATCCTCGGAAATCCAATTGCAGTTTCTTCTGAGAAGGCCGAGAACGATCAGATCGTCGCCCTCGGCTGCCTCGATCATCCTTCCTTCGACCTGGAAGCCGAGCTTCATGTCGAGAATGAGCGCCTTCATGTTGCGTGAGGCGACATAGCCGGTGACGCGATTGAGCTTCAGCTGTACGAACGGGTAGGCGAAAATTGCAGCCAGGAAAGACCGTGAAAGCCAGTGTCCGCGACCGTTGGTGACAACGTGAATGCTGCAATTGGTCGTCGTAAAGTCGCAGAAATAGACGACGGCACGTAGCTGGCCGTCTATCTCAAGGCCTATGGCGTAGGTATCAGCAGGCAAAGCGCCAGCGTCGTTTGCTGGTCCTGCCCAAGCCATCAGCCGCTCTGTTTCGTCGTAGATTATCCTGCCCATAGCACGCACCGTTTGCTTAATGCAAACATTCTAGAGGCAATCGAAACACCAGACCAGTGCCTACGAGACGATGGCGGCTTTTAAGTTGACCATAACCGTACGCATCGCGACCACGTCGGCCCGGAGCGCGTTGAACTGGGCAGCTGTTGGCGCGGCCGCCACGTCCGCCGACGTAAGCGACGGTATCGATACCGCCGATACATTGCTCTTGATGCCTGTGACCTGCCCGCCTATCCCGGAGATTGTCGAGCCAAGACTAGTCACGGAGCCCTGCAATGACGTGATATTGGCCTGGGCTGATATCATGCTGGCTTCAAGAGCCGACGTTCTCGTGGTCAGCGCTACGATTGCGTCCCTGCTGGCAATCGACCTTGCCGTGGTTGCAGTCAGCTCAGCGCTGATTGAGGTGATGTCGCTCGCGGCCTGCCCGAGCTGGCTCTCAATGACCGCCGCACGGCCTTCGAGCGTCACAAGCTGTGAGCCCAATGCTACAAGGTTCGCTTGCAGAAGGTTCAGCTCTTCCTCAAGGGATGCCAGCACCGCCTCTGCGGACGACACCCGAGCACGAACTGAAACGACATCACCCTGAATGCCCTTCACGTCGGATTGAATCTGGCTGATGGTCTTCTTTAGCGTGTCAGCTGCCAGCTTCACGTCGGCGATCAGCTTCTGGACTGAGGCGAGTTCCGCTTGGCGCAAGGCAGACTGAGGCTTACCGGCGCCGCCGCGATCGCCGTTCAGGACTTCGATCTTCTCTTTTACGATCCGCCATTCGGCGTCTGAGACAGCCATAATCAGCCCTCGGCAATGTCAGTAGGCGTATTTGCCAGGGTTATTCCGGTGACCTGCACGTTCCCGCGAACGAGGATCTCCCACGATTTTGCCTGAAAGCCCGAAGGCAGGCGGCAAATCTCATTGAGCTGGTTTACGTAACCAACTTCTCGGCCATCCGCGATAATGCTCACGCCGATTGCTGGCAGATCGCCCTCAACCGGATCAAGGAGACTCCCACCGATTGGCAGAACGCCAAGCGGGATGGTCCCGATCTCGCCGCTGACGGACTTGTTTGCCTCGATAAGCGCTTGATTTCTCTTGCGCAGCACAGCATTGCGCGCATTGATCGTCGCGCGCTGGGCATCTGAGGTGATGTCGTCGCCTTCAATGAGGATGGCGCCAAAGTTCGTGTACGTGGACAACATGTAGCGCTTGGACAGCCAGGTCTGCTCGCTGTACGGCTGCGACTGGGCGTCCCACTGGTATATCCGGCGCTGGCCGGCCACGAAATACAGCGAGCCCGTCTCTACCTCGTAGAACATGGCGTCGGCGTAGTCCGCATTCCTGATCAGAAACGGCTGTGCGCCAGACAGGTCCATGATGATGATGCCGCGCCGCTTGATGTTCGCGATATCAAAGTAAGAATAGGACGCCAGGTATCGGCCAGAGAATTGACCAGCCACAAAAGACTGAGGGCTCAATTCCAACCATTGGTCGCGCGTGAACAGCGTATCCGAGACGATCTTTGCGCCAGCGCTGGAAACCGCCACCAACCCGCTGTGTGACGGATACGCGATGGCGTAACCAAGATCCACGATTCCGCGCGCGTTGATGCACGGATAGTTCGTCTCGATCTTCTCCATCACCATATTTTCGGGAGCGTTCCCGCTGACCACGTAGGGCAGCCCGGTCGTCATGATCGCCATTGAGCCGCCGAAAGAGCCGAGGCCAACGATCGGATAGTCCGTCGTCAGGACGTAGCTCTCGGGCCAGGCGTGCGGAACGAATGGCTCGCTGAAGTAGAGACGCTTGCCATCAAAGGCCGCCATCATTCCGTTCGGCAGGGAAATGATGCCCGAAAGGCCGTCTGGCGGCGGATTGAAGTTCGTCGAAGGGATGGGCTCGTTGATCGCCAGAGACTCGTCAACGAACGGCGCAGTGGTCGCCTCGCGCTCTGCAATGAAGAACAGCTGCGTCACGCCCAGCGAGCTTGTCTGCGAGCGATAGATCCGCATCCGATCAACGCCCCTCGTTGTCGGGGGAGAGCTGAAGCCTGTCAGCGTCACGGTCAAGCCTTGGTCCCACAGCAGCTCAGCACTCAGGTCAGAAGGCTCTGACTCCTCATCGAACTTTGTTACCCACGTGTAGGCGTAGAGGATCGTCTGAGACAGGTCCGCGCTGACGTTACCGTTGACCAGGCTTCCTACCTCAAAGCTGATCGAGGTTATCGTCTGCCCGATATCGACCGTGGAAATCTTGGTATTGGAGAACGCCAACGCCACGCCGCCCGCGTAGGTCGGGTTCAGGGGCTTCGTCACCAGCACCGGTATGTCGTTCGATCCATCCTCTTTGAAACCCGTCACTGTAAATTTGAATGACTTGATGGACTGGCCGGCATCGACTGCTGAAATCTGCGCGCCCTGGAACATGCCAACGATACCGTCACCGAACTTGTAGCTCGGGTTCCTGGAACCGACTGAAATCTGCGGGGGGTCGTTCACATTTGGCGTGTCTACCGGGGTCAGCGGCGTAGCCGTGGTCGGCAGGCTCGGGTTATCCACGTTGACGTATACACGGGAGGCGATAGCCGTATACCCCGTGTTGGCGGAGTCTCCGCTATCCACAACCTCGTTCAGGGTGAACAGCCGAATGCCTGGGCTTAAATTTGCACTCAGGTTTGAATAGCCAACGGAATTCAGCACGTTCTGCGCCGCGAGGATCGATGCGCCTGCGGCATACGACACAGTGATCTGGGCTGTGCCGAAGTTCATATCGATCTTTACGACCCAGCCGGACTGGGTAACAACGCTCAGGCCGTCCACGAGCTTGAATGAACGGCCATCGACGGTCACAAACTCGTCGTCTTCATAGACCTCCAGATCCGGCACTTCCTCCTCTTCCGAGGGGTTGTCCGTGTCCACATAGATGTTCGACCGGACGTTTAGGACGCCTTCGTTATTGTCTGGTCCGCTATCAACGATTTTGGTCAGAGTCACCGTGCGGATACCTGACGTTGGCTCAGGCGTGGTGTTTGAATAGCCGATGCTATTCACGACCGCTTCCGCATCAGCTACGGACATACCGATCTGCGTGACGGTGATCAGGGCGGTCCTGTTTGCCTCACTTACCGTGTAGGTAAAGCCCTTTGTGGTTTTCCCTGAAACGCCATCGATCGGCTTGAAGGTGACGCCATCGATCGTCACCATCTCTGTATCGACGTTGATGCCGGTCTTCACGGGCAGGACTGGCCGGGAAACCGCAAGGTCGAACGTCTCATCACCAGCAATCAGCTTCGGCTTCCCGTCGCCCGTGACGTAAATGCGGTCGGTCGCGACCGGCGCAGGAGCGACGTTTACAAAACCTGGCCAGGACAACCAGTCACCCCTGAATTTGTAGATGGTCTGAGCGTCTTCAGTAAGGGTTTGCTCAAGCCGTGGCCGGCGCACGGGCGTCAGTGATCCATCCTCAAGCTTGGTGTTCACCGCACTTTGAGCGTAGCTCTCACCGAGCAGGCGCGGGATGGTCCGGGGCATTTCTCCCGCGAAGCCAAGGAGCTGAATTTTCATGCGCTCACAACCGTGTCGTTGATGGTCAGCGCCAGCGGGCCAGCGGCACCGATCAGCTCAGCCAGAGCACCAGCCGTGAGCGGCAGGTAGGCCGGATCTCCGGCAGAGAAGTCTCTGGACACCGACCCTTCCTGTCCGCGAACGACGATGATGGTGTCGCCAATGCGCGAAGTTGCGCGAGTGTGCTCGACATCGCCAGCTTCGTTTGCAAGTGCGAGCGGGAACCAGTCGCCATCGTTGATCAGCTCGGGGAACTTGGCCCCCTGCCCGGTCTTCAGTCTGACCATCGTGTCATTGGCGCTCAGGTTGAGCGCCAAGCTGCCGAGCGCGTTGTTCTTCAGCTTCAGGGTCATGTCGTCACTCCATGTTCGTCTTGAGCCAGGTATGCGTGAGCGCGAGGCGCTCCCTTACGGTCGCAACTGGAATGGATGCAGGGCGGCCGGGCTCCACTAGGAGCGCAGACAGCGTGGTGATGATTTCGAAGTGCCAGAAGCCGAACCAGAGTCCGCTTTCTGGCTCCGGGCTCCAGGTATGCTGCATAGGGCCGTCCGTAACCCACATCAGCTCAAGGTAGGACCAGCAGCGAACCATCAGCGCATCACACAGCGCAGAAGTGGACGGCTTGTACTGCTTCATCCACAGGCAGGCTCTCAGGATGATCGCGCCAACGTGAGGATCTTCCGCCAGCGTCATAACCGGCGACAACGACGGATCAGGAAAGTCCGACGGCGGGCCGTAGATGGGCTTCCCATCGACCAGCGTACCATTGAGGTCGGGCCACTGGTTGTTTAGCCAATTGATCCACAGCAGAGCCATTTCCCCAGACATGTCACGGCACTGCTGGAAACCGGAACGGTAACGGCCAAGCCATGCGGACTTTGCAAGGCTCTCCACAACGCGAGCCTGATACCCGGCCCAGCGCGTGTTTGGGTCGTCGTTCGTGTAGACCCACGTATGGGGCGTTGGGTTGCCGATCGACATGCGGGCTGCGGTGTTCAGCACGAACGTATGAGCGAACGGGCCAAGACTGCCGCTATCCGAAAACCACTTCTCCTGCGCATGCTTGAGGAAAAGCAGCTGTTGCTCCATCAGCAGCGCGGCTTTTGGCTTAATCAGCCCATTGAGCATCGGCTGTATTGGGAAAATCAATGCTCCCGTTTGCGTTTCAGCAACAGCGAGGTCAGCCGCTTGCAGTGAAGGGTGGACGATGTCGGCCTCCGCTTCCAGGCCAAGCCAGAAGTCGGGCAACTGGTAGCCGTGAAAAGGTGATCCGTTCCAGCCGACAAATTGCTGAGTGATCGTGTCGGCGTTGATGGCGAATGGCATGGCGCCTGGGAAATACGGCATTTTACTGCCAAGCTTCGCCGCCGCCGTATTAGCGGACACGAGCCGCATGTCGCGAATTCTGGCCTGGTAGGCGCCGTCAAACTCGATCGACAGACCGAAGTTCTCTAGCCTGGTCCCTGCGGGCAGAACCGAACCGTCGCCGTCACGCCGGACGAACGCCGAGCGCGGAATGAACAGGTCAACAACGCCGCCAGATGCGAACGCTGCCGCGACCCCGGCCCAGGCAGGCAGGGTGGTCATGTCGGCGTACCACCGGGTGTCACCGCTATAAAACTTGGTGCTCGAAAGGTATGCGTAGACATGGCCGCCCGCCATTGCGGTGTTGGCGCTCATGGACACCCAGAGGAACTGGTCGGCGGCTTGGTAGCTCGTGCCAATGCGCCATTCATCATTGAAGCCACGGCCAAGCTGCACCTGATACGCGGTGTCGGCGTCGGGAACAGCGACTAAAATACTGCCGTCGGCTTCACGGCTCCAGAAGTTGTAACCAATCCATGCCTGATTCATTCCTGCGGGCGGTGGAGTTGCGGCCGGATGATTGGAATAGCAGAACATGCCGCTCGGCTCGCTCTTCGCTGGCAACGCTGGAACGCCCGGCACGCGCTTCAAGACCTCGCGCAGGTCTGAAATTGCCTGACCGCGAACCGCCGTCCGGCGTAGAGCGTCGCGTAGCAAGGTCCACTGCGCCGCCTTTCCGGGTCGCGGGTCGTTCTTGATCGCCAGGTTCACGGCCAGGTCAAACCAGCGAAACGTATCCGGCGCACAGGCGGAGTACCCGTCGGCTATCGCGGTCCAGTCCGGGTACGCCTCGAACCCCTCGCCCTGCCGGATGGTGCCAGCCTTTCCGTAGCCGTAGACGACCTTCCATGTTCCAGTAATGCCCGTCGGCACGGTTACGAGCGTGCGCTTTTCCTCGATCTCGACGGCCGAGGCTTCGATAAGCACCTGCGTTTCGCTGGCCGGGCTCGTCTTGTCGTAGGCGGGGCTGTATGGGTTTTCGTACAGAAGCTCGGAATTGGCCGGGTAGATCATCCAAACACGGAACACGTCAGTGTCTTCGATCACCAGCTTGCCACCTGATACCGTCGCCTCGTAGCTGTAGGCGATCGCCTGGGCCGGGATGTCTCCGCGCGCAGCGAACAGCCAGTGCAGTAGGGTAAGGGTTGCCGCTGAAGCTGGGAATGCCTGGCGCAGCATAGGCCCCACGCGTGAGCCCTCGCCAATGCTGTCGATCAGCGACACGCCAAGCGTTCGATACCAGATCGCAATGGATTGATGGCTGTCCTTCAGCGCCTCATAGGCAAGGAATGCAGCTTCGATAGCGACGGTCTGCCCTTCGGAAGTGCCGGAATACTCGTGAAAGTACCCTCCCCGACCCTCAACGTTGTGAAAAGCGTTGGTGACAAGACCGTTTTTGATCAGCGGGCCAATGACGGCCGTCGGCTTGATCAGGCATGTTCCGCTGCTGTCCAGGATTTCGGCGTTTGAAGCTCCCGTCAGCAGAACGTCGAAGCTGCGCGCCAGCTGTGTGGCACGCTCGATGATCTCCACGGTGATCTTTTGCTGAGTCTGACCTGGCTTGAACACAGCCACGCCGGACGTTGAGAAATAGTCGATACCGGCCTTTGCGGTGCCGTCTCGGGTGGACCAGGCCACGCTCACCTGCTCTTGCGCCGGTCGTGTCAGCTTGATTGTGTACTCGGCTTTCATGCGCGGCTCTCAATATGCAGGTGGGTGGCGCCCTCACTGAAGGCGCCGGGTGAAGCTTACGAGCGGGTCAAGCCCAGTGCGGTGAAGATTTGGGTCATCTCCGCATCCAGCTTGCCGACAGTTGGTGCGACGTAGTTGTCGAGCTGACCTTTGGCGTCGCCAGCTGCGCCAGCAGCGTAATCGGCAGTGCCCTGCGCAGCGTTTGCCAGATCCTTGGCAAGGTTGCTGTCATACAGCGCTTTGCCGACGTTATCAGCGGCGTACTGGGCCTTGCCATAAATGGCGCCCAGAGTAGAAGGCAAAGTACCAGCAGGGATGTCAGCGATCGGGCCAACATTTACAGCGACAGCATCTACCATTTTCCTTTCCTTTCGAAATGCCGGCGATCTTGCCGGCATGTGAATATTACTTCAGAGCAAAACCCTTTGCGAGCGTATCGATCAGCACTGGCCCTTTCCAACTTCGGCAACAGTGAGAGAGGCAGATACCAGCGTGAGCGCCGTACCTGAATCCTGTAAGACCTCCAGTCGAATTGTTTCGCCTGCCCGCAGAATGAGAGTCGAACTGCCTGCAACGGTTGTGCTGCTAGGGTTCGGGGAGGTAGTAAATTCAGCATCCGGGATAAGAACACCATTCCGCATAATGCGAAGGGTGCGAACCCCCTGCTGAGCACCAGTAAACCTTACGTTGCCAGAAATTGTGTAGAGCCCCGAGCGCCGGATCACCCCGCCGCCGAACGCCATCTTGTCTACGATTAGCGTTCCCGTATCTACGACAGTCGCAGCACCATTAGGAATGGATTGTCCCGAAGCGCCGCGCCTCATCACGAGCCCTTGGTTCAGGCCGGCAAAGTCTGCGACGGAGTCGCGGCTTTCACAATCGACCGCCTCGTTCCAGAACGTCGAGTTATCGGGCACGGCTACGTCATTCCTGAACCCGACCTGCGAGGCCGCAGCGCCGTAGGACTTGCAGCCGATCCACTTGATACCACGCGGAAATTCCGGGTACGCGGTAGAGTTGATTGCGAGAAAGCCGCCGCGCTGACCGTCATTTGGGAAATACCCGCCCCAGCCGTTGAACGTCGAATGACATCCTACGTAGGTGATGTTTTGGGTGAGTGTCGATGAATCAATACTTCCTAGCGAGCTGCTTGGAGATGACGCAACAAAGCCCGCAAGCCCAGAGCGGTACGCCGTGCAGGCCGTGAACGTGCAGTCGGTGACAGTGTTCGCGCACTTATGCCCCCAAGTATAAGAGTTGACCGTATGGTTTGAGGTAGCGCTGATGCGGCGATTGTTCTCGCCCCCAGAGTAATCGAAGCCTTGGTCAACGGTGTCAGTTGAGTTGCCCAGCAAGCTCAGGTCATAACAGCCGCTGAAAGCGAAACCTCGCGTCCACCGATGTAGCGCCACAGCCTGCCCGGTCCAAATGCCTTTTAGGCGCTCGGCACGGTTCCCCACCAGCTCGCCACTACAACGCGCAAGGAAAAAACCCTGCATCACGTCATCGCCTTTTGCTGGGCCAGTTGCCGTACCCCAAGTCATATCATGCACGTGGTTGTGACTGAGGCTGACCTTTGAGTCGGTCACGATTATCCCGTCGCCGAAGTTTTTCCCTGTCACTTCGCAACGATCAATTCGGACTATGCCCGCGCAGCTCGCAATGTAGATCGCCGCACTGTTGCCCATCTGACCGCCAGCACCGCTGCCGTTGCGGTCGATTTTCACACGGGAAAGTTCGCAAACGATGCCGCCTGTTTGGTAGATAACCCGATAATTCTCAGCGTTAGGCACCAGTGGAACCAGTTCAATGCCGGAAAGCCTCGCAACTGGTGGCAACGTGATCATCCCGGTAACGCCGTATTTCTTACCCGGCAAGCCGAAGACCATCAGCCCAGTGGCTAAGGCGTCCTTCACCGCTTGGGTGTCATCTGCGACACCGTCACCAACAGCCCCAAACTGATCGGGAGAACATGCTGTTGCCCCCTTTCTGAGCTTCGCTACATCGGCTGAAATCAGGGCGTCAGCGGCAGACACTTCTGCTCGAATGACGGCAAATTCTTTCAGCCAGTTGGTCAGCTGCCGGGTGGCGCCATCCACTGTCACAGCGGTTTTTGAAAGATCACCTACCCCGATATCCTGCTGCACTGCGATAGGCACGTCACCCGCCTGGCCGTTCACAATTCTGATTTCGGCAGAGCCTGGCAGGTATTCCCAAGCGAGACTTTCAATCTTGCCGGCGCGGAATGCCACCACGTTGAATCCGGTAGCATCTAGCGGGTCCACAGCATCCCCGGCGAATGACGCAAGCGGGATGACGTTTACGCCAGCCGCGAGAACGGCCGCAATCGCCTTCTTGGTCTTGCTCATGTACGCGATCCGGCCAGCAAATCCGGCAACGGTATCCATGTCACGAGGCGTCAGACCTTCAGTACCGCTGGCGACGACAGACATGGCTCCCGCGCTGATCAGCGGCGCTACCAGTGGAGCGATATCGGCTGGGCTTGGACGGAGAGAGGCCAGCCATTCCGTTTGCGTGCCAACAAAACCGTTATTCAGTGCGATTTGGTAAGCGCTATCGCCCTGGACGCCCTTCTCACCCTTGGGGATGATCACAGTCAGTACGGGCTCGGAACCGGTGGTGTCTACGTGAATGATGCAGGCGCCAACGTCATCGGCCAGAACAGCATTCACTGGCGGCGTCAAGCTGACATAAAACATGCGGTCTTCGGTATCGATCGTGCGACCGTTTACGAAAATCTCGATCTGCTTCGAGGTCTCGCCAGCTGCGAACGTGACTGTCCCGCTATTCGCCTCGTAGTCCCGACCAGCCAGTGCGGTGCCGTCTTGAGTGATCCAGCCAACGCGAACCTCTTCGGTCGCTGCCGAAAGGAGTGAAACTGTGAAAATTGCGCGGGCAGAGCCCACAACGATCGTCGTTGACATATTTATGGTCCAAGTAGTGGAGAAATGAGGGCGATCTTGCCAGCCTGAACCGTCGTCCAGTTGTCCTGGACGATGCCGCCTGTGTCAGCGCTGTTCGGGTTGTAAGACCAGTAGGCGAAGGAAAGTCCGTTCGCCTTGATGTAGCTTACCAGCTTGGCGCCCCACTCGCGCTCGACGGCGCCGTTCGCCTGATTGTCGAGCCCGGTCCCGTTGAAGCCGAACTTCCCACCGAACTCGCCGATGAGCACTGGCGCAATGCCCTTCTCAGCGATAAAGCCCCACGCATCCTGCCAAACGGACTCAAGGTTATGCGGCCAGTTCTCCACCACTGGCGTGGCAACGCTCTTGAGCCACTTCTGCGTAGCGACTGACTGCCCGTATTCGTGTGGCGAGTAGACGAGCCGGTTCTGCACTGTGAGCTTGATCGGCCGATCGTTGACTCCGCGCAGCTGGCCGCCCTGCCAGTACGCCTCGCCGTTGTAGGAGCCTACGCCCTCAACGAGGATCAACCAGGCCGGCGCAATGTTGTGGATTTGGTTGGCCGCGCTCTCCGCCATGTCAGCCCAAGCGCTCCAGGTCAGGAGATGCGGCTCGTTGTACAGGTCGGCGCCGATGACGTTCGTCTTCAGCTTGTACCTGGCGGCCAGCATGAGCCAGTTGTCGATCCACTGTTGTTGGGTGTGGCCCGTCCCGACCGGATTCCCGTCAGCACCGGTCCCGACAGCGCGGCGATGGTAGTCGAGAATGACCCAAATCCCTTTGCTCGCGGCGTAGTCGATGATGATGTCCATGCAGTCGAGCGCAGGCTTGCACACGCCAGAAGTTCCGACCTGGAACACGCCGTTGCCCGGCTTCGTGAAATCCACGCCGTTCGGCACCGCCGAAAACGAGTTACCCGCGAACGGCAAGCGGATGGCATTGAAGCCCAGTGCCTTCATGCGATCGATCATCAGCTTGTAGCCATCCGCCCACAGCCCATGCGGCACACGGTTGGCGCTCTCGATGCCGAACCAGTTGATGGCCTTGATCTGGACAGTTTCGCCGGATAGCCGGACGATACTGGTCCCGCTGGTCTTCAGCAGTTGGCTTGGTTTGTAGTCGTTGAGGTAGCCGACGGTAACGGACGTGTCGGCAATCGATACGGACGATACGGTCACGACATCGCCGGACACCACGAGAGCGAACGTCTTCTCTCGACGGCGACCCTGGTTCGTGTCAGCAGTCACGGTGATGATGTAGCGCTGGCGGTCAGCGCCGCCTGTCAGCCACACACGCACAGAGTCGGCAGTGAACTCGACACGGGTCAGGCTGACGGTATCAGGGGCTACGATGGCGCTGGCAGCGGTGATCTTCTCGCCAACCTCCAGCTCGCGATAGAAGTCCGCGGAGTAGTCCAGCGTCTCACGCGACCCCTTGCAGAATTGATCGAGTATCAACGCGCGATCCTTTTGTCAGCGGGCACTGAGACGTGCCGTTGTGGGGAGGTTTCAGGTGTTTTGGCCGGAATCCCTTGCACTCGGTCAGAGGAAGCGGGCTTTGGTGCGCAGTGGTCCACGTTGTTGCCCTCTGAGGTTTCTGCTGAAATTTCGGTCCAGCGCGCCCTGGAAAGCGGCGCCAAAGCTGGCCGCCATCTGCGGATCGGTGAACGGCTGGTTCGGTACGACCAGAATGCGCGACAAGGCGCCGTCAGCAATTTCTTGCTCGAACTCGTCCAGAAAGTCCGGGAAGTCCTCGGCGTCGCGCGAAGGCTTCAGGAAAAGATTGAGGCGCAGAACGCCCTCTTCCTGCGTGCCGGGCACCATGCGGATGGTGTTTGGTGTGCTCTGGGTGATCCAGCGCGGCTGGCTGTCATCATAGCGATGGTGGATGTCACCAGCCGCCTTGGGATCGAGAAGCCGCTCATTGAAATAGGCGCGCTCGATCTCGAATATCTGGGCGTGCTGGGGCACACACACGACTTCGGCGCATCCGCCGACAACGTTGAACTCCTCGCAGCTGCGCCAGATGCGGGATGCCTCGCAGAATTTCATAGCGGCCCAGCGCAAATGCTGCACGGCGGTCGGCTCCGGGCAGGCTTGGGCGTGCGGGAGGATCAGATGCATCATGTCTGCGATCTCCCTCATGCTTGCGATACCCCAGCAGCCGCATAGGGAAGACGAGCCTTGGTGTTCGGGCTCATGTTCACCTCAACGTTGAGTTTGATTCCCAGCGCGTTCGCGTACTGGCCGTAGTGCAACTGGGCGCGCTGGGCGGCGCCTGCGTTCTGCGCGTCCTTCGAATAGGCGCGGTACAGGATGTAATCGACCAGCGGGCTGGCGTACTCCTCGCGCAGCTCGACCTCACCGTCGTAGCTGTCCAGCTCGTCATCTTCGCCAGATGGCGAGAACACGGCTGGCAACGCCGAAACCACGGCTTCCATGATGCCGGTGCCGTCGTTTGGCGGGTAGACGTAGAAGGTACGAGGGTCCGCCTCATCGAACATGAGGTGTCGGACGACCTTACGCGGGCGCTTGGCGTGCCAGTTCGGGGCCTGCGCATCCATCAGATCGCGCGACACGACGGTAACGACGCTGCTGTGAATGCCCGCCTCAAGGTTCCGCACGGGGCGGAGCAACGCAGCGTACTCGCTGCCCAGCTCTTGGCGCGAACCCTCTTTGATTTCGAGAGAAGTGGTGCGGGAGTTGGCAGAAGGCTTCTGCACAACGATGTCTCGCTGCCCGTCATTCAGCCATAGGCACAATTCGGGCAGCGGCCAGCGGACGCCGAGAACGTCCTGGATGATGATCTGAACGCGCTTGAGCAGTCCGCTGGCTTTCATCAGTCTTCTTCCAGCGCTTTCTGGATGGAGCGAGCCGACAGCTTGCCGTTAGGCTTGCGGCCGAACTTCTTTTCGAACTCGATCGCCAGCGCGTCACGATCCAGCTCGGCTACCGGAGCGGTCACGCCATCGTTCTTCAGATCGCTGTCGTTGTGCTCCAGTGCTTCACGAGCCTGGCCGTCAACGACTGGCGGGACTTCTTCGGCTTCCTGCTCAGCTTCCTGCCGGCGCTGCTCTACGACCTGCACGGCAGGCATAGGGTCTGGCTGGCCCTCGATAGGCTCCAGGGTGGGCTGATCAACAACGACATTCGGCTCGTCCTCAGCGACTTCTTCAGGAGGCGCGTAGAACGGCGGGCGGCTGGCTGCGGCCGTATCGATTTCGATTTCCGCGAGAGTGGCGTCAATCTGCTCGTAGCGATCTTCGTCATCCAGATCGTTCCATTCGCTGATCGACAGGCCGCTGGCCTTGAATGCGCGAGATGTCAGTTCTTCCAGGCTTAGGATCTCGCCGTTGCTCAGGGAGAATTGAGCTGCATGCACTTGACTGCCCGTGATCGTCAGGTCTGCGGAGCGTGACTTGAGGTCTGCCGGAACTTCGCCTTCCAGCGGTTGATAGCCTTCAGGGATGGAGAGTAGGCGGCGGATATGCGCCTCGACTGGAACGTTTGCCTGGTGGCGATCGTCGTTTTCCAGCGGCTTGAAGTGGTAGGTAGCATCATCGAATTGGACGATAGTGCCTTCCTTGCGACGGATAAGGCTTTCGATCTTCATCTTGGGTTCCTCACTGCGAATAGAAGAAAGGCCGGAAGCCCGGCCTTTCGTCGCCGCCTGTTACTGGCGGTAGAACAGAGCCAGGTGGATGCGCTTACCGGCAGCGGCGGCAGCGGCAGCACCTGCGATCTTGACGCCGATACCGCGCGACAGCTCGCTATGAGGCAGGAGCGCCAGATCAGGCTTGGACATGCGGGTGAACGTGGTCAGGTCGGCAGCTGCGAACAGCTGGTTGCCGGACGTGCGCGCCGGGTCGTTGTCGCCGTACTCGCCGGACATCAGGCCAACGTCGGCCGTAACACCCGTCATCACGCCTTCGCAGAAGATTTGCGCATCACACACGATGGCGTAAGGCGGGATCTCGCCGATCTCCACGATATCGCCAATCGCCAAGGCGCCGGTAGAACCGGACACCTCGAAGACAAACTTCTGTACGTGGACGGCACCAGCCGTTTGCGGGCGCACTGCGGTATGCAGTCCGAGCGCCCAGTTCGATTGTTTCAGAGCCATGTTGATAGCCTCCTTGGGGGCTGACGCCTAAGCCGGGGCTTAGACGTTCGGGTCGGTTGCGGCGGTGTCGATGGAAAGGACGCCGAAGTCGCGCTTGTTAAAGCGAGTCTTGCTCACGCCCAGGATGGTGCCCGCGCAGACGGTCGGCTCGTTGTCGTAGTCGTCCATCTCTTCTTTCCAGGTGAAGCGCAGGCCACCGGCAGTGCCGTAAGCGATCACGCCAGCCTGGCGACCCAGGAACAGGGCGCGAGCTGCGTTGACGTTGCCGCCAGCGCCGTAGTCGTTGAAGCGCACAACCGACTCGTGGCTATGAAGCACCACGTTGTTGATCATGCCGGAGCCGCCCTTGAAGATCGGGTTGGCCTTGCCTTCAGCGCCCGCTGCTGCCTTCTGGACATCCAGCCAGCCACGCTCGCCGATCTCGTTGCGCAGGTCGTGTTCCTGGAACGGGGTCATGACGATGACGTAGTGCTTGTCGCCGTTGACGCTGACCGGCAGCATGTTCGCGGCCTTGGCGTCACGAGCGCGCATCATGCGGCACTTGACGGTAGCCTTTTCCACCAGGAGGCGGCTGAAGGTATCAGTCGCGGTCAGAGTGGCCTTGCTGGTAGCGGAACCGCCGTACATCAAGTGCTGCGCATCCGGGGAACGCAGCGGGTTGCCCGCGTGACCGGCGTACAGGGTGTCTTCGATGTAGTCTTCGTTCGTGCCGCGAGCGCCGGAGAGGTACATGAACATCAATTCGTCGATGTACATGGACCAGTAGTCCGACAGGCGATCCTTCGCCACTTTGCGCAGGTCGTGCGCAGAACGCTTGCGGGTCATCTTGCCGCCAGCAGAAACGGTTTTACGGATCTGATCGATGATGATTTCGTCAGTGAAGAACTTCAGCGATTCTTCTTTGCCTTTGACGCGATTGTCACCGGCCGTTGGCTTGCCGCGCAGCTGAACCGACAGGTCGAAGCTGATCCGGTCGCCCTGATCGCTATCGAGTTCGGTCTTGCGCTGAATGACGGAGTTCTCGGAAGAACCGATGAAGCGTTCCCAGTAGCTCTTCTTCGTGGTTTCAACGAAGAGCTGACCGCTCCACTTCTTTTGTGCTTTCGGATCTCCGAAAGGAATGACTGTTTGTCCCATGGCGCTGTGCCCTCGTGCGGAATGATGCGTAATTGCGTCGATACCGCACGTCTTGCGCAGCGCTCGTTCTGATTATCGAATACGTGTTTGCAAAAGGCAAACGATTATGCTTGCAAAGCCAACGATGGTGCCTGCTGGCTCCGCTCCCCATCCTCTGGGCGCCGAATGATAACGTTTTTGTCGGCCTCGATGATAAGGCAAGCCAGCTGGCCGGACTTCTTCACGAGCTTTACCGTCGCTTCACCAATCATGAGTGACTGGCCGGGACGTAGGTCTATTTTCAGCGCCACAGTGGAATTCCTTATTGGCTTGCGAGGTAAGCGTCGGACTCGGCAGGCGACATCTTCGCCAGCTCTGCCTCGTATTTGAGTGGATCGGTGTCCATCAGGCGATCCAGCGCGGCGTATTTGCCGTCGTCGGTGTCGTTCGTCTGGGCTGCTGGCACGGTAGAGAGGTTAGGCGGAAGCTCGCGCTTGGCCTTCGGTGCGGGATTGGCGTCTGCCTTGGCGTCCGCTTTCGGCTTCGCTTCCTGCTTGATGCCCAGAGCGTCAGCCCATTCGGCGTATGCCTTGTCGAGCTGCTGCTGGTTGGACAGGTTGTGGTTTGCCTTGTCGGCCGTGACCTTGCGCACGACGGCGTCGAAGGCGTTGTAGACCAGCTCGTTCTTGCTGATCTCAGGGTGAGCCTTCAAGAATTCCGCAGTGCTGGCGTACCAGTTGGTTTCCGCTTGGTGGCGGGCTGTCTCGGCGGATAGCTCGGCCTTGCGAACGATCCAGTCAAGGTCAGCGTCCAGCTTGTCGAGCTTGCGGTTCTCGGCCTGGAACTCACGAGCCGTGAGGTCGCCGTCCTCGAACTTCTCCGCCAGGTCATCACGCGCCTTCTCGATCTTGGAGCGCTGCTCCTCCATGTCGGCAGGGATCTCGGCACGGATAAGCGGCTGAACGACAGGCGCTTGGGGCTCCTGCTGCTCAGTCTCGGCTTCAGGCTCAGCTTCGGGCTCAGACTTTACGGGCGGCTCGCCATCATCACGGCCCGCCTGTTCGCCTTCTTCTTCGTCGTCAGACTCGCCAGCGTCATCGTCGTCCTTGGCTTTGCCAGCCTCTTCGCCCTGCTCGTCTTCTTCACCGCCCTCGCCTTCCTCGCCGTCGTCAATGTCCTCTTCGAAGCCTTTGCGCTCTTCGTCGGTCATCATTGCCAGCTCTTCTGGTGTCAAAGTCATGGTGTCAGTCCTCACGCTTGTGGTTGGGGTTGTTCATTCTGCGCCATGGGCGGCATGCCCTGGCCCTGGTCCGGCTGCTGTTGCTGCTCGGCCATCTGTTGCTGCTCGATCTGCGCCTGCTCTTCCTGAGCTGCCTGTTCGAGCGCCGCCTGTTGCTCGGCGGCCTGCTGCTGTTGAGCCATTGTCTCCTGCTCAGTGCGAGACTGGAAGCCCGACTCGTGAAGTACCGTGTCGGCGACTGGTACGGCGCCTGGCACCTGGAGCATGGCAAGCGCCGTTTCGAGCGCCACCTTCTGGGTGTTGACGTTCTGGCCTGCGAGCAAGGATGCGATCTGCAAGGCTCCAGCCTGGGCCTTCTGGGCGTTTGCCTGCTTCAGCGCGCCGTCGGCCTGCTTGATGATCAGCTCGGCCTGGAACATGGCGTCCTGCTTCTGTTGCTCGGCGGCCTGCTGCTGCTGCTTGGCGATCTCCTCCGGCGTTGGCTCCTCCTGGTCCGGGTCGCTCATGCCTGTCACCTGGCGGATGCGCTTCACCAGCTCTTCGCGGTTGCCTACGTCCATCTCCTCGACAATCAGGTCGATCATCACCAGAGCGAGCTGCGGCGCGACAGGTGCGAGCTGCCCAAGCATTGCCATCAGCTCCTCTACGCCGTTCTGGCGCTGGGTCGCACGCCAGTCGCTCTCGCTGATCACGAAATCTGCCTTGCTGCGGATGATGTCGTTCTCGGGCAGGCCGTCGTTCACGGCGATGTAGGTAGGCTGGCCGCGCTGGTTCGTGATGCGGAACTGCTTCTCCTCGCTGAAGAACTGCTCAACGAGAGACAGCTGCTTCTCGCCATGCACCTGGGCAGCGAAGCGCAGGTTGTCGAAGATGCCAGCCGTAGCCATGGCGCCCTGCTCTTGGCGGCGGCCGATCGCTACGCCCGATGTGGCGTTGGTTGTGCGGCCCATGGCCTCGTCCGTCACGCCGGATTGCTGCTGGATCATGCTGATAGAGCGGCTCATCAGCTCCATCTGCGGCGCTGCCAGGTCGCGATCGACGTTGAGGTCGATGTCGTAGCCCTTCTTTTTGACCAGGATGGCGTCAGGCCGCGCCACCTCTTCCCGGAACTCGTCAAGGTTCTCAACGGCGCCCTCGTCCATGATCACCTTGTTGGTGCTCAGGATGTGCAGTGCCTTCGCGGCGCGCTTGTTGATGTCGTACTGGATGTCACGCATCCCACGGATCAGGCCGTAGGGCATGCCGTCACGGCCACGGCGGTAGCACCAGATGGGCGTGAACGGAAATTGGTTGTGGCGGTAAGGCGTTTCGCCAACGTAGAGCATGGCCTTGGCGGTGAAGATCACGACATGCATTCGCATCATGACCTTTTCGACCAGCACCGATTGCCCGGACTCGACCGCCTCAGTGTGTGCAGGGCTGTGCTCATCGAACACTTCGCCCTTGAACTCCCCGCCCTTCAGCCGCTTGACGGTCATCGGCCTGCGCAGCCAGCCCTCGATCAGGCGTACGCGCTCGCGCTTGTGGTCCGCAAAGCTGTTGCGCGTAGAGCCGTAGGCCTCAAGCTCGTACTCAGGCCCGTCCATTGCTTCATCGCCCTGGCTGTCCAGGCCAAAGCGGTCGGTGTCCAGTGACGACTCACGCAGAATGCCGGCACGGCCAGGGAACATCGCGGTCGCTACGTCCAGATCCACCCACTTGGAGCGGAAGATGTAACGACAGTCGCTCAGATCCTTCTCGGTGCAGGCGCTGTCCCACACGATGTTGCGCCATGACTCGTAGCGATCATAAACCGGCTCGCCATCGTCGTCGTCTTGGGCGCCCGTCTCACGCCAGCCGATGCCGACCTTCACAGCGTCCTCGAATGCACGGCTCGTGTGGAACTGTGAGCGGTTGGCGTCGGCCAGGTACTTCAGCAGCTCGGTCTTGCGCTGTGCAGGTTTGCCGCTCTCCTTGCGACGGGGCAGAACCTTGAAGTCGGTGCGCCCGCGCTTCTCGGTGCCGATGACCCAGTTACAGCTGGACGAGATGACGTTGAACACCAGAGGGTCTTGGCCGCGATCGCGCAGCTCGCGCGCATCCTCCTCGGTCCACTGGATGTTGTCGTAGAAATCCTCGTCTACGGCCATTTGCGATCGATTGTCAGCCTGCCGGTCAAGCTCCTGCTCGTACATGGCGAGCGTGACGCGGTGCAGGTTCTGGTTCTTCTCGCTATCCAGCGCGTGCTGCTTCTTCGGCTGGGCAGGCTCGTCGGCACCAGACACGCGCGACCACGCGTCATCCTTCTTGACGCGGCCGCCCTCGAAGTCGGCACCTTCCCTCTGGTCGGTGTCAAACATTCTCGCGCACCTCGATATGGGTGACAGAGCCGTCCTGGTCCGTGCGGAAGGCGTCAGCCACCACAACAGAGCTTGTCGGCTTCGGTGGAATGCGCAGGAGGTCGCCAAGGTGATCATGCACCAGTCCCACCACGCGCTGTGCGGTGAACGTGTTGGCGCTATCGAAGCCATTGGCGTACAGGAACGCGCCGATCTGGCGGGCGCTGTTCTCCGGCTGGGCGTCTGGGTCGTCTGGGTTCCACTTCCATGCGTCGTCCAGCACGATCACCAGTGGAATGCTGGCTTCCTTCAGCTTGGCAGGCAGCACAGCCAGGCACGGGCGGCGCTGATCACCGTACCAGCTGCCGTACAGCGTCAGGTCGCCACGGGTTTTCTCGAAGTGGGTCTGGGTGAGGTCGAGCACTACGCCGTAGGTCATGCCTTTTCGCTCCCGTCTTGGAGCGGGTCATAGCCGAACATGCCCTCACGCTCAGGGACGGTTAGCTTGGCAACATCCTCGTGATCAAAATACTCGACAGGCTCCAGCCCTTGATCCTGTTGTAGGTAGGTCTGCTCAGGCTGCGGGAATTCGGCGATGCGATCCTCAAGGACATGGCTGAGCGATGTCATCAGGTTCGCCTGGTATTCAAGGCGGCGGCGCTCTAACTGATCAAGAGCCTTGAAGCGGTCGGTATTGAGGAATGCCTTCAGTTTGGTCAGCCGGTCGTCCAGCTCAGTCTTCTCGCCAACTACGCGCAGCTGATGTGGCGCCAGATGCCCAACATACCCCATCGGCAGATAGGCGGCCTCGAAGACTTCCTTCGGGCTCCAGCTGATGTAGCCGTCCTCGTACCGGACGGCATAACCCTCGGCGCCGTCCTTCTCCTTCGGCCATGCGATGATCTGCTTGGTGCCAACGTAGTGCTGTTTCATGCGACTCTCCCGGATTTGTTGCGCCGCTTGGGCCGTTGCCCTGCGGTGACTTTGTGAGTGCGGAAGCCCTGGGCGAATTGCCTGAAGCTGTCGGCGCCCTCTGTGTGAATGTCCTTCAGCGGCACATCCGTGAATGTCTGCGTCTGGGCGTTGAACTTCTTGCGGTACAGCTCCAGGTGAACGAGGCCCTTGGCGCACTCCTTGGCGTCGAACCAGCATGTGGCGAAGGCATCGCGCGTGCGCTGGATGCCGTGCTGCAACTCACTGACGCGCTCAACGATCTCGATGTTGCGTAGCCCAAGGTTCTCCAGCATCTCTCGTGGGGAGATGCTGACATCCTCACCCTGTCGGACGTGGTTGCCGTCGTGAGGCAGGTAATGCGTGCCCCATACCCAGCCGGTCTTCTGCATCTCACCGACGTAGTGAGAGTACGGCTCTCCCCAGCCTTCAATGAACTTGATGAAGCGGTCCTGCGTGCCGACACGCTGGTGCAGCCAAATGGCTGTGCCGTCGCTGTGCCCGATGTCCCAGAACGTATTGACCGGGTAGCCAGGCAGGTACGGAACGGTCGTGATGCGCCCGCCTTTGCGAGCCGCGACCATCTGTTTCGAATAATAGCAGCCTTCGGTGGACTTCTGGAACGCTTCGGTCGGAGTGGATGGGTACTCCTGCCACATCTTCTCCTCGGCGCCGGAGAAGTCAGCCTCGCGCACGGCCACGTACCAGGCGCGCTGCTCGATATCGATCTCGCAGTCCATCTCGACCTCGACCTTGTCGAAGTAGGCGTGATCCTCGTCGCTGATCAGCACGTCGTCCGGGTCGAGCCGGTACTCCATGGCTCCCCACCACGGGAAGAAGTGGAACTTGTAGTCCTTGGGCGACAGCGTCTTGCCTGACTCATGCGCCTTCATCGCGCGCTGGGTCATGTTGTAGAACTCGCCGTCCTGTCCCTCGGCCGTGCTCTCGATGAACAGCAGGCCCGTCGGGGCGAGCGCAGGGATAGAGCCGGTCACGACCTCGACGGCGCGCTCAGGGAACTTGGCGCAGATTTTCCCGAACTCGGAGACGTGCAGGTATTGCAGCGTGCCGGAGCGCATCGACGTGGCGACACGGATAGAGCTGTTGTTGTGAGCGAAGCGCAGCTCACTCTTGTTCTCTTCAGCCAGCGGCATTGCGCTCTGAAGCGCCTCGGGCAGTCGGCCATAGGCGAACCGCACCTTGTCACGGAATATCGTTTCCGCCGCTGCCAGATCCTGGGCGACGATGCCGGCGCGGACGTTGGCTCGGAACAGCGCGCAATCCAGGAAGAAGATGGCGATCAGTGTCGTGAAGCCGAGCTGTCGAGCCTTGAGGATGATGTTGCGGTAATGAAGGTTCTTCAGCAGGCGGCGCTGCGCACGGTTCGGCTTGAACTTCACGATCAGCTCGTCGTCGCCGTCGTCGTCTTTCACCATAATCCAGTAGAGATTGAACAGCCGCCACATGGGGTCAGCCAGTGCGCGAGCCATGTCAGCCTCAGTGACGGGCACAAAGTCGAGCGATACGCCCGCGACGGCGCTCACGAGGCGTTCCTACGTGAAAAGCGCAGGGTAACGTCCCACACGGATGTCCAGATTTTACGTAGATACGCCACTTGTTTATCTGAAAGCCGGGAAAAGCAGCATTCAGCGCGCCATTCTGGCGTAGACTGCGGCTCACATTTCACAACCAGGAGGCCAGCATGACAGGCCAGCAGCTCGCCCATTGGCGGAACATGATGGGGTTCGCTCATCAGAAGGATGCGGCCAAAGCGCTTGGCGTCCCCTATCGCACGTATCAGCGATGGGAGGCCACAGGCGCCCCCGATCACGTACACCACGCGTGCCGATGGCTCTGGCTGCGCCTCCCGGCTGTCGATCCCTGGCTTCACTGATCACCGCCCGGCTTGAGCGTGTTACCCGACACCTGCTGTAGCAGCAGCGCCAATGGGTTCTCGGCATCGCCCTTGAGCGTCAGCTTGTCGTTGAACATGCCCAGGTGCCGCCCGACCATCTGGAGCGCGGCCAGCTGGTCATGGGTCTTGATCTCGAACCCTTCCTTCGTCTGCTTGATGCCGGCATAGAGCGGGCTCTTCACGTCTCGCGTGTCGCCCCAAAGCACGTCACCGTAGCCCTCGCCCTTGCATTCCGGGCACATAGGGTGCGGACGCTCGATCTTGTTGAAGCCATAGCCGCCCTCGTTCGTGGGTTCCGGCGTGTCGTTGATGCGCGCATTGAGTATGGCGCGATCAAACTCCTTGCGGTCCTTCCACTGGTAGGCGTGCTCCTTGCCAAAGCAGTGACGGCAGTTGACCCGGCGATGCAGGGCCAGCTCATTGGGGTTGGCTGTAGCGATGGCCCAGTACCGTTCGAGCACCATCTCCTTGGTGATCTCGGTTTTGGCGTTGAACTCCGCCTGACGCTGAGCCAGCTGGGCTTTGACTAAATCGTTTTTTAAAAGATTGTTTCCGGTAACACCCGCAGATCGCTTGCTGTAACCTGCGCGCGTAGCAGCCTGCGTGGCGTTCAAATCCACGAGGTACTCTTCAACGAACCTCCGCTGCTTGGCGTTCAGCGTGGCTTTGTAACGGTCTGTATAGGACATAAGTGTCTGATGCGACTCCGGGATTGACTCTTTCTACGCGGTAGTGGACAAGCCACACCTTACCTGATGTTTGGATTTTATAAACGGGGCGTAAGAAAATGCAATCACTCACGACTTCGGTCACACGCCTACTCGCATGGGACTTCCGTCAGCTCCCTCACGACACGTTCCGCATCAGCAATGCGCGCTGGCTGAGCGAAACACCGTGTTTGGACGGCTGGATCGCATCAGGATATGACCAGGCTTGGCAGGAATGCGTCGAAACTGCGCACTCTTTGGTAGGCGAAACCCCGTCCGGGATGTGGATCGGGGCTCTTCGTACAGAAGGGGAGTTAATTTCTGTCGTGGCTTGGGAAGCCTACGACTTGGCCTTGAGGTGTCGCTCGCAGACTTCCTTGGCTTCCTTGCCGGTGTCATAAGTTCCACCGATGAACCTGCCTTGAAGGCTCGCTCGAAACACTTCCTTCTTATTGACGTGGAACCGGGCAACGACGTACCCGGCATCACTGATGATGGAGTTAGGGCCGGTGCCCTTCCATCTCATGACTTCAGCTCCTCATGCATCGCGGCGTCGATCTGGCGACGTATGTCATTCAAGACCCGTCCCCCATCATCGCCGTACCTGATAGATGGGCGCAGATTACCGGCCAGGGTTAGCCCGTTGTTATAGCCTTCCCACTCTCGGCGATCGGCATCCTTGCTCAGGTCTTCGATATCGAGCTTCAGCCTGTCGAACTCTACCTGTAGCAGGTTTGCGGGCTGTATCGCGCATCGGCAGAGATTGCAGCACAGCAGATCCTGTATCGATGTGTCCTTGCGCAGAGCGTCGTTCTCCGCCTTCAGCTGGCCGCGCTCCTCGACCATGGCGGCAATCGTCTCGATCGTGCATTCCTCGAACAGGCTGCCCACGGCCTGGGCGAATTTGTTCATGTCGTCCTGGCCTTTGCAGGCCTCCAGCAATTCCTTCAGCCTTTCGTAATCGATCATGATGAAAATCTCTGATTGAATCCCTTGTGGCGTAGCGCGACCGGCGTTACGGGGGTTTTCAACGCCTGCTCGACGGTCATGCCGGCCTGCATGCGGCGGCGGACGGTGGATGCGCTGACGTTATAGTGCTTCACCAGATCCTCGATCGTGCCGCGTCGGCCGTCCACGGTGTGCGAGCGCATCTCCTTCCACTTGGCGAGGTTCTGTTTCAGCGCGGCGCGCAATGCCGGTGAGCAATGGCCGCGCTTCGCCTCATTGCCCAGCTTGTGGCCGAGCGACTGACCACGGGCAGGCCACGGCAGCTCCGGCATAGCGTCGAGCATGGCGTAGAAGGTCTGAGTGCAAAGCCCCAGCGCTTGGCGAACCTGACTTTTCGAGAGCCCGCGTGTGGCGGACTCCCGAATGAATGCCTCGGTGTCGAAGTCCTGCTTCTTGGCGGCACTCACGATACCAACTCCAGCGGAACATCAAAGAAGCCGAGCCTGCCCTTCAGTGGCACGAAGGGCAGCGGCTTTGGATCGACCAGGACAAAGCCTTTCTCGCCCATGTACCAGGGCGAGGCACTGGTATCGACGCTATCGACCAGCTCAACCGAGCCGATAATGCCCCCTCGTTCCAGTCTATCGAAATCGGGCATGTCGAACGGCGTGTCGTGGATGCCCTGCGCAATGCAGAAGTCGCTGGCGGAAACCCACTCCTTCACCGTCATACCTTTGGCGGCATGCACCAGGAACCGGCCGCGAAACTTCGTGTGCCAGCTGCGGTTCTCGATGTCTTTGCCGCCGTGGACGATCAGCCAGGCCCAAGGCTGGCGTATGGAGAGCGCCTTCATGGTTGCCCCTCCTTGGCCTGGGCCTGTTCAGCTTCAGGCAGGTAGTCGCGCAGGGCTCCACCGAAGAACAGCTCGACGCAGAACTCTTCGCTTTTGCGCTTGCTGATGCGGACCAGCTTCTTCTGCCCGGTGCGCAGGGCCATGATGCTGCCAGGGCGAGCCCAGCCCGCGTGCTTCTTCGCCGCGTCCGCCGTTTCGCGCTGATGAGCCGAGTCAGCCAGGGCCAGGATCTCCTTCAGATCCAGCAGGTTGATAGTGATTGAGCGGGCGCCTTGCTGTCTCGCTCGGTCCATGTCGGCGTGAAGGTGGGAGATGGTACGGTTCATGGCGCCACCCGCTTGCGGTAGCCAGCGTCCCAAACCGCTGCTGCGTCTCGGAGATCATCGGCGCATGGCTCCTTGAATCCGCCACCGACCGCCATCAACGTGGCAATTTCCCTGATTCCGGCTTCACGCTCATCTTCCGCGATCTGCTCGGCGGTGCGGATGGGGCGGAAACGAGAAATATCCCTTTCAGCACGCCAGCCGTTCCCGTATTCAACGAAAACAATATTGTCGAGGTGAGCAAATATATTTACCACCGACCATTCGTCGTACTGGTTAGCGCCGAGGTATTCACAGACTGACTTCCCAACAGGCGGCAGGCCTTCGCCATTCCATGCAGGACGAGCAATGTAGCGCACGTTAGATGCCAGGCAGTGAGCGGACGAAAGACCGTGGTCGTTCCAGCGGTCGTTAAACCAATACCTGGCATTTTCGCCAGAAAGATCGCGCCAGTGCGTATTGTCGACAGAGCCTTCGCAATAATGGGTTGCGCCTTCCGGCGCCTTGCTCCAGTCAACACTGGCGGTTTTTGGCCTATCGACCAGATCGTAAGCCATGATAGCCACTTCCCAGCCTTGACCACCCCAGTAATGCCACTGGTCATTTACGAGTTTGTAGAAATATTGGCCGACCGTTGTCTTTCTGGCGTGCGTTGCGTCCTTCGGACTTTTTGACCAGTCGATAGTCATGGCTGCACCTTCCAGCAGGAATCATCATCCTGATTGATAGGGTTGCCAGGGTGGGTGCAGTGACCGCACGGCGGGTTGAGGTGGCAGGAGCAGCAACTGTCCTCACTGTCGAACTCGTCGCGATCAGCCTGGGCTTCGTCGGTCAGCACTCGCTTATCCGTCACAACCTGTTCAGTGATGAAGGTAGGACGGAACATCACGTCTACGGCCGCACTGATCTCGTCTTCATGCTGAAACACAGCGACGGGCACGCCTTCCAGGATCGTATGAGCGAGGATGGTCACGGGGATGAACACGCCCGCAGTGCATTCAAATTCGCAGACCGTCTTCACGGGCGGCAGGCCTACACCATTCCAGTCATTCGGACGGATCTCAACAAGCGTCCAGCTGGTCTGGTCGTTCATATTTGCTGGAAGGCAGTCAATCTCTTCGGAGCCGACACGCATACGAGCGGACTGACCACCCCATTGAGATACGTAATAGTCGCTCCCCTTCGAAGTTCTGACAACGGCGCCAGCCCATTCTGGCGCTTTGCTCCAATCAATCTTGATGGATTTTTCAGCCTGCTCGGAACCTTTCATATATTGGATCTCAGTAGTCGGTAGTTCGTGAGTGGATGCGGATGGCTGGCCGGTTATATCGGCGTTTAGGCCCACCCCAGCAGGCGCCGCCCTTTGTCATCCGCGTTTGCAGTATGTCGGCGCCGCATTGATTATGCAAATCTACATGCTACCGTTCGTCGGCTTAACCCGTTGTTATCGCTTCAATAGTGGCGTTTCCGGTAACGCTGCCTTACGATCAGCTCAACGAATTGAAACGCACAACGGAGCAAGACGAGATGACCAAATTCTATGAAGTGCCTTTCGATGGTGAAGAAAGTTCGGTTTATGTTGTGGTGGGCAGCGGTGTTGCTTTGTTGTGGAACGGCAAATTGAAACGCACTCTTATGACGCTGCACGACTGCAATGAGCTTGTTCGGCTGAAACTGGCAACTGCGCACGAATAGCCAGCCCCGCCAACCTCAAGCCCCTTAATTGGGGCTTTGCCAGTACCAGAACCCACTGAGACGCCGATCATGATGAACGACGAAAACCGCAAGACCCTGGAAAACAAGCTCGAAGAGGCCCGCACCACTGAGAGCGACAGCCGCGCCCGTGAATGTCTCGTCTACTGCCAAGGCATGCTGGGTTACGCACTGGTAAGCAACGACATCACCCCAAGCGAGCACTCCGCGTACTGGACGATGATCAACCTGGTCACAGAACAGCGCGACCTCATGAAGGAGATGGCTCAATGAACCGCCCTCAAGCCGAACGCGCCACTCCAAGCCACGTAGGCCTGCACATCAAGCGCCAGCGCCAACTGGGCGAGCGCATGATCGGCGACCACGATCGCCCACGGAAGTGGGATCTGCTGATCAGCCTCGGCGCCCTCCTCGTGATCTTGCTCCTCGGCGTCTGACAGTCGTTTGAGGCCTGCGCTTTTGCGAGAGCGCAGGCGCCTGAAACCACTGGCCGCATGGCCCAACAAGCAAGAGGCGCAATACCCATGGCAAAAAAATACGCGAAGGGCCTGCTCAAGCCGGAACACGTCGAAAGCTTTCGTCTGCACCTGCAAGGGATGGGCTACCCGGTGCGTGACGGGAAAGGCGAGTACCAGGTTCTCCAGGTTCAGGTGTGCGCCCCAGGCTGGGCAATCATCGCGAAGGACAAGAACGGCGTCTTGTCGAACGATCCAGCGCTCACGCCGCTGATCAAAAATGCAAACATGCTGCACGTCGAAATCGATCGCATTTTTGCGAAACCGAAGGCCGCCCCAGCCTTGAAGATGGCGCCGATCAAAATGGACCCGTTCATCCAGGATCTGCGTGACGACTTCGCCATCGCCGCTCTTGGCATGCTCGCTCACCGACTGGGCAGCAATTTCCGTGACATCCCGTGGGACGCCGCGAAGGTTGCATCCGCAAGCTATGAACTGGCAGACGCCATGCTCGAAGCACGCAAATCCACCAACTGAGGAAAGGCCCGTGAATGACGAACAGAAACAAGCCAGCCCGGACGTAAAGCCGGACACCCCGCCAGCGGCATGGGATCAGAAAGCCCTGTCCCTGGCTGAAAACGCTTATCAGCGTAGCAATGCTCACGCCTTCCGCGATCGCGGCTTCCATGTGTCAGTGATGCAGACGGCAATCCTGAAAGGGATGCGCTTCGCAGCCCCTCAACCGCCAGCGCTCGGCGGGGAAGCGGAAACCTTGGCCTATCTGGTTCGGGACAGTCGCGACGGGCAATACAGCGCGCACCGCTGCGACCCTCGCGGATGGGCGCACGGGTATCAGATCAAAGAGCTGATCGACCGCGCCCACCTCGCCCCGCTACAGGCGGAGTTGACGCGCATGAACCAGCAGTTCGACGAACTGTCCGCAGCGGTTGGCTTCAGCAAAGACCGTTGCGAACAGACCGGAGATAGTCCGCTGGATTGCGCCGAACAACTCAAGGCCGAGATTGATCGGCTCGCCACTGAAAACACGGCGCTGCGAGCTGCCGGTGAATTATGCGCAGGCGCGATTCCTCGTCTCGACTCCGCAAGGCAAGAGCGCGACCAGCTAAAGGCCGACCTTGCCGAGCGATGGGAGCAGATCGCCGAACTGAACTCAGAGGCGGTGCAGCTCAAGGCGCGGAATGCTGAGCTGGAGAAAAATCACCGCCGTTATGAGTGGATCAGATCGCAGGGAACTAAGTGGTCCGAGCTTTCGCCCGCTTTATTCGAGCGGGTC